>CAJDWP010000008.1_pt1 | contig 38785 bp, 37 predicted proteins | sample 7391631 | NCBI WGS metagenome assembly CAJDWP01 (sample SAMEA7055740, study PRJEB34461) | soil metagenome | biome: terrestrial ecosystem; feature: Peninsula; material: soil | place: Antarctica | collected 2016 | reverse complement strand
CGGTCGTACCCGCGCCGGTCGTACCCGCGCCGGTCGTACCCGCGCCGGTCGTACCCGCGCCGGTCGTACCCGCGCCGGTCGCACCCGCGCCGGCCCGCGCCGCAGCGACGGCATCCGTGGCCGGTGCGGCGACGTGGGCGACGCTCAAGGAAGCCCTTGGTGAGCGACGCACCATGCCCGCGTCCGAGGCGATGGAACTTCTCGGCCTCCAGACGAGCAGTTCCGTCGAACCCGCCGCGCAGGTTCCCACGTCCGCAGAGGAGCAAGCCCCGGAAGTCGTCCAAGCCGTGGTAGCCGAAAGGGCACCTGAGCCCGACGCCGCTCCCGCGGACACCGCACAGACCCCCACCCCGACTACGCCTGCACCGATCGAGGCGCCCGCGAGCGTCCAGGCACAAACTCCAACCCAAGCTCCCGCAGCCGCCCCTCCGGCCACCGCGCCCACCGCGGTCGCGGACAGCGCCGCCTGGGTCAAGCTCCGGGAGGCACTGGGTGAACGGCGCACGATGCCCGCGTCGGAGGCGCTCGCAAGCCTCGCAACGATGCCGGTCGAGTCGGCGGCGCCCGTGGCGGCAGCCGAGCACACTCCGCCCCCACCGGTGGCGACCCCATCGGTGGCGACCCCATCGGTGGCGACCCCATCGGTGGCGACCCCACCGGCGCCGCCGCCGCCTGCGGCGGACCAGCCCACACCCGCACCGGCAGCCTCTGTGGCCGCAGACGCCGCGCCACCGGCAGCATCTGTGGCTGCGGACCAGCCGACGGCGGACCAGCCGACACCCGCGCCGGCAGCATCTGTGGTGGCAAACGCCGCGCCGGTGGCGGACACCGCAGCCTGGACGAGGCTGCGCGAGACGCTGGGTGATCGGCGGACGATGCCCGCCTCAGAAGCGCTGAAGATCCTCAGCGAGTAGCCGCGCTCCGCTCGCCGAGGGTCGACGACCGATGCCGGCTCCCGTTGGGGCGGTGTCGGCACCGGCCTCGACGGGGCGAATCAGCCGAGGCCGTTCCCCGCTAACCACGCCTTGGCGACGTCCTTCGCGTCCTTCTTGTCGACGTCGACCTGCGCGACGAGGTCCCGCAAACCCTCGGTGGTGAGCTTGGCCGACACCCCGTTGAGGGCGTCCTTCACCTCTGAGGTCGCCGACGCGGTCGCGACGACCGGGACCACGTTCTGGGTCCCGAAGATGCGCTTCGTGTCCTCCAGCACCACCAGTGAGTGGGTCGTGATCGCCGGGTCGGTGGTGAAGACGTTGGCCACGTCGACCTGCCCGTTGACGAGCGCCTGGACGAGCGCCTGCCCCTTGAGCGCGCGGGTCTCCTTGAACGTGATGCCGTACGCGGTCTTCAGCCCGGGAATCCCCTGCGCGCGGGTGGCGAACTCCGCGGGGGCGCCCAGCACCAAGTCGCCGGCCTTGCCGGATAGGTCCTCGATCGTGCGCAGGGAGAGCTTGTCCGCCGTCTCCTGGGTGACCGTGAGGGAGTCTTTATCCTCCGCGACGGACCGGTCCAACACGGTGAAGCCTGACGGCACGAGCGTGGCGAGTTCCTCGTACACCTTCTGCGGGTCGGTCTCGTTGTAATCCTTCTTGTAGTACAAGGCCAGGGCGCCGGTGTATTCAGGGACCGCGTTGATCGAGCCGTCCTCCAGCGCCCGTAAGTAGACCTCGCGCGAGCCGATGCTGGTTTTCGTAGACGCGTTGACGCCTTTGCCCGTCAGTGCCCCGGCGTAGACCTCGGCCAGCACGACGCTCTCGGAGAAGTCGGCTGAGCCGACGACGACCGAGGCGCCGCCGCCCGAGGGGGCGCTTGTGCCGGAGGCGCCGCCCGTGGCGAGTGGGTCCGTGCCTCCCGAGCCGCAGGCGGCTAGTCCCGTGGCGAGCGTGAGCGCGGTGGCGAGGCCGACAGTGCGGCGGCGGGTGACGTTCATGGCTTCCTCAATTCTCCTGGCGGTTGCGGATCAGTCTGGCGAGTACGGGTGTCGGCGTAGGTTCCTTGTCATGTGTCGGGGTGTCAGGCGCGGGAGGGGGCGCTGTCGCCTGGGCGGCGGATCCGTCGATCGCCGACGAGACCGGGTCGGGCCGACCCCGGGCGGCGCCTGCGCGCAGGCCGGGCGACACAGCGTACGGAGTGAGCACGGCGAGAAGGATATCGAGCAGCATGGCCAGGACCGTGACGACGATCGCGCCGCCCGCCACCATGGGATAGTCGCCGGCCGCGAGCCCTTGGGCCAGGTAGACGCCGAGGCCGCCGAGACTGATGTAGGCCGCGATCACGGCCGTGCTCACGACCTGCAACGTGGCGGCGCGCACCCCGGACAGGATGAGCGGCAGGGCGCACGGCAGCTCGACCCGGAACAGCACCTGGGACGGGGTCATGCCCATCCCCCGGGCCGCGTCCCGGGCCGCGGGGTCGACCGCCTCGACCCCCGCGTAAGTCCCCGACAGCAGCGGTGGCATCGCGAGGACGATGAACACGATGAGCCCGGGGACGAGGAAGGCGGTGTCGCCGGGCAGGTACGGGCCGAGGAACAGCGCGGTCGCGAACAGCAGACCGAGCGTGGGGACGGCGCGCAGCGCGTTGGCCCCGCTGATCAGCCAGCGGCCGCGGCCGGAATGGCCGACCCACAAGCCGAGAGGCAACGCGACGAGGGCGGCGAGCGCCAGAGCTGCGCCGGTGTACGCGAGGTGCTCGACAATGCGTGCCAGCAGGCCCTCGCGCCCCGTCCATTGGCTGGGATCCGCGAGCCACGCCCAGACCTGTCCGATCACGACACGCTCCGGGCGGCGCGTCGCCACGGCGTCAACGACCGGGTCGCGAGCAGGATGACAGCGTCGAAGAACAGCGCGAGCAGGATGCAGGCCCCGACGCCGGTCAGCAGCTCGGTCGGATATGCCCGCTGGTACCCGCTGGTGAGCAACATGCCCAGTTGGGCGACCCCGATCAAGGAGGCCACCGACACCATGCTCACGTTCGACACTGCTGCGACCCGCAGTCCGGCGGCGATGACCGGAACGGCGAGGGGAAGCTCGACGCGGACCAATCGGGCCAGGCTGCCGTACCCCATCGCCGTCGCCGCGGCGGTGACGTCCTGCGGCACCGAGGACAGACCGTCGGCGACCGACCGGACGAGGAGCGCGACCGTGTAGATGGTCATGGCGATCAGCACGTTCACCGGGTCGAGAATGCGCGTGCCGATGATGGCGGGGAGCAGCACGAACAGGGCGAGGCTGGGGATCGTGTAGAGCAGACCGGTCCCGGTCAGGAGCACCGGCCGCGCCGGGCCGCTGCGCTGCGCCCACCAGCCGAGAGGCACCGCGAGCGCCAGTCCGAGCAGGAGCGGCAGCCCCGCGAGGACGCTGTGCTGCCAGGCCAACGTCCCGATCTCGGGGAGGTGGTCGAGGATCCAGGTCATGCCGTGTCGCTCGGGCGAGCGGCGAGTGAACCGACGGCGAGTGAACCGACAAGGTCAGGCACGCGGACCGTGCCGACCAGGACGCCGTCACTGCCGACGACCACCCCGCGCTGCGCGGGGGACGACAGTGCCGCGTCGAGGTGGGCGCGCAACGATCCGCCGCTGGTGGCGACCGTGCCCCCTAGCTCGAGATCTTCGTGCCGGTCGGGCGCACGCCCGGCGTCGGCGCGACACCACCCCAGGGGGTGCCCGACGTCGTCGACGACGAGGACCCAGCCATCGACCCCGGCACCGCCGAAGCCCTCGCCCAGCCGGACCGCCCGCTCCGGCGTGGGCGCGATGCTGCGGGGCGCCGCGCGGAACCCGAGCGCACGGTAGCCGCGGTCACGTCCCACGAACCCGGCGACGAAGTCGTCGGCCGGTCGCGCGAGAAGGGTGGCGGGGTCGGCGACCTGGGCCAGACGTCCGCCGACCCGCAAGACCGCCACCTGGTCACCGAGCCGGATGGCCTCGTCGATGTCGTGGGTCACGAACAGGATCGTCTTGCGTAGCTCGCGCTGCAGCGAGAGCACGTCGGATTGGAGCTGCTCACGCACGACCGGGTCGACGGCGCTGAAGGGCTCGTCCATCAGGAGCACCGGCGGATCGGCGGCGAGCGCCCGGGCCACCCCGACCCGCTGTTGCTGACCGCCGGACAGCTGCGCCGGGTAGCGGCGAGCCAGCTCCGCGGCGAGGCCGACCCTGTCGAGGAGTTCACGCGCTCGCTCGCGCGCCTGCTTCTTCGAGGTGCCGAGGAGCAGAGGGACCGTCATGACGTTGCGCTCGACCGTGTGGTGGGGGAACAGCCCCCCGTGCTGGATGACGTACCCGATCCCTCGCCGCAACCGACTCGGGTCCAGCGTCGCGGTGTCCTGATCCGCCACGGTGATCCGTCCGCTGGTCGGGGTCACCATGCGGTTCACCATCCGCAGCGAAGTCGTCTTGCCGCAGCCCGAAGGTCCGACCAGCACCGTGATCTGGCCTTCCGGCGCCGTGAGGCTGAGCCGGTCGACCGCGGCAGGTCCGTCCCCGTACCGCTTAGTGACCTCCTCGAAGCGAATCATGCGCTCGACGCTAGCGCGACCGGCTAATGATCACGCGTCAGCGCGCCCTGTTTCTGGCCTGATTCGCCGACGCCGGCGGCCGAAGCCGCGTTACAGGTGGCGGATCACCCGGGCCGGCGAGCCGAAGGCCAGCACGTCGGCGGGCAGGTCCTGCGTGACCAGCGCGCCGGCCCCGACCACGGTGTTGTCACCGATGCTCACGCCGGGCAGCACGATTGCGCCGGCGCCCAGCCACACGTTGTCGCCGATCGTGATCGGGCTGGCAGCCTCCCAGCCGGCCCGGCGCGTTGCCGGGTCGAGCGGGTGCCAGGCGGTCACCAGTTGTACGCCGGGCGCGATCTGGCCGTTCCGCCCGATGCTGATGTCGGCGACGTCGAGGGCGATCAGGCCATAGTTCACGAAGGTGTTTTCGCCGACATGCAGGTGCGCGCCGTAGTCGACGTACAGCGGCGGTCGAATCCTGGCGCCCTTGCCGCGGGTGCCGAGGAGCTGGTCGAGCAGCTCGCCGCGCTGGCGGCCCTCATGGGCGCCGGTGGCGTTGAAGGCCTCCTGCAGCGCCATTCCCCGCATGTGGTGCGCTCGCACCTCGGACCCCATGGGTCGGTGCAAGTCGCCGGCGCGCAGCCGCTGCCACATGGAGCGCGGGTCGTCCCCGAACGGGTCGCCCCCACCCGCACCGGACCCTTTGACGTCCGCCGCGTCCCGGACTTCGTCGGCATGGACCGCCCCGTCCCGCGCTCGCGCGTTGTCGTCAGCCATGCGCGCCCAGCTCTGTCCGATGAAACGACTCGTGGGCGCGACTCGCGGTGGGGCCGCGCTGCCCCTGGTAGTGACTGCCGGGCTCGGCAGAGCCGTACGGGTGTTCGGCGGGCGACGTCATCCGCATGAAACAGAACTGCCCGATCTTCATCCCCGGCCACAAGGTGATCGGCAGCGTCGCCACGTTCGACAGTTCCAGGGTGACGTGCCCGTCGAAGCCGGGGTCGACGAAACCGGCGGTTGCGTGGGTCAGCAGGCCGAGTCGGCCGAGGCTGGACTTGCCTTCGACGCGGGCGGCCAGGTCGTCGGGCAGCGCGATCCGCTCGATGGTGGAGCCGAGCACGAACTCGCCCGGATGCAGAACGAACGCGTCCCCATCGGCCACCTCGACGAGGCGAGTCAGCTCGGGCTGGTCGGCCGCGGGGTCGATATGTGGGTACTTGTGGTTGTCAAAGAGCCGAAAGTACCGGTCCAGCCGCACATCGACACTGGCCGGTTGCACCATGGCGGCGTCGTACGGGTCGAGCACTACCCGCCCGGCGGCGATCTGCGACTTGATGTCGCGGTCGGAGAGAAGCACGACGCGAGCCTACCGGCGGTGACGGAGCTTCCTCCGGGCTGGTCGGGACGGGTGGTCTGAGCGTCAGCCTCACCCAGCCCGATGGCGGAGCGCCTCGGCGGCTGGGCTAAACTCATGCTGCCTCGGCCGCGGCGCGGGTCACCCCCGCTGCGCGAGAGAGACCGTGCCAGCGCATCGCGGGGCGACCCCCATGCGATACCTGTCACGATCACGACGCGGACCCCTTATCGGGGGTTTTCGCTGGTCAGAGGCACTTGCGAGTGTAGTTCAATGGTAGAACACCAGCTTCCCAAGCTGGACACGCGGGTTCGATTCCCGTCACTCGCTCTGGTCGAAACCCCCATCGTGGGCCACCTCGATCCGGCACGCAGGAAGGCTCGTCGATGCAGGACCCGCCCTCAGCCCGCGTCGACGCAGAACGGAATCGTCGTGGTCTTTTGGACGCGGCCGCTGGAGCATTGGCCCGGGACCCGGATGCGTCCCTGAGCGACGTTGCGCGCCTTGCCGGCTTGACCCGGGCGACGCTGTACCGGCATTTCGGGAGCCGGGAACGCCTGCTGGACGCCCTGCGGGATGACGCACTCGACTCCGCCGTGGAGGCCGTCGCGGGCGCACGGGTGGAGGAGGGTGCTGCGCTGGAGGCGCTGCACCGCGTGGTAACGGCCATCGCCTCCCTGGGCGGCAGGTTCTGGCCGCTCCTGATGGACGGAGCGGACCGGGACGCGGATTTTCTACGCAGCCGCGCCCAAGCGTTCGCCCCCGTGTTAGCCCTCATCGAACGGGGGCAGCTGTCCGGGGAGATCAGAACCGATGTTTCTCCGGAGTGGGCCGTCACGGCCCTGACGGCCCTACTTGCAGCTGCGGTGCGCCAGGCCGAGGGGGTGGAGGATCCCGGTATCGCCGAGCGGGTCTTCGACACCCTCGCGTTCGGGATACAGGATTCGCGCGGGGAGAGAAACTAGACACTGTTGTCTCACTTTACTACCATGGGTGCATGACCCCATGTCACCATCGTCAGACTCCTGCGAAGCGCCGTGTCGATGCGGAGATCGACGCCGACGTCCGCTCCGATGCCGACGTCCGTGTCGATGCCGATGTCCGTGTCGATGTCGATGTCGATGTCGATGTCGATGTCGATGTCGATGTTCTCGTCGTCGGGGCCGGCCCGACGGGGCTCGTCGCCGCGGCGGAGGCGCTGCGGCATGGGCTGAGCGTTCGCATCATCGAGCGGAGGGCGAGGCGCGGAGCCTTCTCCAAAGCGCTCGTCGTGCACGCACGCACCCTGGAGGTGTTCGACACGATGGGGGTCGCCGAGCAGATTCGAGCGGTCGGCGCTCCCTTCACCGCGCTCAACATGGCGTTCGCGGATGACCGGCGACGCGTGCGGGTGGACCTGCTCGGCCTGCCGTGGGGCGACACGACCTACCCGTACTGGCTATCGGTACCGCAGTACGACACTGAGCGGGTTCTCGAAACGCATCTGGGGAATCTCGGCGGGGCTGTCGAATGGGCGTGTGCTTTGCGTGAGCTCACAGATCACGGCACCTTCCTGGAAGCCGTGTTGGAGCGGGCACACGGCACGGAGACGGTGCGGGCCCGATGGGTCATCGGATGCGACGGCGGCCACAGTACGGTGCGCGATCAGTCGGGTATCAAGCTCTCGCGCACCGGCGCGGGCACCACGTTCCTTCTGGCAGATGCCAAGAGCACCAGCGATCTCGTCGAGGACGAGGGGTACCTATACCTCGCCAGCCAGGGGTTGCTGCTCATCGTCCCGATGCCGGAGCCGGGACGCTGGCGGCTGATCGCCCACGTCCCGACCCCCGCGCTCGGGGCGGACGGCCACGTGCCGACGATCGATGCCGTCGGCCTGGACGACATCATCCGACAGCGCGCCCAGATCGAGTTCGGAAGCCACGACGTGACCTGGACCTCGCAGTTCGACCTCACCCACGGAGTGGCTGACCGGTTCCGGGCCGGACGGGTCTTCCTCGCCGGCGACGCCGCGCACATCCACAGCCCGGTGGGCGGTCAAGGCCTGAACACCGGAGTGCAGGATGCGCACAACCTGATCTGGAAGATCGCCCAGGCCCGACACCTGTCACCGCAGCGAGCGGAGGATCTGCTGAACAGCTACGAGTCGGAGCGCCGCGGAACGGCCGGGCCGATGGTGCGCGACGTAGCGCGGATGACGACGATGCTGACCGCGAGACGCTGGCCGTTTCGTCAGGTGGTGGGGTGGCTCGCGCCCCACGCTCTCACCCGTCGAAGCGTGCAGGCCAGGCTGGGGCGGGGCGTCGGAATGCTCGATCTGTCGTATGCCGGCACGGCCCGCTGGGCCGGACCTCTCACGGACGGGCTCCGGGCCGGGCGTCGCATGCCCAATCCCGAGCTCCGAAGCGGAGACCGACTCTTCGACCGGATGCGCGGCACCGGGTACCACTGGGTCGTCCTGGAGGACAGCGACACGCCGGCCCCGGACCCGTCGGCGACGCAGTGGCGAGGTGTTCCCGTGGTCTTTCTCCAACGCGCGGACTGGCGCGATCCCACCGGATATCCGCGCCACGCCAAAGTGGTGCTGGTGCGAACGGATGGCTACATCGCCGCGGTGGGAACGGACCCGCAGTCGCTTGCGGATGCCGTGCTGCCCGCAACCGCTTCGGCGGACGATGGCCGCATCGCCGCCGGTGTGGGGACGCTCTGATGGACTGGATCCTGGGCGGCCTTCCCCTGCATACGTTGCTGGTCCACGTCACCGTGGTCATCGTCCCCGCCGCGGCGCTGGCGGTGGTGCTCAGCGCGCTGTGGCCGGCGGCCAGACGGCGGCTCGGCATCGTCACCCCCGTCCTCGCGGCGCTCGCGCTGATCGCGGTGCCGTTCACGGTCAACGCGGGGAAATGGTTGTACGACCGGGTCGAGCAGACGCCGCTGGCCCACGAACACGAGGAGATGGGGACAACACTCCTGCCGTGGGTGATCGCCCTCTTCGTCGTGGCGGCGTGGCAGTGGACCTGGCATCGCGTCGAGCGGACTCCCGCCAGTCCCGGCACCCTGCGATCCAGGCAGGGCGTACGGACCGGCGCGACCGTTCTGCTGATGCTGGCGGTGCTGGTCACCGCGGTGGGTTCCGTCGTGACGGTGGCGCGGATCGGCGACTCGGGCGCCCGGGCCGTGTGGACCGGGAACTTCAGCGAAACCCCGTGACTCCTTCCGTCTTTTAGACGTCGGGTGATGGAAGTGGTGTGACATCGACTCACCAGGAATTCAGACGTCGACTTCAGGCGTCGGCTCGGACTGAGGGCGAACCGGCTGCTAGCCGGCCGTCACAGAGGGCATGGTCCAGACAGCGACAGCGCGAAGTCACCTCGCGGGTCGGTCCACCATGCCATCGGCCGCATTCCGGCCGCGGCCAGCTCAGCCTCGATCCCGTGCCGGCGGAACTTCGCGGAGGTCTCCGTACGCAGCGACTCACCGGCGTCGAAACACACGGTCAGGCCGAGCGCCGGGATGGCCGACCAGAGCGCGCGATGATCGAACGCCTCGAGACGGAAATCCGCCCCCAACTCACGGTTTAGCACCGCCAGCATGTTCTTGTTGAACGCCGCGGTCACCTGGGCCGCGTCGTCGTAGGCAGCGACCAGCCGCCCCTCGTCCTTGACCAGGTCCACCCCCAGCAAGAAGAAGCCGTCGTCGCCGAGTGACGCTCGGATGTCCTCGAAGAGCTGTCTCCGCTGCAGCGGCTCCAGGTTGCCGATCGTTGAGCCAAAGAGCACCAGCAGCTGCCTCTGGTGTTTCGGCAGGCCGGCCAGATGCCGTTCGAAGTCACCGACGACCGGCTCCACCGTCAGGTCCGGGAAGTCGGCCGAGAGGGCCTTCTCGGCCTGCTCATGCACCGACGCGTCCACGTCCAGCGGTACGAACCGGCGTAGCGTCCCGCCTTCGGCCAGAGCATGCAGCAGCAGACGGGTCTTCTCCGAGGTACCGCTGCCCAGCTCGATCAACGTCTCTGACCGTGTCAGCGCCGCGATCACGGCCACCCGCTCGCGCAAGATCGCGTGCTCGGCCCGCGTCAGGTAGTACTCGGGGAGCCGGGTGATCTCCTCGAACAACCCGCTGCCGCGCGCGTCGTAAAAGTACTTCGGCGGCAGCCGCTTCGGAGTCGCGGTCAGCCCGACGCGCACGTCCACGGCGATCTGGGTGGTCAAGTCGTCTGGGCCGAGATAGACCAGCGGTTCAGCGACCGGCATGTCAATCCTCCAATGGCTCGGCGGTCACCCCTGTCGGAGTGGCTTGCAACACGTGGCGGTCTGGCACATCCATCCAGCGAGGGTCGTCGTCCCACGGCTCGCTGGCCACCACCACGCCGTCGGGTTCGACCAGATAGCTCAGCGCGTCGCCCCACGTGAGGCCGATCACCTGCTGGCCATCGGTCAACAGCAGGCTCAACCGTGCCTGCGGGTCGCGACGGGCCACGCTGCGCACCGTGTCGGCCACGTTCTCAACTCCCTGGGCCAGCACGTGCGCGGCCAGGAGCGCGGAATCGCATAAAGACTCGGCGTCCGAGCGCGCCGGTAGCGCCGACCTGTCGACGCGACCGTTGTGCGAGACCAGCCACGTCCCGTCGGTGAACGGTGCCACCGCACTCTCCTCGATCGGCATGCCGGGGGTCGCCGACCGGACCGCCGTGAGCACCGCGCCTGAGACCAGCACCGGCGCCAGCGAGGCAAACGACGCGTCGGACCACAATGGCCGCGACGAGCGCCAGCGGGCCGGCTCCCGCCGACCAGGCATGTAGAAGCCGACACCCCAGCCGTCGGCGTTCATCAGTCCGTGCGACTGCCTGCGTGGCTGGTAGGACTGTCGTAACAAACCGTATTCGGGATCGAGGACCAGCGACGCCACCGTGCGCGGGCCGCCCAGCCAGACCTGGTGCCTACACATCCCACGCCAACCGCACGCCGCAGAAGATCTGACGCCGGATCGGTAAGTCCCAGTTACGAAACGACGGACGGACAGCGCGGCCACCGGTCGCCCACGATCCACCACGGAGCACCCTGTAGTCGCCGCCGAAGAACGGAGCGCTGTACTCGACGTACGACATCGGGGAGAAGCCCGGCCACGGCCCGAATGGTGAGCTGGTCCACTCCCACACATCTCCGATGGACTGTTCCATCCCATACGCCGATGCGCTGTCCGGGTAAGCACCCACCGGCGCCGGCCGCAAGGCCGCTCCGTTGAGGTTCACCCGCCCGGGGTCGGGGTCTTGCTCACCCCACGGCCACCTCCGCCGAGAGCACCGCGTGGGATCCCACACGCAGGCCTTTTCCCACTCCTGTTCGGTGGGCAGCCGAGCCCCCGCCCACGCCGCGTACGCCTGCGCTTCGAAAAAGCACACATGCTGCACCGGTTCATCCGGTGGGATCGGCTCGACGACGCCGAACCGTCGGCGGCTGCCGTCCGCGTTCCAGAACAGCGGCCGCTCCAGACCCGCCGCGCAGCGGTGGCGCCAGCCCTCCTTCGACCACCAGTGAGCCTGCTCGTATCCGCCGTGATCGATGAAGCGCTGCCACTCGCCGTTGCTCACCGGTACCCGGCCGATCCTGAACGCCTGCAGGTCGACGGTGTGGGAGGGCCGCTCGTTGTCCAGCGACCACGGTTCCTCGGTGCCCTCGACGCCGAGGACGAAAGGCCCAGCCGGCACCAGGACAGACTCATGGCCGACCAGCCGGCCCGACGGCAGCGCTGCGCCGACGCCGAGCGCCGGTTCCTTCAGGCGCAGCTGGTGGGTTGCCGTCATGGTCTCGACGTGCTGTTGTTCGTGCTGCTCGACCATGACGTGGGAGAAATACGTGGAAGGATTCTCGTCTCGTTGCGCGTCGAGGCCATCCAGGACTCGGCCTCGGACGTCAGCGAGGAACCCGCGGGACTCCCGCGGTGTCAGCAGCGGCAGCGACGCGCGGCCAGCCCGCGGATGCTCAAAGGCGTTGTAAAGCCGTTCGACGTCGGCGGACAGCATGCCCTGCCGCGCCGAATCACCGCCACGCAGCAGCCACAGCTCCTCCTGCTGGCCGATATGCGCGAGGTCCCACACCAGCGGACTCATCAGCGGGCTGTGCTGGGTGGTGAGCCCGACATCGTCCAGGCCGGTCAAACACGCGGTGCGCTGACGGGCGCTCTCCAAGCCGCGTGCCACAGAATCGGCGACGTGATAACTCGACATCCGCCCCTCCAGGTCCGGACCGGTCACATGGACCGCGGGTCGGTGCGGGGCGGCGACGAAAGCCGTCCTCCTGCTGCGTAGCCCAGTCTGACCCCGATCCGCCCGCAGGACCACCGCTGGCGGCGCAAGAGGGCGCGGCCCGGAGCCGACTCAGCATCACCGTCCGGACACCCGGTCATTCATGCGGCGCAGCTCGTCGGCGGAGCGGCAGATCGCCACGTACACCTCCATCGTCATGCGCGCGAGACCGAGGTAGAGCAGGGCGCCGAACGGGGTCGCGATCAGCAACAGCAATCCCATGGCCGCCGCACCTTGGCTCATCGCCACAAACGCCGTGGAGATGGCGCCCAAGGCGCCCAGGCCGATCAACACCATGGCCACGATGTAAACGATCCGCACGATGTGCGGCGTCGCGAAATGCGTGAATGACAGATCGAACAGACTCGCGAAGAGGCCCTTCGCCTCGGCCTTGGGTGAGAAGGGCGCGCCGCCGCCATACTCCTGGCCGCCCGGGTAGCCCGGACCGCCCGGACCGCCCGGGTAGCCCGCGCCGGAACCGGGGGACGGTTGCCCGTACGATCCCGGCGGCGGACCGTACGACGGGCCGCCCTGCGCCGGTCCCGGAGCTGCGTCACCACTCGGCGGCCCTTGCCCGAACGAGGGGGGTGGATACCCGCGAGAGTCTCCGGCAGGCGGATCGAATGCGTCGTTGCTCATGTTTTCCCCTCAGACTCAGGCCATTCGCCTGGATGAAACAGTTCCGGTGAGTCTAGGGACCCCTCGGGCCCGGGTCGTCGCGGATGCCCACGCGACGGCACGCGTCATCATGTGACTCCGATCCAGTGCGGCTGCCGGTCGGCCGGTGAGCACAAGCGGCGCCGCTCCCGCGGATCTATGAGCGCACAGCCTATGGCCGTGACGGCATCGAGGCCGTCCTGCACCCGGATCCACGTCACCAGCCATTCGCATCCCGCCCCGGTGCGCATCGCCAGCCGTTCCTCGAACCGCCGACGGAAGAAGTCGTTGCTGATCAGACCACCACATTGGACGAACCGCATTCCGCGACCCCACCGCCGCGGCCCCAGGTGCCGGCGCATGCCCAACGCCATCCGGTCTGCCAAAGCCTCCGCTTGCGCCCTCACCACATCCTGCGCCGCCGCGTCCCCGGCCCGCGCGGCCTCGCACACGCTGACCGCGAACCGCGCGACTCCACGTTTCATGTCCGGCCCGGCGACCGCGGCGGCATGCAGGTGCGAGATCAGCTCGGGTCCCTGACCGGGGCCCAGTCCGAACGCCAACGGCAGGCGGCGGGCCAGCTCCGAGGCCACCCCGTCCTCCACGTCCCGGTAGGCCTGGCGCATCCCCGTCAAACCCAGCCAGAACCCGGAGCCCTCGTCGCTCACCACCCAGTCCTGGCCGCCGACCTGGATCAGGTCCTGCGCGTCCGGCACCGTGATCGTGGGCGAGTGGGCGCTCGCGTCGACGCGCAGCAGCACGTTGGACCCCGTTCCGGCGATGATCGCGCCGTCCGCGGCGTGCCCCACCAGGAGCGCCGTCACGTCGTTGCAGGCGACCGCCGCGCGGATCCGCCCCGCGAGCGCGGTTCGGAGGGCATCGACCAGGGCCCGCTGCATGTCGTCGCGGGTCGCCGGTGTGACCCCCGCCGCGCCGATCGCCACCACGACGGGGACATCGTCGTGCCCCTCCTCGTCGAGGATCTCCTCGGCAGCTTCGAGGATGCCGGTCAAGCTGGCGGGGTACGCCTCCGGCCCCACCGTCCCGTGCAACGGCGCGTCTACCGTGACCTCGCGAAGGGCCCGCCACGGCTGGTGCCCACTCGCCTCGGAGGACTCCTGCGCGTCCTCCGCGGTCCCGTGCTCCGCGATCCCGTGCTCCGCGGTCCCGTGCTCCGCGGTCGCGTGCTCCATGTCCGCGTGTTCGACCGCCGCAGGTCCGGCCAGCCCCACCCGCAGGCTGGTCCGGGTCCCGCCGGCGTCGACGCCGATCACCGCGTACACCCCGCCGTGACGTTCCGTCGAAGCCTCGGTCATGCCGCTCACCGTCCCGTCCCGCCAACCGTGCCCGAACCACCTTGTCAGGGGCTCGACTCTCCAGAGAACGAAAAGCAGTCCAAAGAGCTCAGAACCGCGAGCCGACGGAGTCGATGAGGGCCCACGCTGCCGGGTGCTAGATCAGCGCCGCCGAGTCCAAGTGCGCCTAGACGTCGCTCTGCGGCCATCCTCGCTGAGCGCGGCTCGCACCGGATCGCGGTCCACCGACAGCACCTCGTCCACCAGGAGAGCCAGCCCTCGCAACATCGAGGCGAGCGCGACCGCCTCATCCACGACGTCCGCGTCGTCCCAGAAGCCACTGATGACACCTGACTCATCGGCGCCCCGTGGGCGCCCGTCAGGCGGACCCGCCCGATGCGTCACCGCGTCCTCGTCCCCGTCGGCACAGTCCTGACACGCCACACAGTCCACACAGTCCACACAGTCCACACGGTCCGCCCAGTCCATACCCGTCGGCAGCCGACGCGACCGGTCGACCGCCGCGGTACCGGCTGGCCCCGATGCTCTCGCCAACCACGACGACCCGCACGCCGCGACGCTCATGGCCGCCCCCTTTTCGTTTCGCACCCGACAGGTGCGCTTGCCAGCTCTTTCGGCTGGTGGGCGCCACCTCTGAGCACGATAGAACGACCGACTTGAACGCCGTCGAGGGCCTTGGAGTGGATTCGATCCGCGCCCGCCGCGAACTCCCCTGCCCCCGCGTCAGCCCGCCCGGTGTCACGTCGCGAATACTCCGCGGAGTGCGTTGTCAAGTCCCGATACCGCGTCCGCTTCCGCGGCCTGCGCGGCGGCGCGTTCCCGCTCGGAGAGCAACCCGTAGACGTACGTGTCTTCCCCGGACGTCCGCGCCGCCGCCACCCCCCGGCCGATCACCGCCGCCGCCAACGCCCCGTCCTGCACCGCGCCGAGTGCGTCTTGGACCCGCTTCCAGGCGGCGCTCGCGGCGACATCCATGCCGAGAACTGGGGCGGCCACCTCCCCGGCGTACCGCGCCGCCTTCGCGCCTTTGCGCACCTCATGCAGCGCAGCTCCGCGTCCGGCCGCGTCCGCGGCGCCCGCGCGATCCATCGCGCGGGTCACCGTCGGCCCGACCGATCCCAGGTACGACGGGAGGGCCCGCGCCGCCAGGACGTCCGCGTGCCGAGCGGCGCACGGTCCGCCCTGGGTTCCGTGCGTCCGTGGCGCGTACGGGGGGTGGAGCAGCAGGTCGGTGAACGCTGCCAAGAGCCGCTCGTAACGCCGAGAGTCCAGCGCCGCCACGCTGCGGGCCTGACCTTCGCGGTGATCCGCCTCGACGAGGCCGAGCAGCCGGCGGCGGGCCGCGTCCACGTGCTGTCGACGCAACGCCCTGCCCCGACCCCCTGCCTCCGCCTCTGCCTCCGCCTCGAGCTGGTCGAGGGCAGCCGCGAGTCGCTCATGGAGCACCTCGGCGTCGCGCGCTGCGCCCAGCCCCGAAGCCAGCCACTTCAGCTCCTCTCGCACCTGGTCCGTCAGGTCGCCGTCGAAAAGACCGCGGAACGTCTTCAGCGCGCTGCGCGCTCGGCGGGTCGCCACCCGCGTCTGGTGAACCGCGTCGGGAGCGTCGACCCGCACGCCGGCCTCCCGAGCCTGCAGCATGCCCAGCTGGGCGCCGAGATAGTCCAGAACCACTTGCCCGACTGTCGCATCGTCCATCGGATCTGCGAGGTCGGTCCCGCAGCGGGCCGGGCTGCCTTCATCCTCAAGATTCCGCAGCACGTGGGCGAGAGGCGCCGCGAGCGCCCGACCGAGCTTGGACGGCGACGGCGAGCGCGTCAGTCCGCTGGCCTCCAATCGCGCCGACAGCACCTCGAAGTCCGTCAGGCTTCCCGCCGGTCCCAGTTCGAGTTCCACCTCCCGCCAGCGAAGCACCCGCTGCGCGCCGTCGGGGTCGGTCCTCGCCATGACCGTCGCCTTCACCTGGTCATCCACCAGCTCGGCGACCGTGCCGCCGTCGGCATCCGTCAGGAGCCTGCAGGAGCGGACCGTCTTCAGCACGGCGACGGGCAGCAGCGGCGCCGTGCCCACCAGATCGGCGATGAGGGCGCGCAGCTCCGCGGGTACTCGCGCCGCCGACGACCCGAGAGACGCGTGGTGTTCTCGGCGGGAGTCCCCGTCGCCCGGGGACTTGAGGTGCCACCCCTCGTCCACCCCGCCAACGCGCCTGCGCACCGTGTGTCGGACCCGCAGAAGCGCCAGATCCGGAGTGTCCAGGTAGGTCGCTGCCTGCGTGAACAGCACCGGCTCACCGACCCTGCGTACCGCACCGACGCCGGCCAATTCGGGGACGTTCCAGCCATCCGGCAGCCTGTACGTGCGTTCCGTCTCGAGCTGCGTCACGGGGGAGCGCCCGGTCGGGGCGGAAGCGTCATGGCCGGTAGGCATGCCTACCATTCTCGACAGCCTCGGTCGCTTCGCACGCCGGAGGCGCGAGCCGATCCGAAACTCCGGATGTTCGCCGTGCTGCGGGCAGCTACGGGGCGCCGTGAGGCACGCGAGCCCGGGACGGGAATGGCACCGCGGGTAACGATCCCTGCGCCTCACGACGGAGCGGATCCCCATCTGTGACGCACGTCATATCGGTCCGGCATGGTGCCTGTGACCAGGATCTCCGACGATGGAGATGAGCTACCGATGAGTAGCAACGACGCCATCGGTACATGGCACTCCCCCGTCCAGGCTCCGTCCGCCCGACGGTGGGCGCGGATCCTGACTCGACCACGACCCACGGAGGGCAGCGGCGACATGGGCCACTACAAGAGCAACCTGCGCGACCTGGAGTTCAACCTGTTCGAAGTCCTGAACCGGCAGGACGTCCTCGGCGCCGGGCCGTTCAAGGACGTCGACGCGGACACCGCGCGGGAGATCCTGCAGGAGGTCGCGCGCCTCGCGGAGAACGAGATCGCCGACAGCTTCTTCGACGCCGACCGCAACCCGCCGATCTTCGATCCGACGACCGGCACGGTCACGCTCCCGGAGTCCTTCAAGCGTTCCTATAAGGCGTACTGCGACGCCGGTTGGGGGATGCTCAATGTGGCCGGCGACCTCGGTGGGACGGTCGCCCCGCCGAGCCTGCAATGGGCCGTCGCCGAGCTGATCCTCGGCGCCAACCCGGCGATCTACATCTATTCGGCCGGTTTCGGGTTCTCCGGCCTGCTGTATGAACTCGGCACGAACGACCAGAAGACGATGGCCCGGCACATGGTGGAGCGCCAGTGGGGTTCGACGATGGTCCTCACCGAACCGGAAGCCGGCTCGGACTTCGGCGCCGGACGCACCAAGGCGATCCCGCAGAGCGACGGCACGTGGCACATCGAGGGCGTGAAGCGGTTCATCACCTCTGCGGAGCACGACATGACCGAGAACATCGTGCATCTCGTGCTGGCCCGTCCTGAGGGCGCCGGCCCCGGCACCAAGGGCCTGTCGCTGTTCGTCGTTCCCAAATACCAGGTTGACCTCGCCACGGGCGAGCCCGGCGACCGAAACGGCGTGGTCGTCACCAACGTCGAACACAAGATGGGCCTCAAGGTGTCCACAACCTGCGAGGTCCGCTTCGGCGAGGGCGCGCCCGCCGTCGGCACCCTGGTCGGCGACGTGCACGACGGAACGGCGCAGATGTTCCGGGTGATCGAGTACGCGCGGATGATGGTGGGCACCAAGGCAATCGCCACCCTCTCGACGGGCTACCTCAACGCGCTCGAGTACGCCAAGGGCCGCGTCCAGGGCGCCGACCTGACCCGGATGACCGACAAAGCCGCCCCGCGGGTCACGATCATCCACCACCCCGACGTGCGCCGGTCGCTGATGCTGCAAAAGGCCTACGCCGAGGGTCTGCGCGCCCTGGTCCTCTACGCGGCCGCGCAACAGGACGTCGTCCAGGGCTACCGACTCGCCCACGACGGCGCCGACCCGGAGCGCGGCACGCACGAAGACACGATCGCCCGAGTCAACGACCTGCTGCTTCCGCTGGTCAAGGGAGTCGGTTCCGAGCGCGCATGGGTGCTGCTCGGCACCGAGTCACTGCAAACCTTCGGCGGGTCGGGCTTCTTGCAGGATTACCCGCTGGAGCAATACATCCGCGACGCCAAGATCGACACCCTCTACGAGGGGACGACCGCGATCCAGGGGATGGACTTCTTCTTCCGCAAGATCGTGCGCGACAACGGCGTCGGTCTGCAGGCGCTCGCGGGGGAGATGACGAAGGTGGTCACGGGAGGGGTCGGGTCGGACGGTACCGCGGAGGGCGACCCCCTCGCGGCCGAACGCGCGCTACTTGAGGCGGCGATCGGCGACATGCAGGGGATCCTGACCTACTTGATCGGGGCGGCGATGGCCTCGGACCCGCGCACGGCCGGCGAGGCCGCGGACGCCACGAACTTGTACAAGGTCGGACAGAATACGACCCGGCTGTTGATGGCCGCGGGCGACGTGGTGATCGGCTGGCTGCTGCTGCTGCAGGCCGGTGTGGCGCTGGAGAAGCTGGGCGCCGGGGCGACGGGAGCGGACCAGGCGTTCTACACCGGCAAGGTCGCGGCCGCGCGGTTCTTCGCGCGCACGGTCTTGCCGCGGATCGCCAGCGAGCGGGCCATCGCCGAGGCGAGCGACAACGCGCTGATGGAGGTCCCCGAGGACTCCTTCTGACCTGCTCTGCGTCCCGGCGAGACCCTCAGCTGCGCGCCTGTCCGCGTCTGCGCCCAGCCCCGAAGCCAGCCACCCGCGTCTACGACCCTCCCGCGTCTGCTGCGCGGTCGTGGCGCACGAGCCGCGGAGTGCCCAGACGCCAGCGCAGGATCGACGCGGCCATCGACACGACGCCGAGGAGCATGAGCAGAGAGCCCCACGCGTCATAGGCGCCGAGGATCTCCTGGTGCCGCCCGAGCACGAAACGAAGGAACGCGCCCGCGGACAGGAACGCCAACCCCAGGCCCATGCGGCTCCCTCCCCCTCGTACCGGCTTCGACGTGGCCGGACACCCGACCAGCCTAGGGCGCGGCTCAGGTCGACCGTGACCAGGGATCCTGCGCCCCTCCTCACGCGCGAGCGCCCATGACTTTCGCGCCCGGGATAGCGTCGGGGACATGACCCGCTCCGACGTCACGATCGCTGCCCACGCCCCCGGCCGAGTGCCGCTGTCGATCCTCGACCTCGTGCCCGTGTCCGCGGGCGGTGACGCCCGTCAGGCACTGCTCGACAGCACCGAGCTGGCCCGCGTCGCGGACCGGTGCGGTTACGCGCGGCTCTGGGTCGCCGAGCACCACAACACCGACGCGTTCATGTCGAGTGCCACGAGCCTGGTGCTTGCGCACTTCGCCGAACACACGTCGCGGATCCGCCTCGGCTCTGGCGGGGTCATGCTGCCCAACCACGCGCCGCTGATGGTGGCGGAGTACTACGGCACGCTCGCCACGCTGTACGGCGACCGATTCGACCTCGGCCTCGGGCGGGCGCCCGGCACGGACCCGATCACCGCGGCGGCCCTGCGGCGGGGTACCGGCGAGTTGGACACGTTTGCCCGCGACGTCTCCGACCTTCACGACTACCTGTCCGATCCGCCCGAGGCGGGCCGTCGCCGGGTGCGCGCGTTGCCTGGCGAAGGCACCAGCGTGCCGTTGTGGATGCTCGGCAGCTCGCTCGGCGGGGCGAGCGTCGCAGCGCTGCTGGGGTTGCCGTTCGTGTTCGCTTCGCACTTTGCGCCGCAGGCGTTCCGGCCGGCGATCGCGCACTACCGCGCGCACTTCCGCGCGGACGCCCCGACCGCGCAAGTGGGGGCGCCGTACGTGTCAGCCGGCGTGAACGTGCTGGTGGCGCCCACCACGGCGGAGGCGGACCTGCTCGCGACGACCGGGCAGCAGCTCGGCTATCGGATCCACTCGGGCGCTATCGGGCCCCTGGATCCACCCCGGGCGGACTTCCTCGACACGCTGCCGGACCGGCTCGCTGCGGCGATCCGCGGCGCCCAGTCGGTGCGGGCGATCGGCACCCCCGATGAGGTCGTGGCCCAGTTGGAGGCGATCGTCGCCGAGCACGACCTGGACGAGGTCATCACGACGACGTACACCTGGGATCCGGCGCTGCGCCGACGGTCCTACGAGCTGCTGGCTACCGCGTGGGGCCTACCCGACGGTTGAGGCGACCGGCTCAGCGGGCCGATGGCCAACGAGCCGAAGTCCAACGAGCCGAAGTCCAACAAGCCGAATGCCACAGCGCGACGGCGACGTGAGCCCCACGTTGTCAGCACGTGCTGAGACGACGGTCGGCCAGAACCGGAAAGGCGGCGCGGGCCCGCTCCACCTCCGACGCGTGGATCTCGCAGGTCAGCACCTGCTCGTCGGCTCCCACCTGCGTCAGCACGTCGCCGGTCGGGCCGACCACCACGCTGGCGCCGGCCATCTGGGTCTTGCCGTTGACGCCTGCGGCGCCGCAGCCCAGGACGTAAGCCTGGTTCTCGATGGCGCGGGCCCGCAGCAGAAGTGTCCAGGTGGCGGCTCGCTCGAGCGGCCAAGCCGCCGGGACGATCAACGCCTGCGCGCCCCGACGAGTCAGCAGCCGGAACAGTTCGGGGAACCGGAGGTCGTAACAGGTCGCCAGCCCCACTCTCAGCGGCTCCCGACCGGGCAGGTCGCAGGTGACCGGGTCCACGCCGGCCGCCAGGAGCTCCGCCTCGAGCCCGGCCGCCCCGAAGCTGTGGATCTTGCGGTAGGTCGTGAGCAGTGCGCCCTCGGCGTCCAGGATGAGCGACGTGTTGTACAGCCCCACGTCGCCGTCCGGGCCGATGGTCCCGTCGTAGGCGCGTTCGATGATCGAGCCGGCGTGCAGCACGCAGCCCGCGTCTCGGGCCGCCGAGGCCATCGCCGAGCGCGTCGACCCGTCCAACGCCTCCGCGCGTTCGGCCCAGGTCCGCGCCGCGAAGGCCCCCACCCACCACAGCTCTGGCAGGACGACCAGGTCGGCCTCGGCACCGTACCGACGGACGAGCGCGGCCACTCGTTCCCGTCGGCCGTCCAGCGGCTCATCGTCGTCGAACGCCACCTGCAGCAAGGCCACCCGCATGCCGAACTCCTCACTTCTGGCGCAGGTCAGCGCGATTCACCGGGATTCACCGGGATTCACCGCGATTCACCGCGATTCACCGGCGGTGCGCGGCCCGCCATTGGTCCTCGGCGCGGCGCATTTCATCGGCCCGACGGGCCAGCTCGGCGTTGTACGCCTCCAGCGCCGCGCCATGGTCGCGCTCGGCCTGACGATCCAGGCGCCTGGCGTCGTGTTCGTCGGCGCGCATCCACGTCAACACGGTCATCAAGGCGAGGTACAGCATCGGCAGTTCGCCGATTCCCCAGGTGATCCCACCACCCGCGTGCTGGTCGGCCAGTAGGTCGCCCACCCAGGGCAGGGACAGGGCGCGGAAGAAGTCTCCCGCGAGCAGCGTGGTCGTCGACATCAGCGTGACCCCGAAGAACGCGTGGAAGCTCATCGTGGCGAAGAGCGCGATGAGCCGCAACGATGGGGGCCAGCGCTTGGGGCCGGGGTCCACGCCGATCAGGGACCAACAAAAGACATAACCGGCGAGCATGAAGTGCACAATCATCGCGATATGACCCGTGTGCGTCCTCATGGCCAGCTCAAACAGGCCCGTGAAATAGAAGACGTAGAGGCTGCCGGCGAAGTTGATGGACGCGATGATCGGGTTGCACATGAAGTTCAGCCAGCGTGAGTGGCCCGCGGCCAGCATGATCTCCCGCGGACCCATCGTCTTGTCGCGTCGGGCGCGCAGAGCGCGGGCCGCGAGAGTGAGCGGCGCGCCCTGGGCGAGGAAGATCGGGATGCCCATCGTGAGCAACATATGCATCAGCATGTGCAACGAGAACTGGACTTTGCCATAGATTCCGACGCTTCCCGACGTCGTCCACACGAACAGCAGCCAGCCCGCCATCCAGGCGACGGTCCGCCCCCAGGGCCAGGCGTCGCCGCGTCGATACAGCCGGATCTGGCCGGCCGCGTAGAGACCCATCCCCAACAGGGCGACCGCAAGCCACAACCAGTCGATCCGCCACAGGGTGAACCACTCGCCGGCGGTCAGCGCGTGGGTTGGCGCCGGGTACCCGGTGAGAGACACCGCAATGTCCGGGTCGACGAGCCGTGAACGCGGGACAGGCGTGGCGCTCCGGGCGAGCCCGACCCCCAGGCCCATGGCGATCCCCATCAGCGTGACCTCGAGCAGCGCAAGGCGTGTGAACGCGCCCGCCATGCCGGCGCCCGACGTGAGGCCCGCGACGATGCGGCGCCGCATCATCAGTCCGGCACCGCCCAAGATCGCCAGGATGCTGGCCTTGAGAAGCAACAGCAGCCCGTAGGAGGAGGTGAGCTGGTCCGGCTCGCCAAGTCGCACCGCCCCGTTGAGCAGGCCCGAGACCGCGATCCCGCCGAAACACCAGACGGCGAGCACCGAATAGCGGCTCACCGTGACGCCGGCCGCCTCGCCGAGCACCGAGCGGAGCATGATCAGGCCCACGAGCCCGCCGCACCAGACCGCCGCGGCCGCCAGGTGGACGGCCAGGGAATTGACGGCCGTGTCGTGGGACAGGCTCCCGCCGGAGTGCCCCGCGAGCGCGAGCGGCAAATAGGCGGCGATCGACAGCGCCGCCATCCACACCATCCCGGGCTTCGTACGAACGGTCGCGGCGCCGACGGTGGCCACGAGCGCCACGAGCACGCTGATGAGGTACACACGGAAGAAGTCGACGGACCAGACGAACGCCCCGACCGTCCGGGGGAAGCTGGGGCTATCGACGGGAATCGCCGTGACGTTGCTGATGATGAGCAGCATCGTCACGGTGCCGGCGAGCACCCAGGCCACGCCCGTGCGGGCCGCCCACCGACAGGCCGTCTCGCGTCGGGACGTCCGGGTGGTATCGGGGATCATCGTGCCCGCCAACAGCAACAGACCGACGGTGACGGCCCCGAAAGCGTCGTGGATCGCGCGCGCCACAGGGATGCCGTTGCGGGCTATGAAGCCCCCGTCGGCGAACGCGACCGGTGGTGTGAAGATGCCGCCGACCGAACCGGCCAGCAGCATGCCCGCCAGGCAGGCGACGACCACGATCCCCACCGGCAAGACGCGGAGCCCCTGCCGCGTCGCCGGAACGGGTACGTCCGTGGAGGTGGCCATGTCCGACAGCCTAGATATGGTGAAGGCATGCCCATGCATCCGGCCGCACCCGAAGAGCTGCACGGTCTCGTCGACGCCTTTGCGGGCACTGCGCAGGCGGTCGTCGATCTGACGTTCTCGCTTTCGGAGGAGGACTTCGACCGTCCGACGGCGTGCCCGGGCTGGACGGTGAAGGATCAGGTGGCGCACGTCGCCAGCCTGGAAGCCGGCTTGCTGGGCCGGCCGGACCCCGTCGTCGAGGTTCCCGCGTACGAGCACGTCACGAACGACATCGGCCGGCGCATGGAGAACGGCGTCGAGCTGCGCCGTCCCCGTCCCGGCAAGGACGTCACCGCGGAGCTGCAAAAGATCCTTGCCGGCCGGCTCGGACGGCTGCGCGATCCGCAACTGAGCGAGGACACCGAGGTCACCAGCCCCATGACGGGCGAACCGACCACGCTCAAGCAGGCGCTTCGGATACGAGTGTTCGACGTCTGGTGCCACGAACAGGATATTCGGGAAGCGCTTGGGCGACCGGGCAACCAGGACTCGCCAGCGGCGGCTGTCTCGGTCAGCCTGATCTTGGACGCGCTTCCGGTCATCGTGGTCAAGCGGGTCGGACTGGAACCGGGCAAGGTCCTGATGGTGGAACTGACCGGGCCGATCGTGGCCCGCTCGGGCGTTCGAGTGGAGACGCGCGAGGACGGCAAGCCGGTCGGCAAGCTGATGTTCGCCGGCGCGTCGGACGAGACGGGCCCCATCCCCGTGATCGGCCGCACCACGAGCCTGCAGATGTCGACGGAGGTGTTCACTCGTCGGGCGGCGGGGCGCCGCGCGACGGAAGACTGTGTCTACACGGTGCTCGGCGACAAGGATGTCGCGCGGCGTTTCATGGATCACCTGCCCATCACGCCCTGACCCGCCGTCGACGAGGCCACGCGTCCACGCATCCATAGCTCGCGAAGTACCGGCACCCGTCTTCCGATGCCCGGTGTGACGTCCCGTTCAATCCCTCCCCGGCCACGCCGATGGGAGGGCATGAGCTTGCGTCCCGCGCCTCGCAGCGTCCATCGCCGATCCCGAACCGACGCGTTGACCTACCAGGCGGTGGCGTTGGCCGGTGTCGCCGTCCTGACGATGCTGCTGTGGGTGGTGGCGGTCCCGCAAGTGTCGTTGGCCGTTGCTCAGAGTGGCCGTCCAGGACTCGACGCACACGTGGTCGACTGCCCCCCGGCGGGCTACCCGGTCGAGCCCTGCTTCGTCCGCGTCACCCCGCACGACCACGACCTGGAGGTCCCGCTCGTCCACCCCGGCTTCTTCGCTCCTGAGGTCGGCGACCTCCTGACGGTCGCGCTCGACGTCGACCGCGGCGGCACGGTGGCGACCCCCAGCGGGGTGCGTCCGTGGCTCGAGGCGGGGGCGCTCCTCGTCCTCGCCGTGGCGCTGACGCGGTGGACGCTGCGCCGGTGGCAACGCGTACGAGAGCACGCGACGCGCGACGCCGCCACCGCGTTGGCCGGCGGCGAGACCAGGAGGTCGCCGAGTACGTGGACGTGAGGGTGGACCCTCGGCGGTCAGGTGGCGCCGAGGGCGACGCCCAGCGCGCGCCAGTCGATGCCGTCCGGGGCGGTCGCTCGGATCGCGGCGAGCAGCCCGAGGCGGGCCGCTCGTACGTCCTCCTGCTTCGACATCACCAGGATCTCGTCGAAGAACCGGTGGATCGGGGCGACCAACGGTCCCGCGTCCCGCGCGTACGTCCGAAGATCGTCCTCTCGCGGCCACTTCACCCCCTCGAAGTCGTCGCGCAAGGCCACCTCGGCCGGCTCCGTCAGACGCGACGCGTCGTAGCTTGGCGTCGTGCCTTCGGGAACGATCCGTTCAATCCGCTGGATCGCGGCCACCAGCGCGCGGAACGCGTCGTCGCCGGACAGCGCGTCGAGCGAGGCCAGTCGGCGAGCGGTCCCGCCGGGACAGCCCGCGCCTGGCGAAACGGCCTGGACGAACCCGGCGGAGACGCCGTCGTCGCGCAGGAGCTGCGCGAACCGGCCGACCGTGAAGTCCCGCGCGGCGTCGAGGGCCCCGGCCGACACCTCGACTCCCTGCGCGCGTAGACGCGCTGCCGCCGCGTCGAGTCCGTCGCGGACACCGAGCCCGGCGAGATCCGGACGGTCGCGCAGGATGCGGACCACGCCGAGCGCCGCACGGCGCAGCCCGTACGGGTCGGAGGAGCCCGTCGGCTTCGCGCCCAGCGCGAACATGCCCGCGAGCACATCGAACCGGTCCGCGAGCGCGAGCAGCGCGCCGGGGGTGGACGTCGGCAGGGCGTCGGCCTGGGTGCGCGGCTGCTCCATCTCGAACAGGGCGAGGGCGACATCGTCAGTCTCGCCCTTGCGGGCCGCGTACTCGCGGGCCACGAACCCCGCGAGCGAGCTCATCTCGACGACCAACTGCGTGGCCAGGTCGAACTTGGCCAGTTCGCCGGCCCGCTGCGCCGTGGCACGCTGCCCCGCGTCCAGACCGGCGAACTCGCCGAGCGCCGCCGCGACGTCGGCGATCCGGCGAGCGCGCTGCCCGACCGAACCCAGCCGCTCCTCGAAGGTGAGCATCTCCAGTCCGGGGACGAAGCCGTCGACGGTGTCCACCGTCAGGTCCGCGTTCCAGAAGAACAGGGCATCCTCGTAGCGAGCGCGCAACACGGACTCGTTGCCGCGGCGCACCTCGTCGTCGTCGCAGAGCCCGTTGGCCATGGTGACGAAGTACGGCATCAGCACACCGGAGGCGTCGCGGACCGGCAGGTAGCGCTGGTGCTTGCGCATCACCGTGACCAGAATCTGCTCGGGCAGGTCGAGGTAGCGCTCATCGAACGCACCGAGCACCCCGTGCGGGTCCTCGACCAGGTTGGTGATCTCGTCGACGATCTCGCCTTCCGCGTCGATGTCGATGACCCCGTCGACACCCGACGCCAACGCGCAGGCCTGCTCGACCACCGTCTCCCGCCGCTGCTCGGTGAACAGTTCGATCGCGCCCCGGCCGATCGTGGGGAGCAGGTCGTCGGCGGTGGCGACGTCAGCCCAGCCGAGCGACACACCGTCGGCGCGTGTCGCGCTTCGGGCACCGCCCGTGGTGCGCTGCAGGTAGGTGGCGCGCCCGGCGACCACCTCGGATACGCGGGCCGGCACGACGGCAGGACCCCAGAGGGCCAGCAGCCAACGGATCGCGCGGCTGAACGACAACTCCGGATCGCACCAGCGCATGTTCTTCTCGGCGCGCAGCGACGAGACGGTTTCCTCCACGACGCTCGTGAGCACCTCCACGGCCGCGCGGCCGACGCGTTCCACGGCGACGGCGGCGTGCTCTGCTCCCCCGATCTCGACCCGAACAACCTGATCGAGGGCCACGCCCTGGCCGCGCATGAACCCGGTCAGCGCCTTGGTGGGCTGTCCTTCGGCATCGAACGCGGCCGGCCACTTCGGGCCCTTGCGGTGTTCGATCACGTCGGGCTCGCGAGCGGCGACCGACTCGACCGTGGCGACGATGCGCCGCGGCGTGCCGTCGACGCCGATCGTGCCGTGTTCCAGGCGGGTGGCGGCCAATTTTTCCGTCAAGGACGCTCGGACCTGCTCGATCGTCTCCGGCAGCACGTGCGGGGGCAGTTCCTCCACCCCGATCTCGAGCGCGAACGTCTGCGGATCCGTCGGCAGCATCGCCTCGTCGGTCCAGGGCAAGGCCGTCACGTTCGGGGAGTCCGTGCGCATCAGCGGCAGCCCCAGCTCCACGCGCCGTTCGATCCACAGGGTGGCGGTGTCACGCATGAGTCGCCTAATGGTTCCGAACGCCTTGGCCCGTTCGGTGGTGGAGATGGCGCCCCGGGAATCGAGCACATTGAACGCGTGGCTCGATTTGAGGATGAAGTAGTGGGCCGGCATCGGCAGCCTGGCCTCGATCATGCGCGTCGCCTCAGACACGTACGCCTCGTAAAGACCTCGGTTGGTCTCGACGTCCGCGTCGTCGAGGTAGTACCGGCTCATCTCGTACTCGGACTGGCCGAACGCCTCGCCGTACGTGACGATCCCCCCGTCCGCGGCGATCGCGTACACGATGTCCTTGAAGTGGGTGACCCCCTGCACGCCCATGAGGATCCGCTCCATGCCGTACGTCAGCTCCACCGGGATCGGGTCCAGGTTGTGGCCGCCGACCTGTTGGAAGTACGTGAACTGGGTGATCTCCATCCCGTCTAGCCAGACCTCCCAGCCCAGGCCCCACGCGCCGATGGCGGGCTGCTGCCAGTTGTCCTCGACGAATCGCACGTCGTGCGCGGCCAGGTCGATGCCGAGGGCCTCGAGACTGCCCAAGTACTGCTCCTGCGGGTCACCGGGTTCCGGCTTCAGGATCACCTGGAACTGGGTGTGCGTCTGCAGACGGTTGGGGTTCTGGCCGTATCGGGAGTCGTCGGGACGCACGCTCGGCTCGACGTAGGCGACGTCCCACGGCTCCGGACCGAGCACGCGCAGGACGGTGGCCGGGTTCATCGTCCCGGCCCCCACTTCGGTGTTGAAGGGCTGCACCGTGAGGCATCCCTTGGCGGTCCAGTAATCGGAGAGCTTGCGCAGGGCGTCTTGCATCGTCAGCACGGGCCCTAGGCTACCGGCGGCCACCCAGACCGGGCGGTGGCCGCTCGCAGAGTCGACGTCGCGGCGTCCCGAGGTCCGAGCCGTGGCTCGCGTTGCGGATCAGCGCTGCGCGAACACTCCGATGACCGGGTCCCACGGCGTGATCTCGGTGGCCGCCACGATCCCGGCCGCGAGAAACGGATCGTGCGCCAACGTCCGCTCCACCTCGGCGACTGACCCCAGCTCGAACAGCAGCAGCGCGCCGGCCGGGGACACCCCAAGAAAGGGGCCGGATGCCCGCAGCGACCCAGCCTCGACCAGCCCGCTTAGGTACTCCCGGTGTTCCGGCCGCACGGTCTCGATCGCGCCAGCGTCGTCGATGTAGGTGTAGCGAACAGCGAAAAACGGCATGTGGCCAGCGTAGGCCGTGTCCCGTGACCGCGACGGATCGGTGGACGGATGGTGACGTATGGGCGCTACCCCAGTGGGCAGGCGGCCAGATCCTCATACCGCGGCGCCCGGCCCGGCCCCTGTCCCAAATGGGACGCGATCAGCCGTACCTCTCGCGGGGTCCATCGCGGGCCCTCATACGCATCCAGCAACCGCACCCAGCGTGTCACCGGACCGCGGCGGCGGAGGCGGGCGAGCGTGACGTGCGGGCGGAACCGCGCCCCGTCCACGGACGTGCCCGCCGTCGCGAACGCCGTTCGGCACCCAGTCGCCAACCGCTCTGTCTCCTCCCCCAGCGCGGGCGAGTCGGCGTGCGCGCGCAGGCCGGCCCACACCACCTTGGCCCGGTCGGGATCCGGGAACGCGCCGCCTCCGGCGATCGACAGCGCGGGCAACTGCCGTCGGGCCGCAGCACTCGCGACGCGCTCGACGAGGTCGTCGAGGTGGCCATCGGTGATCTCGGGCGCGAACGCGAGGGTCAGGTGCCATTGATAGGAGCGGGACCAGCGAAGGGCCGGATCGACACGGTCCTGGCGAACCGCCAGGAAATCCTGCAGGTGCTCGATGGCGTCGTCGGAGGGCACGAGGGCAGCGAACACGCGCATCCGCCCACCCTGCCACGAGCGCGTCGCCTGCGCAGCGATCAGCGCCGCCGGCTGGCGACTGCATAGGTTGAGCAGCCTTCACCGGGCATGCCCAAGACGGGATCGCCGACGCGCACGAGGCGAGAGCGGACGGGTCAGGGCGCGGCGTGCGCCACGTCCACCGCAAGACGCGTGAGGCCGTCGTCAGTCAGCACCGACACCTTGAACGGGAGTTCCTCACGCACCCCGACCCCGAAGCTGCTCATGCCCTCGAAGCTGCCCGCCCACGCGACCTGCTTCAACGACGTGAATCCGGTGACGTCTGCCGCCTCGGCCCGATTGCTCGGGATGTACGTGGGCTGCCCGGTCTGGTCGTACGCGGGCGCGCCGACCGTGACCCGCAGGAACGCCGCGCCGCGAAGCGTCACCGGGTTGCCCGCGCCTTCGTCCAGGACCGTGGGCACATAACGGACCTGGTATCCCGGTTTGACCGAGGCGTCCCCGGACAGGTCGATCACGAGCCGGTCATAGCAGGGCTGCTGCCCGACCCGCAGGCCCGAGACGGTCAGCTTCGACAGCGCGGTGTCCCCGGGGACCGTGGTCGCGAAACCAGAGGTGTCGCACGTTGTACTCGTCCCCGCCGAGCTTCCGGTGGACCCACCCGACGCGCCCGATGCCGAGTTCGTTGCCGCGCCCGATGCCGACGTGGTGGGCGGGGACGATGCCGTCGACCCGGTGGCCGGGGCCCCCTCGGATCCTCCGCTGCACGCTGCGAGCGCGAGCGGGAGGCAGGCGAGCGTGGCGAGAACTCGCGCTCTAGACGTCCTCCGGGCGCGCTTCGCGTCGGTTGTCCTGCCCACCAGCGGGCTCATGTCGGATCCTCTCGTCGGTGCCGTCTGCGAAGGTTCACGGGCCTTTGCATCTAACCGACCGGCTGCGTGCTCGATCCGGTCCGACAGGCCTCCCCCTTCCCCCTGCTGCCTAGCATGGTCGTGACCAGGGCTGACGCACAACCGTACTCACGAAAGGCAGCGAAATCGTGACCTGGCCGGAGGCCCGACGCCCCGGCGCGCCGACTGGCCGCGAGCGGCCGTTCGTCGCCGACAAAAAGGCGGATCAGGTGCCCTAAAGAAGACCGTGCCTTACTCTTCCCGCATGAGTTCGACCAGCTCACCCCGCGGACGCGCTGACGACGAGGCGCCTCCCACCACGAGCGATACCACCCGGGACCGACCCCTCGGGCGTCCGCTCGTCGTGCTCGAACACGTCGACAAGCATTTCGGAGACCTGCACGTCCTCAAGGACATCCAGTTGACCGTCCACGAGGGCGAGGTCGTCGTCGTCATCGGTCCCTCCGGCTCCGGCAAGTCCACGCTGTGCCGGGTGATCAACCGGCTGGAGACCATCGATTCCGGCACCATCACGGTCGATGGCCACGCGTTGCCTGAGGAAGGCAAGGGTCTCGCACAGCTGCGCGCCGAGGTGGGCATGGTGTTCCAGTCGTTCAATCTGTTCGCCCACATGACCATCCTCGACAACGTCACGCTCGGGCCCATCAAGGTCCGAGGGTTGAAGAAGGCGGCGGCGGAAAAGAAGTCCCGCGCGCTGCTGGACCGAGTGGGGGTGGGAGCGCAGGCAGCCAAGTACCCCGCGCAGCTCTCGGGCGGCCAGCAGCAGCGCGTCGCGATAGCCCGGTCCTTGGCCATGGATCCGAAGGTGATGCTCTTCGACGAACCCACCTCAGCTCTCGACCCCGAGATGATCAACGAGGTGCTCGACGTGATGATCCGCCTCGCCCGCTCCGGCATGACGATGGTGGTGGTCACCCACGAGATGGGCTTCGCGCGGCGCGCCGGCGATCGGGTGGTCTTCATGGCCGACGGCGAGATCGTGGAGCAGAACACCCCGGATGAGTTCTTCACGAACGCGCAGTCCCATCGCGCCCAGGACTTCCTCGGCAAGATCCTCACCCGCTGACGGGGGCGCGCGTCGCGCCGCGCCAGCGTTCCATCCTTTCCACCCAGCGGCATCCGCCGCCCGAGCACACCAGAGGTGACCCATGATGACAACGAAAATGAGCGTCGTCGCCCTCGCTGCCACGACGACCCTGGTCCTCGCCGGTTGCGGCGGGACAGGCTCGACGAGCAACGGCGACACGGGAGGCGGGGACGCGATCACCGTCGGCATCAAATTCGACCAACCCGGCCTCGGCCTGCGCAAGGGCAGCGAATACACGGGGTTCGACGTGGACGTGGCGAGGTACGTCGCCACCGAGCTCGGCAAGACGCCGAACTTCAAGGAGGCGCCGACCCCGCAGCGCGAGCAGCTCATCGAGTCCGGCCAGATCAGCTACATGGTCGGCACCTACTCGATCACCGACGCCCGTAAGCAGAAAGTCAACTTCGCCGGCCCGTACTTCATCGCCGGACAGGATCTGCTGGTCCGTTCCGACGACACGGCGATCACCGGCCCCGACTCGCTGACCGGCAAGAAGCTGTGCTCGGTCAAGGGCTCGACCCCGGCGCAGAATGTCCAGAAGAACTACCCGGGCGTGCAGCTGCAGGAGTACGACACGTACTCCAAGTGCGTGGAGGAACTGGCCGCCAAGACGGTCGACGCCATGACTACGGACAACGTGATTCTCGCGGGTTTCGCTGCGCAAGATCAGTACAAGGACAAGCTTAAGGTCGTCGGCAAGCCGTTCTCCACCGAGAACTACGGCGTCGGCCTCAAAAAGGGCGACACGGAGCTGTGTCAGAAGATCACCGACGCGCTGAAGAAGATGATCAGCTCCGGGGAATGGAAGAAGTCGATCGACGCCAACCTCGGCCCCTCGGGTTTCACCCCGGACTCCAGGAACCCACCCACGCCGGCATCCTGCGCCTGAGCGTCCCTCCTGCCGCCGTCGGCCAGACGGCGGCAGGAGAAGTTCGCCCGCCCACGAGAAGGGACCGCGATGGCGGAACTGTTCAGCGAGTTCGACATTCTCGGTGCCTTCTGGATGACCATCAAGCTGACCCTGGCCTCGGGAGTCGGGGCGTTCCTGATCGGCACGGTGATAGCGATCATGCGGGTCGCGCCGTCCGGCTTTGTCCGCGCCCTCGGGTCGTTCTACGTGAACACCATCCGAAACACCCCGCTGACCTTGGTCGCCGTGTTCTGCACGCTGGGCCTCAAGGTCAACATGGATATCCAGCTCGCCGACCCGAATTCCCCCACCTCGATCGCCGACACGAACTTCCGCTGGGGCCTGATCGCTCTCGCGGTCTACCACGCGGCCTTCGTCTGTGAGGCGATCCGAAGCGGCATCAACACGATCCCGATCGGACAGGCGGAGGCCTCCCGCTCGATCGGGCTGTCCTTCGGGCAGTCTCTGCGGTACGTCCTCATCCCGCAGGCTTTCCGCGGGGCGATCGCCCCGCTCGGCAACACCGTCATCGCTCTGACGAAAAACACCACGATCGTGTCCGCGATCGGCGTGGCGGAGGTTTCACTGCTCATGGGGACGATGATCGAGAATCGACCGGACCTGCTCTTTACGATCTTCGGCGTGGTGGCGCTCGGTTTCGTCGTGCTCACGCTGCCGATGGGTCTGCTTGCCACCTCGCTCTCCCAGCGTCTGGCGGTGAAGCGATGAGCGCCGCCCATCAGGTCCTCTTCGACGCGCCGGGCCCGAAGGCGCGCGCGCGGCATCGCCTCACCGCAGTCGTCGTGGCCCTTGCGGCGACGGCCCTCATCCTTTTCGTGGGCTACAAACTCCACGAAAAGGGCAATCTCACAGCCGCTAAATGGCAGCCGTTCCTCACCCCCGATCCGTGGGTCTACTACCTGCTGCCCGGCATCCAGGCCACCCTCTTGGCGGCCGCGATCTCGATGGTGACGGCCGGCGTGTTCGGTCTGGCGTTCGGGATGGGGCGCCTCAGCCAAGTACGGGCCGTACGGTGGGTCTCCGGCGTGGTCGTGGAGTTCTTCCGCGCCGTGCCCGTCCTGGTGATGATGATCTTCGCGTTCTGGATGTTCACTACCACGATCCCGGTCGTGCCTTCCGGTTACATCGCGCTCGCCGGAGTGGTCGTCGGCCTCACGTTCTACAACGGCTCCGTCTTCGCGGAGTTGATCCGATCGGGCATCTTCGGCCTGCCCAAGGGCCAGCGGGAGGCCGGCCTGACCGTGGGGCTGACCCCGTTCCAAACCCTGCGGATCATCGAGCTTCCGCAGGCGCTGACAGCGATGCTCCCGTCTTTGGTGGCCCAAATCGTGGTCATCCTCAAGGACACGGCGATCGGCTACATCATCACGTACCCGGAGCTTCTCAAGGTCGGGGCGGACCAGCTGGGCACGGCGTACGCCAACGTGGTGCCGGCGTTCATGGTCGTGGCCGTCATCTACATCCTGATCAACTACGCGGTGAGCAAGATCGCCGAGTACCTGGAAGGCCGGTTGCGCCGTCGCGGCCACACGGCCGCGGTCCTGGCCCCCGACGAGATCCAGGACGGCGCCTGACGGCCACCGTGAGACACCGTGGTCCGGCGCAGAGCGAGCCGAGCAGAACGAGGCGACATAGGCTGATCGCATGACTCAGGACGGACTTGACCAGGCCCGACGCAAGATGGCTGACGCGGGACTCAGCCCGGCAGCCATCGACGTATTCAGCTATTACTACGAGCAGCTGCGCAACGGCGCGACCGGTCTCATTGCCGAAGACAGTATCGACTCTCTGCCTCAGCCCGCGCGCCTCTCCGACGTGAGCGTCGACGCCGAGGCCGCCCGGGAGGCCCTCGGACGAACGGTGATCATCAAGCTCAACGGTGGCCTCGGCACCTCGATGGGCATGGCGCAGGCCAAGTCGCTTCTCCCCGTGCACGACGGTCGCAGCTTTCTCGACATCATCTGCGAACAGGTACGGCACGCGCGCTCGTCGTTCGGGGTGCGCCTTCCCTTGCTGTTCATGGACAGCTTCCGCACCAGCGCCGACACCCTTGCCGCTCTCGCGGCACACAGTGACCTGGCGGTGGACGGGCTGCCGTGGGATTTCATCCAGAATCAGGTCCCGAAGCTGCGCACCGACCGCCTCACACCGGTGACCTGGGCTGCCGACCCATCGCTGGAGTGGTGTCCCCCCGGGCACGGCGACCTGTACACGGCCCTCCTTGAGACAGGGATTCTGGAGCTGCTGCTGGAGCAGGGCTACCGGTACGCGATGGTCAACAACGCCGACAACCTCGGCGCGACCCCCGATCCGCAGTTGGCCGGCTGGTACGCGGGCACCGGCGCGCCCTTCGCCATCGAGGTATGCCGGCGGACCGCCGCCGATCGCAAGGGTGGTCACCTCGCGCTACGCCGCGCCGACTCCCGGATCATCCTGCGTGAGTCCGCACAGACGGCCGCGCAGGACATGGACGCGTTCACGGACGAGAGCCGCCACGCGTTCTTCAACACCAACAGCCTGTGGTTTGACCTAGCGCGACTCGACAAGGTCCTGCGGGAGACGAACGGCGTGCTCGGCCTGCCGCTCATCCGCAACATCAAGACCGTCGACCCGACCGACCCGTCCTCGCCGGAGGTCTATCAGGTCGAGACGGCCATGGGTGCGGCCATCGAGGTGTTCGAGGGCGCGCAGGCCATCGAGGTCGGCCGCGAACGGTTCCTGCCCGTCAAGACGACGAACGACCTGCTGCTGCTGCGCTCCGACGTGTACGACGTGGGGGCGGACGGGTCGGTACGCCGCGAAGCCGAAGCGGCACCTCTGATCGACCTGGACACGCGGTTCTATCGGACGATCGCCGACTTCGACCAGCGTTTCCCGGCCGGCGCGCCGTCCTTGCGCACGGCGAGATCGCTCAGCGTGGCGGGGGACTGGACGTTCGAAGCAGACGTCGTCTGCGAAGGCGACGCGGAACTGCAGGATGCCGGCACCCCCTCGACAGTGCGGCAGGGAACACGCCTGCGCTGACGCAGGAATACGGGAGGCGAGCGAACAGCGCGATCCCTGGAAGGGGGACACCCGTCCGTCGGGATGATCTGAGCAGCTGAATGTCCCCCAATGAGTATTGGCGGACTGAACTCGCGCCCTTTCACGGAACCTTCACGGCGGCGGCCCGGCCACGTTCACGTTCGGCGGGTTGTCTAGGGAATGACACAACGTCATTCCCTAGCCTGGTTCCAGGAGGTCCCTGATGCTCACTCCCCGCCGTTCCCTAGCTGCCTCAGCGCTTGGTCTGGCCCTGTTCGCCGGTAGCGCCGGCGTTGGGCACGCGGCCGAACCAATCTAATTTCACGCAGTCCAACTTCACCCAGTCCAACTTCACCCAGTCCAACTTCACCCAGTCCAACTTCACCCAGTCCAACTTCACCCAGTCCAACTTCACCCAGTCTTTGGCGTCGGGCGGCCCCGTGGACCTCCAGGTTCTGGCCTTGCTCGGTGGGCTGGGCTGAGGCCGGGAGCTACTGGACCGCGGGCACCCAGGCAACGAGCTGGGCGCCGCGGTCCCTCCCCGCGCTGCGCGCCACGAGGTCCCCACCGTGGGCCCGAACGATTCCCCGGGAGATCGTGAGCCCTATCCCGGAGCCGCCCTCAGAGCCGGCGGCCCGCCGGGTGGGCACCCGATAGAATCGCTCGAAGATCCGTTCCAGGTCAGCGGCGTCGATCCCCTCCCCCGTGTCGGCGACGACGAGCCACGCCCAGCGCGCTGAGCGCCCGACGCTGACGTCGATGCTGCCGCCAGGGGCGGTGGCGCGAACCGCGTTGCCGACCAGGTTGCGCACTACCTGCGAGAATCGGTCGGCGTCGACGCGCACGGGTAGGAGTTCATCGCCCGGGCGCACGCTGAGCCTCAGACCTGCGTCGTCGATCTGGGGACGGAGCCGTTCGATCGCCGACACCGTGACACCGCGCAGATCCAGCACGAGGGGACGTAGGTCGAGCCGCCCTTCCTCTGCCTTGGACAGGGTCGACAGGTCGTCGGCAAGCCGTCGAAGCCTGCGGACCTCTTCGCTGACGTGGGCCAGCTCAGTCGGCGTGGCGGGTAGGATGCCATCGATCATGCCCTCGACGTATCCGTCGATCACGGTGAGCGGCGTCCGCATCTCATGGGCGACTTCGCCGAGCAGCCGCCGACGACGGCGCTCGATCTCGGCGAGGGTCCGGCCGAGCTGGTTGAGGTCGGCGGCCAGGGGTCCTAGTTCTCGTTGCTCGAGTTCGGGGATCTCGGTCTCGTACGAGCCGTCGGTCATGGCTCGCGTAGCGGCCCGCAAGCGTCGCAGCGGAACGACGAACCGGTACGCGGCGATCGCGCCCGCCGCGCACGCCGTGATCGCGCCCGCCAGCAGACCGGTGACCAGCGAACCGGTCTGCAGATCGAGACGGCCGCGCTGACGCTCTCCGACGCCCCCCAGCCAGAAGTCCGTCACGGGGATCCCGAGCAGCACGGGCGTCAGCTCCATGCTGACGGCGTAGGCGGCGAAGATCGCGACGAGGAGGACGACGAGGTGGGCCGTGACCCTGCGGGCGAGAATCCTCCTCATCCCTGTGCCCTATGCCCCGGGTGCTGGGGTCGTGGGAGCGACGGGACCGGATGGCGATCCTCGGCGTGGAGCAGGAACTTGTAGCCGACGCCGCGGACCGTGCCGATGATCCTCGGCCGGGAGGCCTCGTCGCCGAGTACGCGGCGGATGTTGCGCACGTGGACGTCGACCACGCGTTCGTCGCCGTAAAAGTCGTAGCCCCAGACTCGTTCGAGCAGCTGCGAGCGGGAGAAGACGCGTCCGTGGTCGTCCGCGAGCGCCCACAGCAGGTCGAACTCCAGGGTGGACAGGGGAGCCTCGCGGCCCTCGATGTGGACCTCGCGTCGGCGTGCGTCCACGACCAGGCCAGGGAAACGGTGCACCTCGGGGTTCCGGTCGAAGAGGCCGGGGCCGTAGCGTCGGTCGCGGCGCAACACCGTGTTGACGCGCGCTACCACCTCACGAGGGCTGAAGGGTTTCGTGATGTAGTCGTCGGCCCCGATGGTCAGGCCGACCAATTTGTCGAGCTCGTCCGATCGGGCCGTGACCAGAATCACGTACACCTCGCTGGTGGCTCGCAGTCGGCGGAGCACCTCCAACCCGTCCTGGTCCGGCAGCCCCACGTCGAGCAGGATGAGGGTCGGATCCGTCCGGGCAGCGACCTCCAGCGCCTCGCCGGCCGTCCCCGCTTCGTCCACCGCGAAGCCGTCCGCCTCCAGATAGGCGGAGAGCACCCGCCTGATCTGCTTCTCGTCGTCGACGACGAGAACCCTTCTCCGTGTGGTCATGACGTGTCGTGCCCCTTGCCTCGTCCACCCGCGCCCAGAAACCCTTGGGCCCGCGCGACGGCACGGCCCCCCGATCACGACATCCTCGCGCCTCCCAGAATCATGGTCGGTCACCGAGCGAGAGTGAAGTCCGGGCCACAGGCCATGGGCGCGCCGGACGATAGGGGGTCCCGACCTCGTCAGCGCCCGCGTCAGAGTCCGCGGCAGGTCGCCGCGGGCATCCGTCGACGCCGCATCGCGCGAGCGACCAACGGAGCGGTGGTGAGCACCGCGATGAGGCGAACCACCTGAACGGTCAGGATGAAGCTCACGTCGGCACCGGAGTCGACCGCGACGGCGAGCACGGCGTACAGACCGCCGGGGGTCGTGGCGAGGTACGCGTCCCGCGGCGTGACCCCCACCCACGCGACGAGCAGCAGTCCGAAGAGGGCGCTCAGCACGAGCAGCGTGAGGATGAGCCCGACGGCCGCGGGCAGCAGGCCCGCGATATGTCGAAGGCTAGGTCGGGTGAACCGCAGCCCGACCTGTAGGCCGATCACGACGTACGCGATCAGCTGCGGCCAGACCGGCACGACCACGGGCGGGAACCATCCGCTCAGCGACACGGCGAGCGCCACGGCCAACGGCCCGAGAATGGCACCCGCCGGCAGACGCAGCACACGCGCCAGGAGGAGACCGCCGACGAGCGTCACGAGGATGTATGCAGCCGTGGTCGATCCTGAGGTCGCTGCCGCGCCTCCCGCGGCGGCCGGCCGGGTGCCGCCGTGCGTGGGGTGGAAGACCACGGCGGTGATCACCGGCATTCCGGCCAGCACGATGACCACGCGCAGGTACTGGATGACCGCCACGGCCCGGTCGTCGGCGCCGAGCTCGCGAGCGATGGCGGTGATGCCGGTCGCCCCGCCGCTGATCATGGCAAACACGCCGGTGGCCAGACTGGCTCCCCAGCGCGTGAGGAGCGACCCGAGCGCCAGGCTCGTCGCGACGGTGGCCAGGCACACGAACAGGATCGGTGCCCCGTGAGCGGCCAGCTGGGCGAGGGTCGCCGCATCGACATACGCGCCGATGGCCACGCCCACGATCCCTTGAGCGAGCATGGCGGCCACGTTAGGCATCCGCGGACGCACGGCGCCCGAAGGCGCGAACAGCGCGAACGCCATCCCACCGATCAGCGAGCCGAACAACGCGGGCGACGGCATCCCGGCCAGCGCGACGAGACCGGTGCCCGCCGCAGCGCAGGCGAGGCACGCCAACCAGGCGAGAACGCCGCGGATCACAGCCAGTCTCTGCGTTTGAACATGGCGTAGAGGCCGACCGAGCCGACGCACACCAGCGCCACGCTGAGCCACAACCCCAGGGGGGCGCTGAAACCCGGGTAGGGAACGTTCTGCCCGAACCACCCGGTGACGGCCGTGGGCACCGCGATAATCGCGGCCCACGACGCCAGCTTCTTCATCACGGTGTTGAGGCGCGCGTCCTGCAGGGACAGGTTGGTCTCGAAGGCCGAGGTGATCATGTCCCGGATGGACTCCGTCCAT
>CAJDWP010000006.1_pt1 | contig 40282 bp, 35 predicted proteins | sample 7391631 | NCBI WGS metagenome assembly CAJDWP01 (sample SAMEA7055740, study PRJEB34461) | soil metagenome | biome: terrestrial ecosystem; feature: Peninsula; material: soil | place: Antarctica | collected 2016 | reverse complement strand
CCAGGGCGTGCGCCGTGATCGTCGTGATCGACCCCGCCAGCCCCACGAGCGTGCGCACACCGGCCAGGCCGACCGCCGCCTCCATCCGGTCGAGAGCCACCTGCACCTGGGCTCGCAGGGCCATCGCCTCGGACGGGGACGGCGGATCCGAGCGCAGAAGCCGCTCGGTGAGTCGCACGCACCCGACATCGAGCGAGATCGCCTGCCGCAGAGCGACTCCGCCGCGCGCAATCTCGGTGGACCCGCCGCCGAGATCCACCACGAGGTACTCCGCCGGGTAGCCCGCCGCGGCCACGGCGGTGGTCGCGCCCTGGAACGACAGGGCCGCTTCCTCCCCGCCCGTGATCACCTCAGGGCGGACGCCGCGGGCGCCGAAACAGGCGCTTACCCCGTCTACGAACTGGCTGGCGTTGCGTGCGTCGCGAGACGCCGACGTCGCCACGTACCGGACCGCCTCGACCTGCAGCGCGTCGCACGCCCGCGCGTACTGAGCACTCACCTCGAGCGCCCGCGCCATCGCCTCGGGCGCGATCTCGCCGGTCACGTCCACGCCCTGCCCGAGTCGCACCACCTCGGTGCGCCGCACGACATCGACCAACGCGCGTCCCTGGGTGACGTCGGCCACCAGCAGGCGCAACGAGTTGGTGCCGCAGTCGATCGCGGCGACGCGCCTCACGCGCGAGCCTCGCCGACGGGGGGCGGCGCGTCGCCAGGGGACGACAGGACAGGAGATGTGCTGTCGGGAGCCGGCGCGAGGCACGGCCCGGCGGCGCCCCAGTCAGGCAGCAAAGCCAGGGCCTCGTCACCCAACGGATTGATCCCAGGGCCGACGGCGAGCGCGTGCGCGACCAGCACGTGGAGGCACTTCACCCGCGTCGGCATCCCCCCGGCGCTCACCCCGTCCAGCTCGCCCGCTTCGCCCAGCTCGGCGCGGCGGGCCACATAGTCTTCGTGGGCGGCGGCGTACGCCGCGGCCAGCTCCGCGTCCTCTCCCAGCCGACGCGTCATCTCCCGCATCAAGCCGGTTCCCTCGAGGGTGGAGATCGCTCTGGTCAGGCGGGGACATGTCGCGTAGAACGCGGTCGGGAACGGCGTACCGTCGTCCAGCCGCGGCCGGGTCGCCAGCACGTCGGGCAGCCCGCAGGCGCACCGGTGGGCGACACCGGCCACGCCACGAACCGGCCGACCGAGCTGCTCTTGCGCGGCCGCGAGATCATCCCGCGTCGGCGCCTGCCACAGTTCTGGCGCTCCGCCGCTCCGGCCGGTGGCCATCACATCGCCCATCTGCCGACTCAACCGCCGTGAACACTCTGGGACGGGGGCGGTCTGTCACGCTGCCCGTCGATCGTTGTGGTGCCCCGGTCCAGCCCGTCCGTGAGGACGATGGAACTCCAAACTCGGCCGTACCACGCGCGGTTCGCATCGTCGACGCCGGCGACGACCGACCCGAGCACCGTTCCTGCCTCCGTCTTGGCGACCTGGTCGGCACCGAGAATGGTGTACGGCACCTCTCCGGGCCGCACGAATTTCAACCGCTCGCGGGCCTGTTGCTCGACGTACGCGTCGTCGCGCCAGCGTTGCCTGTCCTCTTCGAGCGCCTTCTTGTGCTGCTCAGCGGTGGCGACCTGCTGCTGCATACCCTCGATCTCGCGGCGCTGGTCCATCCAGGCCCGGACCGTCGGGACCAGCATCAACGCGAGGAGCGCCACCACGGCCGCGAGTACGGCCAACCGGAGCGTGGGGGCCTTGGTCCGCCGGAACGGAGCGCTGAAGCGCCGGGCGGGGCCGTTCGGGCGCCGGTTCGGCGCCTCGTTGCGCGATCCTCCGGCCGGGCGACGACTCGCCGCCCGACGGCGTCCACTGCCGCTCGGTCGGGCCGTTGACGTGGGGGCCGTCCCGGACGTGCGCCTCCCGTGTCCCGTCGAGCCCGCCGACCGCCGATCACCCGCCACCGCGCTCCCCTTCCTCCGTGGCTGCTGCGTCACCAGGGTCTCATCCGCTCCTCAGAGACGGCTGAGCGCCCTGCCGTGCCCTGGCGTGTCTCGTCGTGGCCCACCGTGTCTCGTCGTCCACCGTGCCCCGAATTAACCCGCCATACCGTGCAGCGTCGTGCAGCGCCGTTCAGCGCCGTTCAGCGCCGTGCAGGACCAGCCCGGGCCCACACACGCGTACCGCCCGGCCGGCGACGTGCCGACCGGGCGGTCCACCCGCTGACGGCCCGGGTCAGGCGCCCTTGAACCGCGGGAAGGCGGCGGCTCCGGCGTAGAGCGCCGCGTCGTCCAGGTCCTCCTCGATCCGCAGAAGCTGGTTGTACTTGGCGACACGCTCGGACCGGGCCGGGGCGCCGGTCTTGATCTGGCCACAGTTGGTGGCGACGGCCAGGTCGGCGATCGTCGTGTCCTCGGTCTCGCCGGAGCGGTGACTCATCATGCACTTATAGCCGTTGACCTGCGCCATCGTGACGGCGTCGAGGGTCTCTGTGAGCGAACCAATCTGGTTGACCTTGACGAGGAGGGCGTTGGCCGTGTCGGACTCGATGCCGCGGGCGAGACGCTCCGGGTTGGTGACGAATAGGTCGTCACCGACGAGCTGCACCTTGCTCCCGAGCCGGTCGGTGATGGCCTTCCAGCCCTCCCAGTCGTCCTCGTCCAGGGGATCCTCGATGGAGACGAGGGGGTAGGCGTCGACGAGCTCGGCGTAGTAGTCGATCATCTCGGCCGCCGACTTGGTCCCGCCCTCGAAGGTGTACGAGCCGTCCACGTAGAACTCGCTGGCCGCCACGTCGAGCGCCACCGCGACGTCCTTGCCGAACACGTAGCCGGCCGCGGTGATCGCCTCGCCGATGAGGTCCAGGGCCGCGCGGTTGCTTTCGAGGTTGGGGGCGAACCCACCCTCGTCACCCAGGCCGGTGGCCAGGGAGCGATCGTGCAGGACCGTCTTCAGCGCGTGGTAGACCTCTCTTCAGCGCGTGGTAGACCTCGGCGCCCATGCGAAGCGCTTCCTTGAAGGAGGAGGCGCCGATCGGGGCGATCATGAACTCCTGGATGTCGACGTTGGAGTCCGCGTGTGAGCCGCCGTTGAGGATGTTCATCATCGGCACGGGAAGCACATGCGCGTTGGGACCCCCCACGTACCGATACAGCGGCAACCCGGCAGAGTCGGCCGCCGCGCGCGCCACGGCGAGGGAGACACCGAGGATGGCGTTCGCGCCGAGCGTGCCCTTGTTGGCCGTGCCGTCGGCCGACAGCATCTCCTGGTCGATCAGCCGCTGGTCGGCCGCGTCAAAACCGAGCAGCCGGGGCTGGAGGTCGTCGACGACGTGGGCGACGGCAATCTCGACGCCCTTGCCCAGGTAGCGGCCCTTGTCGCCGTCCCGCAGCTCTACTGCCTCGAACGCGCCGGTGGATGCGCCACTCGGCACGGCCGCGCGGGCCATCGTCCCGTCCTCCAGCACGACTTCGACCTCGACCGTGGGATTGCCGCGAGAGTCTAGGATCTCGCGCGCGCCAATTGCCTCGATGCTTGCCACTGCAAGACTCCTCACACAGTTGTGTAGGCCCGCGAAGGTCAGCACTCCGCGAGGCCTGTACGTATGCGAGCGAGCCTACCGGCTGGGGCGCACCCACCTTGGCCCTGCGCACCAAGCCCCTCCCGGACCTCGCGCGGGATGCGCCCGCCGACCGGCGGCGGACTCATCGCGCCGCGTTGTTCAGGTCGCGCAGGGTGGACCGCAACGCGGCCGACGGATCGATCCCCGCCCGATGCGCCTGCGCGACCAGCGCGAGCAGCCGTGGCCCGACATCACCGTCCGCGGATGTCAGCCCGTCGATCACGTCCCCACGTCCGGCGCGGTCCAGGCGCGACACGTACGTCGCGGCCCGCTCCAGCGCCGCCATCCCCACAGGCACGCCGTCGAGAATCCCCGTACGCTCCGGCTTCTCCGCCGCCTTCAGCTCCTCCCACCGGTCCGCGACCTGCTCGGGCGTGCGGGCGTCGCCGCCGCCGAACACGTGCGGGTGTCGGCGCCGCAGCTTCTCGGCGATCCCGAGGGCGATGTCGTCGAGGTCGAACGGGTCGCTCGCGTCCTCCTGCGCCACTCGGGCGTGGAACACCACCTGGAGGAGCAGGTCACCCAGTTCCTCACGCAGGTGGGCCCGGTCGATCGGTTCGGTCGAGGCGGCTTCCGCCAGCTCGTACGCCTCCTCCACCGCGTACGGCGCGAGGCTGGCGTGAGTCTGCTGAGCGTCCCAGGGGCATCCGGCGGGGGACCGCAGGCGGTCCATGACGTCGACGAGTTCGTGGACGCCGGCCAGGTCCGGTCGGGTCAAGGAGCGTTGGGCGGGGGCGGGGGCGCTGGCGTCTCCGGCGGCGGGCCCGGCAGCGTCTCCGGCGGCGGCGCCGGTTGGGGCTGCCCGGGCGTTAGGGCGCCATCGGTGGAATCCTCCGGCACGAACCAGTTGGGCGGGGTGTTGACCAGGCCCTGCTGTGCGTCGAAGCCGCTGCCGTACTTCGGGTTCACGGTGACCTTGGCGTCCTGGACCAGCGACGTCAGCTGCTCGCGCGTGAGCGTGTTGGCCGCGGCAGCCTTGTCCACCGCGATGCTTCCCCGCATGAACTCGACCAGCGGCTGCGACGGCTCATTCACGCCGAGACCGCCACCCTCCGCCGTCGGGCTCTGCTGGATCACCGAGCGGGCCTCGTCGGCGCTCACGACCGGCAGTGTCACGGCAGGACTGGTCGCGACGATCTCGTTGAGGATCATGGCCTGCACGACGTTCGACGCGCCGAGCGGAGGTCCCTGGCGCTGGGAATTGATATCGTCCAGGATCGCTGTGACCGACGACTCACGAATGACCGATCCGTTGACCTCGGCCGCAGCCCCGGGAACGGCTCCCGCGCACCCCGTGAGGGCCAGCGCCGCGGCAGGGACCAGAGCGACCGCTGCCCGGACGCGGGATATTGGAGCCTTCACAGCGGGTCCTTTCGTCGGGCGTGGATCCGGGCGGGTCCGTCTGTGTGTCGGTCGGATCGAGTCGGTATCGCCTCGCTGGGGATGAGACTACCGCGACGGTGCGGCCGTCAACCGCCGCGGCGCACCGAGCCTGCCACATCGCCCGCGCGGGTGAGGTCTTCCAGCAGGATCGTGCGGATCAGCCGCCCGGCCCACTCCAGCACCGCCACGTCGCGCAGCGGTCGACCGCCGACGGGCGCGGTCATCGGAGCGGGGATCAGGATCTGGCGCAGCGCCGGTTTGATCACCGCGCCCTTGTAGAGCCGGGCCAGCCGCAACGCCCGCGAGTCCGCCAGCTCCACCGGCGAGAACCGGATCTGTCGACCCTGCACGCCGACGTCCGCGATGTCCGCCTGCCGGGCGATGGTGCGCAGCCGCGCCACCTCGACCAGGTTCGACGCGGCCTCGGGCAACGCCCCGTACCGGTCCACCAGCTCCGCCACGATCTGGTCCAGCTCCTCCTCGTCGACGACCGCGGCGAGCTTTTTGTACGCCTCGAGGCGCAGCCGCTCCCCCGGCACGTACTCGTGCGGCAGGTGGGCGTCGACCGGCAGCTCGATCTTGATCTCGCGCAGCTTCTCCGCCCCGTCGCCGCCGTCGCGGAAGTCCGCCACCGCCTCGCCGACCAGCCGCACGTACAGGTCGAACCCCACCCCCTCGATGTGACCCGACTGCTCGCCGCCCAGCAGGTTGCCCGCGCCGCGGATCTCGAGGTCCTTCATGGCCACGGCCATGCCGGAGCCGAGGTCGGTGTGGCTGGCGATCGTGGCGAGCCGGTCGAGCGCGGTCTCGCTCAGCGGATTCTCGCCGGGGTAGAGGAAGTACGCGTACGCTCGCTCCCGGCCCCGCCCCACCCGGCCGCGCAACTGGTGCAACTGCGACAGCCCGAGCACGTCGGCGCGGTCGACGATCAGGGTGTTCGCGTTCGACACGTCCAGCCCGGTCTCGACGATCGTGGTGCACACGAGCACGTCGGAACGCCTCTCCCAGAAGTCGATGACGACCTGCTCCAGTCGGGACTCGGGCATCTTGCCGTGCGCGGTCGCGATCCGCGCCTCCGGCACCAGCTCGCGCAGCCGCGCCGCAGTCCTCTCGATCGAGGACACGCGGTTGTGCACGAAGAACACCTGGCCCTCGCGCAGCAGCTCCCGCCGGATCGCCGCGACCACCTGCCGCTCGGCGTACGCCCCCACGTACGTGAGCACCGGGTGCCGTTCTTCCGGCGCGGTCGCCAGGGTGGACATCTCCCGGATACCGGTGACCGCCATCTCCAACGTGCGAGGGATGGGGGTGGCCGACATCGCGAGCACGTCCACGTTGGTCCGCAACGCCTTGAGCTGCTCTTTGTGCTCCACGCCGAAGCGTTGCTCCTCGTCGACCACCACGAGGCCGAGGTTTTTGAAGCGAACGCTCGGCGAGAGGAGCCGGTGCGTACCGATCACCAGATCCACGGACCCGTCCGCGAGGCCCTCCAGGACGGCCGTCGCTTCGCGCTCGGACTGGAACCGGGACAGCGCCTTCACGGTGAGCGGGAACGGCGCGTACCGCTCCGAGAACGTCACGACATGCTGCTGCACGAGCAACGTGGTCGGCACGAGCACCGCGACCTGCGCCCCGTCCTGGATCGCCTTGAACGCGGCCCGCACCGCGATCTCGGTTTTGCCGTACCCGACATCTCCGCAGATCAGGCGGTCCATCGGGACCTCGGCCTCCATATCGGCTTTGACCTCGTCGATGCTGGAGAGCTGATCTGGCGTCTCGACGTAGGCGAACGCGTCCTCCAGCTCGGCCTGCCACGGGGTATCCGGCGCGAAAGCGTGCCCGCGGGTGGCCATCCGGGCGCTGTAGAGACGGATCAGCTCGCCGGCGATCTGTCGCACGTGTCGCCGGGCCCGCGACTTCGTCTTCGCCCACTCGGCCCCGCCGAGCTTGTGCAGCGTCGGCGCCTCGCCGCCGACGTACCGGGTCAGCAGATCCAGCTGGTCCGTGGGAACGAAGAGGCGGTCGGTCGGCTGGCCACGCTTGCTCGCCGCATACTCCATCACCACGTACTCCCGCGTGGCGCCCTGGACGGTGCGCTGGGTCATCTCGACGAACCGGCCGACCCCGTGCTGCTCGTGCACCACGAAGTCCCCGGGGCTCAGCTGCAGCGGGTCCACCTGGTTGCGGCGCCGCGACGGCATCCGGCGCATGTCCCTGGTGCTGCCCGGTGCGGACGCCCCCGCCCCCAGCAGGTCGATCTCCGTGAGCACGACCGGGCCGTCGTCACCGACGCTGAATCCGCGAGACAGCGCCCCGGTCATCACGTGCACGACCCCCGTTTCCAGGGGAAGCGTCGCCTCCGTCGTCCTGGCCGCCTCGGCGCCGATCACGTCCGCCGGAACCTCCGCCTCGGCCAGCACCTCCGTGAGGCGCCGCGCCAGCCCAGCGCCCTCGGTGACCACGGAGACGAAGCGCCCGTCCCGAACCGCCCAGCGACGCAGGTCGGAGACGAAATCGTCCTGCTTCCCACGATAGGAGGGCGCGTCTCGGCTCGGGATGGTCAGCGCAATGACATCGTCGGCGACGTCACCTCCGTCACGCCCGTCGCCCCGCCGGGCACCGCCGGCAGACAGCGCGGCGAGCTCCTCGTCCGCCGCGAACGGGGTCATCGACCACCACGCCAGGCCCTGGGCGAGGGCATGCTCCCGCGCCCGCGCCAACGTCCAGAACGATGCCTCTCCGAGGACGCCGGCGAGGTCGACCGGCACGGGGGCACCTGCCGCGGCGCCGAGCCAGCTCGCCTGCAAGAACTCCTCGCTCGTCGCCACGAGGTCGTGTGCCCGGGCTCGAACGCGCTCGGGGTCTGACAGCACGACCGTGGACCCGTGCGGCAACAGGTCCAGCACCGACTCCATCCCGTCGACCAGGACCGGGCCGAGGGACTCCATCCCCTCCACCGCGACACCTGCGGCGATCTTGGCGAGCAGGTCGGCCACCCCAGGAAGGGTGTCGACCAACCCGGCGGCGCGCTCGCGCACCGCGTCGGTCAGCAAAATCTCCCGGCACGGGGGCGCCCAGAGGCCGTGCTCGGCGGGGCCGAGGCTGCGCTGGTCGGCAGCGGCGAAGTAGCGCAGGTCGCTCACATCGTCACCGAAGAACTCGACCCGCACCGGGTGCGATTCCGTGGGTGGGAACACGTCCAGGATCCCGCCCCGGACCGCGAATTCCCCGCGTCGTTCGACCATGTCCGTCCGGACGTAGGCTGCCCCCGCGAGCGCGGAGACCACCTCGTCCAGGGGCCGCTCGTCGCCGACGCGCAACGCGACCGGGGCCAGCTCGGTCAGCCCGGTCGCGATGGGCTGCAGGAGGGCGCGCACGGGCACCACGAGCGCGCGGATCGGCCCGTACGAGGGATCCTGCGGGTCCGGGTGAGCCAGTCGCCTCAATACGGCCAGGCGCCGCCCTACGGTGTCGCTGCGCGGGCTCAGGCGTTCGTGCGGCAGGGTCTCCCAGCTGGGCAGGACGGCAACGCTGTCGGGGGGCAGGACGCCACGTAGCGTGCCGGCCGCGTCGTCGCCCTCGCGTCCGGTCGCGGTGACCAGCACGAGTGGCGTCTCGGCCGGTTGGCTCTGCGCCAGGATCGCCGCGAGCAACGGCCGGGCGCCTGTGGCCAGCGCGACGTCGACGCATGGCTCACCGCGCAGCTCCAGGAGGCGACCGACGGTCTCGTGCTCCCGCAACGCCTCCACCAGGTGGATCAAGCTCATCCGTCGGGTCCCTCCTCCGCGGCTATCGGCCGGGCCCGACGTGCCACGACGGATCGTACGGGAGGCAGCGAACGGCACCACGGTCAGGTCGGGACCGCGGGCCGCGGTCCCGACCTGACCGCCCTCACGACGACAGCCTTCGGCCACGAGCACCTCCACACGCCTTCCCATGTTTTCGCGGACGACCTCCGCCAGCCCTCATCAGAGGTACACGTACGATGAGTTCTGTTGTCCCTCAATCGATTTACCCGCTCAACGCCGGTCGCTATCCCCCCCTGCGCACCGGTTGGTCACCTCCTGGCGAAGGAACTCACGTGGACAAGACTGTCGCGCGCGCTGCCGTGGTCCTCGGCGCACCCCTGCTCGGGACCCGCGCTGCCATCGCATACCTGCAGACCGGTCGGGTCACGGACTCGGTGACCGTCGCGGGCCCCGACGATCAAACATTCGAGCTGCGCACGTTTTCCGGCACCGCTCCCGGAACCCGGCTCCCGCAGCTCCTCAGCGTGGCCAAGGGCGAGCTGCGGTTCATCGGCCCCGAACCGCTCCCCCCACCGCACCGACGCTTCACCCGCCGCGCGTCCGGCGACCACGGGCACGCCTCGGTGGTCCCCGGCATCTTCTGCACCCATCGGTTGCGCGCACACACCGGTCTGACGTTCGAGGGAGGCGCCGACCATCCCCAGAGCCCGACCGCGCGCGAACCCGGCCCGTGGCACGAAAGCCACCAGTCCCTGTTGCGGGGGAAGAACGTGGCCCTCATCGTCCGGTCCGTCCTCGCCAGGACGCTTGGCGGTCGCCACGACAGCCGGTTGATCCCCGACGAAGTGCACCTTCTCGGCGTACGGATCCGCAACGCCAGCATGGCGGAGGCGGTGCACTGGATCGCCGACGCCGCCGACGGGCATCACGGCCCGCAGGTCGTGTGCTTCGTGAACCCCAGCTGCCTGAACACGGCGGTGGTGGACGCCGCGTACCAGACCATCCTGCGGGAGGCCGACCTCGTGCTCGCCGACGGGATCGGCATCCGCATCGCCGCTCGCCTGCGCGGATTCGCCATGCGCGACAACGTGAACGGGACGGACCTTTTCCCGCGACTGTGCCGACGTTCCGCCAGGGACGGCCTGCCGCTGTACTTCCTCGGGGCGGCCGACGGCGTCGCGCGCGCCGCCGCAGACGCGATGACCCAGCGCTACCCCCAGCTCCTCGTCGCCGGCGCCCACCACGGTTACCTGGCCGACGACCCGGAGTTGGAAAGCGCCGTCATCGCGGACATCAACTCGTCCGGGGCCCAGATCCTCCTGGTCGGGATGGGAACGCCCGATCAGGAGGCGTGGGTCACCCGGGTCCGGGAGCGCCTCACCGTCCCCGTGGTCATCGGAGTCGGCGGACTGTTCGACTTCTATTCCGGCCGCATCCCGCGAGCGCCGCTGTGGGTACGGGAGATCGGGATGGAGTGGGTGTGGCGCCTCGCCCAGGAGCCGGGTCGGCTCTGGCGCCGGTACGTCATCGGCAACCCCCTGTTCCTTTGGCGCGTGTGGCGCGAACGCAAGGTCAACGGAGACACCATCACCGCGCATCAGGCCCACAGCGCGGCGGCGTAACCGCCCCACGTCACCGTCCCCACGCGGAGCACGCCCACGAATCTCCTTGTGCGGAGCGCGACGAAAGGGCCGTCCGGAGCCGGGGAGGCTCTGGACGGCCCTTTCGTCGCTCAGGCGCTACCGATCACGACGTCTTCTCGATCTCACGCGCCTGCCGCTCGACGTCGTCGAGACCTCCGCACATGTAGAAGGCCTGCTCAGGAACGGTGTCGTACTCGCCGTCGCAGATCTTCGTGAACGCCTCGACGGTATCCTCCAGCGGCACCGTCGAGCCCTCGATGCCGGTGAACTGGGTCGCCGCGTACGTGTTCTGGGACAGGAACCGCTGGATGCGTCGGGCCCGGTTGACCGTGATCTTGTCTTCCTCCGACAACTCGTCCATGCCGAGGATCGCAATGATGTCCTGCAGCTCCTTGTTCTTCTGCAGGATCGACTTGACCCGCACCGCGGTGTCGTAATGGTCCCTGTTGATGTACCGCGGGTCGAGGATCCTGCTCGTCGAGGTGAGCGGGTCCACGGCCGGATAGATACCCAACGAGGCGATCTCGCGGGACAGCTCGGTCGTCGCGTCGAGGTGCGCGAACGTGGTCGCGGGGGCCGGGTCGGTGTAGTCGTCGGCGGGTACGTAGATGGCCTGCATGGAGGTGATCGAGTGACCACGAGTCGAGGTGATCCGCTCCTGCAGAACGCCCATCTCGTCGGCCAGGGTCGGCTGGTAACCCACCGCCGAGGGCATCCGACCGAGCAGCGTGGACACCTCGGAACCGGCCTGGGTGAAACGGTAGATGTTGTCGATGAACAGGAGCACATCCTGGCGCTGCACGTCACGGAAGTACTCGGCCATGGTCAGCGCAGACAGGGCCACCCGCAGACGCGTGCCCGGCGGCTCATCCATCTGGCCGAAGACTAGCGCCGTCTGGCCGAGGACGCCCGCCTCTTCCATCTCGACGATGAGGTCGTTGCCCTCACGGGTGCGCTCTCCCACTCCCGCGAACACGGACACACCGCCGTGGTTGCGGGCCACGCGGGCGATCATCTCCTGGATGAGGACGGTCTTGCCGACGCCCGCGCCCCCGAACAGGCCGATCTTGCCGCCCTGGACGTACGGGGTGAGCAGGTCGATGACTTTCAGCCCCGTCTCGAACATCTGGGTCTTCGGCTCCAGCTGGTCGAACGGGGGCGCTGGGCGGTGGATGCCCCAGCGCTCCGTGACCTCTAGCACCTCCCCCTCGGGGAGGTTCAGGCACTCGCCGGTGGTGTTGAAGACCTTGCCGAGCGTGACGTCGCCGACCGGCACGCTGATCGGCCCGCCAGTGTCCTGGACATAGGTTCCGCGGACCAAGCCGTCGGTGGGCTGCAGCGAGATCGCCCGGACGATGCTGTCGCCCAGGTACTGGGCGACTTCAAAGTTCACGTTCCGGACCTGCCCCTCCTGCCCGTCCTTCCCGTCCATCTCGACGCTGGCCGTCAGCAGGTTGAACAGCTCCGGCAGCTGGTCGGCGGGGAACTCGATGTCGACCACGGGGCCGATGATGCGCGACAGGCGACCCTGCCCACCGGGGACAGGCGCACTTTGGGCGGGCGTGTCAAGGGTTGCGGTCATGGCGGTGCGGCTCCTCGATGTTCTCGGGTTACTTCGCTTCGGAGAGGGCGTCGGCGCCGCCCACGATCTCGCTGATCTCGTTGGTGATCTGCGCCTGGCGGGCCTGGTTCGCCAGTCGCGTGTAGGTCTTGATGAGGTCGTCGGCATTGTCCGTCGCCGACTTCATGGCCCTTTGCCGGGATGCCAGTTCGGAGGCGGCCGACTGCAAGAGGCAGTTGAAGATCCGGTGCGTCACGTACTGCGGCAGGATCGCGTCGAGCACGGCCTCCGTGTTCGGCTCGAAGTCGTACAGCGGCAGGATGTCGTGCGCGCCGCGGTGAGTGTCGCCGTCAGAGTCGACGTCCCCCTGGTCGACGACCTCGATGGGCAGCATCCGCAGCGCCCGAGGCATCTGCGTCACCATCGTGCGGAACTGGGTGTAGACGACGTGCACCTCATCCACCCCGCCCGGGCCGTCGTCGAGGAATGCCCGCACCACCGCGTCGCTGATGCTCTGCGCCGTCTCGTAGCGCGGGTTGTCCGTCGAGTCCTCCCAGCTGTGCTCGTATGGGCGTTGCCGGAACCTGTAGAACCCGATCGCCTTGCGCCCCACGAGGTACGGAACAATCTGCTTGCCCTCGGCTGTGAGCCTTCCGACGAGCGCTTCGCTCTCCCGAAGAACCGCCGAGGTGTAGCCGCCGGCGAGACCCTGGTTGTTGCCGACCACCACCATGGCCACCCGGTAGGGATTCTCGGCCGGGGTAGTGAGCGGGTGGTGGGCATCGGAGTTCGACGCGCAGGCCGCCAACGCGTGCGAAATCGCGACCGCGTACGGGGTGGTCTGCCCCACCCGCTGGCGGGCCTTGACCACCCGCGACGCTGCCATGAGCTCCATGGCTTTCGTGATCTTCTGGGTTGCCTTGACGGAACGGATGCGCTGCCGGTACTCCCGGATCTGCGCCGCCATATCTGTCCGCCTCTCTTCGGTCTGCCGATGATGCTCGCCGGGCCGTGCGGTTCCGGGTCGCGGGGGTCTAGCCGGGGCGGGGGTGCTGGGCCACGGCCTAGAACCCCCGACTCCGTCAGCGTTGCCGGACGATGCGCTCCTGGTCGACAGCCTCGTCGCCTAGTGCCTCGATCTCGTCGTCCTGCGGAGATCCGGCCCACCCGGTCTGCTTGCCGGCCGAGAACTGCCGCGCGAAAGCGTCCACCGCCTCACCCAGGCCCTGCTCGGTGTCCTCGCTGAGTTCCCTCGTCTCGCGGATCGCCTCAAGGATTCCGCCCCGCTCGCGGCGGAGGAAGTCCAAAAGCTCGTTCTCGAAGCGACCCACATCCTCGACCGCGACCTGGTCGAGTTTGCCGTTCGTGCCCGCCCAGACACTCACCACCTGCTCCTCGACCGGGTACGGCGAGGACTGCGGCTGCTTGAGCAGCTCCACCAGGCGGGCGCCGCGGGCCAGCTGCGCCTTGGACGCCGCGTCGAGGTCTGAGGCGAACATCGCGAACGCCTCCATGGCGCGGAACTGGGCGAGGTCCAGCTTGAGCCGACCGGCCACCGACTTCATGGCCTTGATCTGCGCCGAGCCACCGACCCGGGAGACGGACACACCGACGTCGATCGCGGGGCGAACGTTGGCGTTGAACAGGTCGGCCTGCAGGTAGATCTGGCCGTCGGTGATGGAGATGACGTTGGTCGGGATGTACGCCGAGACGTCGCCCGCCTTGGTCTCGATGATCGGCAGGCCCGTCATGGACCCGGCGCCCAACTCGTCCGACAGCTTCGCGCAACGCTCCAGCAGGCGGCTGTGCAGGTAGAAGACGTCGCCCGGGTAAGCCTCGCGACCTGGTGGGCGGCGCAGCAGCAGCGACACCGCCCGATAGGCCTCCGCCTGCTTGGACAGGTCGTCGAAGACGATCAGGACGTGCTTGCCCTCGTACATCCAGTGCTGGCCGATAGCCGAGCCGGTGTAGGGGGCCAGATACTTGAAGCCCGCCGAGTCGGACGCCGGAGCGGCGACGATGGTCGTGTAGGCCATGGCACCTGCCTCCTCGAGCGTGTCCTTCACCGACGCGATCGTGGAGCCCCTTTGGCCGATGGCCACGTAAATGCACAACACCTGGCGATCCGGGTCGCCAGACTCCCAGTTGGCCCGCTGGTTGATGATCGTGTCGACCGCGACCGTCGTCTTGCCGGTCTGGCGGTCACCGATGATGAGCTCACGCTGACCCCGCCCGATCGGGATCATCGAGTCGACAGCCTTGATGCCGGTCTGCAGCGGCTCATGCACGCTCTTACGCTGCATGACGTTGGGGGCCTGCAACTCCAGCTCGCGGCGAGCCTCGGCCTTGATCTCGCCGAGACCATCGATCGGCTGGCCGAGTGGGTTGACGACCCGGCCGAGGTAGGCGTCACCGACCGGCACCGAGAGGACCTCTCCGGTGCGCTTCACGGTCTGGCCTTCTTCGATGCCCGAGAAGTCGCCGAGGATGACCACGCCGATCTCGTGAATATCGAGGTTCAGCGCGATGCCGAGGGTGCCGTCGGCGAACTGCAGCAGCTCGTTGGTCATCGCCGACGGAAGCCCCTCGACGTGGGCGATGCCGTCGGCGGCGTCGGTGACCCGGCCCACCTCTTCGCGGGTAGCCGCGTCAGGCTCGTAGGACTGGACGAACCTGTCCAGCGCGTCCCGGATATCCTCCGGGCGGATCGTGAGCTCCGCCATCGTTGTCTCTTCTCTCCCTCGTCTGGCTCCCGGCCGCACCGCGTTGGCCGTTCGTGGTCTTCGCGGGCCGGATCACTTGCCGTCCCTTGCCTCTACTGTTGTCGCTCCCCTGCCGGGGTGCGGCCCTGAGTAGATGAGTTCGCCAGGGCCGCAGCCGATCCGATATGCCCTCGCTAGGCCCTGCTCATGGCCCGTCGTGCGTCGTCGAGCCGGCGCAGAACGCTGCCGTCGATGAAGTCGTCGCCGACCCGTACCTGGACACCGCCCAGAAGCCCCTCGTCAACCTCCAGGTTGGCGTTGACGGCGTGCCCATAGATCCTCGACAGGGCTTCCTCGATCCGGTGCTTCTGATCCGAGGTGAGCTCGATCGGTGACGTCACGACCGCGGTGACGTTCCGACGTCGCAAGTCAGCGATCGCCAGCATCCGCCAGATCGTCGAGGCGAATCTGCGACCCCGCGGGTTGCGCGCCGGGCGCTCGGCGAGCCACAGCGCGTCGCCCGAGACCTGGCCCTCGAGAAGCTGGTGCAGGAGGGCGACCTTCGGCTCCGCGGGGACGTCCCGACGCCCCAGGGCCTCGTTCAGCGTCTGGTTCTTCAGGACCAGCTCTTGGATGCTGAACAGTTCGTCCCCGAGCTTGTTCAGCCGCCCGTCGTGTTCGGCGGCCGCGAAGACGAGGTTCATCCCGATCCGCTCGAACGCATCCGTCAGATCGTGGTCCACCATCCAACGGCCGCCGACGGCCGACAGGATCAACGTCATCGCCTCCTGCGACACCTTGCCCGAGAAGACCTTGCGGGCCAGGTCTTGCTTCGGCCACGCGTCGCGTGCCGGGTCGGCGAGGGCGCGACGAAGCTTGGCTTCTCCGGCCACCAGCTCGCTGACCGCGAAGAGTTCGCCCGCGACAGCGCGAATATCCAAACCGGGGACTTGCTCGGTCTTTCGGGAGGTGTCGAGCGTGTGCATCCACGCGCCGAACGATGAACCCTCCATCAGACGTCGACCTCCTTCGGGATGGCCTGACGCAAATGCTCGCCACGACCGGTGCTCACCCGACCGGCTTCGAGGTCGGCGATGAACCGCTCGACGATGCCCGTCTGACGCGCCTCGTCATGGAGCGACTCCCCCACGATGCGACTGGCCAGGTCAGTAGACAGTCGACCCACGTCGCCCTTGAGCTCGTTGATCGCCTGACTGCGCTCGGCCTCGATCTGGCGCTGCGTCGAGTCGAGGATGCGAGCGGATTCGGCCTGGGCCTGGTCTCGCATTTCCGCGATGATGGCCGCACCCTGTTCGCGCGCCTCCTCCCGCAGGCGGGCCGCCTCGGTCCGAGCTTCAGCCAGCCTGGCCTCGTACTCCGACTTGATGGCCTGCGCCTCCTGCTGAGCCTTCTCGGCTCGGGTCATCCCACCCTCGATGGCTGCAGCCCGCTCGGCGTACAGCTTCTCCAGCGAGGGAAACACCTTCTTGGCGACGAGGGCATAGAGGATGCCGAACGCGACCAGCCCGAAGATGAGTTCGGGTAGATAGGGCAGGATCGGCAGGCTGGCCGATGCGTCAGCCTCCGGACCGCCGCCGTCGGCGGTGGCCACGAACACACTCGTCAACGAGCTGGCGACTTGCTGCACGGTCTTGTCTCCTCAGTGACTCGAGCGCTCAGGGGCGGGTGGGTGCCGATGCGGCGGAGGTCACTTCGGGGAGATGAAGAAGAGCACCAGACCGAAGATGGCGAGGGCTTCAGCCAGCGCGAAGCCAAGGATGGCGATCGGCTGAAGCAAGGTGCGGGCCTCAGGCTGGCGGGCAACGCCGTTGATGTACGCGGCGAAGATGAGACCGATGGCGATGGCCGGACCGATGGCGGAGAGGCCGTAGCCAAGCAGGTTCAGGTTGCCAGTCACGATAGTCCTCTTTCTTGGTGGACCGCCCGACGTCTGTCCGGGCGAGTTCGGGATTCGTCAGTTGTGGATACGCCGCGGCAGGTCACGGGCTCGGCCCGTCACCGCGACGGGCTTAGTGGTTTTCGGACACCGCGTCAGCGATGTACGAGGCGACCAGCAGTGTGAACACATACGCCTGGAGGAACTGCACCAGCGCCTCGAAGAGAGTCATGATGAACGCGAGCACGTACGTCGGGATCGCGACCAGTTTCAGCAGGATGTCCGGGTTCGAAAGAAGTTCCCAGCCACCCACGATGAAAACAACGAGCAGCATGTGGCCGGCGAACATGTTGCCGAAGAGCCGCAGGGCCAGGGTAAGCGGCCTGGTGATGAAGTACGTCAGCAGTTCGAGTACGAAGATTGCTGGTTTGATCCATCCAGGAAGACCGTCAGGCACCAGACCGCTGAAATAGCCCCCAAAGCCCTTCCGCCGGATCCCCACCGCGTGATAAACGATGTACACGAGGATGACGAGGCCAATAGGGAAGCCGATCCGACTCATCGCCGGGAATTGCAGGAACGGAATGATGCCGAACCAGTTGTTACAAAGGATAAAAATAAACAAAGAAAAAAGGAACGGGACAAACGGCAAGTAGTCTCGGCTGCCGATCATATCCCTGCCGATGCTCACCCGCACGAAGTCGTAGACCTGTTCGGTGATCCATTGGCCTTTACTTGGAACGGCTGTCAGCTGACGGGTGGCCAGCAACAGCCAGGCGGACAGGACCAGCACGGAGATAGCCACCAGCAGCATCGGGCGCGTGATCCAAAAGCCTCCGACTTGCCACAACGGAAGCCAGAAGTCCTCGGCCTTGGGAGGGAAGTGCCCCTCCCCCTCCGCAGTCAAGATCGGCGCCATCGCGCCCACCATGATCAGGCTCACAAATTCTCCTCGTTCACGGTCAATTCAACCGGGCGACTTCCACGCGACGCATCGAACCGGCCCACGACGTCACTCATGACCTACCGTACCGGAGCCAGATCACGTAGAGCGCCAGGGCCATACCCAAGAGAATTCCGCAGGGCAGTAGGAAGGAAGTGCCCAGCCAGCGGTCCAAAGCCCAGCCGAGGCCGCCGATGCCCAGCGGTCCGGCCAAGAGTCGTGAAAGAACGCCGGTGTAGAGATCGCTCTGCGGTGCTCGATAGCCGGGTTCTGACTCATCGTTCGAGCGCTGACCGAATGGGTTTGTGCTGGACATCACTGTCCTCCCTTCGGCCGTACTGTCATAGTCACGGACTTGGCGGCATCACTGGGGCGCATGCGGCTCGTACACGGGTTGTCGGGCCCTACGCAGCCCTACTAACGTACCAGCCTGCCACACAATGGTGGCCCCAATGGCCCCGGCCACGAACGCAGACAGATGCAGCCATGGCGCCTGCCGAAGCACCAGGAGCAGTCCGAACACGACGCTCAGCTGCACCGCGTACACGCCCATCGCGGCGGCCAGGGCGAACTCGACGGGGCCCGCGAGCAGACGTTTGAGTGCCACGATGCCGAGCGTGAAGAAGGCGGCGATCCCGACGACGGCGGTGGCGTAGGAGAGGGCGGCCTCACCCCCTGCGACGGCGTACCCGATCGGCGTCCCCAATATCAACGCGGCCATATTCGTCGATAACCCCCAGCGGAGCATCGAAGGGATACCCGTTCGGTCGGTCAGGATCGCGCGCGCGCCCTGCCGGGGTGTCGGGGCCTGAATGCTCGCGTTCACGCAGCCCAGCCTGTCATGGGAGGGCAGGAACGTGGCGGAAGCCACCAGGACACTCAGTGTCTCGCCCGGGTCCGGCGTTCCAGCCAGCGAGGCAGATAGCGAGTCAGCCACAACGCCCCGATCACGGCCGCGCTGATCGCTACCGGCGGCCACACCCCTTCGACGTACGCCACGGCCACCGCCCCGAAGGCGATGATGGCCGCCCACAGGTAGAGCACGTATACCGCGGCTCGGTGGCTGTGACCAAAGCCGAGCATGCGGTGCTGGAAATGCTGTGCGTCTGGCTGCCAGGGGCTCTGACCGCGACGCACGCGCCGGATGATCGCCCAGGTCATATCGGCGAGAGGCACCAGCATCACGGCGAGCGGCAAAACGAGCGGGAGGTAGGCGGCGATCTGCGCGTTGCCACCCACCTCGACTGACGGGTCCACGTTGCCCACGAACGTGATCGTGCTCGCCGCCAGCAGCAGACCGAGCAGCAGCGCGCCCGCATCACCCATGAACAGCCGCGCCGGATGGGCATTGTGCGGTAGGAAACCGAGCGCGCAGCCCAGGGTCGCGGCGCTCACGAACGTGGCGGTCGAGAACACGTTCGGCGGGTTGTACGTGAAGGAAAGCCCGTAGACGTACCAGAAGAACGCCAGCGCGCCGATCGCGACGATGCCCGCCGCGAGCCCGTCGAGCCCGTCGATGAAGTTCACCGCGTTCGTGCTCACGATGACGATGACCACAGTGAGCGCCATCAGCACGGGGGACGGCAGCACCGTCACCCCGAGGATGGGCAACGAGAGTAGCTGCACGCCGAAGTACGCCATCGCGCCTGCGGCGATGATCTGCCCGGCGAGCTTGGTCACCCAGTCGAGTTCTCGCACGTCGTCGATGGCGCCGACGAGCGAGACGATGACGGCTCCGATGATGATTCCCCGGATCTCGGCGCCCCCCGCGCCGGAGGCGCACGTCGGTAGGTCCTCGCGGATGATGCAGTGCAGGTGGGGAAGTCGAGCCCCCACGCCGACCGCGGCGAGGAAGCCCACGAGCATCGCGATGCCGCCGAGCCGGGGAGTCGGGGTGTCGTGAACGTCCCGCTCCCGCACGGGGGTGATCGCCCCGATCCGCACGGCGAGGCGCCGCACTGCCGGTGTGACCGCGAACGTGACGGCCAGAGCGACGGCGAAGACGAGGAAGTACTCCTTCACCCGCGCCTCCCGCCGTCGACCGCCCCGGTCATCTGCGGGCCACTCTAGGGGCGCCGCCGCTCGAGGGCGCGGACGTTCCCCGCTGGGCCGACGGGCGCCCGCGCCGTGAACAACGCACTCCCTCAGGCGTCGTCCCGCAGCGCCGTGCGCTCCAGCTGCTCCGTCGCGATCCCGCCCACCCGCAGCACGGTCGGCTCCTCGCGCGTGCAGTCGACGATCGTCGAGGCCAGGCCACCCTGGGACGGACCCGCGTCGAGGTAGACGTCCACCGCCGGCCCAAGCATCGCCGCCGCCTGGATGATCGTCGTGGCCGGCGGCCGACCTGTGGTGTTCGCGCTAGTCACCGCCAACGGACCGGTCTGGGCCAGCACCGCCCGCGCCAGTTCGTCGTCGGGCATCCGTAGCCCCACCGTCCCGTTCGTGTCACCGAGATCCCAGCGCAGGCTCGGTTGGGCTCTGAGGATGAGGGTCAGGGGTCCGGGCCAGAACGCGTCGATGAGGGCCAACGCGTAGGGAGGGACGTCGATCGCCAGCCCCTCGACGGTGCGCGGCTCGGCGACCAGCACCGCCGGCGGCATCTGTCGGCCTCGCCCCTTGGCCTCCAGCAGCCGAGTCACCGCGTCCGCGGAGAACGCGTCGGCCCCGACCCCGTACACGGTGTCGGTCGGCACGACGACCAACCGGCCCGACCGGATCGCGGTCACCGCCGCCGCGACACCCTCGCCACGACCGGACTCACTCGTGCAGTCGATGACCGGGCTCATGGAGAACAGTCTAGAAGTCGCGGTCCGCCCGCCGGGCGCACGTCACGCGGGGGCGCCCCGCGAGATCATCCACGTCCCAGATCTGGCTCCACGGGCCGTCGGCGCGCAGCAGCTCCGGAAGCGACTCGCCCTGGGCATCGGCATGCTCCATCACCAACAAGCCTCCGTCCCGCAGCAGCACGGCGGCGCGGGCCGCGAACGCCCGCGGGATCGCCAGGCCGTCCGAGCTGCCCCCGTACAGGGCCAGCGGCGGGTCGTGATCACGCACTTCCGGATCGCGCGGGACGGCGTCGAGCGGGATATACGGGGGGTTGCAGGCGACCACGTCGACAGCGCCTTCCAGCTCGGCCATGTCGATCAGGGGCGCCGTAGCGTCGCCGAGCAACAGGGTCACCGCCGATCCGCTCTCGGCGATGTTGTGGGCCGCGTAGGCGTGCGCCTCCTCTGACAGCTCCACCGCCCACACACAGGCGCTCGAGACCTCATCGGCCACAGCCAACGCGATCGCCCCCGAACCGGTACCCAGATCCACCACGACGGGTCGTCGCAGGTCATCGACCGCGGTCGAGCAGGTCAGTTCGTCGACCACGAGTCCGACCAGCACCTCGGTCTCGGGGCGCGGCACGAACACCCCTGGGCCGACGAGGAGCTCGAGCCGACGGAACGCGGCCCGGCCGGTCAGGTGCTGAAGCGGCACGCGGGCGGCGCGGCGGGCGACGAGAGCCGCGTACCCCTCCGGTGCGGTCGCGCCCAGGATCGCGCGGCGGCTCGTCTCGGAGGAGGTGGTCCCCAGGAGGTGCGCCGCCAGCGCCGCCGCGTCGACGTCGGGGCTGGGCACGCCCGCCTCACGCAGGACCCGGCGCGCGTCACGCAACGCGCCCGCCAGATCGCCGGTCGACTCCGGGGATGCGGACGGCGGGGCCTCCTTGAAGGGCGTGGGCGGAGTGCTCACGCGATCATGAGCCGGGGCGTCACTGCGACCGGATCGAGCGGGTCGGTCACCCAGGACGCGTCGTCAACTGGCACCGCTCGAACAGTCATGATGCACATCGTCCCTCCCGATCGCTCGTCCGCTGCGTCCGCTCCGTGCGCTCCGCCGCGAGGGGGTGGACGCCACGTGTCAGGGGTCCTGGCGGGCCAACGCCTCCATTCTGGCTGCCTCGTCGGCGTCGATCGCCGACTGGATCACCGCGCCGAGATCCCCGTCCAACACGGAGTCGAGGTTGTACGCCTTGAACCCGGTGCGGTGATCCGCGATCCGGTTCTCCGCAAAGTTGTACGTGCGGATCCGCTCGGAGCGGTCCACGGTGCGCACCTGGCTACGCCGTGACTGCGCGGCGACGGCCTCGGCGACGTCCACCTGCATCTGGTGCAACCGCGCCCGGAGAACACGCAGCGCGGACTCCTTGTTCTGTAGCTGGGACTTCTCGTTCTGGCAGCTCACGACCAGGCCGGTCGGCAGGTGCGTGATCCGCACGGCCGAGTCGGTGGTGTTCACCGACTGACCCCCCGGTCCCGAGCTTCGATACACGTCGATCCGCAGATCGTTCGGCCCCATCTCGACCTCATCGGGGTCGTCGAGGTCCGGCATCACCAACACTCCGGCCGCGGAGGTGTGGATGCGGCCCTGGCTCTCGGTGACCGGAACCCGTTGGACGCGATGTACCCCGCCCTCATACTTCAGGTGCGCCCATGGCGCCTCTCCCGCCTGCGGGATCCCCCGGGCGTGCACCGCGATCCGCACGTCCTTGTAACCGCCCAGGTCCGACTCCGCCGCGTCGAGCACCTCGCAAACCCAGCCTCGCCGCTCGGCGTAACGCAGGTACATCCGCAGCAGGTCCCCCGCGAAAAGCGCCGATTCTTCGCCGCCCTCGCCCGCCTTGACCTCCAGGATCACGTCACGGTCGTCATCCGGATCGCGCGGCAGCAGAAGCCTTCGCAGCTCTTCGCTCGCGTCCTCCAGCCGCGCGGCGAGCTCCTCGGCCTCATCCGCGAACGTCGCGTCCTCCCCCGCCAGCTCCCGCGCCGCCTCCAGGTCGCCGGTCAGCGATGTCACCAGCTCGTAGGCGTGGACCGTCGGGGCCAGGGCCGCGTACCGCTTGTTGAGGCGACGCACCAGCGTCTGGTCGCCGAAAACCTCCGGGTCGGAGAGGCGCGCCTCGATGGCGTGGTGCTCGGCGGCCAACGCGGCGGCGGAGTCGAGCATGCCTCACCTCGGCGGTGTCGGTGAATCGGCGGTGTGAGCGGTGTGAGCGGTGTGGGCGGGTGCGAGTGGCAGCGTGCGCGACGCCCACACGCGTCGACGCCGACCCGTGGCGCCCGCCAAGGAGGGTTCGGATCGGCGCCGGGCGGGGGAGCTACTTGGCGGCCTTCTTGCCGTAGCGGGCCTCGAAGCGGGCCACGCGGCCACCGGTGTCGAGGATCTTCTGTTTGCCCGTGTAGAACGGGTGACACTTGGCGCACACGTCAGCGTTGATGACGCCGCTCTTCGCGGTGCTGCGGGTGGCGAACGTGTTGCCGCAGGTGCACGTCACCGTCGTCGCCACGTATTCGGGGTGGATGTCCTTTTGCACGAGATGCTCCCAGGCGATGAGCGTCGCCGGGTCGCGTCTCCCGGGTGGAGTCGCGTGAACCGGCGGCCGACGGTTCAGTGTGCCAGACGCGTCACGTCAGCCGACCATTGACCCGTGGTCAATGGCTCAGCGGCCACCGGGGCACCCGTCGTCTCAAGGGTTCTGGGTACGTTCCGATCCGCCGTCGCGGGCGGTGAGGACTACTCCGCCGGCGCCTCGCACGTCGCAGGAGGGGAGCTCCATCACCACGGTGGTACCCCACGCCCTCGACCGAGCTGAGGCTCAGCGTGCCTCCGTGCGCGTCGACGATGCCGCGCACCACCACCAGGCCGAGGCCGGTGCCCGGGATCTCGTTCTTCGTCGCGTTGCTGGCGCGGAAGAATCGCGTGAACAGCCGCGACTGCTCCGCCTGGGGAATGCCCATGCCCTCGTCGCAACACACCAGCCGCACCGCGCGCTCGCCTGGCACCTCCGCGGTGCTGACCCGCACCCGCCCGCCCGTGCCGGTGAACTTCACCGCGTTGCCCACGATGTTGGCGAGCGCCCGCCCCAACTGGGTGCGCTGGCCCAGCACCTACCGGCCGGAGAGTCGGCCCGTGTCGAGGATGACGCCGCGAGCCTGCGCCAGCGGCCCGAGCTCTGCGCACGTCCGGGCGACCAGGGCGTCCAGGGGGACGTTGTCGGTGAAGTGGTCCAGCGCCGCGGGTTTGGGGTTGAAGAACAGGAGGTCCTCGATCAGGTCACGCAGCCGCACCGCGTTCCGGTGGATGGCGGACAGCATCCGCTTCTGCTCGTCGGTCAGCTGGCCGGCATCGCCGTCCTCCAGCATTTCCAGGTACCCGGACATCGAGGTGAGCGGCGTACGTAGCTCGTGCGACACCGTCGAAAGGAAAGTGTCCTTCTCGCGGTCCAGCTCCTCCAGTCGCGCCACGTGTTCGGTACGAGCCCGGCTCATCTCCACGGCGAGGACCGACCGGCCGAGCTCGGCCGCGATCTGCTGCACGAACGTCGATTCGGCCTGGGTCCACGCGTGCGGTCCGTCCAACGTCCGGATCGACACGACGCCTCGGGGACGGTCGCCTTCGCCGAACAACGCCAGGATGCAGGCATTCGCATCGACGTCGAACTCGGCGGGCGCCGCCGACGGGACCGTGATCCCCGCGGTGTCTTCCACGACCAGGCACCTCTCACCGGCCCATAGCTGCGCCACGTCCTCCCCGGCGGTGCTCAGCGGGTCGTCGTCGACGCGGTTGAGGTTGACCCCCTGCTGGGGTGTCCACACGGCGCACACCCCACGCTCGTCCCCGGCGACGTGGGCGACCAGGCAGAGGACCTGTCTCACAGCCAGCTCCCGACCGATGTCCTGAGCCGCCATCACGAACGCGGACTCGACGTCGGCGACGTCTTGGATGCGTCGCGACAGCTCCTGCGTCGTCTGTGACAGCTGGAGGGCGTACCGCTGCTGGTCCGCGAGGGCATGCTGACAAGCGGTCAGCGAGTTGAGACCGGCCGCCAGCTCGCGTACTTCACGTGTCCCGATCGTCTCCTGCGCCCGGGCGTGCCTGCTCCCCGAGCGTTGTGCGCGCAGGGTGTCCCGCAGGCGGCGCAGCGGCACGGTCAGGTCCCGCATCGTCCACCATCCGAATAGCGCCGCCACCGCGAGGACGATCCCCGTCGCGACCATCATCTGCCTTTGGGTGGCGAGGATCATGTCGTGCATCTCGTCATGCAAACTCACCTGCAGCAGCCTGATGCGTTCAGACAGGGCGTCGTTCTCCCGCTCGAACACCGAAAATCGCCGATCGTCGTCCATCAGCGCGTCGGGGGTGAGGGTCTGGCCGCCGCGCGAACGCCGGGCGTATTCCCACCAGGCAGCCACCGCGTCCCGGTGGGCGGCCGCGTTCGCCTCCAGCCCGGAACGGACCTGGGAATCGGCCGGGTACGTCACCGTCGCCACCGCCTCGTCCAGCCTGGCCAGTTGCACCGCCACGGTGGATTCGACCTGGTCGTCACTGCGAAGGACGTCGTCGGCCTCCTGCGCCGGACTCGTGGCGCCCGCCCCGGAGCTCCGGGCCGAGACGGACAGCTGATCGCCGCGCAACGCGGACTGGGCTTCGATCATCGTCACGCGCAGGGCGCCGTTCGCGTCGAACGGCGGCCCGACGATCCCGTTGCCGGTCCCGTGGTGGTTGGTCCGGTCCGTCGCCTCGCCCATCCCGAGCAGCGCGACGCCTACGCCCACCATGACCAGTACGCACAGCAGGGCCGTGAGCATCGCGAGACGCGCCTGGATCGACAGCGCGCGCGGGTGGGGCGGGCGGTCTCGCGGCGCCGAAGTGGGCGGGCGCTCGCGCGGCAGTCCGGCCCCCTCGTGCGCCACACCCGAGGAGTAGGCCGCGGCGGCGGTCGTGAAGCCGGTGCGCGTCATCGTCCCCCACACCTGCTGGCGGCCGCGGATGCCGTCCCACAGCCCACGGCAACGCCACCACGCGGTGAGCTACCGGTATCCGATGTTTTCGAGCACCGACCCGGCGAGCGAGAGCGCCAGGTCACGCCAGCTCGGGTACCGGTGGAAGCTCAGCTCTTCGATCGCGATCGCGATCGCGACAAGGTTCACCACGCTCGCATACCCGTACGCGACCGCGACGAAGAGCCCGACGTCGCCCAGGTTCAGCACGCCGAGTGCCAGGCCGGAAAGGACGAGCGCCAGGCCGAACAGTTCCAGGACCGGCGCCAACAGCTCAAAGCACCAGAACCAGGGAAGTCCCAAGAAGCCGATCCGGCCCATCCGCGGCTGGAAGAGCATGCCGCGGTACTTCCACAGCACCTCCCACAGGCCCCGGTGCCACCGTCGTCGCTGCCGGGCGAGCATCGACAGGGTGACCGGCACCTCCGTCCACGCCACCGGCTCCGAGACGAACGCCACCCGGTAGTCGGCCCGGCGCCGGCTCATCACGTCGTGCAGGCGCATGACCAGCTCGAAGTCTTCGCCGATGCTGCCCCGGTCGAGGCCGCCGATCTCCACGAGCAGGTCCCGACGGAACACGCCGAAGGCCCCGCTGATGAGGATCAGCGCCTTCAATCGGGACCACCCCGAGCGCCCGAGCAAGAAGGCCCGCAAGTACTCCACCACCTGGATCCGCGCGAGCCATGCCTTGGGCATCGACACCTTCGTGATGCGGCCCGCGATCACGGTGCAGCCGTTGGCGGCGCGGACCACGCCACCGGTGGCCACTGTGCGGACCGGGTCGACCATGAACGGTTCGGTGACGGCGATCAGGGCGTCTGGGTCCAGGAGGGAGTCTGCGTCGATGATCGCAACCAGCGGCTGGGCGGCCGCGTTGATTCCGGTATTGACGGCCTCCGTCTTGCCGGAATTGCCCTTGCGAACGACCACGAGGCGTGTGCGGCCATCCTCCGGGACGTAGGTCCCGAGGATGGGCGCCTGCACGGGCACGTCCATGGGGATCTCCCGGTCGACGCCCACGACCTCATGCCGCGGGTGGCGCAGGCTGAGGAACGACTCGACCGCCGCCACGATCGCCGGCTCCTCGTTGTATGCCGGCACCACGAGGCTCACGCCCGGGATCAGCGGAGACGCCGCAGCAGCGTCACGGTCCAGATACTCCTGGCGGCGAATGTGGGTGTGGAAGTCCGCGGCGGCGGCCACCATCAGCACGAGGTAGGAGGTGTTGATGGCGAGGAAGTACACGAGGATCGGGGCTCCGAGCGCCGCCACCAGGGCCTGCACGACCTCCCGTACGGCGTCGATCATGCGACGCCCCGCGAGGGTTCCTCGCGCAAACGCGCCAGGTGGAGGGCCGCCGCCGCGACGCGACGAGGGCGGCCACCGCCCCGCCGAGCGGCGGCGAGCAGCTCCAGGCCGGCCGGCCCCGCCACCGCCAGGGCGTCTCCGGTCGCGATCGCGATCGAACGGTCGTCATCATCCAGCAGGGCGATCAGGATGCGGCGCGACGAATCCGAGGCGAGCTCGCCGAGCGCCGCCGTTGCCGCCCGACGCAACCGCGGCGGCGCCAGCGGATGCGTGTAGGCCGCCAACACCGGGACGTCCTGCTCCTCCCCCAGGGTGCCGAGCAACCCGAGCAGCGTCTCGCGTGTTCCCGGCTCGGTCTCGAAGTGCAGGCAGGTACGCGCCAGCGGGACGGCGGCGGGGTACGCCACGTGACGAGCCACCTGCGCCGCCACCGAGCGGACCGAGGCGTCCGGCGACCCGATGGCTTGCGCCACCGCAGCGTGGGCCTCCGGTCCCAGCAGCAGCAGCGTCTCGGCGGCCACCCAGGCGGGCAAGCCTGATTCGTGGCTGGCCACGGCGCCGCGCGCCCCGGCGGCGGCCAGCACGTCCGGCGCCGCCTGGGGGTCTCCGATCAGGCCGAGACCGCGCGCGGCCACCACCCGTACGTCCGCGAACGCGTCCGCGAGGAGCGCCCGCAACGCGCCGAGCCTGTCCTCGTCACGCGCGAGTCCCAGCAGACGTGCCGCGTGGGCCCGACGTCCCGCCCGGGACGACCCCAGCGCGCGACGCGCCGACGCGACGTCACCGTGTGCGTGCAAGAGCCCGGCCACGTCTCGCGAGGGGCGACCCCGCACCTTGCCGAGCATGGCCAGGACGGCGGGGCGCAGGCGATCCCATTCCTCGGGGCTCACCCGCGACAGGGCCTGCCAGGCCTGGCCGCCCTGGTCCTCTCCGGAGGCCACCTCCACGAGCAGCGTCCGCCAGCGGCTGCGCACCGCGGTCGCCGCCCTTTCACGACGACGGCGGGCCACCCTGGCCTCGACCGTCACCAGCAACAGGAGCACGGCAACGACGGCCAAGGCGATCAGGGTGGCGCCCAGATACGGCGCCCCCCGGCTCATCGGCCCAGGACTGCCGCGACGCGAAGGACCAGTTCCCGAGGACTGAACGGCTTGATCACGTAGTCCGTGGCGCCGCACGCAAAACCGTCGTCGACGTCGACGTCCCGGCTGCGCGCGGTCAACAAGATGACCGGCACGTTCGCAGTCCGGCTGTCCTCACGCGCCTTGCGCAGCACGTCCAGCCCGGACAGGCCGGGCATCATCACATCCAGCAGCGCCAACTGCGGAGGTTGCTCGCTGAACGCCGCCCACGCGCTGGCGCCGTCGGCGTAGGCCGAGACCGCTTACCCCGCCTGCGTCAACTTGAACGTCACCAGGTCACGGATGTCCGGGTCGTCGTCTGCGACGAGAAGCTGGATCGGATCCGCCATAGTGTTCTCCCGCGTTCTCGACGGATTTTCCCGCCCTCGGCTGCCGACGACGGGCGCCAGTCCGCAGGCGTCCGCGGGACCTGCAGCGCTCGGAACCGCATGCGGCGACCACGAGGTGCTGCGTGTCCGTCCTGCTATTCGTCCGAACGGACCCGACCCTAAGGGGGACTGCGGTGAAGCGTCCTGTCTCACGTCGCGATAGACGCCACGAGAACGCAGCCTGGGGGACGACGGCTGAAGGCCCGAGCGCGACGCACCCGGGCCTTCCGCTGCACTGACGCCCCTGTGGACGCGCGCCTGTGTCAGTCCTCGTCGTCAAGTCTGATGGAGCTGTTCCGCTGCACCATCATCAAGAACTCGGCGTTGGATTTCGTCTTCCTCAGCTGCGCCAGTAAGAGCTCCAGCGCTGCCTGGGGATCCAGGCCGGACAGGATGCGCCGGAGCTTCCACATCAGCTTCAGCTCCTCGGGGCTCATGAGGATTTCCTCGCGCCGCGTGCCTGACGGGTTCACGTCGACGGCGGGGAAGATGCGCCGGTCGGCGAGCTGACGCGACAAGCGCAGCTCCATGTTGCCGGTGCCCTTGAACTCCTCGAAGATCACCTCGTCCATCTTCGAACCCGTCTCCACCAGGGCGGTCGCGAGGATCGTGAGCGAGCCTCCGTGCTCGATGTTGCGGGCGGCGCCGAAGAACCGCTTCGGCGGATACAGCGCCGATGAATCCACTCCACCGGAAAGGATGCGGCCGCTCGCGGGCGCCGCCAGGTTATACGCCCGGCCGAGACGCGTGATCGAGTCGAGCAGGACGACAACGTCGTGGCCCAGCTCGACCAGGCGCTTGGCCCGCTCGATGGCCAACTCGGCGACGGTCGTGTGGTCGTCCGCCGGCCGGTCGAAGGTTGAGGCGATGACCTCGCCCTTCACCGTCCGCTGCATGTCGGTGACCTCCTCGGGGCGCTCGTCGACGAGCACGACCATCAGGTGGGCCTCGGGGTTGTTCTTCGTGATCGCGTTGGCGATGGCCTGCAGGATCAGCGTCTTGCCCGCCTTCGGTGGCGACACGATGAGCCCACGCTGACCCTTGCCGATGGGACTGACCAGGTCGATGATGCGGGTCGTGGTGATGCCTGACTCGGTCTCCAGACTTAGCCGCTCCTGCGGGTACAGCGGAGTGAGCTTGTTGAACTCGACCCGAGTCTTCGCGGAGTCTGGTGTGTCGCCGTTGACGGTGTCGAGCCGCACCAGCGCATTGAACTTTTGCCGCGCCGGCAGCTGCTCGCCGTCGCGCAACGCCTTGACAGCGCCCGTCACGGCGTCGCCCTTGCGCAGCCCGTACTTCTTCACGATGCCCAACGGGACATACACGTCGTTGGCGCCCGGCAGATAACCGCTGGTGCGCACAAATGCGTAACTGTCGAGAACGTCGAGGATGCCCGCCACCGGGACGAGCACGTCCTCCTCGGTGAACGTCTCCAGCTGGTCGCTGTAGTCGTCCCCGACGCCGGGCCGGGTGCTTCGACGCTTGACGTCCCGGCTACGCGGCCGGTTACGTCGGCGCCCGGCGCGCGAGTCGTCGTCGTCGTCCTGGTAGCGGCGGTTGCTGTCGCGGGGCTGCGGCGATCCGCTCTGGCCGCCGCCGTGTGGGGAGTTCTGCCCGCTCGAGGCGCGACGCTGCTCGGCGCGAGGCTGCTCGGCGCGGGACTGCTCGGCGCGGGACTGCTCGGCGCGAGGCTGATGCGGTTGCTGGGACTGCTGCGGTTGCTGGGACTGCTGCGGTTGCTGGCTGTCGCCGTCGCGCGGGGAGGAGTCCCGCGCGTCCCGCTGGCGCTCGCGGCGCGAACGGCGGTTGCGGCTTTGCTCGTGCGGACGTGCCGCCCGACTGTCCGCGGTGCCGCCGCCGTCGGACGCTCCGTGGTCTGTCCGCTGCCCCTGGCCTGGTTCGTCGGCCGCCGAAGCGTCGCGGTTCGCGCTCTGCCCAGGCGCCGAGGTGCCGTCGCGCGCTTCATCAGGGCGCCGGTGAGGGGATCGTCCCGCATCTCGCCGGCCGTCGGAACGCTCGGTCTCGGCCGACCCACCGGAGTCGCCAGAGCCGCCGGAGTCGGAGGAGTCGGCGTGCGGGGAAGGCGCCTCCGACGTCGTCGCGGGACCTGCGCTCGCCGGGGTCGACGGCGGGGAGGTCGACGGCGGGGAGTTCGACGGCTGGGACGGCGTCTCTGGGCGCGAAGCCGCCCGGCCGCGCGAGGCGGCTCCGCCGTCCCGCTCACGGATCGCCGCGATGAGATCGCCCTTGCGCATCCCGGTGACGCCGGGCACACCCATGCTGCCGGCGACGCTTTGCAATTCTGCGAGGCGCATGGTGGTGAGGCCCTTGCGCTTCGGCGGCTCGGCCGACACGCTCATGGGCCGCTCGATGGTTTCTGTCACGAAGGTCCTTCCCTCGTCGAAGAGCCCGAAGGCACGGGCCGTTCAGCGCGCCGCACAGGGTTGGACGGCGCACCGGTGTGATGCCGCGGGCGCGTCAGGACAGGCCGGGAAGGCTGTGGGTACATCCGCCTGGGAGGCGGCGCTGCGCGCGCGGCGTTTGTGTGACGGGGAGAACGGCAGCGGGAAGAGACATCAACCGCACCGTCAGACTGCTTCTGCGTGCCGATACGAAGAGTGCCCGGAGAGGGCCTCTTCGTCAATGGAGCACACACCCCATGAAGCTCCTTCAACGTACCACAGCCCGCGTCCAGCGAACGAGTCGGAAGCCTCTTGCGACCAGGGACTCCCGCGTTGGCGCGGCGAGGCCACGCGCGGCCCGAGACCACCCACGGCTGTGGGCGATCTACAGCGCTGAGGCGACCGCGCCGTGCTCGGGCACCCCGGGCGTGAAGATGCGCCACGCGTTGCAGTCGCTTCGGGTGGCCCGTCCTGCCGCGAGCGCCACCTCCCCTGCGCGGTCCACAGTCGTCAGCACGAGAACCGTCGGGCCGGCTCCCGAGACGACGGCGGCGAACCCCTGGCTGCGCATCGCGTCGACAACGCCCATCGTGACGGGGTAGGCGATGCGGCGCTGCTCTTGGTGGAGCCAGTCGCGTGTCGCAGGGTAGAGCAAGTGGGGACGCCGGGTCATCGCCTCCACGAGCAGCGCCGAGCGGCCTGCGTTGAGAGCGGCCGATTTGAGCGGCACGTCCGTCGGAAGGGCGGCCCGAGCGGCCGCGGTGGACAGCTCGATGTCCGGGAGCAGAACCACCGGAATCACGTCGCGGTGGACCGGCACCCGGGCCGTGTGTACACCGCGCACGGCCGTGACGTCATCGCTCCACGACAGGGTCATTCCCCCAAAGACGCTCGCTGAGGAATTGTCGGGATGACCCTCCGCCTGGGCCGCCAGCTCGTTGACCACGTCCCGATCGATCTGTGGACACCCGGTCCGAGTCAGCCCGTCCAGCGCGGACGCCAGCGCGAAACCGGCGACCGCCGCCGTGGCCGAGCTCCCGAGACCACGGCTGTGGGGCACCCGGTTGGTGCAGGTCAAATGCATGCCCGCAGGCACCTCATAGCCCAGCCGGGCCAGGCCGCGGGCCAAACATCGCACCACGAGGTGCCGTTCGTCATGAGGGACCTGGTCGGCGCCCTGCCCGCTGACGTCCACCCGCAGTTGCTCGCCGACCAGCCGCACCTCGTAGTCGTCCCACACCCCGAGGGCGAGGCCGATCGAGTCGAAGCCGGGGCCGAGGTTCGCGGTACTGGCCGGCACGCTCACCCGTACGGCCGAATCGTGCGTGAGTCGCGCCACGTCAAGCGTCCGGCATGGTCGCGCGTCGCACCGCCCCACCCCGCACACCATCCGCCGAGCGCATGTCAGTCGCCCTCCACCCGCATCACGGAGGTGACGCCCCGGACGGTGTCCATCGCCGCGAGCGCATCCACCGTCGCCGAAAGCGAGGAGTCCGGTGCGGCGTGGGTGACGATGACCAGCTGAGCGCCCGGGTCGCCGCTCGCCGGCGACGGTTCGTCGTCGGGCTCGATCGGGTGTCCCTGCTGGCGGACCTGCTGGATCGACACGTCGTTCGCGGCGAAGGCCGTCGCCACCTGGGCCAGCACTCCAGGCCGGTCGTCCACATCGAGCCTGATGTAATACCGGGTCCGCGTGATCCCCATCGGGAGGACCGGCAGCTCAGAGCTGTCCCGCTGCTTCCGCCTCGACGAACACCGCGTTGAACGCTTCGCGGACCCCTCCCAGCGGGTGGCCGCGAGGGATCATCGCCGGATGGACGCGCACCGACACCCCTCGACCGCCGTCCGCACGCTCGCAGATGGCCAGGAGCTTGACGACGCAACCCATGTCCTCCGCCGCGGCGATATCAGACGCGGAGACCTGGGTGATCCCCTCCCGGTAGACGTCGCGGGAGCTCACTCGGGTGTGGAACGCCAGCGAGGCGAGGATCGCCGCCTTCGCCGCGGCGTCGAATCCCTCGACGTCGGCGGTGGGGTCTGCCTCGGCGTACCCCAGCGCCTGGGCCTGCGCAACGGCCTCCACGAAGCCTGCTCCCGTGCTGTCCATCTTGTCCAGAACGTAGTTGGTGGTGCCGTTGACGATGCCGAGCACCCGGTTGACGCTGTCGCCGACCAGGGACTCGCGCAGCGGCCTGATCAGCGGGATCGCTCCGGCGACAGCGGCCTCGAAGTACAGGTCGACGCCGTGAAGCTGCGCCGCGGCGTACAGGGCCGGGCCGTCCTCGGCGAGGAGCGCCTTGTTGGCCGTCACGACGCTCGCACCGTGCTCCATCGCGCGCAAGATGAGGCGGCGCGCGGGTTCGATCCCGCCGATCACCTCGATGACGAGGTCGGCGCGGGTGACGAGCTCGTCCGCGTCCGTGGTGAACCGGTCCGTCGAGATGCCCGTCTGGGAACGGTCGCGGGCCGCGCGCCGGACGGCGATGCCGACGATCTCCAGCGGACGGCCGACGCGGGCGGCGAGATCATCGGCGTTCTGCTGGAGAAGTCGCACCACCGAAGAACCGACGACGCCGCAGCCGAGCAGCGCCACCCGCAGCGGGGCTTCGGGTATCCCCGCCTGGTCGTTGACACTCACGGTGCTCTCCTCCTACATCACGCGTTGCCCGGTCGCCGACGGTCCAGGCCGTGGACGCTGCGCACCGCCGCAGACTTCCGCCATTGGACCCTCTATCGTGCCCGCGGTCCACCGTACGCCCCTGGCCCGTCCCGGACCTCGGACGACACGGGCCCGCGCCCCCCATGCCACGCGGGTGACGACACGGGTACAGGGGGTCACCGGCGGGCCGTCAGTCGTCGAGATCCAGGCCGAGGATGTCCTCGATCGACTCCCGGCGGACGATGAGCCTCGCCTGCCCGCGCCCGTCCGGACCGGGCCGCACCGCGACGACGGGCGGGCGAGGAACGTGGTTGTACTGGCTGGACAGTGCGCGGCAGTACGCGCCGGTGCCGGGCACGGCGATCAGGTCGCCCGGACGTACGTCGGACGGCAGGTACTCGTCCATCACGACGACGTCTCCGCTCTCGCAGTGCTTGCCGACCACGCGGGACAGCATCGGCGTTCCGGCGCCTGCGCGGTTCGCCATCGTGACCGAGTAGTCCGCCCCGTACAGCGCGGTGCGCACGTTGTCGCTCATGCCGCCGTCGACGGACACGTACGCGCGGCGCCCCCCGCCGTCGAGCTCCACGTCCTTGACCGTGCCCACCTCGTAGATCGTGAACGTGCTGGGTCCCGCGATCGCGCGACCCGGCTCGATGGACACCGCCGGCACGTCGATCCCCTCGGCCGCGCACTCGCGACGAAGGATCGAGGCGAGACCGTCGCCGAGCTCGCGTGGGCCGAGCGGGGTGTTCTCGGAGGTGTACGCGATCCCGAAACCGCCGCCCAGGCACAGCTCGGGCAATGCGCGGCCATGCTCCGCGGCGACCTCGGAGTGCAGGCCCAGCACGCGGCGGGCCGCGACCTCGAAGGCCGCGGTGTCGAAAATCTGCGAGCCGATGTGGCTGTGCAGCCCGCGAAGATCCAGCTCAGCGCACGCCAGGATCTGCGCGACGGCTTTCGCGGCGTGCCGACCGGCGAGGGAGAAGCCGAACTTCTGGTCCTCGTGGGCGGTCGCGATGAACTCATGGGTGTGCGCCTCGACACCTACCGTGACGCGGATCATGACCGGCACCACGATGCCGAGCCGGCCCGCGGCCTGGGCGACTCGTTCGATCTCGTCGAAGCTGTCGAGGACGATCCGCCCCACCCCGGTCCCGCGGTAGGTCACGGCCGCCTCGATCTCGGCTGCCGACTTGTTGTTGCCGTGCAGCTCGATCCGCTCACCGGGGAACCCGACCCGCTCGGCGACCGCTAGTTCCCCGCCGGAGCACACGTCGAGATTTAGCCCCTCCTCCAGCACCCAGCGCGCGACCTGGGCGCACAGGAACGCCTTGCCGGCGTAATAGACCGACAGCCCGCCGAGGTCGGCAAACGGCGCCCCGAAGTCGACCCGGAAGGCGCGGGCCCGGGCTCGGAAGTCGTCCTCGTCCAACACGTATGCGGGCGTGCCGAATTCCTTAGCGATGTCGGTCACCGGCAGCCCACGCACCGTCAGCACCCCGTCGTCCCCTTTGGCCACGCCCGCCGGCCACAGGATCGGCAGCAGCGCGTTGACGTCGGGGGGGTAGGGCAGCCACTGGGGCGCGCCTCCGTACCCGTCCGAGTGCAGCGCTCCCGCCTCATGGGTACGCATCACTTTGACCATGAGAACTATCTCCCGTCGTACGCGTCGGCTCGCGCGGGCCAGGCCACGCCACCCTCGCCCATTACAGCTGCTCGGGAGCGCTCACGCCGAGCAGGCATAGGCCGCTGGCGAGGACCTGACGGGTCGCGTCGTTCAACCACAGGCGGGTGCGGTGCAGGTCGCCCACGGCCTCGACGTGCCCGGAGTCGCGGTCGATCGAGGGGCGCACCCGGCACTCGTCGTACCACTTGTGGAAGCATGCCGCAAGATCCTCCAGGTACCGCGCGACCCGGTGTGGCTCCCGCAGCGCCGCGGCCTGCGCGACCACGCGCGGGAAGTCCCCGAGGATGGCCAGCAGGGCGGATTCGGCCTCGTGGGTCAGCAGCTCGGGGTGAAACCCGTCGGCGCGCCGCACCCCGTCGACGTCCGCGAGGCGCGCGACGTTGCAGGTGCGGGCGTGTGCGTACTGGACGTAGAACACCGGGTTGTCGTTGCTGCGCTGGACGAGCAGGTCCAGGTCGATGTCGATGGTGGAGTCCGTGGAGTACCGCGCGAGTGAGTAGCGGGCCGCGTCGACCCCGACCGCATCGACCAAGTCCTCCAACACGACCACCGTGCCCGCGCGCTTGCTCATCCGCACCGGTTGGCCGTCCTTGACCAAATTCACCATCTGGCCGATCAGGAGGATCAGGTTGTCCGAAGGCGTGTCACCGAAGGCCGCGCACATCGCCATCATCCGCGCCACGTACCCGTGATGATCGGCGCCGAGCATGATGATCTCGCAGTCGAATCCCCGGTCCCGCTTGTCGAGGTAATAGGCGATGTCGCCCGCGAAGTAGGCCGTCTGTCCGTCCGACTTGACGACAACCCGGTCCTTGTCGTCGCCGAACTCGCTCGTCTTGAGCCACAGGGCGCCGTCGCGGGTCTCTATGCGGCCCAGCCCGCTGAGGATGTCGATGGCTTTCTCGACGGCCCCGGAATCGTGCAGGGAGTTCTCGTGGAAGTAAACGTCGAAGTCGACGCCGAAGTCGTGCAGGGACGTCTTGATCTGCTCGAACATCATCGCGACGCCGGCGGACCGGAAGACTTCCTGGGCCTCGTCGTCGGGCAGGCGTGCCGCGTCGGGGTGGTCGGCGAGGACGGCTTGGGCGATATCGGTGATGTAGGCACCGGCATACCCATCTTCCCCGGCGTCTTGGCCGCGGGCGGCCGCCAGCAGGCTGCGCGCGAACCGGTCGATCTGGGCGCCGTGGTCGTTGAAGTAGTACTCGCGGGTGACCCGCGCGCCTGCCGCCTGCAGGACGCGGGCGAGCGCGTCGCCGACGGCGGCCCAACGGGTGCCACCGAGATGGATCGGCCCCGTCGGGTTGGCGGAAACGAACTCCAGGTTGATGTTTCGCCCCGCGAGGGCGTCGCCTTTCCCGTACGCGTCACCGGCCTCGACAATCGTCCGGGCCAGCTCGCCGGCGCTGGCGGCGTCCAGGGTGATGTTGAGGAAGCCGGGGCCGGCGACGTCGGCGGCCGAGACGCCCGGCATTGCGGCGAGGCGGACGGCGAGGACCTCGGCGAGCTCACGGGGGCTCGCGCCGGCCTTCTTGGCGAGCTGCATCGCCACGTTGGTGGACCAGTCGCCATGCTCGCGGTTCTTGGGACGTTCCACGCGGATCGACTCGGGGACGGCGCCCGCGACGAGGTGGATCTGGCCGGCGTCGACAGCCTCCCGCAGGGCCTGGCGGACAGCGAGCGCGAGTTGTTCAGGGGTCACGTGAGCCGATTCTACGGGGGCGCCGCGGCGCGGCTCGCGCGTCGGCCGGGGCGGTCGCCCCGCGCTGGCTGGCAACGTGGGTGGACGCTCGGCTTTCCCAGCCCGCTCGGCGACGCGTCTGGCGTCCGAGTGGGCATCGAGGTGGGCGTCGATGTGGACGTCGACGAGCTGGTAACCTGCCTCAGTACGCTGGCCCGGGCCAGAGGCCCAGAGCTGGCCCCCGTAGCTCAGGGGATAGAGCACCGCCCTCCGGAGGCGGTGGCGCAGGTTCGAATCCTGCCGGGGGCGCAAGAATCAGCCAGCGCTTGCGCTGGCTTTTCTTGCACCCAGGGCAGAAGCAACAGCGGCTCGAATGGCCATGAGAGTCGCGGCGGGGGCGCAAGAATCAGCCGGCGCTTGCGCTGGCACGGCTCGCGGCCGCGCCTACTACCTGGCGGGTCAGCCGGCCCAGCGCTGGAGTGCATACGTGTCGCGGGTGCGCGTCGCCGCCCAGGTCACGCCGGTCCGGGGCTCGGACGTCATGGCGATCGTCGCGTCGCCGGGATCGCCCGCTATCGCGGTCTCGCGACCTTGTGCGTCACGCAACACGAAGCGAGCCTGCACCGTGGGGGCGCCCGCGAAGCTGGTGCCGACGCGGTCGACGCCGCCCACCACGACCGTCCCGTCGGACCGGAGCGCCCCGGCGCCCACGGCTTCGCCGGTAGTGCACCGGCTCGTCTCCGCGCGGGAGGTCCATGCGGCGCAGTACCCGCCGATGACACTGCCCGACAACTTTGAGACCTGGGCCGCCCCGAGGACCCTCAGGTGGCGGCGGTCGTGGAGGATCCACGCGCCGGGCACCTCGCTGGCGCCTGCTCCCCGGGAGCCCAGACCCTGGGCGAGCTGGGCCCACGTGCCGTTGTCGTACCGGTAGAGCTGGTGCGCGGCCCGCTGCACGAACCACTCGAAGGAGACGTAGAGTCGGCCACCGCGGACGGCCACCGCGGACGGCCAGTAGGTGTCCAGGATCTCTCCGGGGTAGCGCGGTTCCCCCTGCGGGCTAGGACGGCCCAGGGAGGTCCACGTCTTGCCGTCGTAGCGGAAGATGCCGTGGGGCCGCGTGGCGACGTACGCGCCCGGTCCGGGCGCGTCGGCCACCATGGTGACAGGCAGGCTCTCGCCGGAGGCGAGCCTGGGGTTGGCGATCCGTTTCCACGCGCGCCCGTCGTACCGCCAGATGCGTTCACCTGCGCCGACCCACACCTCGTTCCAGGCGGTTCCGTCGATGGCCTGCCGATACCCGTCACGCGGCAGCTGCCCTGTCAGCCGCGTGGTCGTCCAACGCCCCCTTGCGAGATGCTGCAGCACGATGCCGCTGTCGCCGGCACGTTCGAGGACCCACACCTCGTTGCATCGCGGCGCGTAAAGGCCGACGGGTTCGCGGGACGGCGTGCGCACGACGGTGAACCCGTCGGTGCGCGCCTCCGCCATGTCCGCCGCAGGGTTCGCGCTCACGCCGGCGCTCACCGCGTACGTTGCGGCGGCTGGGCCCAGGCTCAGCCCCGCCCAAACGCTTCTCAGGCAACGACATACGTTGACGGTGAATGGCATTCATCATATCTCACAGGACGTGCCGCGCGAGGATTCGGAGTGCACACCGGGGCGCACGACGGTCGCACCGGGACGTCGCATCTCACCGTTGGGACGAGTCGGTCACCTCGCCGACCAGCTCCTCCAGGACATCCTCCAAAAAGACCACGCCGGTGGTGAGTCCGTCTTCGCCGATCACGCGCGCGAGATGGGCGCCGGTCGCCTGCATCCGTTCCAGCACGTCTTCTACCTCGGCCTCGGGACGGACCGTCGCCAGACGGCGGATTCGCCCCTGCGACAGCGGGCGCTGGCGCGCGGCGTCGGCCACGTCGAGAACATCCTTGAGATGCACGTAGCCCGAGACCTGTCCCGTGGTGCCCTCGATGGGGACACGGCTGAAACCGTGCTTGGCCACCACGCGTTCGACGTCCTCGGGCGTGCACCCGTACTTGAGAGTGACCAGCTCATCGACGGGCACGGCCACGTCGGCGGCGACCCGGTCGCTGAACGCCAGAACCCGCCGCGCGAGGTACTGCTCGTCCTCCTCCATGAGCCCTTCCCGAGCACTCTCAGCAACGAGGGCCGTGACCTCGGATGCGGTGAATGCGCTGGTCACCTCGTCCAGGGGTTCGATGCCGAGTCGGCGAACGAGGAACTTGGCGACGGCTTCGAGGACGCGGATGACCGGGTGGAGCGCGCGCGTGATCAGCAGCAACGGCGGGGCGAGCAGCAGCGCGGCACGCTCCGGGTCGGCGATGGCGAGATTTTTGGGCACCATCTCGCCGATCACGATGTGGAAGTACGCGACGATCAGCAGCGCGGCGGCGAGCCCGATGGCGTGGGAGGCGGCGGGCGGCCACCCCGCCCGATCGATGAGCGGGGAGATCAGGTGGTGGATGGCCTCCTCGGCCAGCGCGCCGAGGAGCACCGAGCAGATCGTGATGCCGAGCTGGGCGCAGGCGAGCAGCGAGGCGAGCCGGTCGAGGGCGAGCAGAGCGAGCTGGGCGCGGCGCTTCCCGGCCACCGCGAGCGGCTCGAGGCGGCTGCGCCGCGCGGCCATCACCGCAAACTCAGCGCCGACGAAGAACGCGTTGCCGAACAGCAACAGGACCGAGAGGCCGAGTGCGGACAGTGGCGTCATCGCGCTTCCTCCCGCGGCGCGTGCGCATCGCCGGCTCCCGCGCCGCTCTCGGCGGTCGCCTCGCGATGGGGGATGAGGCGCACGCGCTCGACCCGGCGCCCGTCGAGGGCATCGACCCGCAGCGTCCAGCCCGGGATGGTGACCTGGTCCCCCGGCTCAGGGAGGCGGCCCAGCGCCGCCATCATGAAGCCACCCAACGTCTCGTACGCGAAGTGGTCCGGCACCCTTGCCCCGATACGGTGGCGCACCTCGTCGGGACGCCACAGGCCGGGCACGACCCAGCGATCGTGGCCGTCGCGGAAGGCGTCAAGCCTGAGCCGGTCGTGCTCGTCAGCGACCTCCCCGACGATTTCCTCGATGACGTCTTCCAGGGTGACGACTCCCGACGTGCCCCCGTACTCGTCGACGACGATCGCGATCTGGTGTCCCGCCCGACGCAGCAGCAACAGCAAGGGGTGCAGGCCGATCGTCTCCGGCACGAAGGTGGGGGCCACCATCAGTCCCGAAACGGGCACGAGCCCGCGCCGCTCCCGCGGTACGGCGATGGCGCGTTTGACGTTGACGAGCCCGTCGACGTCATCCCAGTCGTCGCCGAGGACGGGGAAGCGCGAATGACCGGTACGGCGCGCGAGCTGGACGATGTCCTCGACGGTGGCCGTGCGGTCGACGGGCACGCAGCGCATACGGGGGGTCATCACGTCGGCGGCCGTGCGATCGCCGAAGCTCAGGGAGCGGGTCATCCGCTCGGCGATATCCTCCTCCAGGACACCGGCGGCGGCGCTGCGGCGCACGACCAGTACGAGTTCCTGCGGCGTGCGCGCGGCGGACAGCTCCTCCTGGGGCTCGATGCCCATTCGCCGCAAGAGGGCGTTGGCCGAACCGTTCAGGAGCGAGATGAGCGGCCGGAACATGAGCGCGAAGCCGCGCACCGGGGCCGCGACGATCTTGGCCATCGGCAACGGCGCCGAGATGCCGAGAAACTGCGGG
>CAJDWP010000016.1_pt1 | contig 40948 bp, 39 predicted proteins | sample 7391631 | NCBI WGS metagenome assembly CAJDWP01 (sample SAMEA7055740, study PRJEB34461) | soil metagenome | biome: terrestrial ecosystem; feature: Peninsula; material: soil | place: Antarctica | collected 2016 | reverse complement strand
GGTGGCCCAGTTGCCACCCGCCTCGCACTGGGCGACACGGTCCCAGACCGAGTCGTCAGCCTGAGCGGACGACGCAGATAGGCCGATGCCGACCGCCGCGGCGACGACGGTCGCGGTGGCCGCGCCGACACCGCGAAGCAGCGAAGTCCGGGGGGTGTCGTGCTTAGAGATGTAACGCATACAGGTGTTGCTTCCTCTCCTGACGGCGCCTGCGGGGTTAGCTGTCGGGTTCGGGCTGTCAGGTGCCCGGCCGCCTCAGCGGCTTCACCCCAAGCCGCGCGCACGCGGCACCCCCGGACTGCTCCAGGGCTGGGTCCCCCACCTTCGTCTGCCCACTTTCGGCGCGCGGCGGTCTGCCGGCACCGCAAGGGATACGCGCTCGCCGACGAAGTTGGGCGCGCGAGCACGCGGACATTTAGGGTGTGATGTTTGACGGTGGCGATGTCGGCTCGCAACTCTGAGGCCGACGGCACAGGGTGTGTCGCCGCTCCTGAGAATAACGACACGGACTCCCTCGAGTCACGGTTTCGCAACGAGACCGCGGTCGACGTGACGTGTTTCGACCAGGCACCGGCGCATCGTCGCAGCCAGCAGCCCCCTCGACCACCGAATGTGGGATCGACCACAAGGTCACGATTGCAACCAGAATCTCAGAAAATGAGATCCTTCATGTTCATATCTGGCACTGCTGGTCGACCCGCGGCGACGCTGCCCACCGCCTCACCACGGCACCGCAGCCCAGCCGAACGGGTTTCCCCCCAGCGGCCACCACTGCGGATGGAAGCCGCTCGATTGGGAGACCAGACCGAGCGCCGTGGCCGCGACCAGCAAGACCGCCGCCGCCGCGAGGGCCCCGACCCGACCTGGCGCGACGGCGCGCACCACGAGTCGCGTGCCGCGCCGCAACGAGCCTCCTCGGGGGCCCCACCAAGCGACGAACGATCCTAGGAAGGCCGCCACGAACAGCGACGACGCCGCCGACGCCCCGCGCGGTGGACCCATCCCCAGCGTTCCCAGCCCCGCGACGCCGCCCAGCACCGCCACCGCCACGAACAGCGGCAACAGCCCGTAGAGCATCGCCGCCACCGCTGCCCCCACCGCGTGCACCGGGGACCACATGGCCGCTGAGAGCCTGTCGCCGCGGCGGACACCGCGCTCCCCGCGCCGCATCCACAGGCCGCGCGCGGTCCGGTCGACGGTGCGGGCGAGCCAGGACCACACGAGCCCGGCCCCGACGAACACCGGCGGCGCTACCGCCGCGATCGCCGCGAAGGCCACCCCGAGCGCGAGGACGGTGCCCGTGCGTCGGGGCGTGGACGCCGACGCCGCGGGCGCCGCCGGCGCCGGTGGCCCCGCGGCAGGAGCTGCGACAGGTCCGGGATACGCGCCGGGCCCGACGCCTGTTGGGGGCGCCCACGCGCGCGCCGTCGTGACCGCGTCGGGCTGCGACGTATGCGGACCAGGTGCACCATGCGCCCCGCTGGACCCGCCCTGAGACCGGCCGTCGACGAACGGAGGCGACGCCTCGTGAAAGCGCGCGTACGGTCCCGGCGCCGGAGCGGGGACCGGCAGCCGCGGCAGCACCGTCGTGTGCGGGGCGGCAGGTAAGGCCGCGGTCACATCGTCGCCCGCCGCATACCTCTCCAGCGCCGCCAGGATCACCGGCCGGTCCGGACGGCGCATGGGGTCGGGGGCCAGCGCCGCCGCCAACAGGGGCGCCAGGCGTACGTCCACGCCAGACAGGTCGCACTCGCCCGCCCGGATGCGCGTCAGGACGGCCGCCAGGGGCGATTCACCGAAGGGGACTCGCCCGCAGGCCGCGAACGCCAGCGTGGCGGCCCACGCCCACCAATCGGTGGCGGCCGTCACGGGTCCGCCGTCGAGGATCTCCGGGGCCAGAAAGCCCGGCGTGCCCATGACCAGCCCGGTGACCGTGAGCCGCGCGTCCGTTTCACCGAAGGCTATGCCGAAGTCGATGATGATCGCGCGATCCTCGTCCATCAGAACGTTTCCGGGCTTCAAGTCACGGTGCACGACGCCGGCCACGTGGATCGCCGACAGCGCCTCGGACAGATCGCGGGCCAGCGCCAACAGCGCATCTCCGCGAAGCGGCCCGCGATCGGCGACGTACTGGTCGAGGGTCCGCCCGGGCACGTACCGGGTCACGACGTAGGGACGCGGCCCCTCCACGTCCGCGTCGACGATCCGCGCGACTCCCGGGTGAGCGACCCTGGAGAGGTGGGACACCTCCCGAGCGAGGCGCTGGCGGGCGGCTGGGTCGCTGGCCACGTGGTGGTGGAGGACCTTGAGGGCGACGGCGCGACCCTGCGGGTCGAGCGCCAGATACACCACCCCCATGCCGCCGCGGCCGACCTCGGACACGATCCGGTAGGGCCCCAACCTCGACGCGTCCGCCCGGCCCGGCTGCTCCACCGTTGCGCTCATCGGTTGCAAGCCCCTCCCTCGTGGACCTACCGCGGCGATCCCCACCGTCAGGGTACGACGGCAGCGCGCACCACCCGACGAGCCTGACGATCACGGCGCGGTTCCGGTTCCCAAGATCGGCCGCGCGTGATGTGGCATCTCTCACGATCGGCGCCAGCGCGCTGTCCGGGGTGCTCGCTCGCCGGGACGGTGCCGCGACCTCGCCGTACAGTGAGGCGCATCGCCGACCCCACGAGGCGACACCCGCCGCGCGCGACACGAGCACGCGGTGAACCCTGCGCCGCGAGGCGTGGGACGCGCACGGACGACGGGGCGCGGCACCAGAGAGCGCGACGAGAACGCGACGGCACACACGGAGGACGCGACGATGACCGGCGAGGGAACACACGACAGCAACCATCCCGGCGACGACGCAAAAAGCGGGCGCACGTACGACTTTGTGGTGGCGGCCAACCGGCTCCCGGTAGACCGTCGGCCCGGGCCGGACGGCACCCTCGAATGGCACCGCAGTCCCGGCGGCCTGGTCACCGCCATGGACTCGGTCATGCGCGGGCGGCAAGGTGCGTGGGTGGGCTGGGCGGGTGACACCGGCGAGGCGCCAGAGCCGTTCGAGAACGCCGGGATGTACCTGGTCCCGGTGGCGCTCACCCAGGAAGAGGTAGACGAATACTACGAAGGCTTCAGCAACGACACGCTGTGGCCCATCTTCCACGACGTCATCGTCCCGGCGACGTTCCATCGCAGCTGGTGGCAGGCATACCAGCGGGTCAATGAAACGTTCGCCGACGCAGTCTCGCGGGTGGCGGCACCGGGCGCGACCGTGTGGATCCACGACTACCAGCTGCAGCTCGTTCCGCAGCTGCTGCGAAACCGGCGGCCCGACGTGCGGATCGGCTGGTTCAACCACATTCCATTCCCGCCGGTAGAGCTCTTCGCGCAACTGCCATGGCGCGTCGAGCTCCTGCGAGGCCTCACGGGCGCGGACTTCCTCGGGTTCCAGCGCTCGAGTGATGCCGGCAACTTCCTGCGGGCCTGCCGTCTCCTGGCCGGACTGCCGACCCGCGGCGACACGGTCCGAGTACCGCACCCTGGCGGTGCGGACCACACCGCGCGCGCCGCGGGTTTGCCGATCTCGATCGACGTCGCCCACCTCGACGCGCTCGCCCGCTCAGACAAAGTCCGCGCGCGGGCCGTGGAGATCCGCCAGTCCCTCGGTGACCCGAAGGTCATGATGCTGGGCGTCGACCGACTCGACTACACCAAGGGGATCCGGCACCGCCTCAAGGCGTACGAAGAGCTCCTCAACGACCAACTCCTCTCACCGCCCGACGTCACTCTGGTCCAGGTGGCGGTGCCGAGCCGCGAGCGCGTCGAGGCATACAAGGACCTTCGCGACCAGGTCGAGCTCACCGTCGGGCAGATCAACGGCGACCACTCGGCGCTCGGCGCGCCGGCCGTGCACTACTTGCACCAGAGCTTCGACCAGGCGGAGATGGCGGCCATGTACTGCGCCGCCGACGTCATGCTCGTCACCCCCCTGCGCGACGGGATGAATCTCGTCGCCAAGGAGTACGTGACCTGCCGCCATGACGAGCGGGGAGCCCTGGTGCTCTCGGAGTTCGCCGGCGCGGCGGAGGAACTCACGCGCGCTTTCCTGTGCAACCCGCACGACATCGAGGGGATGAAAGACACGATCGTGCGGGCGGTCTCCAGCACGCCATCCGAGCAGCGGCGTCGGATGCGTACAATGCGCCGCCGGCTCGCCACCCACGACGTGCAGCGCTGGGCCAACCAGTTCCTCGCCGCGCTCGACGCTGCTCCGGGGCGTCCCGCGTCGACGGGCTCCCGTTCATTCGTAGTCAGGGACTGACGTCGTGGCCGAAATCGCGAACGAAGAGGCGCTCCCCGAGGATGTCGCCGCAGCGGTCCGGCTGGCGGCCGAGCGCCCGCGCGTCCTGCTGGCCAGCGACTTCGACGGCACATTGGCACCCTTCGTCACCGACCCGATGGCCGCACGGCCGGCCGTCGGCGCGGTAGATACGCTGCGCGCTGCGGCCGGGCTGCCCGGGGTGCCGGTGGCGCTCGTGTCAGGGCGCGACCTCGCGGTGCTGCGTGAATTGTCCGGCCTAGGCGACGACGAACGGATCGTCTTCATCGGCACTCACGGGGCTCAATCCAGCCTCGAGGTCGGCTCCGGCGCGCTCACTGAGCTCCAGCGTGGCCTGCTCGCCCGGCTCGACGCCGGCCTGAACGGCATCATCGCGGACCACCCAGGGTCGCGCTTGGAGCGCAAGCCTGCGGCGGTCGTGCTGCACACCCGCGGCATGCCAGAGCCGGCGAACTCGGCGGCCCTCGACGCGGCCGAGGCGGTCGCCGTCGCGCACCCCGGCTGCCACCCGCTGCGCGGGAAAGATGTGCAGGAGATCGGCGTGTGCGAGGCTGACAAGGGTTCAGCCCTGGTGAACCTGGCCCGGCATACGCGGGCCGACATCGTGTTTTACGTCGGCGATGACGTGACCGACGAGCGGGCGTTCACGGCGCTCGACCCGGCCCACGGCGATGTCACGATCAAGGTCGGGGAGGGTGCCACCGCGGCAGGGTGGAGGGTCGCGAACGTCGCCCAGGCCGTCGCCTGCCTCCAGCTCTTCGTGGCCACCCGAACGCACCGGACCTCGTCGCCCCCGCGTTAGCTGTGAGGCCTAGCCGGCCGGCAGATCAAGGTTCCCTCGCGACCGGACACGGAACGACCCTGCCGGAGGGGGCTCACGTCGTCCACCCGTCAGAGTGACGGGCATCACGATATCCGGACCCCCTCCGACGCCGGTCGCCTGATGTCAGAATGGCAGGCGCCACGCTCACCGCGGAGCGGGGCACCTCACACGTGTATCGTCCGGCAGCATTCTGCGGGTGAAGGGACGGACAACGACGTCATGGCCACCGTACGGTTCGACCATGCGACCCGGATTTATCCGGGCAACGAACGGCCATCGGTCCACGACCTGGAGTTGGAGATTGCCGACGGTGAGTTCCTGATCCTCGTCGGTCCGCCCGGCTGCGGGAAGTCCACCAGTCTGCGGATGCTCGCCGGCCTTGAGGAAGTGGACTCTGGCCGGATCCTCATCGACGGCCACGACGTCACCCATCTGTCGCCGAGGGACCGCGACGTAGCGATGGTGTTCCAGAACTACGCGCTGTATCCGCACATGACGGTCGCGGACAACATGGGATTCGCGCTGAGGATCGCCGGCGTAGACGCCGCCGAGATCCGTCGCCGCGTCGAGGACGCGGCGAAGATCCTCGACCTCACCGAGCACCTGGACCAGGTGCCGAAGTCCCTGTCGGGCAGCCAGCGTCAGCGGGTCGCGATGGGCCGCGCCATCGTGCGCGAGCCCACGGTGTTTCTCATGGATGAACCGCTCAACAACCTCGATGCGCAGCTGCGCGCGCAAACGCGCGCCCAGATCGCCGACCTCCAGCGACGGCTCGGCATCACGACGGTGTACGTCACGCACGACCCCATCGAGGCCATGACGATGGGCGACCGTGTGGCCGTCATGGCGGAGGGCGAGTTGCAGCAGGTCGACACCCCGCACGCCGTACACCACCGGCCGGCGAACCTGTTCGTGGCCGCCTTCATCGGCGTCCCCACCATGAACGTGTTCGAGGCCGACGCCTGCCGGGGCGTCGTCCCCTTCGGGACCACCAACCTGTCGACACCCGACGGCGTCACCTCCGACGGGCTTGTCACGCTCGGGGTCCGGCCCCAGGAGCTGATGCTGGCCGGCGAAGGGCTGCCCGCCACGGTCCACGGCGTCGAGCTGCGAGGTGACGTCAGCTATCTGCGATGCGCACTGCTGGAAGCGGGCCCGGACGACCGGCCTATCCTCGCCCGATGCGATGCCGCCGACGCCCCGCCGCAAGGGAGCACGGTCCACCTGCTGCCGCGGACCGGGTCGACGCACTACTTCGACGCCGTGTCGGGGCGACGCCTGGCCGGCTGAGCCGGAAGGCTCTCGGGCGGCCGGCGGGGCTATGCGAGCATGGGAACGTGGCGCTCCAGATCACTGCCTCCCAGCTTGACCCCGCGTTGTTGGCTCTCCCCTGGGACACTCCGTTGGCCGAGTGGGACGGGCCGTACATCGCGAACCTGCCCCGCGGCATCTCGCGGCACGTGGTGCGCTTCGTCAAGATGTCCGGCGCCGTGCTGGCCGTCAAGGAGATCCATGAGCACCTGGCCTGGGGCGAGTATCGGCTCCTGCGCGAACTGCGTCGGCAGGGCCAACCGTGCGTCAAGGCCTTCGGGGTGATCAGCGGCCGGGAGACGCCCGACGGTCATCCCCTCGACGCGTGTCTGCTCACGCGGCATCTGCGCTTCTCGATGCCGTACCGGGCGCTGTTCAGCCAGCGGCTGAGGCCGGATACGGCAAGCCGCCTCCTCGACGCCCTAGCGGTGCTTCTCGTCAAGCTGCATCTGGGCGGGTTCTGGTGGGGCGACGTCTCTTTGTCCAACGCGCTGTTCCGGCGCGACGCGGGCGCCTTTTCCGCCTACCTCGTCGACGCCGAGACGGGGCAGCTGGTTCCGTCGCTGACCAGGGGACAGCGAGAGCATGACCTGGAGATCGCACGGGTCAACATCGCCGGAGAATTCATGGACCTCGCCGCGCTCGGCGTGCTCGATGCGGACCTCGACCCGATCGTGGTGTCCGAACGTGTCGTGACCCGGTATCACCAGCTCTGGGACGAACTCACCTGTCCCGAGAAGGTCAGGACCGGCGAGCGGTGGCGAATCGATGAGCGGATCCGGCGCCTCAACATCCTCGGCTTCGACGTGGACGAGCTGTCGATATCGACCGACCCCGAAACCACGTCGATCCAGATCCAGCCGAAGGTCGTCGACGCCGGTCATCACAGCAGGCGTCTGATGCGTCTCACGGGTTTGGACGTTCAAGAGAATCAGGCACGCCGATTGCTCAACGACCTGGACCGGTACGCGGCCGAGCAGGGGCGCCGCGACGAGAGCGAGGAGTTGGTCGCGCACGAATGGATGAGCCGGGTGTACGAGCCGACCGTGTCCAACATCCCGCCGGGCCTACGGGCGAAGCTCGAACCTGCAGAGTTGTTCCACGAGGTACTGGAGCATCGCTGGTTCATGTCCGAGAAGGCCTGCCACGACGTGACGACGCTCTGGGCCTTCGTCGACTACCTCAACAACGTGCTGCCCGCCAAACGCGACGAGGAAGCGATCGTCGGCGTCGACACGGTGGAGATGCCGGTGGTGGCGATGTTCGAGGGTGAGGCTCGTCCCTGAACTCGGTGAGGTGCCCCGCTCCCGCACCCCGCGGGGGCGTTACCGCTCCGCGACCACCTCGCGCCCCCGACCGCCCCGACGACGGGTCAGCGGGCGCCCCGCAGACGAGCCACCTCGTACAGCGCCACGCCGGCCGCGACGCCTGCGTTGAGCGACTCGATCGAGTCGATCGGGATGGAGGCGATCTGATCACAGGTCTCGCGCACCAGACGCGATAGACCCTTACCCTCTGAGCCCACGACGAGCACCAACGGTACGTCGGTGAGCCTCAGCTCCGGCAGGGAGACCTCGCCGTCGGACGCCAGACCGACGACGAAGAACCCCGCCGCCCGGTAGTCCTGCAGCGACCGCACCAGGTTGCTCGCCTGCGCGACGGGTACGCGGGCGGCCGCGCCCGCCGAGGACTTCCACGCCGAGGCGGTCATGCCGGCCGATCGCCGTTGGGGCACCACCACGCCGTGCCCGCCGAAAGCCGCGACGGAGCGGATGATCGCGCCGAGGTTGCGAGGATCGGTGATCCCGTCCAGCGCCACGAGCAGGGGCGTGCCGGCCGCCTCCTGATTGATGAGGTCGCGGGGGTCGCTGTACGAATACGCGGGCACCTGCGCCGCCAGACCTTGATGCAGGGCGCCCTCGGTCAGCCGGTCGAGTTCCCCTCGGGGGGTCTCCAGGACAGGGATGCCGCGCTCACGAGCCGTCTTGAGCGACTCGCGGACGCGCTCGTCGCTCTGCGTGCGCGGCGCCAGGTAGAGCGTGGTGACCGGGACGCGCGCCCGAAGCGCCTCCACCACGGCGTTGCGTCCGGCGACGACCTCGCTGGACGTGCGGGCACGACGGGCGGGAGCACGGCCCGCGGAATTGGCGGCGCCGCGGGATCCGCCGGCCGCGGCCCCCGCTGCAGGGCGAGAAGCCGGTCGTGCGCCCTGAGCGCCTGCCGCCCGCTGCGTCTTGTGCGCCTGGTGGTAGACGCGGTCCACGGCCTTTGGCGTTGGGCCTTTGCCCTGCAGGGCGCGGCGGCGTTGGCCGCCGGAGCCGACGACCATGCCCTTCTTGCTACCGTCCGTACGCACCGCACCCCGTCGGCGAGAATTGCCGGCCACGTCAGTTCTGACCCTCTGCGCGGCGGCTCAGCGACCAGCGGGCGCCGGTGGGCGTGTCCTCGACGACCACACCGGCCTCGGCCAGAAGGTCCCGGATCGCGTCGGCGGTCGCGAAGTCGCGGACCTGTCGGGCGGAGGTGCGCTGGTCGAGGCGATCGGCGACGAGCGTCTCCAGCGCCGCACCGGTCACGTCGTCCTCCCCGACAGAGCCGCCGGAAGACCAGACTCCGTCCCGCGGGTTGACGCCGAGCACGGAGGTCATCGCCACCACCTGCCGGGCGGCATCCAGGGCGGCGTCGGGATCGCCGCCGTCGAGCGCGGTATTGCCCACGCGGACCGTGTCGTGCACGACAGCGAGGGCTCCCGGCACGCCGAGGTCGTCGTCCATCGAGGCGCGGAAGGCCGAGGGCAGCTCCACCCCCCGCGGGTCGACGGGTTCGACTCGGGACCGCCGTAGGAAGCCCTCGATCCGTTCCACGGCCGCCTCCGCCTCCGCCAGGGATCCGTCCTGGTACTCCAACGCGCTGCGGTAGTGAGATGCAGACAAGTAGTAGCGAACCGCGAGCGGACGCGCGACCTTGATGATCTCACCGATCGTCATCCCGTTGCCGAGTGATTTGCTCATCTTCTCCCCGGCTGCGGTCAGCCACGCGTTGTGCATCCAGTACCGCGCGAACCCCAGGCCGGCCGCACGCGATTGGGCCTGCTCGTTTTCATGGTGGGGGAAGCGCAGATCGACGGCACCCCCGTGGATGTCGAAGACATCCCCGAGATACTTGCGGGCCATCGCAGAGCACTCAAGATGCCAGCCGGGGCGCCCCCGACCGTACTCCGTGGGCCAGCTCGCGGTGGCGGGCTCCTGTGGCTTGTGCCCCTTCCACAACGCGAAATCACGCGGGTCCCGTTTGCCGCGCGGGTCGGCGTCGGCGGCGCTCTCCATCGCGTCGACGCGCTGGTGGGTCAGCTCTCCGTACGCAGGCCAGCTACGCACGTCGAAGTAGACGTCCCCGCTGCCGTCGGGGGCGGGGTAGGCGTGACCGCGTTCGACGAGCGTGTCCATCAGCTCGATCATCTCGGTGATGTGACCGGTGGCGCGCGGCTCGTACGTCGGCGGCAGCACGCCGAGCGTCGCGAGCGCTTGCGTGGTCTCCAGCTCGTGCTTGTAGCTCCACGACCACCACGGCTCACCGTGTTCCGATGATGCACGCAAGATCTTGTCGTCGATGTCGGTCACGTTGCGCACGAGCGTCACGTCGTAGCCGTGCCCGATCTCCAGCCAACGACGCAGGATGTCGAAGGACACCGCAAACCTCATGTGCCCGATGTGCGGCGTCCCCTGCGTCGTGAGTCCGCAGATGTAGATCCCCACTGCGCCGGGCGTCAACGGCTCGAAGTCGCGCAGGCCCCGCGCGGCGGTGTCGTACAGACGAAGAGTCACCGGGACAGGGTACCGGCCGAGCGGCGCACCTCCGGCCCTGGCCTGGGTGCGCCCCACCCTTGCCCCCGACGGGGGCTCACCACCCGTCGGCGTCGTCCATGCCGCGAACCTCCGCGCTGATGGTCTGTAAATCGCCCCAGATGAGGGAGCTGGGTCGCGGCACGACGCGTAGACCGCCGGAACCCAGACGGCTTAGCACGTACGTGCACTGGTCTCGGACGTCCAGGTACGTGCGGCTGATCGCCCGCTCGGGGCAGCGCACCCCCCAAGCGCGCCACGGAAGCGCCCACATGGCCAGAGTTGCCTCGTCGGCGTCTTCGGGCGGCGGGGTCGTCGGGTCCGTGAGGCGGTGCCACACGTCTTCTTCCGACCAGGGTCCAAGCGCCGGACGGTCGGCGGGGAGCCGCGGGACGATGCCCCACCATCGCGCGACCATCAGCGGGACCGCGTCAGCAGGCAACACCTCGAATCGGACGACCGCGTCGGCCCGCTGGTCCGGCGCGACCGCCCGTTCCGCTTCTCCCCCGGGGCCCTCGTCCCCCCGGGTCAGCCGATCAGGCTCGACCGCGACGATCACGGTCCGTCCGACGATCAGCTCCGCTCCCCGCGTGGCCCCCTGCTCGTCCGTGTGGCGCAGCCTGAGTACAACGGCGTCGCTCAAGTCCTCGACCAGTTCCCCCAGCGCCTGGGTCGGCCCGCCGACAGCGTCGAGGAACCCGCACCCGGCAAGCACCGCTCGGTCCGCGACGCCGTCGATCACGTCAAGTTCGCCGCGCAGCATCGCATCGAACGCCGCGCGCGAGATGCTCGCAGCGTCCCGCGACAACCAGTCCTCCCCCATGCCATATCCCCCCATGTGCCCACGGTCTTTCGCTGTCTCGCGCACCGCATCGGTGAGCGCCCGTCGGCGCTGGCGCCGGGGGGCGACATCGGTCAGCGCCGCCCCCGCCTCACGCCGACCCATCCCCCGATGGATGGCGTGCCTGCTGGCCCCGGCAACCATCAGCGCACCCCACGCCCGGCCAAGGGACGGGTGTGCGCCACGATGTCCGCCACCTGGTCTTCGAGAGCCAAGAGACGCTCCAGCGCGCACTCGACGTCGAACAGGATGACATCGGCGCCGTCCTGAAAGACGTAGCAGTCGTGCGCCCACGTGGTCCGGTCGTCCATCCGGGCCGACTGGAGCAAAATGCCCTCTCCCCACACGGGATGCGGCCACACGTCACAGCTCGTCACGAGGGCGCTGGGGTCAGCCTGCGTCAGCTCGTCCGCGACGCGCAGCCCCTCAGCGTCGAGCGAAGTCCCTGCGGGGCGCACCCGCACGCTCACGCGGGGTCGCCCGCGGGAAGCGGACGGTCCCTCGAGGATCAGGTCCGGGCTGTCGCTTCGGGTCTGGTTCCCGGCCACCTCCCCCCACCGGGGGGGCACGTCGATCTCGACGAACGCGTGCCCCGTGACCGTGCGTCTGCCCTGTTCTACATCCATCATCTCGACACGGACCCGATTGACCGCCACCGCCGCCCACGCTCTCGTTCACACTTGAGTCGCGGCGGCTCGCCCCTCGACGAAGACGATCTGCTCAGACCTCGCTACCTCCCAGAATGAGAGTGCCCTAGAGGCCACGCATGGACCAAGCAAAATCGCGCGATTCCTTCACACCTGAGTTCAACTCTCGGTTGACGAGACTGAACGAGCGAACGGGAAAATGGGTATCAACGCGGCAGCGACGTCGATGAGCAGCGACTTTTCGGATCGCCTGCGGTGTGTCGCTGCATCCTCGCTCGTGGGCCGGAGATCGCCTCGCGGCGCTAGGCTTTCACAGTTGGGCTGTCGGCGATCGTTGCGCACCCCGTCGACGCGACACGGCGATCATCCAGCAGGCTCGCTCGTTCGCCTCCGGACGGTGGCGGCGGGCTGAACTCGGACGTCCTCATCCGGCGGCCCAACCGTCGGATGAGGCCGCCTCCGCGCCGCCCGTCAGCACGATGGTGTCCGCCGGCAACGGCAGCAGCCGCGTGCGGATGCTGTGCACGATCTGATCGAAGCTGCTGAACGATCTCCCCGTCGCACCCGGTCCCCCGGAGAACAGGGTGTCACCGCTGAGCACCGCGTCCAGGTCGGGGGAATAGAGGCACACCCCGCCCGGGGAGTGGCCTGGTGTGAGCAGAACGTGCCAGGGCACGCCGGCCACCTCGATCGTCTGCCCGTCCGCGAGCCACCCCTCGGGCGCGCCCGGGTACACCATCTGCCATAAGACGGTGTCCTCCGGGTGCAACAGTCGGGGCGCGCCGGTGCGCCGGGCCAGCTCCTCCGCCACGTTGATGTGGTCGTCATGCGCATGCGTCAGCACGATGCCGCCGACCGCCCGGTCTCCGACCGCGGCCAGAATCGCGTCGGCGTCGTGCGCAGCGTCCACGATGAGGCAGTCGCTGTCATCGCCCACGACGTACACGTTGTTGTCGACCTCCCAGGTGCCCCCGTCGAGGCTGAACGTGCCGTGGGTGACGACGTTGTCGATCCTGAACCCCTGCCGCGCGCCCGGGGTGGTGATGCGGGACGCCCCGCCGCGTGCGCCGGTCACAGGATCACCACCGAACGGAGCACGGTGCCGTCGTGCATCTTCTCGAAGGCGCGCTCCAGATCCTGTAGACCGATCCGCTCGGTCACGAACGCGTCCAGGTCGAGGCGGCCCTGCCGATAGAGGTCCACCAGCATCGGGAAATCGCGGCTCGGGAGGCAGTCGCCGTACCAGCTGCTCTTCAGCGCACCGCCGCGCCCGAACACCTCCGCCAGCGGCAGCGTGATCTGCGTGCCGGGGATGGGCACTCCGACCAGGACGACGCGGCCGGCCAGATCACGCGCGTAGAACGCCTGCTCGTACGTCTCGGGCCGCCCGATCGCCTCGACCACCACGTCGGCGCCGAACCCGCCCGTGTACTCGCGGATCTTGTCCACCGCGTCCTCGCGGCGGGAGTTGACCGTGTGGGTCGCCCCGAACGCCATCGCGTCCTCCAACTTCGCGTCGTCGATGTCGACCGCCACAATCGTCGTCGCGCCGGCGACGGCGCCACCCGCGATCGCGGCGTGGCCGACCCCGCCGCACCCGATCACCGCGAGTGACTCCCCACGCCGCAGCGCGCCGGTGTTGACCACCGCCCCGATCCCGGCCATGATCCCGCAGCCGAGCAGCCCGACCGCCGCCGGGTCCGCGCCGGCCACCTTGGTGCACTGGCCGGCTGCCACCAGCGTCTTGGTGATGAATGCGCCGATCCCGAGCGCCGGGGACAGCTCGGTGCCGTCGGTGAGGGTCATCTTCTGAAGGGCGTTGTGGGTGGCGAAGCAGTACTGCGGCTCCCCCTTGCGGCACGCGCGGCACTGCCCGCAGACGGCGCGCCAGTTGAGGATCACGAAATCTCCGGGAGCCACTTCGGTGACGCCCTCGCCGACGGCCTCGACGACGCCGGCGGCCTCGTGGCCGAGCAGGTACGGGAACTCGTCCCCGATGCCGCCCTGGCGGTAGTGAAGGTCGGTGTGACATACGCCGCAGGCCTGCACCTCTACGACGGCCTCCCCCGGGCCCGGGTCGGGCACGACGACGTCCACGATCTCCACGGGGGCGCCCTTGGCGCGGGCGATCACCCCTTGCACGGTCTGCGGCACGCTTCCTCCTGAAGTTGGCGGCTTCCAAGGGAGAGTACGCCACTACCTCGGCCCCGCACTCAGCACGCACGTCAGGCGCTACGGAACGCCGGGCCGGTGACCAGCGCCCGTGACGCAGGTCAGGAGGCCGTTCCGACGGCCTCCTGAACGAGCGCGGTAGCCACCGCAGCCAGCCCCTCGCCTCGGCCGGTGAACCCCAGTGCGTCCGTCGTCGTGCCACTCACGCTGACCGGTGCGCCGCACGCAGCAGACAGGGCCGCCTGGGCCTCGTGACGGCGTGCCCCGACGGAGGGGCGCACCCCGATAATCTGTACCGCGACGTTGCCGATCTCGAAGCCCGCGTCCCGCACGAGGCGCGCAGCCTCCGCGAGCAGCGCCACCCCGGACGCCCCCGCCCACTGCGGGCGACCCGTCCCGAAATGCGCCCCCAGATCCCCGATCCCGGCCGCGGAGAACAAGGCGTCGCAGCACGCGTGCGCGGCCACGTCGGCGTCGGAATGCCCCACCAGCCCCCGCTGGCCGGGCCAATGTAGGCCGGCCACCATCAGCGGCCGCCCTGAGGCCTCGTCGGCGAACGCGTGCACGTCCGTGCCGATGCCCACCCGCGGAAGGAGGACGGGACAGCTGGGGGCATCTGCGGCGGTCACGGCCGCAGCCTAAGCCCATGACGGGTCCGCGACCGAGGCTCGAGCCGCTGGAGGCGGGCTCAGGACAGGCGTCGCTCGAAGTCGGCCAGGTCTTCGGCCGTGGTCACTTTGGCGGCGAGGGCCTCGCCGAGCACGACGAGAACGCGCTCGCCGAGTGCCTCGGCCAAGGTCGCGTCGTCGGTGGCTTCCAGCCCGGAGGCATGGGCCCGGGACAGCACCGCCCGGGTGAACCCTTGCGGCGTCTGCACGGTCCGCAGGCTCGCGCGTTCCAGGGTCGCCGTCACGTACCCATCGGCGCTCACCTGGGTGATCGTGTCCACGACCGGCAGACCTGGGATCACGGCGCGCTCCCCGCCACGTAACGCGTCGATCACCCTCGCGAACAGCGCCGGGGTCGCGAGGCAACGGGCCGCGTCGTGCACCAGCACGAACTCGTCGTCGTCCCGCAGCGCCGAAAGACCCGCCGCCACCGACTCCGTGCGCACCGCGCCGCCGGGCACGACGTCAACAGGCACGACGTCAACAGGCATGGCGTCAACAGGCAAGGCGTCAACAGGCAAGGCGTCAACAGGCACGGCGTCAACGAGGCGCCGACCGTTGGACGGCGCATCCCGACGCCCGGACAGCGCATCGGCCACGTCACCCCGTACGGTCTGCGCGGCGGCGGCCTCCGCGCGAGCCTGCGCCAGGTGGGAGGCCGGGGCCACCACCACGACGTGACCCACATCCGGGCAGGACAGCACCCGGTCGAGCGCGTGTCGCAGCAGGGGTCGGCCGCCGAGCGGCGCGAAGGCCTTGGGCACAGAACAGCCGAGGCGGTGGCCCGCCCCGGCTGCGACGATGATGACAACGACGCTCAGGAGGCCAGCACTCCATCGAGGATGGTCTCGGCCTGGTCCTCGTCGGTCTTCTCGGCGAGGGCGAGCTCTGAGACAAGGATCTGACGGGCCTTGGCGAGCATGCGCTTCTCGCCCGCCGACAGGCCACGGCCCTTCTCACGGCGCCACAGGTCGCGGACCACCTCGGCGACCTTGATGACATCGCCGGAGGCGAGTTTTTCCAGATTGGCCTTGTAACGGCGCGACCAGTTGCTGGGCTCCTCGGTGTGGGACGCCCGCAGGACGGCGAACACGCGTTCCAGACCCTCTTGACCGACGACATCGCGAACGCCGATATCATCGCAATTGTCGGCTGGAACTTCGATCGTCAAATCGCCTTGAGCTACCTTGAGTACGAGATAGAGTTTTTCCTCGCCTCGGATGGTTCGTGTCCTGATCTGCTCGATAAGTGCCGCACCGTGGTGCGGGTAGACAACCGTCTCGCCGACATTGAAGACCATGTGTCTTATTCCCCTTTCGCAAGGGCCATCTTATCACGGGGATGCCCACACTGAAAGTCGGAACCGTCTGTTTGCGCTGGTCAGAGGGCGCACGCGCCGTTCAAGAGGCGCGGGTGATGTCTTGACAAGCAGCCTCGCCGTGTGCCACGCGGGGAACCATGGCGGTGTTTCTGGGCGCGAATCCGACAGGGGTCCGGTGGGTCACGCGGTGAAGTGCAGGCTCCGACGAAGACCCGTCGCACGCCGCCGCATCCGTGCCGGGAGTCCACGCAACCAGAGCGACCGCCTATCTCGCCGCCCGACCGTCCGCCGACGCCCGTGGCGGGGCGTTCGCGGGCCCCTGCCGCCGGAACGATAGGATCACCTGCGTGACTCGCCGTACGTCTCCCCGCGCCGCCGCCGCCTCCCGCTCTCAGCGGGGTGCCGCCGCACTCGTCCTGGCCGCCGCGACCCTTGGGTTGTCCGGCTGTCAGTGGACCTCCCCGGTCACCACGGAGTTGCAATATGACGCCGCCGATGGCACGTCGACCCAGGTCGGCGACGTCCGCGTCTTGGACGCACTGATCATTTCCTCCGCCGAGAACGGGCCCGGCACTCTCGTCGGCGCCCTGGACAACCGCGGCAAGAGCACGGCGACCGTGCCGATCACCGTGGCTGGTGTTCCCGTGGCAAAGGTCGAGGTTCCCGCGGGGGAGCGCGTCAAGCTGAGCGACTCGGCGAGCGGCAAGCTCACCTCGATCCCCAAGGTTCCGGCCCCACCCGGCGCGATGACCGAGGTGCTGTTCGGTGACGCCCGGGCTGAGGTGCCGGTGCTCGGCCCGAGCGACCCGTACGAGAAGTACGCCCCGCGCGGGTCCGGCTCATCCACTGGGACCGGCACGGCGACCGGAGCTGCTACCCCGTCGCCCACGACCAGCGACGCGACGCCGGCCAACCCGAACAACCCAGCGGCCACCATGTCCGCGGGCAGCTGACTCTTACGCAATTCCGCGCAATTCCGCGAACGGGCCATTACCGCGAACCGCTGATCTGAGCAACGGATCCAGCGTTCGGCGAGCTGACCGAGCGAGATGGGCCCCGCACCCCCCTGGGGAGCGGGGCCCATCTCGTGGTGATCGCGTCTCAACGATCCTGTCTCAGCGACCCTGGTTGGCGACAGCGGCAGCGGCAGCGGCGGCGGCCTCCGGATCGAGGTAGGCCCCACCAGGGGTGATCGGCTCGAACCGCTCGTTGAGTTCGTAGACAAGCGGCTGCCCCGTCGGGATGTTCAGACCCGCGATGTCGTCCTCGCTGATGCCGTCGAGGTGCATCACCATCGCCCGCAGGCTGTTGCCGTGAGCGGCGACGAGCACGACCTTGCCGTCGCGCAGGTCGGGGACGATCGCGCTCTCCCAGTACGGCAGAAGGCGCGTGACGACGTCCTTCAGGCATTCCGAAGGCGGGTTCTCGCCGTCGATGTGGGCGTAACGCACGTCGTGCGCCTGGCTGAACTCGTCGCCCGGGTCGAGCGGCGGGGGCGGGGTGTCGTAGCTGCGCCGCCACGACATGAACTGCTCCTCACCGTATTCGTCGCGGATCTGCTTCTTGTCCTTGCCCTGCAGCGCACCGTAATGACGTTCGTTGAGCCGCCAGTGCCGCCGCACCGGGATCCAGTGCCGGTCTGCCGCGTCGAGCGAGAGGTTGGCGGTATTGATTGCGCGGCGCAGCACGGAAGTATGCACCACGTCAGGGAGGACGCCTTCGGACTTGAGGAGTTCACCACCTCGTACGGCTTCCCGCCGGCCTTTGTCCGTCAGGTCGACGTCGACCCAGCCGGTGAACAGGTTCTTAGCGTTCCACAGGCTCTCGCCGTGGCGGAGCAGCACGAGGGTGTAAGTCATGGCACCACTCTAGTTCGGGACGCCCCCGCCCCGGCTCTTCGGGAAGTGACGCTCGACGCCGGACGTGCGGCGCCCGACGGCAGACGTTAGACGGCAGACGGCATTACGCGGAGACGCCGGCCGCGGTCGGTCAGGGACCTCGCGCGCGCGGTCGTCCGTGGCGACCGGTCCCGTCAGTCCGTACGAGGCGAGTGCGCGTCATCCCCGGGCGCGCCGACCGTCGGCTCCTCGACACCGGCCAGGATGTCCCGGAAATCGTCGAGGTTGCGTAGCGACTCGCCCCGAGAGACCCGCCATTCCCATTCGCGCCGCATCGCGGTGAGAAACCCGAGCGCGAGCAGCTCGTTGAACGCGCCGTCGCAGGACTCCAGGACCACGCCCAAGAGCTGGTCGAGGGAGTCGCCGTCGACAGCGCCGAGCGGGAGACGCCCCACGACGAAGACGTCGCCGCAGGCGTCCAGAGCGTACGCGAGGCCCGGCGTGCGCAGGTTGCGCTGGAGCAGCCAGCGGTAGAACTCCGCGTGGTTCTCGTCCGGCTTGCGAATCACGAACGCCGTGATGCGCAGGTCACGCTCCCCGACCAGGACCGAGCAGACGGTGGTGAGTTTCTTCTCGCCGGGCAGCGCCAGGACGATCTCACCGTCGCGCACTCCCGCTTCCTGCGCGATCTCGGCGTCTGCGGCGAAGCGCCGGACCGCCTGCTGGGCTCGCTCGCGGGCGTCGGTCATGACGCCCTCTTCTTGGCTCCGGCGAGCACGCCGCGTCGCGGGCGCCGTGCCGCGACCGGTCGCAGCTGCCGTGCCGCCGCGATCTGGGCCCCGCGTTCCTGCGCCGCCTCCGCGTAGACGGCCAGCAGCCTGTCGGTGGTGGCCGCCCAGGAGAAGCGCCTGGCGTGTTCGATCGCCGTCTTCGACAGCTGCGCGCGCCGCGCCGGGTCATCGAGCAGAACCTCCAGGGCGCGGCTCCAGTCGTCGACGTCGTGCGTCGGCACCAGCACTCCGCCCCGCACCGTGACCGGCAGCCCGCCCACGTCGGCAGCCACGACCGGCGTGCCGCAGGCCTGCGCCTCGAGCGCCACGAGCCCGAACGACTCCGAGTAGGAAGGCACCGCGACGAGGTCGGCCGCGCGGTACCAATGGGCCAGTACCTCGCGCGGACCGGGCTTCTCGAAACGCACCGACGCCGCGATCCCGAGCTGGGTCGCGAGCTCCTGTAGCGCCCGAGGCCGCTCCAGCCCCGAGCCGCTGGGGCCGCCGTTGACCACGACGTGCACCCGCTCGGCGAGGTCACCGCGCCGCTCCAACAGCTCGGCCACGGCCTTCAGCAGCAGGTCCGGAGCCTTCAACGGCTGTACCCGCCCGACGAACGCCACGAGCAGGTCGTCCGCGCCCACGCCCAGCAGCGTTCGGCTCGCGGCCCTGTCCCCGGGGGTAAAGGTCTGCAGGTCGACGCCTGGGTTGACCACGCGCACCCGGTGGGCCTCGGCGCCGTAGAGGTCCACCAGCTCAGCCGCTTCAGCGTCCGTGTTGGCGACCAGTCGGTCCGCGATCGACACGACCTGGGCCTCCCCGATCTCCCGGACCGGGGGCTCGGGGGTGTCGCCCGCCGCCAGGTGAGCGTTCTTGACGCGGGCCATCGTGTGCATGGTGTGCACCAACGGCACGTGCCAGCGCTCCGCGGCCAGCCAGCCCACCTGCCCGGAAAGCCAATAGTGGGAATGCACGACGTCGTAGTGCCCCTCGGGGTGGGCGGCCACCTCCTGCATCACCCCCGCGGCGAAAGCGCACAGCTGAGCCGGAAGGTCTTCCTTGCCCAGTCCACCGAAGGGCCCGGCCGGAACGTGGCGGACGGTCACTCCGTCGGCCACGCCCACGAGCCGGTCTTGCGCGCCCGAGGTCGCCCGCGTGAACACCTCGACTTCGACCCCCCGTCGGGCCATCTCCAGGGCGGATTGCAACACGTACACGTTCAGGCCACCCGCGTCCCCGGTGCCCGGCGTCGCGAGCGGGGAGGTGTGCACGGCGACCATGGCAACGCGTCGTATCGGGGGGGCACCGCGATGCACCGGCACTGGCCTTTCCTTCCGATGGAGGACCCGCGGTTCCGATCCGCGTGACGGCTTCGATCGGCAGCGCTTCGACGGCACAACGTCGTCGGCGCGGGAAGACGACCGACGACGGGATGACGCTTCGCACAACACCCGGTCCGCGCCGATCCTTCCCGGCCGTGCCCCATCCTGCCCGGCCGCGTTCTCATCACCCGTCGGGGGTCAGCGGTCGACGTCTGCAGGGTGCGCACCAAGGGCGGTACGGTGCCGAGGCGCGGAGGGGCATCGCGACGTCCCGGGTCATGGAGGTCGATCGACAAGAGCACGATCGATGGGAGACGCGCCCCGCCCGGGCCGGATCAGTCGCGAGCGTAATCGTCCTGGACGCGGACGATGTCTTCCTCATCAAAGTGACCGAAACCGACCTCGAGGATGCGGGCGGGCGTATCGCCGGAGTTGGCCATCCGGTGCAGGGCCCCGAGGGGCACCCAGATCAGCTCACCGCGCTGAGCGCTCCACGTCCGGTCTCCGACGGTGATGTGCATGGGAGCGTCATCCAGCACTGTCCACAGCTCGGCGCGCTGCCGGTGGGTCTGCAGGGACAGCCGCTGACCCGGGTTCACCGTGATGACCTTGACGGTGGCCTGCTCGTTCTCGCAGAACTCTCGAAAATCCCCCCAAGGCCGCTGGACGCTGAACACTTGGTCGCGGCGGTCGGCATCGAGCCGCGTGTCCTGGCGCGTTGTGGCGTCGTCGTTCATGCTCATTCTTGGTCTCCCCCTCGGATCCCCCTGACGCGGGACGGGCCCGCGATCGAACATCTAGTCTACCGAGCGGCCAACTCCGCTCGACGAGCATGCTGGCTACTTGCATGCCGGTCACTTGCATGCCGGTCACGTCCGCCAGGCGTCCGAGCCGGACCCCGTACCCACGACCCTGCTCACCAGGCACCAAGGCACCAGGTCACCTGGTCACCTGGTCACCAGGTCACCAGGTCACCAGGAACCGTACGGCCCACGACCCGTCGCGCCGCCCTGGCGCTTCGTCGGCGTGTACCGCCGGATCGCCGGGCGCACATCCGCCAGGAACACGCCGGCCGCCACCACCGCGACCAGGCCGATACCGAGCACGTTCCCGATCGTCACGAAGCCCACCAGCGCCGCGACGGCGGTGATCGCGACCCACGCGTTCTTATTGAGCTTCTCCGCGGCGGCGTAGGCCGATGCCGGGTATCGCAGCGCCTCCACGAACGCGACAAGCTCCAAGCCGAGGGCACCCACGCCCAGCACGAAGAGGACCAGCGACTGGGTGTTGTTCAAAAGCTGCATCACCCCAGGGTACGGGTGTGCCATGAGCGACGGCGACGGGCTGGCCGCCGCCCGCTTCGAGCACGGGGATGAGAGAGGGGCCGGACGCGTCTCGCGTCCGACCCCTATCTCATCCCGCGCAGCGCGACGAGGGCGTCAGCGTCACGAAGATTTCGAAGACTCCGTCAGCTTCGGCAACCGTGAGTTCCTCGGCATCGGCGGAACGTAGTCGCGAGCGGGTGTGACGGATGCCGTGGCCGGCTTCGCCGCTGCAGCCTTGGCGGTCCGCTTCGAGGCGGCTTTCTTGCCGACGCGCTTGGCCACCGGCGCGGTGCTGCCGGCTTCCAGCCCGGCACCCGCGACCGACGACGCCTTCGTCTCGCCCTTGGTCGGCGCCGCCTCGCTCGAACGAGCCGGCTCGTTCGAGCGGCGGCGGCGCGGGATCGGCTTGACGCCCTCGCTGCCGCGGCGGGTCACCTCCGTAACGCCGTCGCGGAGGTGACCGGCCTGGTCCGCGACAACGTGCTGAGCCTGGTCCATGGCGTGGGCCGCCTGGTCCTTGGTGTGCTCCATCTGATGGATCGCCGCGTCGCGGGTCTTGGCGGCCGCCTTGCGCGACTTCTCGGTCCGGCCCACGGCCTTCGAACGGCTCTTGTCGACCAGCGCCCCCGCCTGGCTCAGCAGGCCGGCGGCGGTCGTGGCAGCCTGGTCGACGACCTGACCGCTACGAGTCTTGTCCGCCACATCCTTGCCGCGCTCGGCGAGCTCGGAGTACTGCTTCTGGCCCCTGGCCACGGCACCGAGCGCCTGGTTCAGCGCCGCGGTGGGAGCGTGCCGGACGCCCTTGACTACCTTCGCGACATCGCTTCCCGCGTTCTCCGCGCTTTCCTGAAGCTGGTCGATGCCGTCGCCGGCGTCTTGCGCGGCCTTCGTCCCCAGCTCGCGGAGTTTCTCCACGGCGAGGTCCGAGGCGCCCACGACGGCGTAGATGGGGGACAGTGCGTCCCGAACCACCTGAGTGGCTGCGGGATCCTTCTTTTCCGATGAGGCGTCCGTCATCACATGCTCCTTGGGAGGTGTCTTGGTGGTGTGGTCTTGCACGGGTTGGTCGACGATGAACCGTCGGTCAGCCCGGGCGTTCACGAAGCGGTCGTACATCCCCAACAGCTCACGGCGCTGCTCGGTGTCGAGTGCCACGTCGTGCCCGATGGCTCGGCGCACATCAGGTGAGAGAGCGACGGTCGAGGAGTCGAGCAGCCCGGCCCGGGCGTAAAGGGACTCCGCGGACAACGACAGCCCCTGGGCGAGCCGCTGCAGGATCTCCGCACTAGGACGTCGTAGACCGCGTTCGATCTGGGACAGATACGGATTGCTGACGCCGGTGAGGGCGGACAGCTGTCGCACCGACAGGTTGGCGTTCTGCCGCTGCTGTCGCACGAACGCGCCGAGTTCAGACACGTTCGCGCCAGGGGAAGGCAGAGTTGTCACACCGTTAGTGTGCTAACAAGTGCAAGCAGAGAGCAATTCTCACGACTGCGTTTTTCGCCACACAGCGCGCCGGGCGCGGTCAGGGACGGACGATCACCGTCTGCGCGACGGCGGTGCTGCCGGCCGCAAGCACCGCGTCTATCGGTGTGTTGCGACGCACGAGTCCGAGGGCGATCGGACCGTCGTCGACGTGGCGGGCCACGGTGCCCAGCTGACCCACGGAGCGCCCGTCCGACGTCAGCGGGGTACCCGTCTCTGGCAGCGTGTGGCCCGAGCCGTCGAGGTGACAGAAGATGATCCGACGAGGTGGGCGACCGAGGTTGCGTACCCGGGCCACCGTCTCCTGGCCCCGGTAGCACCCCTTGTGCAGGTGCACGGCGGTGCGCAGCCAGTCCAGCTCGTGCGGGATGGTGCGGTGGTCGGTGTCGGCGCCGAGCCGGGGCCGCCAGGCCGCGACTCGCAGTGCCTCGGCGGCCCACAAACCCGCCAACGGGCGGTCCCCGACGGCTGCCTCCACCGTCTCGCGCGGGACGATGACCTCCCGCCACGCCCGCTCGACGCCGGGATGGACCTCCTCCGGCCCATAGCACCAGGTGTCCCCGACGGGCCCTGGCCACGGGTCACGCCAGGTGGGAGGCTCGCCGGGCAACCCCTCGGCCGACACGGGCTCGCCGAGCACCGCATACTCGTGCCGGCGGTCGACCACCTCGACGCGCAACATGAAGCGCATCGATTCCAGCCACGCAATCAGGGCCTGGCTGGTGCCCGGTTCGACGGTCAGCCACGCGGTATCGCCGTCGTCGACCAGGTGCAGCGCGTGTTCGACGTGCCCCTTAGGAGTGAGCACGAGCGTCTCGGCTGAGGTGTGCGCGGGCAAGTCCGTGAGGTGCTGGGACGTGAGGGAATGCAGCCAGGTCAGCCGGTCGGGGCCGGTCACGGTGAGCACGCCCCGGTGCGACAGGTCGACGACGGCCAGTCCCTCGCGCAGCAGACGTTGCTCGCGCGCCGGGTCACCGTAGTGCGCCGCCACCCCGGCGTCCACACCGGCCGCCGCCACGGCTCCCACTCGATTCAACAGCACTGAACTCACGGATGTGCCTCCCTCGTTCTCGTCACGTCGCCGTTCGTCACGTCGCCGTTCGTCACGTCGCCGTTCGTCACGTCGCCGTTCTCGTCACGATCATCGTCCTCGTCACGGCCGCAGCCGACCGCGTCGCACGCGGCACACCAGCCGTGGACCGCGAGATGCCGCACGTCAGCGGCGAACCCCACCCCGTCGAGTAGCGCGCGCGCCAAGGTGTCGGCCACCCCGACCGGTGCCTCTCCCACGTTGCCGCAGCCCACGCAGATCAGATGGACGTGGTCGGCGTGGGTGGTCATGTGATAGCTGGGCGTGCGCTGGTCCAGATGCGTGTGCGACACGATCCCCGCATTCTCCAGCGCCTCCAGGTTGCGGTAAACGGTCGACAGCGACAGGGGCGTTCCACCGTCGCGATCGACGGTCTCCGAGATCGCGTCGGGCGTGGCGTGCTCCAGGCGCCGGACCGCCGCCAGCACACGCTCGCGCTGGGGGGTCATCCGCATCCCGCGGGCTCGCAACGTCGACCCGACGTCCCGGGTGGCATCCGCCGCGGAGGCCGCGCGTCGGGTCAGCTCCGGATCTCCGCTCACGCCGTCGGCGCCTTGCGCAAGGTCGCTGAGATGTGGCTCGTCATGGGGTGTCCGGTCGCGGCCATGTCCATGGCCCACATGAGTTGGGAGTCCACGCAGCCGTACATGCGCGTCGCGGCGTTGTACTCCTTGGCCTCGGGGCTGCGCAGCACGCCGTCGGTGCGCAGCTGCACCATCGGGCGATCTTCGTCGCGTTGACCCACGTACATCTCCACGATCCCCGTGGGATGCGCCAGCAGCAGCTCGATCTCTCCGTTGCGCAACACCCGCCAGAACCCCCGCTCGGTGGCGGCCGCCTTGACCTGGTTGCCTTCGCCATCGAGCAGCCACGTGCGGCTCTCCCAACCAAGGAAGCCCCGGCCGTCGTGGGTGCACTCGATCTCCTGACCGAACTGGACCGAGTCCATCGACGGGTAGCCGACCACGCCGACCCCTGTCCACGTGCCCACCAGCCACGCGAGGGGCGCGAGTTCAGGCGGCAGCGTCGAGTCGAGTTCGAAGACCATGTGTTCCTCCTATCGTCCTGCGGTGCGCCGGGCACGTTCGCACCGGCGCGTACGAGCAGCGGTGTCCAAACAACGACGTACCAGCGCCGACGTACCAGCGCAGGTGTGGCCGATCGTACGAAATGAGGCGTTACGACACGATCACCAGGGCGCTGATCACCACTCCCGTGATGAGCCAGGATGCGGCCCCCGACGCCACCTGTGGACGACGACGTGACTGGGTGGGTTGCACGAAGAAGATCTGCCGCAGCGCGTACGAGCCGACCCCGGCCAGCACGCCGGCGACGGCCGCGGCCCACGCTGGGAGGGCGCCGACAGGCACCGCGCGGGCGGCGACGGTGGCGCCGATCCCGGCAAGGACCGCGGCGATCACCACGGCGGGGATGTCGTCGACCCAGCGTCCCCGGGCCACGTCGGCGAGGGTGGCCACGGCCACCGAACATGCCACGACGAGCGCGGCGGCGCGGGCGGCCTCGTGCTCCAGGTACGGTGTGGCGCCCGCCCAGGCGGCGATGATCAGGATGGCCGCCACGCAGGCCGCGAGCGACTCGACCAAGCGGGGCCGTCCGTCCCTGCGCGCCAACTGGTGCACGAATGCCATCAGGACCGACAGTCCGAGCGCCGCGAGGACCCAGCGTAGATCGGCCACGCCGCTCTCCGGGGACCGGGACAGCCACCCGGCCACGACCAGGGCGATGGCCGCGATCGCCAGCACTGCCGTCGAGCCGCGCGGGCTCGGAAGGTTGAGCAGCCGCACCCAGCCGACGACGACCGCCACGACGCACGCGGCGCCGACGGCGGCGAGCACCACGGGCCGGTCGAGGCCGGCGCCGAGGGCTGCGACGACCGCGGCAAGCAATGCCGTCACCGTCACCCCGGGCCGCCACGAACGCACCGGGAGTAGGGGGCGGCCGGGGATGGCCGATGACAGCGGAGCGGGCGCGGGTGAGGGACCCACGGGTCACCCGCCCGCGAAGGGCGGCAACACTTCCAGGACGCTGCCGCCGGGGACGGGATCGTCCTGGCCGGCTGCGACCCCGTCAAGGAGTATGGAGGCGACCGCCAGCACCTGGTCGAGCCCCGGATGATCGGCGGCCGCCCCGGCCAGGATCTCGCGCACCGAGCCGTGCGGACGGGACTCCTCGCTGGTGCCCGCCGCGTCGCGGGCGGCGGCCCAGTAGCGGACGGTCACCGCCTGGGCGGCTGGCTGCGGGTCGCGTGGAGTGGTCACGTCCTCAGCCTGCCATGCGGGATTGCACCGACAAAGGGCGTGCCGCCCACCATCGCCGTGGTGCGCACGGGGCAACCGCGCACCACGGTCTCCGCGTGAGCCGGGAGGCGCTTCGCCTCCGTGGTGGAATGGCGCCATGGCTCTCGCGTTCTCCGTAAACCAGACAAACGATCTCACCGCGGACGAGATCGCCCTCGTCCGCTCCCTGGTCGAGGACGCCACCGCCCAGGACGGCGTCAGCCCCGTGTCCGAGCAGGGGATGCTGCGCCTGGACGGCACCCACCCCGGCGTCACCCACCTTCTCGCGGTGAGCGGCACGCAGCTCCTGGGGTACGCGCAACTCGTCGCTTCCGGCGGGGCCCAGCCGTCCGGTGAACTCGCGGTGGGTGTCCACCACCGACGACAGGGGGTCGGGACGGGCCTGCTCGATGAGGTTCTTGCCGCGCAGTCGCAGGCCCGGATCTGGGCGCACGGGATGCTGCCGGGGGCGCGCGCCCTCGCCAGCCGCTCCGAGCTCACGGTCGTGCGTGAGTTGTTGCGCCTCGCCCGCCCCCTGTCGCCGGACGACGCGTTCGACGCGACACTCCCCCAGGGTTATGAGGTCACGACGTTCACCGACGCCGACGCCCCGCAGTGGCTCGCGCTCAACGCGGCCGCTTTCGCCGACCATCCCGAGCAGGGCCGCCTCACCCCCGCGGATCTGGCTGACCGGATGGTCCAGCCGTGGTTCGATCCCGCGGGATTCTTCCTGATCCGCGACACGGAGGGGCGACTCGCCGCTTTTCACTGGACGAAGGTCGAGGACGGCCTCGGGGAGGTGTACGTGGTGGGTGTCGCGCCCGGCCGTCGGGGGCTCGGGCTGGGACGGGCTGCCACCGCGATCGGCCTGGCCCACCTGCGCGACGCGGGCCTGCCACGAGTCGTCCTCTACGTCGACGGCGACAACGACGCTGCCCTGGCGACATACTTCACGGCGGGCTTCGAACGGGACCACCTGGACGCGCAGCTGGCGCGCGCCTGAGTGCCAGGGATGGACATCCACGAGGACGTGTGGCCCGCGACCGGCCGCGAACCCCACGCGATCGGCATGCGGGCTGCGGGCGCGCTGACCTGGCGACGACAGCGTTCGGGCCTGCAGGTGGCGCTCGTCCACCGTTCCCGCTACGACGACTGGGCCTGGCCCAAGGGCAAGCTCGACGCCGGCGAGGCCTGGTGTACGGCGGCCGTCCGGGAGGTCGCCGAAGAGACGGGGCTGAAGGTGCGCCTCTCCATCCCCTTACCCGCGGCTCGGTACAGCGTGAACACTTCGACGGGCGAGCGGCAGGAGAAGCTGGTCCGCTACTGGGCGGCGTCGGTGGTCGGCGGCGACGGCACTCTGGATCACGAGGTCGACGAGGTTCGCTGGCTGGGAGTCGATGACGCGGCACGCCAGCTGACGTACCTTCACGACCGGCGGCAGCTGGAGGCACTGTCGCGCGCCGACCGGAACGGGCTGCTGGACGCGTGGCCGCTCGCGATCGTCCGCCACGCCAAGGCGACGCCCCGCAAGGCGTGGTCCGGCGACGACTGGCTGCGCCCACTGGACCCCCGAGGGGAACGCCAGGCCGCCGACCTGGTGGGGGTGCTCTCCGCCTACGGAGTGCGCCGCGCGATCACCTCCACGTCGACCCGCTGCCGCGGCACCGTCGGCCCGTTCGTCGAGGCGACCGGCGCAGCCCTCGAAGCGACGAAGTGGCTCTCCGAGGAGGGCTACCAGGCAGTCCCCCAATGGCTCGGTCCGCTCGTAGACGAAAGGCTGGAAGCGGTCGAGCCGGCGGTGCTCTGCAGCCACGGGCCCGTCCTACCCCACCTCCTCGGCTTGCTCGCCGAGCATGCCGACCAGGCAGCCCACGCAGACCGGGCAGCTGGGTCGGTGTTGGTCCAGGGTTCTGCCGACAAGTTGATGAAGGGCGAGGCGTTGGTGGCACACTTCGTCGGTCGCGGCGCGAACGCCCGCGTCGTGGCTGCAGAACGTCATCTTCCGACCTGCTGACGCTCTCCGGTTGGGGATCGGCGGCACAAGGCGTACCGTGGCAAGCGGCGCGCCGAGCCGCGGTAGCCCCGGGTCCCACATGGAATGCCGCCACGAGCGGCCGCGCGCCGCGAGGCGCTCCCGGCTCGGCGTGCCACCTCCTTGAGCCCCCTTCACTGCCGCGGTCCTCTCCTCAGCGCATCGTCGAAACCGCCGACCAGCGTTCGGTCGAGGCTCGTCAGGGCTGGGGCAAGGCTGGGGCAAGGCTCGGCAGCGCTCGGTGCGACGCCGGACGGTCAACGTGGAAGAGTACGAACGTGAGCGTCCCCACCTGGGTCCGGACCCCGCCGCGCCCCCGCGCGTTCGTCCCCGCGGACCGCCACGTCGCCGCCGTGGAGTCGCTACGCACCACGATGGCCACGCTGCCGCATGGCGTCCCGGTGCGCCTGGCCAAGCCCACGTCCAACCTTTTCCGGGCGCGCGCCATCTCCCCTGTAGGCCTCGACGTCTCGAACCTGACGGGTGTGCTGAGCGTGGACCCCCTGACCCAGACGGCGGATGTGCAGGGGATGTGCACGTACGAGTCCCTCGTCGACTCGACGCTTCCGTACGGGCTCATGCCCCTCGTCGTCCCCCAGCTGAAGACGATCACGCTCGGCGGCGCGGTCACCGGCCTCGGGATCGAATCCACGTCGTTCACCCGCGGGCTACCCCACGAGTCGGTCCTCGACATGGACGTGCTGACCGGCGCGGGAGAGGTGGTGACGGCGCGGCCGACGGGCGATCACTCCGACCTGTTCGCGACGTTCCCCAATTCGTACGGAAGCCTCGGCTACGCGACCCGGCTGCGGATCGAGCTCGCCCCCGTGGGGGCCTACGTGGTCAGCCGCAACCTGCGCTTCACCGACCTGGCGGCCCTGACCGCCACCATGTCCGACATCATCGCGTCGCGCGACCACGCGGGCGAGGTGGTCGACGCGCTCGACGGAGTCGTGTACGGCCCACGCGAGGGCTACCTCGTCCTTGGCCGGTTCACCGACACGCTCGACCCCGCGACGGAGCCGAGCGTCCCTAGCGACTACACCGGGCAGGGCATTTACTACCGTTCCATCCCTGCACGCACGCGAGACACGCTCACCGCCCGGGACTACCTCTGGCGCTGGGACACGGACTGGTTCTGGTGCTCCGGCGCGTTCGGCGCCCAGCACCCCCTCGTCCGGCGTCTGTGGCCGAGCCGTTACCGCCGCAGCGATGTCTACCGGCGGCTGCTGGCGCTGGACCAGCGGTACGGGGTCGCCGACCGCATCGACCGGCGGCGCGGCGGCCACGGCGTGGAGCGGGTCATCCAGGACATCGAGGTCCCCCTGGAACGCCTCCCCGACTTCCTCACCTGGTTCTACGCGAACGTCTCCATGGAGCGGGTGTGGGTGTGCCCCCTTGTTCTGTCCGGGTGGACGGACCCCTCGGTACGAGACACCGACGGACGAGATAGCCAGGAGACGGCTGCCGCAGCGCAGGCCTGGCCTCTCTACCCGCTGCCCCCGCACACCGCTTACGTCAACGTGGGCTTCTGGGGCACCGTCCCCATCGGCCCCGGGCGAGCCGACGGCGACGTCAACCGCGATATCGAACGAGCCGTGGCCGACCTCGGCGGGCACAAGTCGCTGTATTCCGACGCGTTCTATGACAGGGAAACGTTCGAGGCTGCGTACGGAAGCGATCGCTATCGCGCTGTCCGGCGGCGCTACGATCCGCAAGGGCGGCTGACCGATGTGTTCGAGAAGGTGATGGGCGCATGACGTACGTGTCCCATCGACGGCTGCGACACCGGCACCCACCGAGCGGCGATGCGCGGCCCCGCGGCACGCGTCCGCGCACGACCGTCGGCGACCTCGCATCGGCTGTCACGGACGGTCCCCCGCCCCTGCGGATCACCGCCTATGACGGCACCGACCTGGGCCCGAGTGATTCCGACCTGCACATGCACATCGCCTCCGAGAAGGGACTTCGCTACCTCCTCACCGCGAGGGGCGACCTGGGCATGGCCCGTGCCTACCTGACGGGTGAACTGCAGGTCGAGGGGATGCATCCGGGAAACCCGCATCCCCTGCTGTGGCAACTCAAGCGTGAGATGAGGACCCGTACACCGCGGCTCGATGAGGTCGCGCGGCTCCTGCGCGGACTGCGGCCCTCTCAGTTCGCGGCACCCCCTCCTCCCCCGCAGGAGGGACCGCCGCGCTGGCGACGCATGCTCCATGGACTACAGAGCTCCCTCGGCCGCTCCTCGACGTCGGTGAGCCATCACTACGACGTATCCAACCGGTTCTACGAGCTGTTGCTCGGCGACTCGATGACGTACACCTGCGCGGTCTACGCGGACCGGTCCGACTCGTTGGACGACGCGCAGCGGCAAGTACGCGCTCGTCGCGGGCAAGCTCGCCCTCCGGCCGGGGATGCGGCTGCTCGACGTGGGCTGCGGCTGGGGGGGCATGGTCCGGCACGCGGCCCGTTTGGGCGTGCGTGCGCTCGGCGTCACCCTGTCGCGTGAGCAGGCCACGTGGGCGCAGGCCCGCATCGCCGCCGAGGGGCTGGCCGACCTCGCCGAAGTCCGGCATCTGGACTACCGGCAAGCCCCACGTGAGCAGTTCGACGCGATCAGCTCGATCGGGCTCACCGAGCACATCGGCGCCGCCAACTACGGCGCCTACTTCTCAGATCTGTACTCGCGTCTACGGCCCGGCGGGCGCCTGCTCAACCACTGCATCACGCGCGCCGGCGGTTCGAGCAACACGCGACCCCAAGCGTTCACGGATCGGTACGTCTTTCCTGACGGAGAGCTCGCCCCGATCGGGACGATCCTGCGCACCGCGGCCGCATCCGGTTTCGAGGTGCAACACGTGGAGGACCTGCGGATCCACTATGCGTACACGCTGGCCGCCTGGAGCGCGAACCTCGAACGACACTGGGAGGCGTGCGTGGCCGAGACCGGGGAGGGCACCGCCAAGGTGTGGGGCCTGTACCTGGCCGGTTCGCGGATCGGCTTCGAGTCCAACTGGTTCCAGCTGCATCAGGCGCTGCTGACCCGTCCTGACCGCGACGGCTCGCCGGCCTACCCGTTGCGCCCCGACTGGAACCCGAACCTGTAACGACGAGGCCCGCGTCCGAGGCCTGACCGCCCGTCCTGGGCGCGCTCGTAGACTGACCGGGTGAACTTCGCCTCGGCCTACGACCAGGGCTTCCTGCGCGTGGCGGCCTGCGCCATCCCCACCGCGATCGCCCGTCCCGAGACCAACGGCGGCACCATCGCCGCGCAGGCCGCCGACGCCGCCGCCCAGGGCGCCGGGATGGTCGTCTTCCCCGAGCTGAGCCTGTCCGGCTACGCCATCGACGACCTGCACCTCCAGGCGCCGCTGCTCGACGCCGTCGAGGCGGCGATCACCGACCTTGCCGCACAGAGTGCGGAACTGACGCCGGTCTTGATCGTCGGGGCGCCGCTGCGACACCGGCACCGGGTCTATAACTGCGCGGTCGTGCTGCACCGCGGGACGATCCTCGGCGTCAGCCCGAAGTCGTACCTGCCGACCTACCGCGAGTTCTACGAGCGCCGCCACTTCGGCGCCGGAGACGACATCCGGGACCACATCACCGTGGCCGGGCACCGGGTCCCCTTCGGACCTGACCTGCTCTTCCGCGCCCTCGATGTGCCCGGTTTCACGCTGCATGCCGAGATCTGCGAGGACGCGGTGGTGCCGATCCCGCCGAGCGCGGCGGCCGCCCTGGCCGGCGCGACCGTGTGCGCCAACCTCTCCGGCTCCCCGATCACGGTCGGGAAGGCGGAAAGCCGCAAGCTGCTGGCTCGTTCCGCCTCGGTACGCTGTCTGAGCGCGTACGTCTTCGCCGCCGCGGGTGAAGGCGAGTCGACGACCGATCTCAGTTGGGACGGCCAGACGTTCGTGTACGAGTGCGGGGATCTGCTCGGTGAATCCGAGAGGTTCCCGTTCGGGCCCCGCACGACCCTGGTGGACGTCGACCTGGACCGGCTCGATCCGCCGCGCGGCGACATCGGGCTGCGTCGGGTGGTCAACCGCTTCCCGTTCGTGCCTGACGAGGCGGAGCGGCTGCATCAGGACTGCTTCGAGGCATACCACATCCAGGTCAGCGGCCTGGCGCAGCGTATGCGGGCGATCGGCACGCCGAAGGCGGTCATCGGTGTCTCCGGCGGTCTGGACTCCACACATGCGTTGCTCGTGGCGACCCGGGCCATGGACGTGCTGGGGCGGCCGCGCTGGGGGTCAGTTTCGAGACCATCGACATCCGCCCGGCGGCCGAACGGATGCTCGCCGACCTGCATCATCCGTTCGCGGACGGGGCGGCGGCCTATGACGTCACCTTCGAGAACGTCCAGGCCGGGCTGCGCTACGACTACCTTTTCCGGCTCGCTAACCACCACGGCGGCATCGTCGTCGGCACCGGGGATCTCTCGGAGCTGGCGCTGGGGTGGTGCACCTACGGGGTCGGTGACCAGATGTCCCACTACGCCGTCAACACCGGGGTGCCCAAAACGCTGATCCAGCATCTCGTGCGCTGGGTGATGGCCTCGGGGCAGGTGGACGAGGGGACGGCTGCGATCCTGGCCGCGGTGCTGGCTACCGAGATCAGCCCCGAGCTGATCCCCGCCGAGGAGGGCGAGAAGCCGCAGAGCACCCAGGATTCCATCGGACCGTACGCGCTGCACGATTTCACGCTCTACTACCTGCTGAGGCGGGGCTACCGACCCGCCAAGATCGCGTTCCTGGCGCAACAGGCCTGGGCCGACGTCAAGTCCGGCCAGTGGCCGCCGGGCTACCCGGAGGCCGATCGACGGGCCTACGACCTGGCCGAGATCCGGCACTGGCTGCAGGTCTTCGTACGACGCTTCGCCGCCAACCAGTTCAAGCGCTCGGCCCTTCCCAACGGGCCCAAAGTGATGGCAGGTGGCTCGCTGTCTCCGCGCGGAGATTGGCGGATGCCCTCGGATGCCTCCGCGGCGCTGTGGCTGGACCAGATCGAGCAGCAGGTGCCCACGTTCTGACCGGCGGTCGCTCTCACCTGGCGGGCGAGCGGCTCGATCGGCTGGCGAAGCACGGGAGACGAGGGGCAGGCTGACCCCGTGCCCGAAAACGTACGTCTCGCGCCTCAAGGCGAGCAGACCGCGTCGGTGGCGTTGCCCACCCGGAGGTTGACCCCGTGGCGGCGGTTGCTCGTGCGGCTCGGGAGCGCGGTGGCGATCCTGGTCGGTTCGGTCCTGGTCGTCTACGCGGATCGCGGCGGCTACGTCGACGCGAACAACGACGACGGCCTCGGCCTGCTCGATTGTCTCTACTACGTGACCGTGACGCTGAGCACGACCGGCTACGGGGACGTCACGCCGGCCACGGACTCGGCGCGATTCGTCAACGCCTTCGTCATCACCCCGGCTCGCGTGGCGTTCCTCGTCCTGCTGATCGGGACCACGTTGGAGGTTCTTGCCTCCGAAGGGCGGATGCAGTTCCGGATCGCTCGCTGGAGGAATCGCATGAAGGACCACGTGGTCGTTATCGGCTATGGCATCAAGGGACGCAGTGCCGTCGACACCCTCATCAGCAACGGCCGCTCCAAGGAGAGCATCGTCGTCGTCGACAGCGGCGGCGCCGGCCGGCGCGACGCCCTGGCCGCGGGATACGCCGTGGTCGTCGGTGATGCCACGCGAAGGTCCGTGCTCAGCCAGGCCGGGCTGGAACGGGCTCGTCAGGTAATCATCGCGACGGCCCGCGACGACACGAACATCCTGGCCACGCTGATGGTGCGTCAGCTCAACACGAACGCGTACGTCGTGGCGACGGTGCGGGATCGCGACAACGTGCCGTTGATCCGCCAGAGCGGCGCCGACTCGGTGATCGTCTCGGCGGACTCTGCCGGACGGATGCTGGGCAGCTCCGCGGTGTCGGCACACCTGGGCCGGGTGCTGGAGGACCTGATCGTGTATGGGGAGGGCATCGAGGTCGCCGAGCGCGAGACCCTCATGAAGGAGGTGGGTCTGGATCCGGGCTCGATCCCAGACCAGGTCGTCGCGGTCATTCGCGAGGACCGGCTGCACTACTACTTCGATCCGACCGTCTCCAAGATCGCCCGCGGGGACCGACTCATCGTGATCCGCTCGGCGGTGGAACGCCCGTGGGCCCCCCGCCCGGGCACCCACGGCGAGCTGACCTCCATGGACACGGTCCGGGCGGCGATCGCCCACGCGACGGCCGAGCGAGCCAAGCGCGACGCGGGCGCGTCCCAGAAACGCGCACCCGAAGACGGCGACTAGGCCGTCGGGAGGGCCGACCGCTACCGGTGTGGTGACCAGCCCCCTCATCTAGATGTGGGTTCATGGCGTCCAGAAGCGTGGGACGTGAGGCGTCTTGCGCGTGGTACCGAAGCGGTGCAGAGTTCGATCGTGGACCAAAAGCGCTGGAGCGACGTAGATCCCCGCGTTCGGCAGGCGATCATGCTGGGCGGCGCCTTCGAGGCGGGTCTGAAGGTTGCCGCACTCATCGATCTCGCTCAACGGCCGCGTGGCGACATCCGAGGCTCGAAAGCAGCCTGGGCTTGGGCCCTGGCGATCGTGAACTCGGGCGGGGTCGTGCCGATCGTCTACCTGCTGCGCGGTCGCCGCACCGGGTAGCCCGCATCGACCAGACCGCCCCGAGCACAAGGGCGGCCCAGCGTGGGCGACGAAGCTGTCACTCGCCGAGCACCTTGCGCAGGAAGGCGAGGATCGCCTCGTCGCTCACCTCACCACCGGGGACGATGTTCGCCCCGTAAACATTCGCTCCATACCCGTTCGCTCCGTACCCGTTCGGCCCTCGGATCTCGTCGTGGAGCCTTTCCATCTCGACGTCGAGGCGCGCCGCGGTCGACGCGGCATCTCCCAGATCGGCGAGCAGCGCCGCAGGAACGTCGCGGTCGTGCTTGTAGTAAATCTTGTGCTCCAGGCTTGCCCAGAAGTCCATGGCGATCGTGCGGAACTGCACCTCCACCGGCACGTCGACGACGCCGTCCGACAAGAACACGGGGACTTCGACGAGGGCGTGGAGGCTGCGGTAGCCGTTGGCTTTCGGGTGCGCGATGTAGTCCTTGACCTTGATCACCCGGAGATCCTTCTGGCCGCAGAGGAGATCCTGCACCCGGTAGACATCGCTGACGAAGGAGCAGATCACCCTCACCCCGGCGATGTCAGTGATGGCCCCGCGGATCGCGTCCAGGGTGGGTTCGCACGCGAGGCCCTCGGCCTTGTCCAGGACACTCTGCGGGCTCTTCAGCCGCGAGGCGAGGTGCTGGATCGGGTTGGAGGCGTGGCTGTGCTCGAACTCCCTCCGGAGGATCTCCAGCTTGGTCGTCACCTCCTCGATCCCGAATTGGTACGAGAGCATGAAGCGGGTGAACCGGCCCCGAAAGCCGCGGATCCGTCCGAGCAGATCCTTCAGGGCGACGTCATCGTCGTCCCCCGGCGCGAACTCGCGGGTCAGTGCCTCCACCAGGCCGCCGCCGGGGCCCGGGCCGGCGGTCGACCGGCCCGGGTCGACACGTGGGCTGTCCGGGCCATACACGAGACTCACGCGGGAAGCGTAACCGCCGTACCTGAGGGAACGCTCAGTCCGCCGCTACCCGCGGGCGGGCGTCATCACCGTCGATCACCACGGGTCGTCGAGAACGCGGCCCCGCACACACAACCGGAGCACCCACTCCCGGATGGCCAAGGCCTTTCCTAGAGTTGGAGCATGACCGGCCAGGCGAATCCCCTTCCCGTCCATGACGGGGCCTCAGATCCGTCCATCGCTCCCGTCGCCGATGTCGTGTCCTCCTGGTGCACTGATGCCGAAACGGGTCTGACCGCCGCCGAGGCCGCGACGCGCCTGACGGCCGACGGCCCCAACGAGCTGCTCTCCAAACCCCTGGAGCCGACGTGGAAGAAGCTCCTGCGCCAGCTCCGGGATCCGCTCGTCTACCTGCTCCTCGTGGCGATCGCGATCTCGTTCGCGGCCTGGCTGGCCGAGGGGGCCACGGGGCCGCCGATCGACGTCATCGTCATCGCGGCGATCGTGATCGCGAACGCCGTTCTTGGTTTCGTGCAGGAGAGCAAGGCCGCGGACGCCGTCGCGGCTTTGGCCAGCATGACGGCGGCCAACTCCGCCGTCGTCCGTGACGGCACGATCTCGACGATCCCGTCGTCCCAGCTCGTCCGGGGCGACCTGCTCCTCCTTTCCGAAGGGGACAGTGTCGGAGCCGATGCCCGCCTCGTCCAGGCCGTCGCCCTGAAGGTGCAGGAGGCTTCTTTGACCGGAGAGTCGGCGGCGAGCGAAAAGGAGACGCGTCCGCTCCAGGCGCCGGCGTCGATCGGAGACCGCCTCAACATGGTGTTCAAGGGCACCGCGGTGGTCTCCGGGGTCGGTCGCGCCGTCGTCACAAGCACCGGCATGGACACCGAGATGGGCCATGTCGCCACCATGCTGGAGGGGACGCAAGCCGAGCCCACGCCGTTGCAACGCGAGATCGACCAGATCTCGAAGGTGCTGGGGGGCATCGTCATCGCGATCGCCGTGATCGTGATGGCGGCGCTGGCCCTGATCAACGGGGTCGGCTCGGTGCAGGAAGCCGTCGACATCCTGCTCATGGGCGTCTCGCTGGCGGTCGCGGCAGTGCCCGAAGGGTTGCCGGCGATCCTCTCGCTCGTGCTCGCCGTCGGCGTGCGGGCGATGGCCCGTCGCAGCGCGGTGATGAAGGACTTGCACTCGGTCGAGACCCTCGGGTCGGCGTCGGTCATCTGTTCGGACAAGACCGGCACGCTGACCCGCAACGAGATGATGCTCAAGACCGTCGTGACGGCGTCCGGGCGGCTGGAGCTGACCGGTACCGGCTACGATCCCGCCGGCGAGGCCGTCGTCGACGGCCCCGACGCCGCTTCGAGCGAGGCTAGGCGGGTGCTCGCGGGTGGCGTGCTGGCCAACAACGCCCAGCATGCACAGGTGGACGGCGTGTGGGAGATCCAAGGCGACCCCACCGAAGCCGCGTTCCTCGTAGCCCAACACAAACTGCCGGGCGTCGCCGAACGCGTCGGTTCGTACGCGCGCGAAGGCGAGGTGCCGTTCACCTCGGACCGCAAGATGATGTCGGTGTTGGCCAGTCGCGACGGCCACGGCCGCCGCGTCATCAGCAAGGGCGCCCCCGACGTCCTGCTCGATCATTGCGCGTACGAGTTCGTCGGCGAGGACATCCTCCCGCTGACGGACCAGCGACGCCGGGCCTGCCTCGACACCGTGACCGAGCTGTCGACGCAGGGATACCGCACCCTCGGGGTCGCGTCCCGAGCCGCCGGCGACGGCGCCGCCGACACCTTCGACGACACCGCCGAACGTGACCTCGTCTACGCGGGCGTCGTGGGCATCATGGACCCGCCACGCCCGGAGGCGGCCCAGGCGATCAAGGAAGCGCACCAGGCAGGCATCCGCACGATCATGATCACCGGCGACCACCCGGTGACGGCCGCCCGGATCGCCGAAGACCTCGGCATCGTCGAGGACCAGCACCCGCCGCGCGCGCTCACCGGCGCCGAACTGGACGCTCTGTCCGACGAAGAGTTCCAGGCCGTGACGCGAGAGGTGTCGGTGTACGCGCGCGTCGCGCCCGCACACAAGCTGAAGATCGTCGACGCCCTTCAGGCCGACCGGCAGATCGTGGCCATGACCGGCGACGGCGTGAACGATGCCCCCGCGCTGAAGAGCGCTGACATCGGCATCGCGATGGGCATCACGGGCACGGAGGTCACCAAGGACGCCGGAAGGATGATCCTCGGCGACGACAACTACGCGACGATCGTGGCCGCGGTTCGCCAGGGCCGGGTCATCTTCGACAACATCAAGAAGTTCCTGCGCTACCTGCTTTCGTCCAACATGGGCGAGGTGGTCACCGTCTTCTTCGGTGTCGTCCTGGCGCGCTTCCTCGGTCTGATCGACCCGGAGAATCCCTCCGCGACGGTCGTGCCGTTGTTGGCCACCCAGATCCTGTGGATCAACCTGGTCACCGACTCCGCCCCAGCGCTCGCGATGGGCGTGGACCCCGAGATCGACGACGTCATGGCACGACGACCGCGGCGCTACGACGACCGGATCATGGACCGCGGAATGTGGCTGAACGTCATCGCGATCGGCATGGTGATGGGCGCCGCGACGTTGTTCACCTTCGACCTCTGCCTGCCCGGGGGGTTCTTCGAAGGCCTGGATCACCTGGCCGAGCCGCACCAGCAGTTGGACGTCGCACGCACCACGGCGTTCACCACGTTGGTATTCGCCCAGTTGTTCAACGCCTTCAACGCGCGCTCGCGGTTCCACAGCGCGTTCCACGCGATGTTCGTCAACCCGTGGCTGCTCGGTTCCGTGGCGCTGGCCGTTGTGTTGCAGGTCGCCGTAGTGGAGGTACCCGTGCTTCAGGCCGCGTTCGGCACGGCGTCTCTCGACGCCCTCCACTGGTTTCTCGCCATCGGCGCGGCCTCGGTCGTCCTGTGGTTCGAGGAGATCGTCAAGCTGATCCGTCGTGCGCTGCCACGCACCTGACACCGTCCGGAGCGCTCTGACGCCGTCGTGCGAGACGAGCGCGGTTCTCGGTGGGACGGGCTAGGGGCGCAGCACGCTCCCCAGCCGCTCCAGCTCCCCCAACATCACCTTGCCCGGGCCTGCGATCTGGTCGGGCAGGGCGACCTCGCCGTCTTCGCCGATGTATCGCGGCGCGAACGGGACGATGATGGCAGCCGCCGGCGTGACCATGCCGAGGATGGTCATCACCGGCTTGAGCAGTTGGACCGCCCGCGTGCCACCCGCAACGCCGCCATAGCTCAGAAAACCGACCGGCTTGCCCCGCCATTCGGCCGACAAATAGTCGAGCGCGTTCTTGATGACCGCGTTGAAGCCGTAGTTGTATTCCGGCATCACGAAGACGAAGGCGTCCGCGCCGCCGATCATGCGTGACCACGCCTTGGTGTGCTCGTGCTGGTAGCGGCCGAAGCGGGGGTGTTCCGGCTCGTCGAAGAACGGCAGGTTGACCTCGGCGAGGTCAACCAGCTCGACGTCGTAGCCGCTGTTGGCGCGGGCGTACTCGGCCATCCACGCGCCGAAGGCGAGCCCGATGCGTCCGGGCCGGGTGCTCGCCACGATGACGAGAAGCTTGCGCGACAAGGTGACTCCTTGGGGGCCAGCGTTGACAGAGACGAAGCGCACGCTACCGGCCCTCGTCACAGGAGGTCGCCTCGACGCCACAGACGTGCGCAGGCCGCGAGATCCTCCCCCATCTGCAACACGGACGCGGCGGATCGCGCGTGAGCGCTCGACGTCTCCTGCGAGCTCGGCGAGCGGCCGCGCGCGTCGGTGTGCACCTCGTCGGGTTCGCGGCCTGCGCGTCCGACCGCCACGACCCGGCAGAAGGCCGCCGCCCGGTCGAATGCCCCGGCGACGTCGCCCTCATACACGCCGCGCAGGATCGCGTCGGCGAGATCGCGCATTGCCCCGGGGCCGGGAGGTGTCGCGGCCCCGGCGATCACGGAGGACACGTCGGCGTGCGCCACACCCGCCGCGTAGTCTGCGCCCGCCCCCACCGCATCGCGTCGCGCCCACTCGCGCAGCACATACAGTCGCCACAACGCCCCGGGCAGGGTCCGCGCGGGCAGAGCCGCCCACAGGTCCGCAACCGTGTCCAAGCCCAGCTCGTCGACGAGCCGTACGAGGCGGTCGGTGAGCTCCGGGTCCGACACGGCGCGCCCGGTCCGCACGAGGATCGCGGCGGTCTCGTGTGCTACTTCGGCGATCTGTGCCGGGTCGAGCTCGCTGCTACCGAAGCCGTCAGGGCGAGTCGCGTCGAGCAGGGTCGGCCGCCGGAAGCGGCGCGTCCCCGGAGTCTGTCCTGACGGAGACGGCCCGGAGGGAGACGGTCCTGACGGGGGCTGTGCGGAGGGTGTCATCAGTCCGCGCTCGCGGGACCGACGACGACGGCTCCGTCCGGGGAGAGCACCACGGTCCCGTCGTCGCGAAGCGTCAAGGTCGGGTCGTTCGCGAGCAACACGACGATTCCGCGCGTCGAGTGCAGGCCCAGGTCGACGTCGGCGTGGCGGGTGCCGAGGTTGACGGCCACGCGGTGCTCCCCGCGCCGGACCACCACAACCCCATCGTCGGCCTCCGTGACCAGGATCTTGCCCAGGTCGCCGTCGCGCAGGTCAGCGCGGGAGCCGCGTAACGCGATGAGCGCCCGGTACCAGCCCAGCAGCTCCCGGTGACCGGGCTGACCGGGTTCGGCCCAGTCCAGCACCGACCGATCGCGGGTGGCGTGGTCCTGCGGGTCGGGCACGTCGTCGGCGGACCAGCCGTGGGACGCGAACTCGCGGCGACGCCCCTGGCTGACCGCTTCGGCGAGTCCTGCGTCGATGTGGTCGGTGAAGAACTGCCAGGGGGTGGAGGCACCCCATTCCTCGCCCATGAACAGCATCGGAGTGTAGGGGCTGGTGAGCAGCAAGGCCGCGCCGCACTGGAGGCGGCGGGCGCTCAGGGTGGCGCTGTGCCGGTCGCCCATGCGGCGGTTGCCGACCTGGTCGTGGGTCTGGAGGGACGCGACGAACCGCCATCCTGGGACGTCCTTGCCGACCGGCCGACCGTGCCGTCGTCCCCGGAAGCTCGACCACGTGTCGGCGTGGAAGAACGGCGTCATGAGCAGGGTGGCGAGAGTCCCGTCGGCGTCGAAGTCGGCGTAGTAGCCCTGTGTCTCCCCGGTCAGCGCTACGTGTAGGCCGTGGTGGACATCGTCGGCCCACTGACCGTCCATGCCCAG
>CAJDWP010000001.1_pt1 | contig 44269 bp, 30 predicted proteins | sample 7391631 | NCBI WGS metagenome assembly CAJDWP01 (sample SAMEA7055740, study PRJEB34461) | soil metagenome | biome: terrestrial ecosystem; feature: Peninsula; material: soil | place: Antarctica | collected 2016 | reverse complement strand
CTTCGCGCGGATCGGCTGGCCCGGGGAGTACCCCTTCACCCGCGGCCTGCACTCCACCGGCTTCCGGGGTCGCACCTGGACGATCCGGCAGTTTGCGGGCTTCGGCAACGCCGAGCAGACCAACGAGCGATACCGGATGATCCTGGAACGCGGCGGCGGCGGCCTATCGGTCGCGTTTGACATGCCTACCCTGATGGGTCGCGATTCCGATGACCCGATGAGCTTGGGCGAGGTCGGCCACTGCGGCGTCGCCGTCGACTCGGCGGGCGACATGGAGGTCCTGTTCCGGGACATCGACCTGGGCGCCGTGACCACGTCCATGACGATCAGCGGGCCGGCCGTGCCGGTCTTTTGCATGTACCTCGTCGCGGCCGAGCGGCAGGGTGTCGATGTCGGTGTGCTGAACGGCACGCTGCAGACCGACATCTTCAAGGAGTACATCGCCCAGAAGGAGTGGCTCTTTGAGCCCGAGCCGCATCTGCGTCTGATCGGCGACCTGATGGAGTACTGCGACGGCCGCATCCGCAACTACAAGCCCCTTTCGGTGTCGGGATACCACATCCGCGAAGCTGGGGCGACGGCCGCGCAGGAACTGGCGTTCACCCTCGCCGACGGATTCGGCTACGTGGAGCTTGGTCTGTCCCGCGGTCTGGACATTGACAGTTTCGCCCCCGGCCTGAGCTTCTTCTTCGACGCGCACCTCGATTTCTTCGAGGAGATCGCGAAGTTCCGCGCGGCCCGTCGGATCTGGGCTCGATGGATGCGTGACGTCTACCACGCGCGCACCGAGAAGGCGCAGCGGCTGCGCTTTCACACCCAGACCGCCGGCGTCTCCCTCACCGCGCAGCAGCCGCTGAACAACGTGGTCCGCACCGCCGTCGAGGCGCTCGCGGCCATCTTCGGAGGAACGAACAGCCTGCACACCAACGCCCTGGACGAGACGCTCGCGCTGCCCACCGCGCAGTCAGCGGAGGTGGCGCTACGCACCCAACAGGTCCTCATGGAGGAGACCGGCGTCGTCAACGTCGCCGACCCGCTGGGGGGCAGTTGGTACGTCGAGGCGCTCACCGACCGGATCGAAGCCGAGGCGGAGGCGATCTTCGACAGGATTCGACGACTCGGCGAGACCGGCCGGACGCCGGATGCGAACGGACGGCTGGGCCACGAGATCGGCCCGATGACCTCCGGTCTGTTGCGCGGCATCGAAGAGGGCTGGTTCACCTCCGAGATCGGTGACGCCGCCTTCACCTATCAGCTCGCGCTGGAGCGCGGCGACAAGAAGGTGGTGGGCGTGAACTGCCACACGGCATCGGAGAGCCACGAGCTGGAGATCCTGCGGGTCAGCCACGAGGTCGAGACCGAGCAGGTACGGGTGCTCGCGGCCCGCAAGGCGAGGCGTGACGATGCCGCCGTGGCCAGCACCCTGGAGCGCCTTGCGGAGGTCGCCCGCACCGACGAGAACATGATCCCGGCCATGCTTGATGCGGTACGCGCGGAAGCGACCCTCGGCGAGATCTGCGGCGTCCTGAAGGGGCAGTGGGGCGTCTACCGCGAGCCAGCGAGCTTCTGAAGGGGCGCCCCGCCCCGGGTTGGTCGGCTCGTCGACGGTCGGTAAAGTGGGCCAGCGACACATAAAAGGGGAAGGGGCTCGCCCGTGCCCGCACGCACATCCGCGCTGTCGGCCGCGCTGGTCCCGCTGGCTCTGGTCCTCGGCGCGCTGCTGGTCGTGCTGGGCCTGATCGTGGCGGTCGCCGTGGGTCCGTCCGGACGCGTCGAAACCGTCACCCGCGTGGACCCCCCCGGCATCGCTCTCGTCAACGACGGCCTCACGTCCGCCGCTTCGTCACCGGTGCGCGTCCAGGCTGTAGCGGACTCCGGTGGCCCGGTCTTCGTGGGCACCGCGTTGCCCGACGACGCCACGGCAGCACTCGGCGACGCGCGGATCACGACCATCTCCGGGATCCGTTTCCTCCCGCGCTCGCTGGACGTCGCGACCGCTGGTATGGGTCAGCTGCCACGCGCGATCAATGCCGACATCTTCGGGCGTGAGGAGATCGGTGCCCCAGCGACCATCGACGTCACGCCGGCCGGGATGCCGCAAACGGTCGTCGTGCTGCCGGGCGAGCTTGGCTCGCCCCGCGAAGAGGCTGTCGATATCACTCTGACCTGGGAGAACGCGGCCTGGTTCTGGCAGGGGGTGACCGCCACGGTCCTGGGTGCGGCGCTGCTGGTCGGTGGGGCCTTGGCGCAGCGTCGGCGTGGTCGGCCGTCCACGCCGGACGTGGAGGTCGCGTCGTGAGCCGTTCCGGGAGGATTCGAGGCGCCGGCGTGGTCGTCGCGGCCGTGCTGGCCGGCTCCCTGACCGCGGGCTGCGGGGCGCCGGGCGTGCCGCGTGTGGGAAACGACGCGGCAGGCGACGGCGGGGTGGTGACGGGCGGACAGGCCGACCGCATCGTCCGGCGCGTGCTGGAGGCCGACGCGCAGCTTCGCTCGGGGGCGCCGGGTTCGGAGACGCAGATCCCGGCGACGTACGCGGGGGAGGGTGCCCGAGCGGCCCGGGGATTGGCGCTGCTCATCGCCAAGGGCTCGGCGCCCAAGGCGAGCCCGGAGGTCGGAGAGGTTCAAGTGCTCGCGAACTCGCAGGGTTCGGGCTACCCGCGCTATCTCGTGGGCTCGTCAAAGCCGTCGGCGGACGGCCTGCCCTGGATCTACCTGTTGGTCGCCACGAACGCCAAGACCCCGTACCGGCTCGCGCTCACCGCGCAGGTCCTGCCCGGCGCCAAGATCAACGCCTTTCCCGCGACGGTCGACGGATCCGCTGTCGTCACCGAGAGCGACGCCTACGAGACCCAACCCGTCGCCCTGTTCACGGAGTACGCGAAGGGACTGACCGCCAAGGCGGACAATCCGCCGTACGATCCGGACATCTTCGCCGATCAGGTGCTGTCGCGGGCGCGGGCCACGCAGGAGTCGGTGGCGGCGGACGCGGACTTCACCCAGTCGAATCAGGTGGATTCCGACCCCTTCGTCGCGCTGCGACAGCTCAACGGCGACGCCTTGGTGTTCGGCACGATCGAGCGCACGAGCGACTACGCGATCAAGTCGGGAAAGCAGATGCCGCCGGCGCCGATCTTCTCCGCGTTCGTCCCCGGCCGCACCGCCCTCGTCCAGCAGGCGCGCACCACGACCGCGCAGTTCCTGGTCTTCAGCCTGCCGCGGGAGGGCAAGGCCCACGTGGTGGCCGCGGCCGAGGTCGTGGTCGGCGCATCGGGTTACTGACGTCCGCCACCCGGCTCGTGAACGGGTCGAGCGTCCGGCGGGGACGACGTGGGGAAGAATGGGGCTCATGAGTCAGCCAGGATCCTCATCGGGCGCCCTACGGGGCGCCGTCGACCTGTCCTCCCTCGGCCGCCCGCCCGTGCCTCCAGCACCTGACGTGTCCACTGGGCTGGTCCTGGAGGTGACCGACGCGACCTTCGAGGAGGCTTTCCTCACCACTGGCGACGTCCCGGCGCTGATCGTGTTGTGGGACGGCTCGGCGCCCGCCACGCGGGAGGCGGTCGAGCAGACGGCGGCGGCGGCGGCCGCGTACGACGGGCGTGTGCGGGTTCTGTCCATCGACGTGCGCAACGCTCCGACGATCGCACAGGCGTTCCAGGTGCAGCAGGTTCCCGTCACGCTGGCGGGCATCGCGATGCAGCCGGTGCCCTTGTTCGCCGGCGTGCAACCGGCCGAGCAGCTGGGGCCGGTGATCGACCAGGTGTTGCAGCTGGCGGCGCAGCACGGGGTGACCGGCCGGGTCCAGCTCCCGGAGACGGCGGAGGTCGAGACGGAACTGCCCCCTTTGCCCCCTCTGCATGCCCGCGCGTTCGAGGCGATCGAGTCCGGTGACCTCGACGGCGCCGTGGCGGCGTACAGCGAGGCGCTCAGGGAGAACCCCGCTGATGTCGAGGCCTCCGCGGGGCTCGCCCAGGTGAGCCTGTTGCAGCGCACGCAAGGCCTCGACCTGGCATCCGCGCGATCGGCGGCAGCTGCGTCCCCGGACGATGTCGATGGGCAGTTGCTCGTCGCCGACCTGGACATCCTCGGCGGACACGTGGAGGACGCGTTTGTGCGGCTGGTCGACCTCGTGCGGGTCTGCGAGCAGGAGGAGCGCGATCGAGTGCGTGCGCGGATGCTGGAGCTCTTCGAGGTGGTCGGCACGACGGATCCCCGGGTCGCCAAGGCGCGCAGGGCGCTGATGAGCGCCCTCTTCTGACCGGGCTCGCTCGTCGTCATACGGGCTGACCGTCGACGGACCTGGTGTTCAGCTGTCGCTGATGTCGTGCCCGGTATCCAACAAAGACTCGGTCAACCGGCCCAGCACCTCCCGGGCCAGGCCTTCCATGTCGGGGCGGGTCAACACCGGGAGCCCACGCGCGTAGCTCGGTGGCGGCCCGTCGACCACGATGAGATGCACGCTGTCCGGCGAGACTAGATCGAGGAAGTCGTTGAGCCGCTGCCCCGGCAGGTCCTCGACGATCACCACGTCGTACCCGGCACGTCGATAAGTCTCCGCCAACGCGATCTCCGCGCAGTACCGCAAGAGGCACGTGCGAATCATGCCCAACTCGCCCGCCGCGGACGCGTGCTCAGAGGCCACGATCCCGGCCAGGATGGGGCCGTCCACCACGACCGACTGGTCGAGTCGTCGCGCCATCGCCCACGCGAGTCGATGACAGCCGGGCCCGAGAGGCCCACTCACGACGATGAGCCGCCCCGACGGCGGAGCAGGAGCCGATCCTCGGTCCTCCGCTTGGTCCCGTCCCCCGAGTCCTTGCATGCCGACCTTCCGTACTGACCTTCCACGTTTCCCACATGCCTTGTGCCGCACTCATTCTGCCGTGCGCCCAGGCATGCACGTCCTCGGCTCCCGCCGCGGGACCGGGCACGGGTCGCGCCCGGTCCCGGCAGGAGCGCTGGAATCAGATGAGCGCTGCCGAGACGACTTCCCGAGCCTCAGCCTGCACCTGCGCCAGATGCTCGGGGCCGCGGAAGGACTCGGCGTAGATCTTGTAGACGTCCTCGGTGCCCGAGGGACGCGCCGCGAACCACGCGTTCTCCGTGACGACTTTGAGGCCGCCGATCGCGGCGCCGTTGCCTGGGGCGGCGGTCAGCTTGGCGGTGATCTTCTCGCCGGCGAGCGAGTCGGCTGACACGTCGTCTGGGGACAGCGCCGCGAGCTTGGCCTTCTGCGCGCGGCCCGCGGGGGCGTCGACGCGCGCGTACGCGGGCTCGCCGTGCAGGGCCGTCAAGTCGGCGTAGTGCTCGCTCGGGCTGCGACCCGTCGCGGCGAGGATCTCTGCGGCGAGTAGCGCCAGGATGATCCCGTCCTTGTCGGTGGTCCACACGCTGCCGTCGAAGCGCGCGAAGCTCGCGCCTGCGGACTCCTCACCGCCGAACGGACCGGTGCCGTCGAGTAGGCCCGGTACGAACCACTTGAAGCCGACCGGCACCTCGACGAGCCGGCGGCCGAGGCCCGCAGCGACGCGGTCGATCATCGAACTGGACACGAGGGTCTTGCCGACGAAGCCGTCCGGATTCCACCCGGGCCGGGCTCCGCCGAAGAGGTAGTTGATCGCCACGGAGAGGTAGTGGTTGGGGTTCATCAGCCCGGCGTCCGGGGTGACGATGCCGTGCCGGTCGGAGTCGGCGTCGTTGCCCGTGGAGATCTGGAAGGCCGCGCGGTTCGCGATGAGGCTGGCCATCGCGTTCGGGGAGGAGCAGTCCATGCGGATCTTGCCGTCCCAGTCCAGCGTCATGAACCGCCACGTGGGATCGACGAGAGGGTTGATCACCGTCAGGTCCATGCCCAGCCGCTCGGCGATGGCCTCCCAGAACTCGACCGACGCGCCGCCGAGCGGGTCCGCGCCGATGCGGATGCCGGCATCGGCGATCTTGGCGATGTCCACCACGTTCGGCAGGTCTGCCACGTAGGTGCCCACGTAGTCGTACGCCTGGGCGGCCGCGCGCGCCCTCGCGAACGGGACGCGTGAGACCCCGGCGAGCCCGGCCTTGATGTACTCGTTCGCAGCCGCCGCGATCCACGCCGTCGCGTCCGAGTCCGCGGGACCACCGTGGGGCGGGTTGTATTTGAACCCTCCGTCGGTGGGGGGGTTGTGCGAGGGGGTGACCACGATGCCGTCCGCGAGACCGATCCTCGCCGGCAGGTCGTCGACGCCGCCGACTTTGCCCTTGTTGGCGCGCAGAATCGCGTGGCTCACCGCCGGCGTCGAGGTGTAGCCGTCGTGGTCGTCCACGAGCACGGTGACGTCGTTGGCCGCCAAGACCTCCAGGGCGCTCACCCACGCTGGTTCGGACAGGCCGTGCGTGTCGCGGCCGATGAACAGGGGTCCGTCGAAGCCCCGCTCACGGCGATAGTCGACGATCGCCTGCGTGGTGGCGAGGATGTGGTCCTCGTTGAACGAGGTCTTCAAGGACGAGCCGCGGTGACCCGACGTGCCGAACGCGACGCGCTGGTCCACGTCCTCGGGGTCCGGCTTCCCGGTGTAGTACGCGGTGACGAGGTGCGCGACGTTAACGAGGTCCTGGGGCTGGGCGAGGGTTCCGGCGCGTTCGTGGCTCATGGCGCTCATCATCCCATCCGGCGAGACCCATCGGCGGGCTTGCGGCCCGCGGAGCAGCCCGGAGCGCCACTAGGGTGGCCCCATAGCGGAACTGGGCGGACGACCGCACGGAACGCGGACGATGCGGGGCAGCTGCGCCGTAGGTACGTAGGTACGTACTTAGGTAGGCAGGTAGGTACGTCAGGCTGGGGAAGCGGGCGAGGGCATGAGGGTTTTGGTCACGGGGACCGACGGCTACCTGGGCTGCCTGCTGGCGCCCCAGCTGATCGCCGACGGGCACGAGGTCGTCGCGGTGGACACGGGGTACTACCGCAACGGGTGGCTCTACTCGGGCCTCGCCTCCACGCCGTACACGCTGTCCAAGGACATGCGGGAGCTGACCGTCGACGACCTGCGCGGCGTCGAGGCGGTGGTCGCGATGGCGGAGCTGTCCAACGATCCGGTCGGCGACCTGGTCGGCCCGGTCACGTTCGACATCAACCACCAGGGCTCGGTGCACGTCGCGCGGGTCGCGCAGGCCGCGGGGGTCCAACGGTTCGTCTACATGAGTTCGTGTTCGGTGTACGGGGTCGCCGACGGTGAGGTCGACGAGACCAGCGACGTCAACCCGCAGACGGTGTACGGGGAGTGCAAGTACCTGACCGAGCAGGACCTGTGGCGGATGACCGGCGACGGCTTCCACGCCACCGCGCTCCGCAACGGGACGGCGTTCGGGGCGAGCCCGCGGCAGCGGTTCGACATCGTGCTCAACAACCTCGCCGGCCTGGCCTGGATCGAGAAGAAGATCGCGATGACCTCCGACGGGACGCCGTGGCGTCCGATGGTGCACGCGCTGGACATCTGCAAGGCGATCCGTCAGGTGCTCCAGGCTCCCGTGGAGAAGGTGTCCGGGCAGGCGTTCAACGTGGGGTCGTATGACAACAACTACACGGTCCGGCAGATCGCCCAGACCGTCGCCGCGGAGTTTCCGGGTTGCGCGGTGAGCTTCGGGCCGCCCGGGCAGGACAACCGCTCCTACAAGGTGCGTTTCGACAAGATCGAGAGCGAGCTGGGCTACTCCTGCGATTGGGATCTCGCGGCCGGGGCGCGTCAGCTGCACGAGGTGTTCCAGCTGGTGGGCCTGGACGCGCCGACCTTCTACGGTCGCGGTCACACGCGGCTCAAGCAGATCCAATACCTCGTGGACACCGGACAGGTCGACGCGCAGCTGTTCTGGAAGAAGGTCTGAGGTGCGCTTCACGCCGACCGACGTCGACGGCTGCTGGATCGTGGACGCGGAGCCGTACGAGGACTCCCGAGGCGGCTTCGCGCGCGCGTACTGCGTGCAGGAGTTCGCCGCGCACGGCATCGACGCGACCGTGCTGCAAGCGAACCTGTCGTGGAACACGCGGGCGGGGACCCTGCGCGGGTTGCATCGGCAGGTCGCGCCCGCCGCGGAAGGCAAGCTCATCCGGTGTCTGCGCGGCGAGCTGGTCGACTGCTGCCTGGACCTGCGCGAGGACAGCAGCACGTTCGGGCGGCCCGCGATGGTCACGCTGTCGGCCGCCAACCGCCGCGCGCTATGGATCCCGCCGTACTGCGCCCACGGGTTCATCACGCTCGTCGACGACACGGAGATGCTGTACATGATGTCGGGCATGTACGCGCCCGAGCACGAGCGGGGTCAGCGGCACGACGACCCGGCGTTCGCGTTGACCTGGCCGCGCGAGGTCGCCGTGATCTCGGACAAGGACCGTGCCTGGCCGGCGTGGGACGGCAGGCCGCTGCCATGAGCAAGCAGGCGGCGGCCCGGCGCCAGAGCCAAGAAGCGAGCCAAGAGCCGAGCCAAGAACCGAACCAGAGTCTGAGCCTGGAACCGAGCAGATGAGCGCGCCGGAGAGCGGGGCGTACGACTTCGTCGTGATCGGCGGCGGGATCGTGGGGCTGGCGACCGCCATGACCCTCCTGCGCAAGCAGCCCGGCGCCTCGCTGCTGGTGGTGGACAAGGAGGACCGTGTCGCCGCGCACCAGACCGGCCACAACAGCGGGGTCATCCACTCGGGCATCTATTACGCGCCCGGCAGTCTAAAGGCGCGGCTGTGCAAGGCGGGTGCGGCCTGGACGCGGCAGTTCTGCGACGAGCAGGGGATTGCCTACGACGACACGGGCAAGCTGATCGTCGCGACGAACGACCTCGAGGTCGAACGGATGAACGCCCTGTACGAGCGGGCGTTGATCAACGAGCTCGACGTCGAGCTGATCGATGGTGCCGAGCTGCGTCGCCGTGAGCCGAACATCGTGGGTCGCGGGGCGATCTGGCTGCCGTCGACCGGGATCGTGGACTACCGGTCCGTATGCGAGCACATGGCACGCGTCATCGCCGGCGACGGGGGTGAGATGCGGCTGGGCACGAGGGTGGTTGATCTGAATGAGTCGCTCAGCGAGGTCGGCCTGGACCTGGTCGTTCGCGGGGGGAGCGAGCGGGAGCGGGTGTACGCCCGCCGGCTCGTCGTCTGCGGGGGGATCCAGGCGGACCGGCTCGCCGCGATGGCGGGGCTGGATGTGGATTTCCAGATGATCCCGTTTCGGGGCGAGTACTACCGGCTGCCGCCGGACAAGAACGACCTCGTGAGGGCGCTGATCTACCCGGTGCCCGACCCGGCGCTGCCGTTCCTCGGCGTGCACCTGACGAAAGTGATGGACGGCGGGGTCACCGTCGGCCCGAACGCGGTGCTGGGCCTGGCCCGCGACGGCTATCCGAAGCTGTCGATGAACGTGCGGGACATGGCGGACCTCGCGCGCTTCCCGGGGTTTTGGCGGGTGGCTCGATCGGTCGCGCGCACGGGGATCGTCGAGCAGTGGAACAGCCTCTACAAGCCGGGATACCTGCAGCTGGTGCGTAGGTACTGCCCGTCGCTGACCGTCGCCGACCTGAGGCCGGAGGCGGCGGGCATCCGCGCGCAAGCGGTCTTGCGCGATGGCTCGATGGTCGAGGACTTCCTGCTGCGCCGCACGCCGCGGATGGTGCACGTGATCAACGCGCCCTCGCCGGCGGCGACGTCGGCGATGCCGATCGCGGACCTGATCACCGAGCAGGTGCTGGCGGCTCCGGACTGAGCTGCCACTCGACGGTCCGCGTCTGGAGCAGGATCCACATGTCGCTGCGCCACTCCCACAGCCCCCAGGCGTCCGCTCCCGGGTCGTACACCCATTCGCGCGCCGACCCGTCGTACACCCATTCGCGCGGCAGGGCCGGCTCCGTGTCGGTCGGGCCGGCGCCGACTGAGGGCGGGGGAGCCGCCGGCGCCGAGGGGGTCGGCGAGGATGGCGTCGCCGGCGGGGAGTCAGGGGAGGACGGGGCCGTCTGTTCAGGCTCGGGACCTGCGGCTCGCGGAATCACGGTGGCGGGCGCCTCGGCGCCGATCACGTTGGAGCGATCGATGGACAGGGCCGCTCGGTTGCCGTACGTGATCTCGCCGTCTGTGACCTGGATCCGGTTCTCGCGGAACACGATGCCTGACGCCTCGATCGCGTAGCCGCCACCCGAGTGGACGCCGATGCCGCCGTGGGACTGGGCGACGTGGTTGCCGACCACCTGAGCGCCGTGGAAGGAATCGGCGCCGCCCTCACCGCCGGCCTCCAGGAAGCCGTTGACGTTGACAGCCGTGTTGTTCAGGACCCGGAGCCCGTCGCCCTTCTTCCAGACCTCGACGAACCCACCGTCGTGTCCATAGTCGTAGCTTGGCGCCCGACAGTTGGCGGCGTGGGAGTTCTGCACCGTGGCCCGAGGGGCCCGGACGTCGAAGCCGACGGCGCCCGAGTCGTCATCACCGCCGGGGGTGTTGATGTCCATGTGCAGGTCGTGGACGTGGACCCCGTCCGCGACGCCGTCTGGAGCCGCGAACTGCACCCCGAACGCCGTACCGGTGATCTCCGTCCGGGTGACCGTCGCTCCCTCGCCGGCCAGCTGCACGCCCGCGCCCGCCCCGTCGGCGACCACGAGATCGCTCACCGTGCCTCCCGCGCTCGCGATGGTGAGCACCGGGGTGAGGCGGTCGGCGCCCTTCGCCGTCACGGTGGGCGGCGTGCCGGTGCCGTGGGCCGCCAGAGTGATGCGGTCACCGGTGACGCGGACCGGGCCGTCCCAGGAGCAACCGCGACGGAGCATGACGTGGGTGCCTGCGGCCAGCGAGCGATCCGCGAGCGATTGGGGGGTCCGCCACGGTGCGGCAGGTGAGCCGTCCTGGGCGTCGTCGCCGCTCTGGCAGTCGATGTGGCGCACGAGATCGGGGGTGGCGGGTCCGTCGGGAAGGGCCTGCGCCGGTGGTCGTGTGGCGCTCGACGGCGTGGCGCTCGACGGCGTGGCGCTCGACGGCGTGGCGCTCGACCGGGGCGCCGAGGAGGACGCTACAGCGCTGCCGGTGCCGACGGTCACGGTGCTCGACGGGTCGCGCGGCACCACGAGCACGGCGCCTCGCCTGGTCGGCCCGGTCGGTCCGGTCGGTTCTACCTCCGCCGGGACGGCCGTGGCCGACAACGACACCGGCAAAGACAGCGACAACAGGAGCAGTCCGCCCAACGCGGCTACTCGACCTTGACGCATTCCGACACCCCTCGCCCCCGCGGTCACGAACGCCCCTAACCTACCGACACGGGATGGCGAGCCGCGCCGCGTTCAGCGTGGCTGTGGATCCGGCGAGGCGCGGCCGACCTGGTCCGGGAGCAGGCCGATCGGCGTCGCCTGGCACAGTTCTTGTTGCCAGGATGTCCTTTCGACGGGGCCCCGTTCGTGGGATAGGTACGGGCCGGAGCGGAAGCTCCCCTGTTCTCCCGTAGAACGCGCGAACCCGTATCCCAAACCCTGAGACCGTCATGTCCTATGGCGGCGCGACAGAAGCGAGGAATCATGGCGCAGTACCTGCTGTCCGTATGGCATGCCGGCGACTACCCCGAGGTCGACGAGAAGGAGATGCAGACAGTGTTTGCCCAGGTCGACGCCTTTAACCAGGACTTGCAAGCCTCCGGCTCGTGGGTCTTCGCCGGCGGGCTCCACCCAAACTCCACGGCCACCGTGGTCATGGCCTCCGCTGACGGAGCGCCGGTGCTGGTGGACGGCCCCTACTCCGAGAGCAAGGAGCAGATGGGGGGCTTCTGGGTCATCGATGTCCCCGACCTCGACGCAGCTTTGGAGTGGGGCCGCAGGGGCTCGACGGCATGCATGGGCCCGGTCGAGGTACGGCCCTTCCAGGGGGACGGAGACCCCAGCGCCGAGCCCAATATGGACCCCAACATGGACGCCAACGTCGACGCTGACGGCAACGCAGAGGCCTGACTCATCGGTGTTGACGCCCTGAGTGACACGGCGGCCGGGCTCAGCACCGCGGAGGTCGCCGCCGCCTTCCTCGTCGCGGAACCCGCCATGGCGAAACGACTCACCCGCACCAAGACGAAGATTGCGGCGGCCAAGATCCCTTACCGGGTGCCCGCGGACGCCGACCTCCCCAGCCGGGTCCGGGGCGTGCTGGCCACGCTGTTCCTCATCTACAACGAGGGCTATCTCCCCGGTGGGAGCCCGGCGCAGGACGCCACCCGACCCGAGCTGACCGGCGAGGCGATCCGGCTGGCCCGCCTCGTCGTGGCCCTGATGCCCGATGAACCCGAAGCGATCGGACTGCTCGCGCTGATGCTCCTCAACGACGCCCGGCGGCTCGCCCGCGTCGTCGCCGAGCGCATCGTCGCCGGGCGGGGCGCTGGGCGGAGGCGGCCACGGCGTACGAACGGGCGCTGGAGCTGGCCACCAACCCGGCCGAGCGGACCCTACTGGCACAACGTCACGCGAGCATCCCCGGCTGACTGCCTCGACGAAATTCGGGACGTCGACTCGCTGAGTCTGAACCCAGACGTGCGTGGCCGGGGCTCAGCGCCTGTCGGCGCCGAGGGTGTCCGGCGAGCCGGGCCATACGCGGCTCACCGGCGTCCAGCTGCGCATCGGGCGGTACGTCAGACGCCGGCCCTTTCCTGGCGCGACCCCTCGTGGTAATTTGCCCACATTATTCCGTAGAAATTGTTGTCGGGAGGTCAGGGCCAGTCCGTCTGCATGGGGAGGTCTGTCCCACCTGCTTGCGCCCGATGCACCGCGGTGCCGACCGCCGGAAGGCGCCACCCCTCCCTGCGCAGACCGAAGGTGCGCCATGACCGCCACGTTGCCCACCGACCCCGTCGCCACGATGGAAGCGGGTACTCGTGCCCCCGGCAGGACGCAGGGCAGGCCGCCCGGGAGACGAACGGTCGGGAGAGTCCTGGCCGAGGTGCTCACCAGCACCGACCACAAGGTCATCGGCAATCTCTACTTCGCCGCCACGTTCGCCTTCTTCATGTACGGGGGCGTACTGGCTCTCGTGATCCGGACGGAACTGTTCGCGCCCGGCCTGCAGATCGTGCACAACCTGGAGCAGTTCAACCAGTTGTTTACCATGCACGGCTCGATCATGCTGCTGCTGTTTGCGACACCGCTGTTCGCCGGGTTCGCCAACGCGCTGCTACCGCTACAGATCGGAGCGCCGGACGTCGCGTTCCCGCGACTGAACATGCTGGCCTTTTGGCTCTTCCTGCTCGGCGGGCTCATGGCCGGCTCCGGCTTCCTGGTGCCCGAGGGGGCGGCGTCGTTCGGTTGGTTCGCCTACGCTCCGCTGTCGGACGCGACGTTCACCCCCAGTCTCGGCGGCGACCTGTGGGTGCTCGGACTGGCGATGACCGGCTTCGGCACGATCATGGGCTCGGTCAACTTCATCACGACGACCCTGTGCATGCGTGCCCCCGGCATGATCATGTTCAGGTTGCCCCTGTTCACCTGGGGCATCCTCATTACGTCGATCATGGTGATCATGGCGTTCCCGGTGCTCGCCTCGGCACTTTTGGGCCTGGCCGGCGACCGTCTCTACGGGATGCAGATCTTCGCTCCGGAGAACAACGGCCCGATCCTCTACCAGCACTTGTTCTGGTTTTTCGGGCACCCGGAGGTCTATATCATCGCGCTACCGTTCTTCTCCATCATCAGCGAGATCCTGCCGGTGTTCTCCCGCAAGCCCGTCTTCGGCTACAAAGGCCTCATCTTTTCGTTGATCGCCATCGCGGCGTTGTCGATGACGGTGTGGGCGCACCACATGTACGTCACCGGCCAGGTGCTCCTGCCTTTCTTCGCGGTCATGTCGATGCTGATCGCCGTGCCGACCGGGGTGAAATTCTTCAACTGGATCGGCACGATGTGGGGAGGTTCGTTGACGTTCGCGACTCCCATGCTCTGGTCGCTGGGATTCCTGGTGACCTTCCTGTTCGGCGGACTGACCGGCGTGATCCTGGCCAGTCCGGCGCTGAACTTCCACGTCTCGGATAGTTACTTCGTCGTGGCGCACTTCCACTACACCGTCTTCGGAACCGTGGTGTTCGCGATGTTCGCGGGCTACTACTTCTGGTGGCCGAAGATCACCGGTCGCATGCTCGACGAGACGCTCGGCAAGGTGCATTTCTGGATGCTGTTCTTCGGTTTCCACGGTACGTTCCTGATCCAGCACGTGCTGGGCGTGCGGGGCATGCCTCGCCGTTACGGCGACTACATGGTCGAGGACCACTTCCAGCTCTTCAACCAGATCTCGACGGTCTCATCCATGCTGATCGGGTTGTCCACACTGGTGTTCCTGTCCAACGTGTGGCGCACCTGGAAGCGGGCGCCGAAGGTCACCGTGGATGACCCATGGCACTACGGAGCCTCGCTGGAGTGGGCCACATCGTGCCCGCCACCCAGGCACAACTTCGATACGATCCCACCGATTCGATCCGAGCGACCCGCGTTCGACCTGCACCACCCTCAGGCCGACGAGATTGCCTCTGTGGAGCCGGATCCCGACGTCACCGAGCACCTGCACACCGCGGACGAGGGCGGACGGTCACCCCGTACCACGTGAGATGCCTCTATCGTCGGCCCTGCTCTGGTCAGTCCATGGCTCTCAGTCCATGGCTCTCAGTCCATGGCTCTCAGTCCATGGCTCCGGACAGGTACTCGCGGTAGGCGGGCAGGTCGAGCGCGCCGTTGCCCGAAAGGCCGATCAGGATGCTCACCGAGGCGTCCGGGTCGGTGATCTGGCGGGCCTTCGTCACCGCCGCCGCGATGGCGTGGGCGGACTCCGGCGCGGGCACCAGTCCCTCGGCACGCGCGAACGCCACCCCGGCCTCGAACGCGTCCCGCTGCTCGACGGCCAACGCGCCCATCAGCCCCAGGTGCACCACGTGCGACAGCAACGGCGCCATGCCGTGGTAGCGCAGGCCGCCCGCGTGCACCGGGTCCGGAACGAAGTCTGTGCCGAGCGTGTACATCTTGAGCAGCGGCGTCATGCCGGCGACGTCGCCGTGGTCGTACTCGTAGCGTCCCGCCGTGAGGGACGGGCACGCCGTCGGCTCGACCGCGATGAACTCCGTCGTCGTTCGTCCGGCGAGGTTCTCGCGCAGCAACGGGAAAGCGAGCCCTCCGAGGTTCGAGCCGCCGCCGGCGCACCCGTACACGTAGTCGGCCTGCGTCTCCCCGAACATCGCGAGTTGCTTGAGCGTTTCCTCACCGATCACCGTCTGGTGCAGGACGACGTGGTTGAGCACGCTCCCGAGCGCGTACCGGGCTCGTGGCGCGTCGGTGACCGCGCTCTCGATCGCCTCGCTCACGGCCATCCCGAGGCTTCCCGGTGTGTCTGGGAACTTCTGGAGCATGTCTCGCCCGGCAGCCGTGAGGTCGCTGGGGCTTGGATGCACGGTCCCGCCGAACGTCTCCATCAGGATGCGCCGGTACGGCTTGCTGTCGTAGCTCGCCCGCACCTGCCAGATCTCGCATTCGAGCCCGAACGCCTCGCACGCAAAGGCCAGCGCGCCGCCCCACTGCCCGGCGCCGGTCTCGGTCGTCAGGCGCTGCACGCCCTCGACCGCGTTGTAGTAGGCCTGAGCCACCGAGCTGTTCGTCTTGTGGCTGCCGACGGGGCTCGCGCCTTCGTACTTGTAATAGATCCGCGCGCTCGTGCCCAGCGCCTTCTCCAGGCGACGGGCACGAGCGAGAGGGGAGGGCCGCCAGATCCGCAAGATGTCCTGGACCGGCTCCGGGATGTCGATCCAGCGCTGCGTGCTCAGCTCCTGCTCCGCGAGCCCACGCGGGAAGATCGCCAGAAGGTCGTCGACCGTGATGGGCTCCCTCGTGCCGGGGTGGAGGTGCGGCGGCATCGGCTCGGGCAGGTCGGCCGCGACGTTATACCAGCGCGTGGGCAGCTCCGATTCGGGAAGGATCGCCTTGGTGAGGTGCGGGTTTGCGTCGGGCGCCGGGGTGGTCATGGGCCGTCCTTCGGGTGCGGAGAGGAACGAGGATGCGGTGAGCTGAGGGCTTGACGCCGCGCTCGTCGGCCGAGGCGTCACGCGACGCCCAGAGACGTCACGCGACGCCCAGAGACGTCACGCGACGCCCCGAGACGTCACGCGACGCCCCAGAGACGTCACGCGGCATCACGCGAAGTCACGAGGCTCCCAGTCAGGTGGAGCGGCCCCAGTCCTTCGCCTCGTCCGAGGCCGCCAGGGCTGGGTCTTGCGACACCGTCGGGACGGGGCCCGTCACCGGGGGCAGCTCCCCGAGCCCGGAGTCGACGACCTCGCTGTCGGTCACGGGCGTGTTCATCAGCTCGGGGCGCGGTGCGCCGCGGGTGATCGTCCTCGGCGGGGCGGTCGTCGCCTCGACGACTTCTCCCTCCAGCTGCTCGGGCACCGGCTCGCCGGTCGCCTCGAACCATACGGCGGACAGCTTTTGCACGCGGACCGTCGCCGAGTACGGCAGACCGTGCCACGGGATCTCCTCCGCATGGATCTCACCCAGGTTGCCCAAGCCGGCGCCCCCGTACGTCTCGGAGTCCGTGTTCAGGATTTCCTTCCAGACCCCGCCGCTCGGCAGCCCGATCCGGTAACTGTGGTGCTCCATGCCGGCGAAGTTCACGACGCACGCGACCGTCGGGCGCGCCCCGTCCGGCCCGGGCGGCCCGAAGCGCAGGTAGCTGTACGCGTTGCCCATCGCGTCGTTGGCGTCGATCCAACGGAACCCGTCCGAGTGGGAGTCGAGCGCCCAAAGGGCCGGGTGCGAGACGTACAGGTGGTTGAGATCCTTCACGAGGCGGTGCATCTTCCAATGCGGCTCGTGGTCGAGCAGCCACCAGTCGAGGCTCGACCCGTCGGCCCACTCCGCGTACTGGGCGAACTCGCTGCCCATGAACAGCAGCTGCTTGCCGGGGAAGCTCCACTGGAACGCGTAGTAGGCGCGCAGGTTCGCCATCTGCTCCCACCGGTCGCCGGGCATCTTGCCGAGCATCGACCCCTTGCCGTAGACGACCTCGTCGTGGCTGATCGGCAGCACGAAGTTCTCGCTGTACGCGTAGATCATCGCGAAGGTGAGTTCGTTGTGGTGGTACTGGCGGTACACGGGCTCCAGCGACGCGTAGTGCAGGCTGTCGTGCATCCAGCCCATGTTCCACTTCAGCCCGAAACCGAGTCCGCCCATGTAGGTGGGCGCGGTGACCCCGCCCCAGCTCGTCGACTCTTCGGCGATCGTGCACACGCCGGGGGAGCGACGGTACAGCGTGGCGTTCGTTTCCTGCAGCAGCTGGACCGCCTCGAGGTTCTCACGGCCGCCGTACTGGTTCGGTGCCCACTGTCCGTCCTCACGGCTGTAATCGAGGTAGAGCATCGACGCGACCGCGTCCACGCGGAGCCCGTCGCAGTGGAACTCCTCCATCCAGTAGCAGGCGTTGGCGACCAGGAAGTTGCGTACCTGCGGTCGGCCGTAGTCGAAGACATACGTCCCCCACTCTGGGTGCTCGCCGCGCCGCGGGTCCGGGTGCTCGTAGAGGGCCTGCCCGTCGAACCGCCCCAACGCGAACCCGTCCATCGGGAAGTGCGCTGGTACCCAGTCGAGAAGCACCCCGATCCCGGCCTGGTGCAGCGCGTCGACGAGGTAGCGGAACTCGTCCGGGCTACCGAACCGGCTGGTGGGGGCGTAGTAGCCGGTCACCTGGTAACCCCAGCTGGGCCCGTAAGGGTGCTCCATCACCGGCATCAACTCCACGTGGGTGAAACCGATGTCCTTCACGTAGTTGACCAGGTGCTCCGCCAGCTCGACATAGGACAGCCCCTGGCGCCAGCTGCCCAGGTGCACCTCGTAGACGCTCATCGGGTGCTCGTGCGGCGCGCCGAGGCGGGAACGGGACTCCAACCACTGCGCGTCATTCCACGTGTAGTGGGACTGTGTGACGACGGACGCGTTCGCCGGCGGGCACTCGGCGGCGCGGGCCATCGGATCCGCCTTCGTGCGACGGTAGCCGTCCGCGCCGAGGATCTCGTACTTGTACGTGGCGTTCTCGCCGACGCCCGGGATGAACAGCTCCCACACCCCGGTGCTGCCGAGCGCGCGCATCGGATGGCAGGTGCCGTCCCAGGTGTTGAAGTCGCCGACGACGCGGATGGCCCGCGCGTTCGGCGCCCACACCGCGAACGACGTGCCGTTCACCTCGTCCATCTCGCCCGGGTATGTGCGCACGTGGCTGCCCAGCACGGTCCACAGTTGCTCGTGGCGTCCCTCGCCGATCAGGTGCAGGTCGACCTCGCCGACGGTGGGCAGGAAACGGTACGGGTCGTCGATGCGGTGCGCGAAGCCGTCGCCATAGTCGATGAGCAGCCGGTAGTCCGTCACCGCGGGCATGTCGAGGTGGACCTGCCACACCCCCTCGAAGTCGTGCTCGAGCGCGTGCACCGATCCATCCGGCAGCTCCACCTTCACGGTGGCGACGCTGGGGCGCAGCACGCGCAGGGTGACGCCGCCGTTCCACGGGTGGGCGCCGAGGATGCCGTGCGGGTTGCCGTGGCCGCCGTGCACGAGCAGGCCCAGCTCGTCCCAATTGGCGGGGCGGACGCGCGGCGTGGGGGGTGCTGCGGCGGGGGCGGTCGGAGCCGAGGGCGCGGCCTTGCGTGTCGTGTCGTCAGTGGGACGGGAGGCGTCGCTGGTCATCGGGTCCTCGATTCGTGGGGGTGTGCACAGACGGGTGACGGCCGCCACCGGGATGCCCAGCCAGTCCGGGCGGTTACGGGCTTCGTAGACGACTTCGTACAGCGCCTTGTCGAGCTCGAGTGCGGTCAGGATCGCGGCGGAGTCGGCGTCGCCGCGGGGATCGGCCCCGCGGGAACCGTAGCCGGCGAGGAACGCCTCGCGCGCCGCGGCGGCCCAGTCGGCAGCCGCCTGAGCCGCGGCGGGCGCGGCCCGGGCGCGAGCCCCCGCGACGTAGTCGAAAGAGCGCAGCATCCCGGCGACGTCGCGCAAGGGCAGGTCGGGGGCGTTGCGCTCGGACAGCGGCCGCAAGGGTTCGCCCTCGAAGTCGAGCAGCACCCAACCGCGCCCTGGCACGTCCAGCACCTGGCCGAGGTGGTAGTCGCCGTGGATGCGTTGCAGGGGCGGCCAATCGGCTCGAGCTGCCGCCTCGAAGATGTCGTCGATCGCGGGAGCCAGATCGGCGAGCGTGGGCGCCGCGCGCAGGGCTGCCTCGCGTCTGCGTGTCCAGGACCGCAGCTGTGCCTCGCGCGCGTCGGCCGGAGCGGTAGGCAGCACTCGCGCGAGCGCCGCGTGTACGTCGGCGGTCGCCGCACCGAGTTGGCGGGCGCGCGAGCGGAAGTCCACGCCGTCGGCGACGGCGTCGAGGGCCACCTGCCACGCGTCGCGGGTCCCGGCGAGAAACTCTGAGGCGAACGCCAGATGGCCGCTGGACACCAGATCCGGATGCACCGGATCGTCCCACTGGCCCGTGACCGACCCGATCGGGGCGGGGACCACCTCCGAACCCGCCGCGGCGAGGGCCGATTGCAGGATCACGTCGGGGTTGTCCCCGTGGTCGAGGACGCGGAACACCTTGACGATCAGGTCCTGGGTCCCGCACTCAGCGATGATGGAGGTGTTCGACTGCTCACCCGTGAGAACGCGCGATCCCTTCATCCGCACCGGGTGAGTCCCCGCCTGCGGGTGCCCCGTCGCCGGCTCGTCGCCGCCCACCGCCGCGAAGCCGTGGTCCGAGCGCCCACCGCCGCTCAGCAGCGCCATCAGCGCGGCGACGTAGACGGGGTCGTGCGGAGCGTCGTAGACGTAGCGGGCGCCGAGTACCGGGTGCTCGCACACCCCCAGGAGGGCGTGCTCGGCGCCGGCGAGCGGAGCGTCGCGGTAGGTGAGCGGCACTTGGTAGACCACCGGGGTCGCGCCGTGCTCGTCGACGACGATCAGGGTCTCCGTCCCGACGGCGCCCGCCGGGTCCTCGAACCGGAAGCCCCCGAGCCGGCGCAGCAGCGGGGTCTTGCCCTTGGCGGTGTACCAGCGCTGCCTGGGCATCCACGCCGCGAGCAGGTCGAGCGTGTCCAGCGCGCCGACCGCGCGGGGAGACTCTTCACCCATGGGGTGCACCCCCCGAGAAAAACGCATGGCTGAAGTCGTCCATATCCGTCAGTTCAGGCATCGTCGCTCTCCTGCAGGAGTAGCCAATAGAAATCGCGGGATCCGAGCGTCGCCATGTAGGTGGCATCGGCGCTCGCCCTCCCGAAGCCCGACCCGCCGAAGAGGTCGCGCACGTGCGCGCCCGCATACCGCGACGGCAGGTGCACCGTACCGCCCTGCGGACGGCTGGAAATGTTGTGCAGACACAGCACGGCCTCGGCGGCCCGGTCAAGCGTCGGGTCCGCCTCGACGCGCCGCGTAAAGGCCAGCAGCGCGTCGTTGTCGACGTCCCGCAGCTCGAAGTCGCCGAGTCCGAAGACCGGGTGCGCCGACCGGACCTGCAGCATCGCTCGCAGCCAGTGCAGCAATGAGCTGGACGAGGCGCGCTGCGCCTCCACGTTGACGCTGTTGTGGTGGTAGACCAACGACTGGATCACCGGCAGGAACAGCTTGCCCGGGTCGGCGCTGGAGAAGCCCGCGTTGCGGTCGGGGGTCCATTGCATCGGCGTGCGCACCGCGTCGCGGTCGCTCAGCCAGATGTTGTCGCCCATCCCGATCTCGTCGCCGTAGTAGAGGCACGGGCTGCCGGGCAGGCTCAGCAGCAGCGCGTTGATCAGCTCGATCTCGGCGCGCGAGTTGTCCAGCAAAGGGGCGAGGCGGCGCCGGATCCCGACGTTGGCCCGCATCCGGGGGTCGGGGGCGTACCAGCTGTACATGGCGGCGCGCTCCTCCGCGGTGACCATCTCGAGCGTGAGCTCATCGTGGTTACGCAGGAAGGTGCCCCACTGCCCGTCCGTGGGGATCGGTGGGGTGTCGGTGAGGACGTCGAGGATCGGGGTGGCCTTCTCCAGGCGCAACGCGGAGTAGAGCCTCGGCATCACCGGGAAGTGGAAGCACATGTGGCACTCCGGCGCCTCCGGCGTCCCGAAATAGTCCACCACCTCGTGCGGCATCTGGTTGGCCTCGGCGAGCAGGATCCGCCCCGGGTACTCCTCCGCGACGAGGACCCGTAGCCGTGCGAGGAACTCGTGGGTCTTCGGATGGTTCTCGCCGCTGTGCCCGTCCTCTTCGAACAGGTACGGGACCGCGTCGAGACGGAACCCGTCGATGCCAAGATCCATCCAGAACCGCACCACGTCGAACATCGCGTCAGCGACCGCCGGGTTCTCGAAGTTCAGATCCGGTTGGTGGGAGAAGAACCGGTGCCAGAAGTACTGGCGGCGCACGGGATCGAAGGTCCAGTTGGACACTTCGGTGTCAACGAAAATGACCCGCGCTTCCGCGTATTTCGTGTCGTCGTCGCTCCACACGTAGAAGTCGCTGTACGGCCCCTCCGGGTCGCTTCGAGAGGCCTGGAACCACGGATGCTGGTCGGACGTGTGGTTCATGACCAGGTCGGTGATCACCCGTATGCCGCGGGCGTGCGCCTGGTTCACCACCTCGGCGAATTCCGGCAGCGTCCCGAATTCGGGCAACACCGCCGTGAAATCGCTGATGTCGTAGCCGCCGTCGCGCAAGGGGCTCGCGTAGAAGGGGGGCAGCCACAAGCAGTCCACGCCGAGCCAGGCCAAGTAGTCGAGTTTGCCGATCAGGCCCCGGAAGTCGCCCGCCCCCGAACTGGTCGAGTCGGCGAACGCCCGGATCAGCACCTCGTAGAAGACCGCGGTCTTGTACCAGGTGGGATCGTCGGGCAGCCCCGAGGTGTGCGAGCTCGTTCCGGGCACGTCAGAACCTCCGGACGCTGATGATGTGCACGGGCTCGGCCCCCCGTCCCAGCCGCACGTACGCGTGCTCCCCCCATTGCCATGACGCGCCGGTGATGAGCTCCTTGGCCACGAAGCTCGTCCCCCACTCCAGGCCGAGCGCCGGCAGGTCGAAGTGCAGCCACGTCTCCCGCGTCGCGTGGGGGTCCAGGTTCGCGACGACGATGATCGTGTCGTCCTGCGCGCCGATCACCCGACGCTTGCTGAAGGCCAAAAAGTTGGCGTCGTCCGCGGTGTGGAAGACGATGTTGCGCAGCCAATGCAGCGCGGGGTGAGCGCGGCGGATCTCGTTGATCGTGGTCAGCCAGTCGGCCATCCACAGCTCCCCGGCCTTCGGGCCCTCTGGTTCGTAGTCCTCCCAGCGGCGGTTCTTGAACTGGTATTTCTCGTTGTCGATCTGCTCCTCCACGCCGGTACGCGGCACGGCCTCGATCAGCTCGTACCCCGAATAGATCCCGTACGTCGGCACGAGCGTGGCGGCGAGGGCAGCGCGCAGCTTCCACGCGGTCGGGCCGCCGAACTGCATGTACGGGGTGAGGATGTCGTGAGTCGTCGGCCAGAAGCTCGGCCGCATGAACGGGGCGTCGACCTGCGCCAGCTCCTCGACGTACTCGCGCAGCTCCTGCGCCTCGTTGCGCCAGGCGTAGTAGGTGTAGCTCTGCTGGAATCCCATCGTGCCCAGGGCCTTCATCATCGGCGGCCGAGTGAACGCCTCCGCCAGCCAGATGACGTCCGGATGGCTCGCAGCCACATCGGCGATGAGCCATTGCCAGAACTCGACCGGCTTGGTGTGCGGGTTGTCGACGCGGAAGATCTTCACGCCATGGTCGATCCACACCTGCACCAGGCGGCGGATCGCCGCGTAGATGCCCGCCGGGTCGTTGTCGAAGTTGAGCGGGTAGATGTCCTGATACTTCTTCGGCGGGTTCTCTGCGTAGGCGATCGTGCCGTCCGCCCGGGTCGTGAACCACTCCGGATGCTCGCTCACCCACGGATGGTCCGGTGCGCACTGCAGCGCAAGGTCCATCGCCACCTCCAGGCCGAGCCGCGCGGCCTCGGCGACGAAGAAGTCGAAGTCGTCGAACGTGCCCAGCGACGGATCGATCGCGTCATGCCCGCCGTCCGCGCTACCGATGGCGTACGGACTGCCTGGATCGTCGGGGCCCGCCACGAGCGTGTTGTTGGGGCCTTTGCGGTTGACCTGGCCGATCGGGTGGACGGGGGTGAGGTAGACGACGTCGAAGCCCATCCGGGCGATGGCCGGCAGGCGCTGGGTCGCGGTGCGCAGCGTGCCGGTCACCCACTTGCCGGTCGTCTCGTCGAGGTAGCACCCTTCGCTGCGCGGGAAGATCTCGTACCACGCCCCGTACAGGGCGCGGTCGCGCTCGACCCGCCACGCATAGTCGGGGCTGGGCGACACGAACTGCCGCAGGGGGCGCGTGAGCAGCTCGGCGCGCACGGCCGGGGCGATCCCGCCGACCAGCCGCTCCTCGACGTCTCGGGAGGTGTCACGCAAGGCCGCCGCCCCCGCCGTCAACCGGTCGCGAGCGTCGTCGGGGCGCTGGACCTCGTCGCGAGCGCGCTCCAGCAGCCGGGCCCCCTCCTCGAGCATCATTTCGACGTCGACCCCGGCGCGCACCTTGATCGTCGCGTCGTGCTCCCACGTGCCGTACGGGTCGCTCCATCCCTCGACCCGGTAGCTCCACCGGCCGACTCGGTCGGCCGCCGTCACGGCCTCCCAGATCATGAGGCCGGCGTTGATGCACTTCATCGGAACGACGTGCTCGCCGCCGGTCGGGTCGACGAGCACGAGGCTCGCGTTGACGGCGTCGTGTCCCTCGCGGAAAACGGTGGCCGTGAAACGAACGTCCTCACCGACCACCGCGATCGTCGGCCATGCCCCGCCCTCCAGGACCGGCTGTACGTCGAGCACCGGAATGCGCCCGATGGGCCGGCCCGCTGGGCTCGACGCGACGGGCGCAGGGACCGGTGCGGCAGCCCGTGCGGGAGCCGATGATGGGCCGGTTGGCGCAGATCGGAGGTCGGCGGGTGGCGGGGTCGCGTTCACGCTTCCGACGCTATCGGTTTCAAGCTCGCCGCTGCGTGTCCTGGGACGCCGCGAGCGTCACATGCATGCTCGCGGCATGCCCTGACCGTCGGCTAAACTCCCAGACGTGAAGGCAATTCGACGATTTAACGTGCGGTCCGTGCTCCCGGAGCAGATCCGGCAGCTCGGGGAGCTGGCCGCCAACCTGCGGTGGTCATGGCACACCGCCAGCCGCAACCTCTTCGCCGAGATGGCGCCCATCCGCTGGGAGAAGGCCGGACACGACCCGGTGGCTCTCCTGTCGAGTCTTTCGGCGGAAGAGCTGGAAGCCCTCGCCGCGAGCCCCGAGTTCGTGGCCAAGGTCGAGACCGCCTACGACGACCTGCAGGCGTACATCACGCAGCCGCGGTGGTACCAGAAGTGGGCGCAGGACACCCAGGGCAATGCTCCGCGCTCGATCGCGTACTTCAGCGCCGAGTACGGCATCACCGAGGTACTGCCGCAGTACTCCGGGGGCCTTGGCATCTTGGCCGGAGACCACCTCAAGTCCGCTTCGGACCTCGGGGTCCCGGTCATCGGGGTGGGCCTGTTCTACCAGACCGGCTACTTCGCGCAATCGCTGAACGCCGACGGCTGGCAGCAAGAGACCTACCCGGTGCTCGACCCGGACGGGCTCCCCCTGTCGCTGCTGCGCGGCGAGGACGGCAAGGCCGCCACCGTCAAGCTCAGCATGCCCGGGGGCCGCACGCTGCACGCCTTCATCTGGCGCGCGCAGCTGGGCCGTATCCCACTGCTCCTGCTCGACAGCGACGTCCACGAGAACGACCTGGATCTGCGGGGCATCACGAACCGGTTGTACGGCGGGGGCGGCGAGCAGCGCGTTCAGCAGGAGATGCTGCTCGGGATGGGGGGCGTGCGTGCCCTGCGACTCTGGAGCAGGCTCAGCGGCGACCCGGCACCCGACGTCTACCACTGCAACGAGGGCCATGCCGGCTTCCTCGGCATCGAGCGGATCCACGAGCTGACGACGCAGCACGCTCTGACCTTCGACGAGGCCGTCGAGGCGACGCGCGCCGCGACCGTGTTCACGACCCACACTCCGGTGCCGGCGGGCATCGACCGCTTCGGCGCTGACCAGATCCGGCGCTACTTCGGCGGTGACAACTCGCTGGAAGGGGTGTCCGTTGACCGGCTCCTGGCGCTCGGTGCGGAGACCTACCCCGGCGGCGCCGGCGGCGTCTTCAACATGGCGCTCATGGGCTTGCGCCTGGCCAAGCAGGCGAACGGCGTCTCCCGCTTGCACGGTGCCGTGAGCCGCGAGATGTTCGCGGGTCTGTGGCCGGGCTTTGACGGCGACGAGGTGCCGATCACCTCCATCACCAACGGTGTCCACGCTCCGACGTGGGTCGACCAGCGGATCTTCGATCTCGCGGACACGTACGGGCCGCTGGCATCCTCCAGCGCCAAGATCGCGCAGTACGCCCGCAAGGCCACCGACGAGCAGATGTGGGCGGTGAAGCGTGAGCTGCGCGCCACGCTCGTGGAGATGGCGCGACGACGCACGAGGGAGAGCTGGCTCAAGCGCGGTGCGTCTGCGGCCGAGCTCGGCTGGACCGATGACATCCTGAGCGCCGACGTGCTGACGCTGGGGTTCGCTCGCCGGGTGCCCACGTACAAGCGGCTCACCCTCATGTTGCGCGACCCCGAGCGGCTGAAGCGCATCCTGCTCGACCCCGACCGCCCCGTGCAGCTCGTCATCGCGGGCAAGTCGCACCCGGCGGACGACAATGGCAAGCGGCTCATCCAGAAGATGGTCAGGTTCGCCGACGACCCGCAGGTCCGCCGCCGCATCGTGTTCCTGCCGAACTACGACATCGGCATGGCGCGCCACCTCTACCCGGGCTGCGACGTGTGGCTCAACAACCCGTTGCGGCCGCTGGAGGCGTGCGGTACGTCCGGCATGAAGGCCGCCCTGAACGGGGGATTGAACCTCTCGGTCCTCGACGGGTGGTGGGACGAGTGGTACGACGGTGAGAACGGCTGGGACATCCCGACCGCCGACGGCGTGGACGACCCTGATCGTCGCGACGACATCGAGGCCGCCGCGCTCTACGACCTCATCGAGAACCGCGTAGCGCCGCGTTTCTACGACGTCGACGAGGCAGGCGTGCCGCGACGCTGGGTCGGGATGATGCGGCACACGCTCACCACGCTGGGCCCGAAGGTGCTGGCCACACGCCAGGTGCAGGACTACACGACGGAGCTGTATCTGCCTGCGGCGCGCGCCTCCCGTGCCGTGACCGACAACGACTTCGCGGGGGCGCGCGACCTCGCCGCATACCGTCGACGTATCACCGACGAGTGGCCGTCGCTGCACGTGAACCACGTCGAGTCCTCGGGGGTGTCTGACGCACCGCAGATCGGCGAGAGCTTCCACATCCGCGCGTTCGTCTCTCTCGGAACCCTGCGGACTGAGGATGTCGACGTGCAGGTGGTGTACGGACACGTCGATGCTAACGACCAGCTCACGAACACGGCGACGAGCTCCCTGTCCCCGATTGAGGTGTACGAGGGAGGGCGGCACCGCTTCGAGACCGACCTGAAGATCGTGCGCACGGGACCGTTCGGGTACACCGTACGCATCGTGCCGAAGCACCCGCGTCTGGAGACGCCGGCGGAGTTCGGCCTGGTGGCCAACGCCTGACCGTCACAGCGCGTGATCGTCAAGAAGCCCGTGAGGTTGAGGACCACCCGGGCATGGGCCTGCTGGGGTCCGGGATCCGCGTGTGGGCCCCGGGCGCGTCAGACGATCAGATAAATCTGCAGCGTCGCCGCTCCCACCCGGGTCACGTGGCCAGGGCCGATCAGGGGGACCGCACCTCCCGTGTCCGGGGCCGGTCGCTCCCAGCCTGAGTCCCATAACAGCTGGTAGGCGTCGCCGAAAAGGCCCAGCGGGGGCAGCGTCACCTCCTCCGGGCGGTGCTTGCCCTGGAAGACCAACAGCAGGCTGTCGCTCTTGACGTCGAACCCGTACAGCTGCATTTGCAGCACCCGGCACGCCGGGTCGTCCCACGCGGCGCTATCCATCAGCTCGCCCTGTCGCCCGAACCACAGGACATCGCCGCGCCCGTCGCCCAGTCGAGGCATCGGGCTGAAGAAGGTGGACTGCCGGAAGACCCGATGCTCGCGCCGTAACGACAGCAGGTATTTGGTCGTGGCCAGCAGGTCCTCCTGCCACGGCTCGGGCTCCCAGTTCAGCCAGCTGAGGGCGTTGTCCTGACAGTAGGCGTTGTTGTTGCCGCGCTGAGTCCGGCCGAGCTCGTCCCCGGCACACAGCATCGGCACGCCGGTGGCGAGCAGGGTGGTGGCGAGCAGGTTGCGCATCGACCGGCGCCGCGCCGCACGGATAGCCGGGTCGTCCGTCGAACCCTCGACCCCGTGGTTGTAGGAGCGGTTGTCGTTGGTGCCGTCCCGGTTGTCCTCGCCGTTGGCCTCGTTGTGCTTATGGCCGTACGCGGTGAGGTCGGCCAACGTGAACCCGTCATGGGCGGTCACGAAGTTGACGCTGGCGAGCGGTCCCCGATCGTCATGGTCGAACATGTCCGCGCTCCCGGTGAGCCGCGTCGCGAGATTGCGCACGCCGTGCCCGGTGTACTCGTGCTGGGCCATGTCGCCGAGCCAGAAGGTGCGCACCGCGTCGCGGAACCGGTCGTTCCACTCACCGAACGGCGGCGGGAACTGCCCGGTCCGCCAGCCGTGGATACCGCAGTCCCACGGCTCGGAGATCAGCTTCACCCGGGACAGCACGGGGTCGGTCCGCAGGGCCACGAGGAACGGGTGGTCCGGGTTGTAGTCGTCACCTGGCCCGCGGGCGAGCGCGACGCCCAGGTCGAAACGGAAGCCGTCGACGTGGCACTGCTCGACCCAGTACCGCAGCGAGTCCAAGACCAACCCGCAGGTCATCGGGTTGCGCAGGTCGAACGTGTTGCCGCACCCTGTGACGTCGATGTCGCGGCCGCGCTCGTCGAGGCGGTAGTAGGTGGCGCTGTCGATGCCGCGCCAGGACAGGGTCGGCCCGCGTTGGCTCTGCTCCGCCGTGTGGTTGTAGACGACGTCCAGGATGACCTCCAGCCCAGAGTCGTGCAGGGTGCGCACCATCGACTTGAACTCGTCGACCACGTCCTGCGGATCGGTGACGGAGGCGTAGGTCGCCTGCGGGGCGAAGAACCCGAGCGTGCTGTACCCCCAATAGTTCGTCCGGCCGCTGATCGCCAAGTGCTGCTCGGGGGAGAAGGCCTGGACCGGCAACAGCTCCAGCGTCGTCACGCCGAGGCTCAACAGGTGGTCCACGAACGCGGGATGCGCCAGGCCCGCGTACGTACCCCGCAGCTCCTCCGGCACGCCGGGGTGCAGGGCGGTCGCGCCCTTGACGTGGGCCTCATAGATGACGGTGTGGGTCCAAGGGACGCGCTGCCCCGTGTGCGACCCCCAGTCGAAGCGGTCGTCGATCACCACCGAGCGAGGCACGAAGGGGGCGCTGTCGCGGTCGTCGCGCACATCGATTGGTCCCACCAGGTCGGGTCCCACGCTGTGGCCGTAGATCGCAGGTGTCAGGTGCACGTCGCCGTCGATGGCGCGTCCGTACGGGTCCAGGAGGAGCTTCGCGGGGTTGTGGCGCATCCCGGCGTCGGGACGCCACGGGCCGTCCACGCGAAACGCGTAGCGCTGGCCGGGGCGCACCTGCGGCAGCGTCGCGAACCACGTGCCGTGCATCCGGTGCGTCATCGGGTGGCGCACCTCCGACGCGCCGCTCGGATCGTCCGCGTCGAAGAGACACAGCTCGACGCGATCGGCTCGCGAGGCGTATACGGCGAAGGTGGTGCCCTCGGCCGTCGAGGTGACGCCGAGGCGTGGGGGCAGATCCGGGCTAGGCCGCATTGGCCCAGCGTAGCGACAGGGCACGCCGCGTCGAGCGGCTGGACAACGTGAGCTCGGCAGGAGAACTCGGTCCGCGAATCCCGAGGTGCCGAACGGGCTGCGTGCGTCGAATCGTCAGCAGCAGGAAGTGGTTCGCGATGCCGCTGCCGGATACGTTAGGAGCATGAGCGATCCCACTGCGTTGCCGGACTTCCCGCCGCCCGCCGAGGAGCATCCGTTGCGTGGACGCATGCTCGACGCGCTGCAGGACGAGGGATACCGTCCCGACATCGACCCGGACGGCGACATCGCGTTCAAGGTCCAGGGGCAGCAGCTCTTCGTGCACTGCGTCGAGGGCGATGTACCGCTCATGCGCGCGTTCGGACAGTGGCAGATCGACGACGAGCTGTCGAAAGACGAGCTGCAGCGACTGCGGGCGTGCAACGAGTTGACGCTGCGGCTCAACGCCGTCAAGGTCGGGCTCAACGGCGACACCCTCTTTGTGACGATGGAGCAGATCTGTCCGACCGGCATCGACGCGCGGATGTACGTCTCGATCGCCGTCCAGATGTTGCTCCAGGCGGTGCAGCTGTGGCACGAGCTGATGCTGGGCAAGGACGTCTTCGGAGAAGGGATCGCCTGAGATGAGTTCCACAAGTGAGTACGTGCGCCTGGAGGTCGCGGACGGCATCGGCACGATCCGCGTCGACCGGCCGAAGATGAACGCGCTGGACGGCCAGATCCAGGACGCGATCGCCGCGTTCGCCGAGGAAGTAAGCGACCGTGACGACGTCGCGGCCGTGATCGTCTACGGCGGCCCCAAGGTGTTCGCCGCGGGCGCGGACATCAAGGAGATGCAGCACATGACGTACGCCGAGATGTCGGTGCGCGCCCCGAAGATCGGGGCCTTCACGACCGCGGTCGCCGCGATCGGCAAGCCGACGGTGGCAGCGATCGAGGGATACGCGCTTGGCGGGGGCTGCGAGCTGGCCCTGGCGTGCGACTTTCGCGTCGCGGGCTCCAATGCCCAGCTCGGTCAGCCCGAGATCCTGCTCGGCATCATCCCGGGGGCGGGCGGTACTCAACGCCTGCCCCGGCTCGTCGGTCCGGCGAAGGCCAAGGAGCTCATCTTCTCGGGGCGGCCGGTCGACGCGCAGGAGGCGCTGCGGATCGGGCTGGTGGACCGGATCAGCGAGCCCGGGCAGGCGTACGAGCTGGCGCTGGAGATGGTGAAGGGTTACGTCGGCGGTCCGGCTCAGGCGCTGCGCTTGGCGAAGGCCGCGGTCGACCGGGGTCTGGAGGTCGACCTGGAGACGGGGATGTCCATCGAGGCGATGCAGTTCGCGGGCGCCTTCGCGACGGCAGACCAGAAGATCGGCATGGCCTCGTTCGTCGAGCAGGGACCGGGCAAGGCGAGCTTCACAGGCCGGTGAGCTGACCCGTGCAGGGTCGGCCGCCATTACCGGCCGACCCATGTGGGATCCGTCACGCGCGGAGGCGTCGAGCGTGCGATCCGGTCAGCGTAAAGTTGTAGAGCTAGTGACCGCGCTCAGACCTGCGTCGGCCTCTGTGTATCCCGTCTCCGCGCGAACCGCCTCCGTGCGTACCGCAGGATGGGCCGCCGGACGGCTCGGGAACGGCAGCCAACAAAGGAGGGCGAGAGATGAACATCGTCGTCTGCATCAAGCACGTGCCCGACGCGCAGGGCGACCGGTCGTTCGAGAGCGACCAGACCACGGACCGCGAATCGGTCGACGGACTGCTGTCCGAACTGGATGAGTACGCCATCGAGGAGGCCCTCAAGATCCGAGAGGCCGGCGAGGGCGAGGTCACCGTCGTGACGATGGGCCCGGCCAAGGCCGCCGACGCGATCAAGAAGGCCCTCCAGATGGGCGCCGACAAGGGCGTGCACGTCCTGGACGACGCGCTCGCGGGTTCGGACGCCCCTGCCACGTCCCTGGTGTTGGCCGAGGCGATCAAGAAGATCGGCGCTCCGGATCTGGTCATCACGGGGATGGCCTCGACCGACGGCAGCATGTCGGTCGTGCCCGCCATGCTGGCGGAGCGTCTCGGGATCTCGCAGGTCACGTTCGCCTCCGAGCTGACTCTGACCGGCGGCACCGCGACCATCCGCCGCGACGGCGACATTGCGACCGAGATCATCGAAACGAAATTGCCCGCGCTGGTGTCGGTGACGGACCAGATCAACGAGCCGCGCTACCCCTCGTTCAAGGGGATCATGGCGGCGAAGAAGAAGCCGGTCGAGACGTGGGGGTTGGGTGATCTGGGACTTGACCCGGGCCAGGTCGGCCTCGACGCGGCGTGGACGAAGGTGCTGTCGACCGCCCAGCGGCCTCCGCGCGACAAGGGGCTGATCGTTACCGACGACGGCCAGGGCGGCGCGGTGCTCGCGCAGTTCCTGGCGATCCAGAAGTTCGTGTGAGCAGCGGAGAGGGCACAGGGATCCCGATGGCCGAAGTTCTCGTCCTGGTCGACCACGTCGATGGAGAGGTGCGTAAGACGACGTCCGAGATGCTCACGTTCGCGGCCCGGCTCGGTGAGCCGTCGGCCGTCTTCCTCGGGCCCGGCCTCGACGTGGCGACTGACGCGCTGGCCCGGTTCGGGGCGAGCAAGATCTACGCTGTGTCGGCGCCGGACGCGTCCGAATACCTGGTAGCCCCCGTGGCCGAGGTCCTCGCCCAGCTCATTGAGCAGGTCTCGCCTGCGGCGATGTTGCTATCGAGCAGCACGCACGGCAAGGAGATTGCCGCGCGTCTCGCGATCAAGACCTCCTCCGGTCTGATCACCGACGCCGTCGACATCCGGGCCGGCGGGGAGGGCGTGGAGACGACGCAGTCGGTGTTCGCCGGCTCGTTCACGGTCGAGGCGACCGTCACGAAGGGCACCCCGATCATCACCGTGAAGCCGAACTCGTGCGCGCCACAGGCGGTGGCCGGGACGGCGACCGTGGAGGAGGTGTCGGTGAGTGTGTCCGACCTCGCCAAGGGCGCGCGGATCACCGAGCGCCGTGAGAAGGAGGCGACCGGTCGGCCCGAGCTGACGGAGGCGGCGATCGTCGTGTCGGGCGGTCGCGGCACGGGTGGCGACTTCGGCGCCGTCGAAAGCCTGGCGGATACGCTGCGCGCTGCGGTGGGCGCTTCCCGAGCCGCCGTCGACGCCGGCTGGTACCCGCACACTCACCAAGTCGGCCAGACCGGCAAGCAGGTCTCGCCGCAGCTTTACGTAGCCTGCGGTATCTCGGGGGCGATCCAGCACCGGGCCGGCATGCAGACCTCCAAGACCATCGTGGCCATCAACAAGGACGATGAGGCGCCCATCTTCGACCTCGTCGACTTCGGCGTGGTAGGTGACCTGTTCGAGGTGCTGCCGCAGGCGGACGCCCAGATCAAGGCTCACCGCGGATAGCGTCGCTGGATCGGATCGCCGGACCCTTTGATGACCGTGCCCGGTCGCTCTCCGCGGCGGCCGGGCTTTGGCGTGCCCGAACCTTGGCGAGCCCGACCGGCGTCATCGCGGAACCCGAGATGGTGGATCGGCCAGTCTCGCGAGACGAGGTCGCGGTAGAAAGCACCGAGCCCCGACGGCTTCGGGGGGCAGCGTCGGGGCTCAGTGGGTCAGGGGGGCGACCGCATCGAGGCGGAACTCGCGCGGTCGGTATGGCTACCCTAACCGACCTGGTCCGGAGGGCCTTCATCAGATCAAGGGATGGTTTGCGCGAGCGGCTGGCGCGACCGACGTCCTTCGAGGAAAGGTGCAGGTCGCGCCCCGCGACGCCGCGTCGCGGGCGCCTCTGCGCGCCAGCGGAGACCTCCATCACACCGCCGACGTCCCGCCGACGTACCATGCTTCGGTGAGCGTCTACCTCGACCACGCAGCGACGACGCCCGTGCTGCCCGAGGTGGCCGACATGGTCGCGGAGGCGATGCGCGAGGTAGGCAACCCGAGCTCCGTGCACGCGCGAGGCCGAGCCGCTCGTCGCCGGGTGGAGGAGGCGCGCGAGGATCTCGCCGACGCCCTGGGCGCCCGGCCCGCCGAAGTGCTGTTCACCTCAGGCGGCACGGAGTCGGACAACTTGGCCGTCAAGGGGCTGTTCCGACACGCGCGCGACCTCGACGGCGCCCGGCGTCGCTTGGTCGTGTCCTCCGTGGAGCACTCGGCGGTGAACGACTCGGTGGAACACCTGGTGAGTCGCGAAGGTGCGGCGGTCACCTGGGTGCCCTGTGGGCGCGACGGCGTCGTGCGCGTCGACGACTTCGCGGCTGCGATCGACGACCCGGGCTCGGGCGGGGCCGCGTCTGTCGCCGCCGTCATCGATATGTGGGTCAACAACGAGACGGGGATCGTGCAGCCCGTCGCCGCGGTCGCCGCGCTGGCGCGAGAGCGGGGCCTGCCTTTGCATACCGACGCGGTGCAAGCGGTGGGGAAGGTCCCGCTCGACTTCGCGGCGAGTGGCGCCGACGCGCTCGCCGCGTCCGCGCACAAGATCGGCGGCCCGATCGGCGTCGGGGTCCTGCTGGCCCGACGGGACGCGCCGATCCAGCCGATCTCCCACGGCGGGGGTCAGGAGCGCCAGCTGCGCAGCGGCACGGTCGCTATGCCGCTCATCGTCGGGATGTCGCTGGCCGTGCGCCGGGCCGTCGACTCCAGGGCGGATGAGGCGCAGCGCGTGGGGGCGCTGCGGGACCACCTGTTGGCGGGGGTGCTGGAACGCATTCCGGGCGCGCAGGTCACGGGACTCTGGGAGCCCGGCGACGTCCTGCGGCGCTCGCCCGTCCACGCGCACGTCCTGTTGCCCGATTGCCAGGGCGACTCACTGCTGTTCCTGCTCGACGCCGCGGGCGTGGCGTGCTCGACCGGGTCGGCGTGTCACGCGGGCATCCCCCACCCCAGCCATGTGGTGCTCGCGATGGGTTATCCGGAACAGGAGGCGCGCGGTGCGCTGCGGCTCACGCTCGGGTGGACCAGCACAGAGGCTGACGTGCTCGACTGCCTCGCCGCCCTCCCGGAGGCCGTGGCGCGCGCGCAGCGGGCGTACGCGGCGACCCGGCTGCGGGCCGCCGCGCGGGGGGCCTGATGCCCTGCCCTGTCCCAGCGCGCCGGAGCTGCCGGAAGCGCCACCGATGAGAATCGTCGCCGCGATGAGCGGGGGTGTCGACTCGGCCGTTGCCGCGGCACGGATGCTGGAGCAGGGCCACGACGTCGTCGGTGTCCACCTCGCGCTTTCTCAGTCCCCGGCGACGTTGCGCGCCTCCGCGAAGGGCTGTTGCTCCATCGAGGACGCGGGCGACGCCCGCCGGGTGGCGGACCGACTGGGCATCGCCTTCTACATCTGGGATCTCGCGGAGGAGTTCCGGCGGGAGGTGATGGACGACTTCGTCACCGAGTACGCGCTCGGCCGCACCCCGAACCCGTGCCTGCGCTGCAACGAGCGGATCAAATTCGCCGCCCTGCTGGACACCGCGCTGGCCCTCGGCTTCGACGGTGTGGCCACCGGCCACTACGCGCGGGTGTCGATGCCAGGGGACCCGCTCAACATGACCGGGCGACGCGAGTTGCACCGTGCCGTCGACGCGGCCAAGGACCAGTCGTACGTGCTGGGAGTTCTTGACATCGAACAGCTCGCGGGTGTGCACCTGCCCCTCGGGGACTCGACGAAAGACGTGGTGCGGGCCGAGGCCGCGGCCCGGGGCTTCTCCGTGGCACGCAAGCCCGACAGCCACGACGTCTGCTTCATCCCCGACGGTGACACGCGGGCCTTCCTCGCGGCCCGCCTGGGGGATCGTCCCGGCCCGATCGTCGACGTCGACGGCACGGTCGTGGGCGAGCATCGCGGGACGTACGGTTTCACGGTCGGGCAACGGCGCGGACTGCAACTGCGGCGGCCCGCGTCTGACGGGCGGGCGCGCTACGTCGTCGGCGTGGACGTGCAGCGCGGCGAAGTGCTGGTCGGACCCGACGAAATGCTCGGGATCGACATCGTGAGGGGCCGGCATGGCCGCTGGTGCGGAGATCCGTTGACGGGGGAACTGTCGTGCGCGGTGCAGCTGCGCGCCCACGGCGAGGAGGTCCCCGCCACGGCACGCGTGGCCGGGGCATCGGGCGCGTCGTCCCAGGAAGCTGACCCGATCGTGGAAATCGCTCTCTCACAGCGTACGAGGGGAGTCGCGGCCGGCCAGAGCGCGGTGCTCTACGACGGCACCCGCGTGGTCGGCTCTGTCACGATCGAGTCCACGGCACGGTTCTAAGCGCCTCGTTTATCGCGGCGACGGGCGCGTGCTCCGGCGACGTCGGCACGCGCCGGTCACGGCGCTGGCGGTGGGAGCGGTGGTGGCCGTAGGGGTGTCCCTCGCGGGCCGAGCGCGCCGTCGCCGGTCGAGCCCAGCATGAGCCCGGTTTCAGGCCGGTATGAGCCCTGCGTGAGCGCGATGAGAGCTTGGTATGAGCCCGAAATGAGCTCGACCGTTCCGTAGGCTGCGGGATGTGAGCAGAGCGAGCGGGTTGGGGTCGTGGCCGGGGACGAGCGCGCAGGACTTCCGCGAGGCGCTTCGGGTCGTGCGCGACACGATGAGCGACGATTCCAGGACGGATGTGCCCGGTATCGCGTATCTGCCGGAGATGCCCGGCCGAGGTCCCGGCGCCGACATGATCGGCCGCACCGCCGGGATGCTCGTCGAGCTGCATGTGGACCTCCAGCCCTCGGGCTGGCGCCTGGTCGATCGGCAGGGTCGGGACGTCAGGCAGGCTCGTTCCGGGCTGCGCGCCGACCTCGACGAGCTGGCGGAGGCGTACGACGGATGGGAAGGCGACCTCAAGATCCAGGTGGCGGGGCCGTGGACCCTAGCCGCGCAGCTACGGGTGGCCCGCGGTGAACGCGTCGTGGGGGACGCCGGCGCGTGCCGCGAGGTGACGGCCTCGCTCGCCGAGGGGTTGCGCCTGCACCTCGCGGAGGTGCGCAGGCTGGTGCCCGGGGCGCGGCTTGTGGCCCAGCTGGACGAGCCCCTGCTGCCGGCGGTGCTCGCGGGGGAGCTGGCGACGAGCAGCGGATTCGGGCGGCTGCGGGCGATCGACCCCGAGGACGCGCGGATCGGCTTGCGGGAGGTCGTCGACGCCGCCCGAACTGCCGGCGCGGCGGAGACGGTCGTGCACAGCTGTGCGCCGGGGATCCCGTTCACGCTGCTCCACCAGGCGGGCGCGGACGGGGTGTCGGTCGACGTCGCACTCCTGGGGGAGCGCGAGTGGGAGTCGATCGCCGTGTGCGTCGAAGCGGGGGTACGACTGTGGGCTGGGGCCCTGCCCACGGATGACCTGGCCCGTCCCGCGACGGTCGTTGCGCACGACGTGGAGCGCCCCTGGCGCGCGCTGGGCCTGCACCCGGGACTGCTCGACGGCGTGGTGCTCACACCAGCGTGCGGGTTGGCCGGTGCGACGCCGGCCGGGGCTACGGGGGCCCACCGGACGTTGGTCGAGGCGGCCGCGGAGTTGACGGAGGCTTCGACACGATGATGTGGCTCGTCCCGGCAGGTGTGCCTTCGGTGGGTGCCTGCGGCGCGTGTCTGCGGCGCGTGCTTGAGGCGCGTGCTTTGAGGCGCGGAGCCGCCGGGACGGGCGGTACGCGGGTCAGTCGGTGGTCAGTCGTTGGTCAGACCGGAAAGTACCGCGCGTGCCACACGAGGAAGGCGTAGACCGTCCAGATCAGGCGGCTATGGTCGGCGACGCCGGCCTGGTGCTCATCCATCAATCGCACGAGCATCGACGTATCGAACAGGTCCTGGGCGGCGGGCGAATAGAACTCGTCGCGCACGCGACCGTTCCACGGCTGCTCCCTGAGCCACAGGCGGATCGGGACCGGGAAGCCCAGCTTGGGGCGCTCGTAGTATTCGCGCGGAAGTTTGTCGCGCGCAGCGGCGCGGAAGAGTCGCTTGGTGTGGGTGCCGTCCATGCGGAAGGCCGTCGGCACCTTCGCGGCGACTTTCATGACCTCCTTGTCGAGGAACGGCACGCGGACCTCGATCGAGTTGGCCATCGACATCTTGTCGGCCTTGAGCAGGATGTCGCCGACCATCCATAAGTGGATGTCGAGGTGCTGCATCCGGGTGGCGTCGTCCTGGCCGATCGTGCGCGCGTAGAACGGCCCGGTGATGTCTTGAGGTGTCAGCGGGAATTCGACGGGTTGGTTCATCAGGTCGCGTACCTGGTCAGCACGGAACTGGTAGGCGTTGCCGATGAACCGGTCCACGAGATCGGTGGTGCCCCGGCGTAGATAATTCTTGCCGTGGAAATCGGGAAATCGTGACGCCGCCGCCCACAGGCCCGTCCTCATGGACTTCGGCAGGGCGGACAGGTGGCGCAATCCGTGAGGTTCGTTGTAGATCTGGTAGCCGCCGAACAGCTCGTCAGCGCCCTCGCCGGACAGCACGACCTTGACATGCTCCCGCGCCAACTTGGAGACGAAGTACAGCGGAACGCACGCGGGATCGGCCAGGGGTTCGTCCATATGCCATTGGATGTCAGACAGGGCGTCCCAGTATTCCTCAGGCGTAATCACCTTGCTGTGCGATTCCACGCCGATCTGTGTCGCCAACGCGAGCGCGGCGTCGATCTCGTTGTATCCGGGATTCTCGAATCCCACCGTGAACGTCCGCTGCCCCCCGAAGCTCGCGGCGACGAAGCTGGAGTCGACCCCTGAAGACAGGAACGAGCCCACCTCGACGTCGGCGATCATGTGCGCCTGCACGGAGTCGTCCAGGACCGCGGACAGCTCCTCGACGTGATCCTCGAACGTCCGCCCGATGTCCGGGTGGAATTCGGCGGCCCAGTAGCGGCGGATCTCGTACTGCCCGTCCTTCCACCGAAGGTAGTGCGCCGGCGGCAACGTGAAGATGCCGGTGAACATCGTCTCGTCGAGCGGGTTGTATTGGAACGACAGGTAGGTGGACAAGGCCTCCATATTGAGCTCGCGGCGCACACCGGGATGCTCGAGGAGACACTTGATCTCGCTCGCCCACGCCAGCCCGTCCTTTAGCGGCGCGTAATAGAGCGGCTTGATCCCGAAGAAGTCCCGCGCGAGAAAGACTTCCCGTTCCCGGGAGTCCCAGACGGCGAAGGCGAACATCCCCCGCAGATGATCGAACACCCTCGTCCCGTGCTCCTCGTACGCGTGCAGCAACACCTCGGTGTCCGAGTGAGTGCGGAACCGGTGACCGCGCGCTGCGAGCTGCTCGCGCACTTGGCGGTAGTTGTAGATCTCGCCGTTGAACGTGATGACCTTGCTGCCGTCCGCGTTGAAGATGGGCTGCTGGCCGGACTCCAGGTCGATGATCGACAGCCGCCGGAAGCCGAGCTGAACGTTGCCGTCGGCGTGGAACCCGTCATCGTCCGGGCCTCGGTGCGCAATGCGCTCGGCCTGCGCGTGGATGACCGCCTCACGCTCGTACGAGCCGGTCGGGTCGACGAATCCGCAGATACCGCACATGACTCGAACCTACCGTCCCGAGCCGGTGCGCTCCCGGACGCCCCACGGGTCAGGGCTGATCGCCGCGCCACCCGCGGGCGAGCGCTGTCCGACCGCCGCGCCTCCGCGGGCGAGCGCTGTCCGACCCCTGCGGCAGGATGTTCCATGTGAGCGAGCCGACCCCCGTCGCCGGGGCGATGTCCGAGGCCGACGCACCATCGGAGGCCGAGGCGATGTCCGAGACCGACGCGCCGCCGGAGGCCGACACCCAGGTCCGGCACGTCTGGACCGAGCTCGCCGAGGAGATCCGCGAGCACCAGTTCGCGTATTACGTGCGCGACGCGCCGACGGTCTCCGACGGGGCATACGACGGGCTGCTGAGGCGCCTGCAGGACGTGGAGGTGCAGCACCCCGACCTGCGCACCCCCGACAGCCCGACGCAGCTCGTCGGCGGCGCGTTCTCCACCGAGTTCGCCGCGGTCGACCATCGCGAGCGGATGCTGAGCCTGGACAACGTGTTCAGTGCCGCCGAGTTGGCCGAGTGGGGGCAGCGGGTGCAGCGCGGCGCCGACGGCGCCGACATCCACTGGCTCACCGAGCTCAAGATCGACGGGATCGCGATCAACCTGCTCTACGAGGACGGCCGCCTCAGTCGGGCGCTGACCCGTGGCGACGGGCGCACGGGCGAGGACGTCACGCTCAACGTCCGGACGATCGAGGGCGTGCCGCAGCACCTGCGCGCCGGTGCCGGGGTCGCGGTGCCCGCGTTGATCGAGGTGCGCGGCGAGGTGTTTTTTCCCGTGGCGGAGTTCGCAGAACTCAACGCGTCGCTGGTCGAGGGGGGACGTCCGCCCTTCGCGAACCCGCGCAACGCCGCCGCGGGGTCGCTGCGCCAGAAGGACCCCAAGGTCACCGCGTCGAGGCCGCTGCGGCTGCTCGTCCACGGGATCGGCGCGCGCGAGGGATTCGACGTGGGCCGGCAGTCGCACGCGTACGAGGCCCTGGCGGCCTGGGGTCTACCGACCTCCGCGCACACCAGGGTCTTGGACGACCTGGCCGCCGTTCAGGATCGGGTCGAGGAGATCGGTGCACATCGTCACGATGTCGAGCACGAGGTCGACGGGCTGGTCGTCAAGGTGGACGAGGTCGGCCTTCAGCGGCAACTCGGCTCCACGTCCCGCGCCCCCCGTTGGGCGATCGCCTACAAATACCCTCCGCAGGAGGTCAACACCAGGCTCCTGTCGATCGAGGTCAACGTCGGCAGGACCGGCCGGGTCACGCCGTACGGGGTGATGGAGCCCGTGAAGGTCGCCGGCTCGACCGTCGGGATGGCGACGCTGCACAACGCGTTCGAGGTCGAACGCAAGGGCGTGCTGATCGGCGACACGGTCGTGCTGCGCAAGGCCGGCGACGTGATCCCCGAGATCGTCGGCCCGGTCGTCGAGCTGCGCGACGGGACGCAGCGGTCGTTCGAGATGCCGGTCGACTGCCCCTCGTGCGGGTCGGAGCTGGCGTACGAGAAAGAGGGCGACAAAGACATCCGCTGCCCGAACGCCCGGTCCTGCCCGAGCCAGCTGCGCGAGCGCGTCTTCGGAGTGGCCGCGCGGGGTGCGTTCGACATCGAGTCCCTCGGTTGGGAGGCGGCGATCGCGCTGACCGACCCCGAGTCGGGGCGTCCCGCGCGCGCCGACGCCGAAGGCGTGCCACGCCAGCGGCCGGTGTTGGACGGTGAGGGGGGGCTGTTCGACCTGCGGGTGGAGGATTTGGCGGAGGTGCGGGTGTGGCGGCGCCGCCTGGTGCGGGGGAAGCGCCAGACGCCGACCCGGGACCTGTTCTTCTTCACGAAGCCGACCGCCAAGACCCCGAGCAACCCGCGCGAGACGACCCGGATCCTGTTCCGGCAACTGGAGGCGGCCAAGACCCAGCCGTTCTGGCGAGTGCTGGTCGCCCTGTCGATCCGGCACGTCGGGCCGGCGGCGGCTCGCGCTCTCGCCGCACACTTCCGCTCGATGTGGGCCATTCGCGCGGCGACGCAAGAGGAGCTGGCCGCCGTCGAGGGCGTCGGCCCGATCATCGCCGAGGCCGTGACGAGCTGGTTCGCCCTGGACTGGCACGCGTCGATCGTGGACCGATGGGCGGCGGCGGGCGTGCGCATGGTCGACGAGGTCGGCCCGCAGCATGCGCAGACCCTTGACGGGCTCACGGTGGTGGTCTCCGGCTCGCTGGAGGGGTTCAGCCGCGACGAGACGAAGGAAGCGATCGTGGCCCGCGGCGGGAAGGCCGCGGGGTCGGTGAGCAAGAAGACCGACTACGTGGTGATCGGGGCGAACGCAGGGACCAAGGCCGTCAAAGCCGAGGAGTTGGGCGTGCCGATCCTCGACGAGTCGGGGTTCGTCGCCTTGCTCGACGGTGGCGCCGAGGGCGTCGGCGACGCTCCCGAGGAGCCACCCCTCGACGGGGGGCTGGAGGGAGGAAGCCCAGACGCGGGAGCGCCCTAGACTGACGGCCATGTCCACGATCTCCCGCGACCAGGTCGCGCACCTGGCGGTGCTCGCCAGGATCGATCTCACCGAGGTGGAACGTGACCGGATGGCCGGTGAACTCGCCGTCATCCTCGACGCGTTCGCGACCGTCGGCGAGCTCAGGGACCTGGACGTGCCCGGCATGAGCCATCCCGTGCCCTTGCACAACGTGCTGCGCCAGGACGTCCCCCGAGCGGGGCTCTCCCCGGAGCAGGCTCTCGCGGGCGCGCCCGAGGCGGAGGGCCAACGTTTCAGCGTCCCCCGCATCCTCGACGAGGACTGAGCGCGATGACCGACCTGACACGCCTGGACGCCGCCGACCTCGCCGACGCCCTCGCGCGCGGCGACGTCAGTTCCGTGGAGGCGACCCGAGCCCACCTCGACCGGATGACGGTCGTCGACGAGCGCGTCCACTCCTACCTGCACCGCAACGATGAGCAGGCCCTGGCCGACGCCCGCGAGGTCGACGAGGCGCGGGCCTGCGGCGAGGAGCTGGGCCCGCTCGCCGGCGTACCGATCGCCGTCAAGGACCTCGTGTGCACGCTCGGCCAGCCGACGACGGCCGGCAGCCGCATCCTTGCGGGGTGGATGCCGCCCTACGACGCCACGATCGTGCGCCGACTGCGCGCGGCCCGGTTGCCGATTCTCGGCAAGACCAACATGGACGAGTTCGCCATGGGTTCCTCGACGGAGTTCTCGGCGTTCGGGCCGTCTCGCAACCCGTGGGACCTCGACCGTATCCCCGGCGGATCCGGTGGCGGATCATCGTCGGCGATCGCCAGCTTCCAGGCGCCGCTCGCCATCGGTTCGGACACGGGGGGCTCGATCCGTCAACCGGCGGCCGTCACGGGGACGGTCGGGGTCAAACCCACGTACGGGGGAGTGTCACGCTATGGCGTCATCGCGCTCGCCAGCAGCCTCGACCAGATCGGCCCGTGCGCGCGCAGCGTCCTGGACGCGGCGTTGCTGCATGAGGTGCTCGGCGGCCACGACGCTCTCGACTCGACTTCGCTCGACGCCCCGGTCCCGCTGGTCGTCGCGGCGGCCCGCCACGGCCAGACCGGGGACCTGACCGGCGTTCGGGTCGGTGTGGTCAGCGAGTTGACCGGCGACGGTTATCAGGCCGGGGTGCGGGCCCGCTTCGAAGAGGCGTTGGAGCTGCTGCGCGGCCTCGGCGCGGACCTCGTCAAGGTGTCCTGCCCCTCGTTCACGTACGCCCTGGCCGCCTACTACCTCATCATGACGAGTGAGGCGAGCTCGAACCTGGCCCGGTACGACGCAGTGCGGTACGGCCTGCGGGTCTACCCCGACGGCGTCGAGAATCCCACGGTCGAGCAGGTGATGAGCACCACCCGCGAGCTGGGCTTCGGCCCGGAGGTGAAGCGGCGCGTCATCCTGGGCACCTACGCGCTGTCCTCGGGTCACTACGACGCCTACTACGGCCAGGCGCAGAAGGTGCGCACGCTCATCGCCCGCGACCTGGTGTCCGCGTTCGAACGTGCCGATGTGCTGGTGAGCCCGTCGACGCCCACGACGGCGTTCCGCATGGGGGAGAAGGTCGACGACCCGATGGCCATGTACCTCAACGACATCGCGACGATTCCAGCCAACCTGGCCGGGAGCCCGGGCATGTCCCTTCCTTCGGGGCTTGCCGACGAGGACGGCCTCCCGGCGGGTGTGCAGATCCTCGCCCCGGCGATGGCCGACGAGAGGATGTACCGCGTCGGCGCGGCGCTCGAGACGGCGCTGGAGCAGCGATGGGGCGGACCCCTGCTCGCTCGCATCCCGGACATGGTGGGCCTGCCGCTGCCCTCATCCGCCCCGTCCCCCCGGGAGGCATGAACCGTGGACACTTCGCCTTCGCACGTGGTCGACACCGAGGCACTCGCGGACCTGGACTCCGCCCTGGCCACGTACGACCCGGTCCTGGGGCTAGAGGTGCACGTCGAGCTCAGTACCCGGACCAAGATGTTCTGCAGCTGCGCGACCGACTTCGGGGCCGAACCGAACACCCAGGTGTGCCCCGTGTGTCTCGGCCTGCCGGGCGCGCTGCCCGTCGTCAACGCGGCCGCGATCGACGCGGCGATCCGCATCGGACTGGCGCTGAACTGCGAGATCGCCCAGCGGTGCCGGTTCGCTCGGAAGAACTACTTCTACCCGGACATGACGAAGAACTTCCAGACGAGCCAGTACGACGAGCCGATCGCCCATGAGGGGTGGCTCGGCGTCGAACTCGACGACGGCTCGACGTTCCGGGTCGACATCGAACGTGCGCACATGGAGGAGGACGCCGGCAAGCTCACCCACGTCGCGTCCGGCGGACGCAGCAGTCGGATCGTGGGCGCCGACCACTCGTTGCTCGACTACAACCGCGCGGGGATTCCCCTGGTCGAGATCGTCACCAAGCCGATCGGCGGGACGGGGGAGCGAGCGGGGCAAGTCGCCCGCGCGACCGTCGCGGCGCTGCGCGACCTCATGCGGGCGCTGCAGGTTTCCGACGCCCGCATGGAGCAGGGGTCGATGCGCTGCGACGTCAATCTGTCGCTGCGCCCCCGCGCCGGGACCGACCGGGTGGGCTCGGAGCAGGTGGCGGTGCCGCTCGGCACCCGCACGGAGACTAAGAACGTGAACTCGCTGCGCAGCGTCGAGGCAGCGTGCGGGTACGAGATCCGTCGCCACGCGGCGATCCTCGACGCGGGCGGCTTAGTCACCCAGGAGACCCGCCACTGGCACGAGGACACCGCCATGACGACGGCGGGCCGCGCCAAGTCGGACGCGGACGATTACCGGTATTTTCCCGAGCCGGATCTGGTCCCGGTGGCGCCGTCGCGCGAGTGGGTCGAGGAGCTGCGCGCCACCCTGCCCGAGCCCCCTACGCGGCGCCGGCGCCGCCGGCAAGACGAGTGGGGTTTCACCGATCTGGAGATGCGCGACGTGCTGGGCGCGGGTGCCGTGGCATTTGACCTCATCGAGGCCACGGTGGCCGCCGGCGCGAGCGCCGCCGCTGCCAAGAAGTGGTGGCTCGGCGAGGTGGCGCGGCGCGCCAACGCCGACGGCCGCGATCTCGACGAGATGGGCGTGGCCCCGGCCGCGGTCGCGGAGCTCGACGGCCTGGTCGCGTCGGGACGCCTCAACGACGGCATGGCCCGCCGTGTGCTCGACGGCGTGCTCGCGGGGGAGGGGACGCCGACCGCGGTCGCGGACGCGCGAGGACTGGCTTTGGTCAGCGACGACGGCGCCCTTCAAGAGGCGGTGGATGCGGTGATCGCCCGCAACGTCGACATCGCCGACAAGGTGCGGGGCGGCAAGGTTCAGGCCGCCGGCGCGCTCATCGGCCAGGTGATGAAGCAGATGAAGGGCCAGGCCGACGCGGCCAAGATCCGCGAGCTGATCCTGTCGAGGCTGG
>CAJDWP010000004.1_pt1 | contig 45495 bp, 34 predicted proteins | sample 7391631 | NCBI WGS metagenome assembly CAJDWP01 (sample SAMEA7055740, study PRJEB34461) | soil metagenome | biome: terrestrial ecosystem; feature: Peninsula; material: soil | place: Antarctica | collected 2016 | reverse complement strand
GCGGCGTCGGCGGCGTCGGTGTGCGGGAGGGGTTCCTCACGGACGTCGTGCGGTTCACGGCTCGGCGCGACCGCCTTGGGGTCGGGAGCCGAGGCACCGCCCGTGGCCGCCTCGGGGTCAGGGGCTGCGGTGAGGATCGGCACGGGCCGGGTCTCGCGGACGAAGCGGTCTGTCGTGACGATGCCGGGCGCCCCACGCGCGGGTGCGGGTGCGGGTGCTGCGTCGAGTTCCTGAGGGGTCAACTCACTCAGCGCTGCGGCCACGTCGTCGGCGTAGACGCCGGCGTCACGCGGTCGTTGCTCAGGGTCGCGATGGGTGGCGCTCGCCACGAGCGCGTCGAGCTGACGCGCCAGGTTCGGTACGCGTTTGCTGGGGGCGGGCACCTCACCGTGGACGTGCTGGTAGGCCACCTGCATCGGCGTGTCTCCCCCGACGGCGCGCACCCCGGTCAGCATTTCGGACAGCATCAGGCCCGCCGCGTAGACGTCGCTGCGCGCGTCGGCGACCCCCTGCTCCACCTGCTCGGGCGCGAGATACGCGACCGTTCCGAGCATCGTGGCGCCCAGAGCGCTGGACGTACTCGTGGTGACTGCTCGGGCAAGCCCGAAGTCGGCGACCTTCACGGTGCCGTCGTCGGCGATCAAGACATTCTCGGGTTTCATGTCGCGGTGGATGATGCCGGCCCGGTGCGCGGCGGCGAGGGCGCTCAACACCGACCGCAGGGTGTCAAGCGCTTCCCGGGGCGTCATCGCGCCGCCCGCGAGGCGGTCACGCAGGGTGCTGCCCTGGACGTACTCCATCACGAGGAAGACCAGGTCGCCATCGCGGCCCTGGTCGTAGACCCCAACCACGTGCGGGTCGGTGAGCCGCGCCGCCGAGCGGGCTTCCTGGCGAAATCGGTCGACGAAGGCCGCGTCCCGCGCCAGGTCGGGCCTCATCACCTTGAGCGCGACCTCACGGTCCAGGCGCTCGTCCAGGGCAACGAAGACCGTGGCCATCCCGCCGTCCGCGAGGTGCCGGTGCACCCGGTACCGCCCGTCGACCACCCGATCGACGAGCTGAGTCGCGGCGGAATCCTGCACGGGGGCAGTCTATGTTCACCATCCTGCGGCACCTGCGACACCTGCGACACCGCGCACAGCTCCGGGCGGCGGCGGCGGCGTCGCGTCCGCCCGCCACCGCGTCGCTACATCCGGGACTTGTAGGCGAGGACGGAAGCCACGTAGTCCACCGTGTCCTGGTACATCCCGCGCTGCTGGATCGAGGCCAGCCCCTGGTAGTAGGCGGCGATCGCCTGCGATTCCGAGTCGGCGCTACGCAGGAGGCTACGTAGGAGGACCACGCCGCAGGTGACGTTGTCCTGCGGATCGAGCAGGTCGAGAGGCCGTCCGATCATGCCGGACACCCACTGGGCGGTCGAGGGGAGACACTGCATCACCCCGATCGCGTTGGCCTCCGACACCGCGTTCTGGGTCCAGCGGGATTCCTGCCACGAGATCGCGAGGGCCAAAGACGGGTCGATCCCGTGGAGCCGGGCCGTCGAGGAGATCATCGACTGCAGTTCCGTGCGCGACTGGTTCGGTTGGCTGTTCAAGTAACTCAGATTCGTCCCGGCGGCGTCCGCGAGGCGGCCGGAGGTGGAGTTTGCCCAAAGACGTCACGGACACCCCGTACCGCTGCGCGATCGACCACAGGCTGTCACCGGCGCGTACGGTCACCTCGATGGCGCCGGTGTCGGCGGACGCCGTCCGCGAGGCTTTGGCGGCGGCGCGCGCGGCGCTCCGGCCGCCAGGCACGACGAGCCGCTTGCCCGGCAGTACCGCGGAGTCGATCGTCAGACCGTTGGCGGCGAGGAGGTCGTGGACGTCGAGACCGGCGCCACCGGCGATGTCCCACACGGTGTCACCGGGGCGCACCACATAGGTGCCGTCTTCGCTCGGGCGACCGGCCGGCGCGGCGGCGCCGCCGCCACCGGGGATCTTGAGTCGCTGACCGGGCAGGATGGTGGAGGTGGGCGTGAGTCCGTTGGCGACGAGCAGGACCGATACGTCGATCCCCCGGACGCTGGCGATGTCCCACAGTGAGTCGCCGGCGCGCACCATGTACGACCCGGCGCTGTGAGCGGATGGGGAGTTCGACGCGCCGGATGCGCTGCCGCTGTTCGGGACCGCCAGGCGATCGCCGACGTGCAGGGCCGAGGCTGCGTCGAGGCTGTTGGCCCGCGCCAACACCTCGACGTCCATGCCGTAACGTCCCGCGACATCCCACAGGGTGTCGCCGACGCGCACGACGTACGTGCTCCATCCGGTGGCCTGGGCGATCGGACGCGATGCGGGCGAGGCCAGGGGTGCGACGTGGGCAGGGGGTGAGGTGACGGGGCTCATCGGCTGAGATCGTCCTTTCTCGGCATGAGACTGCGCGTCGTCGGACGGGTCGTGCGCCAGGTGGCGCGTCCGATGTCCATGCGCGGTCATCCGGCAACCAGGCGACGCCGCGACCAGGCGACGAGGTTCGTGGCGTGGGGTGCCGCCTAGGGTGGGAGGCGTGTGTCCGGTGATGCCGACGGGATATGTGTGCCGCGTTCGAACGTAACCCAGAGGAGCCCGCCGAATAGGGATTGCGCGCGCGACGCGCCGAAGCGGCCGTGGCATTCTGTGCGCGTGAACGACACGCCTCAGCAGCAGCCGGCCCCGACTCGCTCTGTCGCGCCGGAAGGGGCACGCGAGGGAGCACAGGAGATGGTGGGAGAGACGGAGATGGTGGGAGAGACGGAGCACACCGAGGTGTTAGAGGCGATGGTGCCCGGCTGGCTGACCCTGCCGGACGTCGCCGAACGGCAGGGCGTGGCGATCTCCGTTGCGCGTCAGCAGCTGAACGACCGGGAGATCCTCGCCGTGCGGCGGACCGAGAGAGGCGTGCTGTGCGTCCCGGAGCCGTTCGTGACAGCGGATGGCCCGCGGCCTGAGCTGCGGGGGACATTCACCGTGCTCGCGGATGGCGGCATGTCCGACCCAGAGCTGATGATTTGGTTGTTTACCCCAGATGAGACGCTGACGGGCGGCAGCCCAATGGGCGCGCTCCTCGCGGGCCACAAGACCGAGGTCCGTCGCCGGGCCATGGAGTTGGCCTATTGAGGTGCAGGGATGCCTCCGGGACGCCTCCGGGATGCCGGGGATGCCGGGGATGCCACGAGCGGGCTCAGCTCGTGCGGGCTGTCGCCACGTCGACAAGTTGGCCGAGTGCGGCTTTCCCGTCGTCGCTGAGGTGCACGGTAGAATCCAGGGCCTCTCGTGCGGTGGCGGTCAACTCGGCGATCAGTTCCTCGTGGCGCTCCAGTCCGCCCGAGCCGCGGATCATCGTGCGCAGTTCCTCGATGTCTGCGGTCGTCAGGTCGAGCCGCCCGAGCCGATCGGTGAGGGTGCGCGCGTCGGCCTCCGCCAGCTGATCCAGAACGAGGGCGAGCAGGACGGTCCGTTTGCCTTCTCGTAGATCGTCACCGGCGGGCTTGCCGGTCTCGTGCGGGTCGCCGAAAACGCCGAGGACGTCGTCGCGCAGCTGGAACGCCTCCCCGAGCGCGACCCCGTACGTCGAGAGCCTCGCGGCGTCGTCGCCATCCACCCCTGCGGCATGCGCGCCGATGAGCAGAGGCTGTTCGATGCTGTACTTCGCGCTCTTGTACCGCACGACCTGACGCGCCTGCGCGACCCGCTCCGGCGTGGTCAGGGCATCCCAGCCGCGCGCGGCGGAGAGGATGTCCAGGAACTGTCCACCCATCAACTGGGTGCGCATTCGGTCGAAGATCACGCGGGCGCGGGCGAGTTCGTCAACGGGCAGCCCGCTGCCCGCGACCATCTCGTCGGTCCACACCAGACACAGGTTCCCGGCCAGGATCGCCCCGGAGATCCCGAACCGGTCGGAGTCGCCGCGCCAGGCCGAACGGGCATGCACCGCGGCGAGGTTGCGGTGCGCGCTCGGCCGGCCGCGTCGCGTCGCGCTGTCGTCCATGACGTCGTCGTGCAGGAGCGCCGCAGCCTGGAACAACTCCATCGCGGTCGCGGCTCGCAGGATCGCCTCGAGGTGACGCCCCCCGCCTGCCGCATACCCGTAGTAGCAGAACGCTGCCCGAAATCGCTTGCCGCCCGCGAGGAGGGAGGTGATCTCGTCGACGAGCGGGCACATGTCGGGCCCGAGTTCGGTCAGGACGCCTCGTTGGCGGGCCAGCTCGTCGACGATCTGCGCCTGCACGCGGGCGCGCAGGTCGGCCAGGTCAAAAGCGGTACTCAACGTGTGCTCCCTGCGGACGGCGGTCTTACGAGCCTAGCTCGCATCGGGAATAGCGCCCGGCGGGTGGCGTGATCCGCGTCGCCGCCGCCGGGTGAGGACTGATGGTTTCCGACGGGTGTGGACCAGGGATCGAGAGGTCGATCCCGGTGAGCGCCGGTTCCATTGACCGTGTCCTGACCGCGCCGCCTCGCGTCGAACGGGGCTACCGTTTGTCCATGGCGACGGGTTGTACGGCGGCGACCACCTCGGGCGGGGGCACGGATCCAGGGTCGGTCGGTCGGCGGTCGTTTTTGCAGTGGAGCGCGGCGGTGGGGGGCGCGGTCGGGCTGTCGGCGTGCTCTACTCCGGGGGCGGGGCCGGAGAACGGAACTCAGCTCTCGAACCAGGACGAAGAAAAGGTGGTTTGGAACGCCTGCCTGGTCAACTGCGGCTCGCGTTGCCCGCTGCGGTTCCAGGTGCGCGATGACCAGATCGTGCGTGTGCTGCCGGACGACACCGGGGACAACCAGATCGGCACCCAACAGATCCGAGCATGTGTCCGTGGCCGCTCCATCCGACATCGGGTCTACAACCCGGACCGGTTGAAGACCCCGCGGCGGCGGGTGGGGGAGCGCGGCGCCGGGCAGTGGGAGGAGATTTCCTGGACGGAGGCGTTCGACCTGATCGCCGACAACCTGGGCAGGATCCTCAAGGAGTACGGCAACGAAGCGGTCTTCCAGACCTACGGGACCGGAGTCATTGGCGGGTCCATCATCAACTCCTACGGGCCCTATGGCGGACCGATCCAGCGGCTGATGAACACCCTTGGCGGCTCGCTGACCTACTACGGCGACTACTCCACCGGGTGTATCACCGAGGCGATGCGGGTGCAGTACGGGGCGTGGACAGACACCAACAGCCACGACGACTGGGCCAACTCCGACCTCGTCGTGATCTTCGGCAACGACCCGATCGAGACCCGGATGAGCGGAGGCGGAGAGGTCTTCGTCACCCAGCAGACCAAGCGCAAGCACCGCACCCGCGTCATCGTGATCGACCCGCGACTGTCCGACACCGTCCAGCAGCTCGCCGACGAGTGGATCGCCATCCGCCCCGGCACCGACGTGGCGCTGATCGCGGCTCTGGCGCACGTGATGATCCGGGAGAACCTGCACGACCAGAAATTCCTGGACCGTTACTGCGTAGGCTTCGACGACGAACATCTGCCCGACGGCATCCCGGCTGGCCGCTCTTACAAGGCGTACGTGATGGGCCAAGGTCCCGACGGCATACCGAAGACCCCGCAGTGGGCCTCTCCGATCACTGGTATCCCGGTGAGCACCATCGTGCAACTGGCTCGCCAGATCGGCCGGGCCTCTCCGGTGGCGGTCATGCAGGGCTGGGCGGCGCAACGGCAGCAGAACGGCGAGAACCAATCGCGGGCGATCTTCACGCTGGCCGCGATGACCGGCAGCATCGGACGCCCTGGCGGCGGCACCGGCTCCCGTGAGGGCGCCTACATGGTGACTCTGGCCAGGCCGTTCGACGCGCTGGAGAACCCGGTCAAGACCCAGATCTCGCACTTCACGTGGACCGACGCGATCGAGCGGGCGACCGACATGACGTCGCTCAACGCCGGGGTGCGGGGCAAGGACCGGCTCGAGGTGCCGATCAAGTTCATCTGGAACTACGGAGGCAACACGCTGGTCAACCAGCACTCCGACATTAACCGGACCACCAAACTGCTCCGCGACGACACCAAGTGCGAGTTCATCGTGGTGATCGAGAACCAGATGACGGTCTCGGCGCGGTATGCCGACGTGCTGCTGCCGGACCTGTCGAACGCCGAACAGATGGACATCATCAACCAGGGTCACGCCGGCAACATGGGCTACACGATCCTGATCGACAAGGCGATCGAGCCGCTCTACGACTGCAAGGGCATCTACGAGATCTGCACCGAGGTGGCCCGGCGGATGGGGGTGGAGCAGGAGTTCACGGAGGGGCGCACCCAGCAGCAGTGGGTCGAGCACACGGTGGCGCAGACCCGGAAGGACTACCCCGAACTGCCCCCTTTCGAGAAGCTGCGCGAGATGGGTGTGTGGAAGACCACCGGGGAAAGCGTTGTTCCGCTGCGGGACTTCCGCAAAGACCCGCAGGCCCACCCGCTGCCTACGCCGTCAGGTCGCATCGAGATCTTCTCTTCCCAGGTCTGGGGATACGCCCAGACCTGGGAGCTACCGGAGGGCGAGCGGGTCACCGCGGTCCCGGAGTACGTGCGGACCACCGAGGGGGCCGAGGCGGCCCGCGCCAGCACGGCACACCCGTTGCAGTTGATCAACAAGCACTTCAAGGGCCGCACCCACTCGACCTACGGAAACGTGCCCTGGCTGAAAGAGGCTCACCCCCAGCTGCTGTGGATCAACCCGTTGGACGCCCAGCCGCGCGGGCTGGTCAGCGGCGACCAGGTCAGGGTGTTCAACGATCGCGGCGCCACCCTGGTCGACGTCAAGGTGACCCCGCGGATCGCACCCGGGGTCGTGATGCTGCCGCACGGCGCCTGGTACGACCCGCGCCCCGACGGCACCGACCAGGCGGGTACGGCCAACGTGCTCACCACCTGGCACCCGACCTCCCTGGCCAAATCCAACCCGCAGTACTCGAATCTCGTCGAGGTTGAGAGGGTGTAACTCCATGAGCCAGGATCTGGGTTTCTACCTGGACCAGAGCATCTGCACCGGCTGCAAGGCGTGTCAGATTGCTTGCAAAGACAAGCACGACCTGCCGGTTGGGGTCACCTGGCGAAGGGTCGTGGAGTACACCGGGGGAACGTGGCAGCAGGACGGCGACACGATGGTGCCGAACGTCTTCAGTTACTACACCTCGATCTCCTGTAACCACTGCGCGGACCCGATCTGCGTTGCCGTCTGCCCGACCACAGCCATGCACAAGAGCGAGTTCGGCACGGTCGCCGTCGACCCGGATCTTTGCGTGGGCTGCCGGTACTGCGAGTGGGCCTGTCCCTACTCCGCGCCGCAGTACAACGCTGAGCTGGGCCACATGACCAAATGCGACCTGTGCGCGGACTATCGCCATGAGGGAAAGAATCCGGCGTGCGTGGACGCCTGCCCGTCCCGCGCGCTGGACTGGGGCCCGACCCAGGAGCTGCGGGCGAAGTACGGCACCGTGGACGCCACGGAACCGCTACCCGACCCCGCGATCACCCGGCCGCACCTGGTGATCACCCCGCACCGAGCCGCCCAGCGCAGCGGCTCCGGTACTGGGGCGATCGCCAACCCTGAGGAGATCTGAGGTGAACGTCCACGAGCTGCCGCTCATCCTGTTCACGGTCCTGGCGCAGATGTCGGTAGGGGCGTTCGTGGTGCTCGGGGTGGTGCAGCTGGTGGCGCGTGCCCGCTTCGGGAGGCACACGGTCGACCACATTACCGATCCCGCGCTGTATGCCATCGGCCCAGTGCTGGTGCTCGGGCTCATCGCCTCGATGGCCCACCTGGGCACCCCCATGAACGCCGTCAACACCCTGCGCCATCTGGACTCTTCCTGGCTGAGCCGGGAGATCGTCTTTGGGGTGGGCTTCGCTGGGCTGGGCTTCCTGTTCGCGGCGCTGCAGTGGCTGCGCTGGGGCTCGCAGACCGCGCGTCAGGTACTGGCGCTCGTGACGGGAACGGTCGGGTTGGGCCTGGTGTGGGTGATGTCGATGGTGTACGCCTCACTGCCCACGGTCCCGGCCTGGAACACCTCTGCGACCCCGGCGCAGTTCTACTTGACGACGTTTCTGCTCGGCACGTTGGCCGTCGGGGCCGCCTTCATGTCCGTGACCATGTGGCGCCAGCGGGGTTTGCGGATCGCGTGGGTGGAGCGCTCGGCCCTGGTGCGTCGAGCGCAGGCCTTGCGCACGGCGCCCGACCAGCTGCCGGGGGGCGACCCCCAAGGGTTGATCCTCGCGGTGCTGCGAGGGGTCTCGATGGCCACAATCGTGCTTCTGGGGCTGGAACTGATCGTCATCGTCCTGCACCAGACGGCGCTGTCCAGCGACCCCACGATGCCAGCCGCCTCGGTACAAGCCTATGCCTCCGGCTGGTTCGTCGCTCGGCTCGTGTTGCTTGTGACGGGCGCCGGACTGCTTGGCACCCTGTTGTACCGGCTCGTCGACACGACCCGCTCGCTGCAGCTCATGGCCTCCGTGGCGACTTTGGCGTTCGTGACGGTGCTGGCCTCCGAGCTCATCGGCCGAAGCATCTTCTATACCGCCATGGCCAGGGTTGGGATGTGACCACCCCGGCTACCCACACCCTGGCGGCGCTGCGGCTCGACGCCGCCGCAGCCGCCTGGACCGTGCTGTCGGCCGCCTTCGGTCGCCCCCCGTCCGAAGAGTTCTGCACCGCGCTGCGCGATCCAGCGCAGCTGGAGCGCTGGCCGTACGACGACGCGGTGTCGGCGAGAGGCGTGCGGCTCCTCGTCCGCTCGGCCGTGGCAGGGGAATCGCTGCCGCAGCTGCAGGCCGACCACCGGCGGTTGCTATCGGGTCCGGAGCGGCTGCCGGCCGCGCCCTGGGAGTCGGTGCACCGGTCCCGGGATGGCCTGGTGTTCGAACGCGAAACCATGCAGGTCCGGGCGTTCTACGGGCGCTTCGACGTGCAGGCCCCGCGGCTGAACGTCGAGCCCGACGACCATGTCTCGCTGGAGTGCGCCTTTCTTGCGCACTTGTGCGCGCGGGCGCTCGACGCCGTCGATCGAGGCGAGGACCCTCGCCGGTTCACCGAGGGCTACCAGCAGTTCGTCGACGAGCACGCGTCCCGGTGGATGCCTCAGTTTTTCGAAGAGGTCGGAGCCCACGCCGCCACCGAGTTTTATCGCGGGCTGACGGCCCTCGGGGCCGGCACGGTGCGACACGCCACCGAGGCGGTGCTGAACGTGCCCGAGAGGCGGTGATCATCATCTGCGAACTGGAGACGGGCGCCCGCCACGACGTGGGACTGGACGCGCAGCGCGACGTCGCCATGCTGAGCCGTTGGTGCGAGGGCTTACCGACCCGGGCGCACGTCGAGGTGCTCTGCGCCAAGAGCGCGCCGATCCAGGGACCGCGACACCACCAGGTGGTGCGCCTGACCGGCTGCCTGGCCGACGTCGGCGCTGCCGACCTCGCTGAACTCTCCGTCGCGGCGGCATCTGTCGTGCTACGCGTCGACGGGTGCTCCCACGGCGCGGCCGGGCGTGCCGCGCGCGACGTCGCCACGATCCTGGCCTCGCTGGGCGCCGCCGACCGCCTTCAGGTGTGGGCCAGGGTGCCGGACGGGGTCCAGATGGTGCCGGACCGCGCCGAGCATGGCGTACGCGCCTTGCCCGCTCCGCGCCGAGCGTTGTTCGCCTGGGCGCTGCCGGAGCGTTTCGGGGCCCAGCAGGTTCTCGAACGGCCCGCGTACCGGCGCCTCGTGGACGCGCTGCGCGCTCTGCTCGACGGGGCGCAGGTGGGTTCCGCCGCCCATGCGTTGCCCTCAGACGCCCTGGACCTACGCAGCAGCGGATGCACCGCGTGCGGCACCTGCGTGCGCGCCTGCCCGACCGGCGTGCTCACGCTGCGGGAGTCCCGACACGGAACGAGCCGACACGGAACGAGCCGACACGGAACGAGCCGGCAGCTGGCGCTGGACCTGCCTGGCTGCTTAGGCTGCTCCGACTGCCTGACGCTGTGCCCGGCTGGTGCTCTGCGCAGCGCAGGGCCGATCAGCTGGGGGCGGCTGCTGGAGGGTCCGGACGAGCTGGTGCTCCAGGACATGGTGACCCGGACCTGTCGACGATGCCGCGCAGAGTTCGCGGGCGGTCCCAGCGATCGCGATCTATGCCCGGTGTGCACAGATCGGCGGGCCAACCCGTTCGGCTCGATGGTCCCGCCCCGCGACGCTGCGGCCCAGCGTTACCGGTCGCCCGGTACAGCCAGGTTCTGACCCTCAACAGTCGCCCTCGGCACCGTGCGCTCGTCGGTGCGGGACCTGCGAGCGGCAGGGGGTGCGCAGCGTCCGCGTCGGCCGGTTGCGCGGACGTGGGCGCCCGCCCTTCTCGCTCCGGTGCCACCTACGCTGATCCGCATGGCAACTCAGTCGTCGATCACCGCGCTGCTCGCCGCGCCCGAGCCGTCGTTGAGTTTCGAGTTCTTCCCACCTAAGGATGACGCCGCGGAGAGGGTGCTGTGGGAGTCAGTGCGGCGGCTGGAGCGAGTACATCCGGCGTTCGTGTCGGTGACGTACGGCGCGGGCGGGTCCACGAGGAGTCGTACGGTGCGGGTGACCTCGCGGATCGAGGCGGAGACCTCGCTGACCCCGGTGGCGCATTTGACCTGCGTGGGGTCGTCGGTGGAGGAGCTGCGCCAGATCGTGGGGGAGTACGCGGCCGGTGGCATTCATCACGTGCTGGCGCTGCGCGGCGATCCGCCGGGCGGACTGGGCGCGCCCTGGACACCGCACCCGTGCGGCCTGGATCACGCCGAAGACCTCGTACGGCTTCTCCGGGACGCAGGCGACTTCACCGTGGGGGTGGCGGCGTTCCCCGACCGACACCCAGAGTCGCCGAGTCTGGACCACGACGCCGACGTGCTGGCGCGCAAGTTCGACGCGGGGGCATCGTTCGCGGTGACGCAGTTCGTGTTCGATTCGGGGACCTACGCGCGGCTACGCGACCGACTGGCGGCCCGCGGGCACGACGAGCCGATCCTGCCCGGGCTGATGCCGGTGACGTCGTTCACGCAGGTAAAGCGCATGGCGGAGATGGCCGGGACGCCGCTGCCGGAGGAGGTCGTGGGCCGGTTGGCGCCGCTGGCGGATGACCGGGAGGCTCTTCGCGCCGAGGGGGTCGCCATCGCCACCGAGCTATCGCGACAACTGCTGGCGGAGGGCGCACCGGGGTTGCACTTTTACACGATGAACCGGTCCACGGCCGCCCTGCGAGTTTACGACAACCTCATGGGCACATCGCACTCGTCGTGACGGTCAGGCGCCGACGCGTCATGCGTCGGTGGGGGCTGCGCTGATCGCCGCCAGATGCGCCTCCCGCGGCGACGCGAGCTCGAGCCGACGAGCGTGTGACTGCAGGCGCCACCGGGGCACCGGCAGGGCAAACGCCGCGGGCCGGTCCCGTCTTTCCACCGGCACGGCGCGTCGTGAGCTGTGCGGTTGAGCATTGTCGGACAGGCTGGTTACACTTCCTCGTATCTCGAACACATGTTTGAGAAATTCGTACGATCAGGGCAATGCCAGACGGTGTTCCCGTCGGACATTCAAGCAGCTCATCGATGGGTGATGGGGGAGGAAACGCATGAGGGTGTTCGATGAGGAGATCCGCGTGGTGCAGCGTTCGGAGGCAGATCCCCAGGCGCCTTCGGGGTTCGTCTGGCGTGGTAGGTCGTACGTGGTCCGCGAGATCCTCGGCTCATGGCGGACCCGGACGAGCTGGTGGCGCGATCTGCTGAGCGCGCGACCCCCGGCGATGCCCGAGAGGGCCCCGGATCACCCGGGGCAGGGGCCGGCCGGGTTCGCGACGGCGGATCTGGAGGAGCGGGTGTGGCGGGTCACCGCGACGGGTCGGACGGGTCGGACGGGTCGGACGGGTGGGCGTCTACGAGCTGGGGCATGCCCGCACGTGGCGGCTGCTGCGGGTCAGTGACTGACGGTCAAGGGGATGAAGAAAGGGGCGAGTGGTGGCTGACGAAGGACGCAGGGCGCGGTCGGGAGGGATCGCGGCGGCGTTGGATCTGTTGGACCGGTCGCGGGCGAGCCTGTTACAGGCATGTCGGGCGGGCACGACCACGGACCGGTATGTGGCGGCGCACCTCGGGGCGCTGCGGGCGGCGACCGCGCTGCTGGCGGCCCGACCGGCCGGGATGCCCCGCGGCGGGGTGATCCGCACGGTGTGGGCGTACCTGGCCGAACTCGCCCCGGAGCTGGCCGAGTGGGCTGACTACTTCGCGATGGCCGGGGTGCGTCGCTCGGCCGTCGAGGCGGGGGCGATCCCGCTGCGGCGGGAGGCCGACGACCTGTTGCGGGCGGCCGAGACGTTCCTGACCCTGGTCGCGGGCGCGCTCGGGTTGCCCGCGGTCGCGCGCGAGGACGCGTTGGCGGCGGTGGGCGGGCCGTGAAGACGCCGTTCGTTCATCTGCACGTCGCCTCGTCCTCTTCGATGCAGTACGGGGCGAGCGGGCCGGCCGACCTGGTCGCGGCGGCCGCTGCGGACGGACAGCGGATCCTCGCGCTCACCGACCGCGACGGCGTGTACGCGATGGTGCGCTTCGCACGGGCCTGCGCTCAGGCCGGCGTGGCCCCCGTGCTGGGCGTGGATCTCGCGATCGAGGAGGAGAGGCCCCCGGCCTTCGGGGTGCTCAGCCAGGACGTGCGAGGAGCGCGTCCCCCACGCGGCGGGGTCGCCTGGGGGGGTGGGGCGCTGAGGGGTGAGGTCCGGCGCACCCCGGTCCGTGGAGGCCTGCCCGTGGATGACTACCGCCCGCGGGTGACGGTGCTGGCCCGGGGTGCCGCGGTGGGTCTGCTCGACGGGGTCGGCTGGGCGCGGCTGTGCCGCCTCGTCACCGCGACCCATCTGCGCGGCATCCGTGGCCGGCCGGTGGCCACCCGGGCGTCGATCGCCGAACACGCATCCGGGCACGCATCCGGGCGCGGGATCGAGCGCGCGGCCGGCCTCGGGGCTGGGGCAGCGCTGGTCGTTCTGCTCGGGCCCGACTCCGACGTGGGCCGCGCGCTGGTGGCACGGCGCGTAGCCCGCGCCGAAGAGCTGCTAGGTCGCTGGCGGGAGGCGCTGCCCGCGGGCTCTCTCGTGATCGAGCTGACGTGTCACGGCGGCCCGCCAGGCACGCCCGGCAGCGCCGCGCACTGCGCCGACCTGATCCGCCTGGCGCGCCGCGCCGGGATGCCGACCGTGCTCACCGCCGCCGTTCGGCACGTCGCGCCGGAGCAGGCCGTCGTGGTCGACCTGCTTGACGCCGCGCGCCGCCTCGTACCCCTCGCGGAGCGACACCTTGACCGGCTCACCACCGCGGGACACCTCGCCTCGACGGCGCGGATGGAGGCCCTCGCGACCGACCTGATGGGCCCCTCGGAGGGGCGCGAGCTGCTGCGCCGCACCCTCGCCCTGGGGGTGGAGTGCGTGCAGCGCCCCCGGGAGGACCTGGGGATCGGGTCGGTACACCTGCCCGAGGGTGAGGTGCTCGGGCTCGCCCCGGGCGCCGACGCGCAGCGGGCACTCGCGGAGCGGTGCCGGGGCGCAGTGGCCACCCGGTACGCAGACGCGAGCGCCGCGACCCTCGCCGCCGTGGCCGCCCGGCTCGACGCCGAGTTGGCGGTGATCGAGACCCTCGGCTACCCCACATACTTTCTCACCGTCGCCGTCGTCGTCGACCTCATCCGCGCACGCGACGTGCGGGTCGCGGCCCGCGGCTCCGGGGCGGGCAGCCTCGTCAACTACCTGCTGGGCGTCAGCGGGGTCGAACCGCTCGCGCACGGGCTGTTGATGGAGCGGTTCTGCACCACGCTGCGGGCCCAACTGCCCGACATCGACATCGACACCGAGTCGGCCCGGCGTACCGAGATCTACGAGGCGATCCTGGAGCGCTTCGGCGCTGAGCGGGTGAGCTGCGTGTCGATGATGGAGACCTACCGGGTGCGCCACGCGATCCGCGACGTGGGTGCTGCCCTGGGACTGCCGCCGGTCGAGATCGACGCGATGGCCAAGGCGTTCCCACACATCCGCGCCCGGGACGCCCGTAGCGCGATCGCGGAGCTTCCCGAGCTGGCCGCGAGCGGCTTCGGCTCCTCCCGCCTGGAGTGTCTGTGGGAGCTGGTCGAGGCCCTCGACGGCCTGCCCCGGCACATCGCGCTGCACCCGTGCGGGGTGCTGCTTTCCGACGCGGGGCTACTCGACCGCACCCCGGTGGAGTCGAGCTGGCTCGGCTTCCCGATGAGCCAGTTCGACAAGGACGACGTCGAGGCGATCGGGCTGCTCAAGCTGGACGTCCTCGGCATCCGGATGCAGTCCGCGATGTCCCACGCCCTGCATGAGATCGAACGGGTCGAGGGGAGGGCGATCGACCTCGACGACCGCGCGCAGGTGGCGTTGGACGACCCGGCCACGTTCGAGCTGATCCGCTCTACGCGCACCCTCGGCTGCTTCCAGATCGAGTCACCCGGGCAACGGGAGCTGATCGGCAAGTTCGCGCCTGAGACGTTCGAAGACCTCATCATCGACATCTCGCTGTTCCGCCCCGGACCGGTGAAGTCCGACATGGTCACCCCGTTCCTCCGGGCCCGACAGGGCTGGGAACCGCCCGACCTGCTGCACCCGAGCCTTACCGAGGCACTCGCGCCCACCTGCGGGGTGGTCGTCTTCCACGAGCAGGTGCTGCAGATCCTCGCGATCTCTACCGGGATCGGTCTTGCCGAGGCCGACGAGGTACGCCGCGCCCTCGGCAGCCGCGACGGGCAGGAGCGGGTCGAGGTGTGGTGGCGGCCGTTGGCGCGCCGCCGCGGTTACTCCCCGGCCGACGCCGATCGGATCTGGGCGGTGCTGGCTGCGTTCGCCAGTTTCGGGTTCTGCAAGGCGCACGCGGCGGCGTTCGCCCTGCCGACCTTCCAGTCGGCGTGGCTCAAGGCGCACCACCCGGCGGCGTTCTTCGCCGGGGTACTCACTCACGACCCGGGCATGTACCCCCAGCGGCTCATCCTCGACGACGCCCGGGTCGACGGGGTGGCGATCTTGCCCCTGGACGTCAACGCTTCGGTCGGGAGCTACCGGGTGGAGCGCTGCGACGACGCGGATGAGCTGGGGCTTCGGATGTCGCTGTCCGGCGTCAAAGGTATCCACGCCGAGGAGGTGGAGAGGATCGTGGCCAGCGCACCGTACGAGGACCTCGACGACTTCTGGCACCGCGCCCGCGCGAGCCGTCCCGTCACCGAGCGGTTGGTCCTCGCGGGAGCGTTCGACACCCTCTACGGACTGGATCCCGGCCGGTCTGCTGGCCTCGGGCGGCGGGGAAGGATCTCCCGACGCGACCTGCTGCTGCACGTGGCGGAGCTGGACCGGTGGTCCCGCGCGACCGCGTCGGCCTCCCCGCGGGCGCGTGGTCGTTCGTCCCGTACGGGGGGTGAGCGAGTTCGCGAGGGCGCCCCGGTCGACATCCGCGCTGCCGCCGCGGCGCAGTCCCGTGCGGCAGCACCCGTGACCCCGGCAGAGCAACGGGCCACCCAGCTGACCCTGGACCTCGGCGGGGCACCCGTCCTCACCGCCGCGACGGGACTGCCCGAGCTGACCCGTTCTGAACGGGTGCGCGCAGAGCTGGACATCCTCGGCCTGGACGTGTCGGAGCACGTGGTGACGTCCCACGCCGCAATGCTCGCCGATCTCGGCGTGGTCTCGTCGAAGGAGCTGCGCACCGACGCCCGGGGGGTGCGCAACCGAAGCGAGATCCTTGTGGCCGGCGTCAAGGTGGCCACCCAGACGCCGCCGATCCGCTCGGGACGCCGAGTCGTCTTCCTCACCCTCGACGATGCGACGGGGCCGGTCGACGCGACGTTCTTCGAGGACGTCCAGGGGTCGTACGCGGCGACCGTCTTCCACTCCTGGCTGCTCCTCGTGCGGGGCGTGGTCCGCCGCACCGGGCCGCAGGGGGTGTCCCTGCGGGCTACCGGCGCCTGGGAGCTGTCGGGGCTGGCGGAGGCCTGGCGCACGGGCGGAGTCCGCGCGGTCGAGGAGATCGTGGAGGCGTCTCCGCGCCCCGAGGAGAAGGGCGCTGCCGGCAAGAGCTTGACGACCCAGGCGGGGGAGGCGCAGGAGGACGCGGGCCGGCGCGGGACGCGACGGGTGCTCGTCCACCCGTCGGGGTTCCGGCAGTCCCCGTACGCGGACGTGCTGCCCCCCGGTACGGACACCCGTTCCGGGCGGGGCCTGCCCACGGCAGGGCAGCACCGACCCGGTCACACCGACGATCTGCACGACGGCGCCTCGCCGCGCAAGCTATGGCACTCCAGTCCGGGCAGCGCGGGGCATTAGGGTTGTCGCACCATCTCCTAGCCGCAGCCGATCACCCCGGGGCGCGCAGCACCCGGGTGGGGAAGGGAGCGCGTCAATGCAGTACGAGCCGCCCCATGTGCGCCGTGACACGCTGGACACCGCACCCCGCACAGCCCTGGTGTGGGAATGCGTCACCGCTGCCGTCGCGCTGCGTGCAAAGCAGGTGGGACACCGCCCGCTACGGGTCGTCGACCTCGGCGGCGGAAGCGGCAGCCTGGCCGTCCCTTTGGCGGAACTCGGTCACGAGGTGCTCGTCGTCGACCCCAACCCCGACGCGCTCGCCTCGCTGCAGCGACGTGCCCGGGAGGCGGGTCTGGACGCGGGCGGCGCTGCGGCAGGTGAGAAGGGGCAGCGGTTACGCGCGGTACAGGGCGATTCGGCGACCCTGTCCGGCCTGGGCCTCGACGGCGCAGTCGACCTCGTCACCTGTCACGGCGTCCTGGAGCTCGACGACAACCCTAACGGGACGCTCGGTGACATCGCCGCGGTGCTGGCGCCGGGCGGGCTGCTCAGCCTGCTGGTCGCCCAGCGTCTTGCTGTCGTGCTGGCCCGGGCCCTGTCCGGTCGGTTCGGGCAGGCCCGCGCCGCCCTGGAGAGTCCAAACGGCCGGTGGGGCGATCACGACCCACTGCCGCGCCGCTACGATGCCGAGGCGCTCACGCAACGTGTGCAAGAAGCCGGCCTGGTCGTCGAGGACATCCGAGGTCTGCGGATCTTCACCGATCTTGTTCCTTCCGCGTTCGTGGACACTGACGCTGACCGGGACGCGCTGCTTGCGCTGGAACGCGCCCTGTCTGACCACCCTGACCACGAGCTTCTCGGCCGGCTGGGCAGTGTGCTGCACATCCTCGCCGCCCGCCCTGGCGGCGTCTGAACGTCTCGCGCCGCCCGCGACCGGGGAGGAGGGGACTCGGTGAGCCGGAGACAGTTTGCTCTCCCCGCGCGCTCTGACGACGGGCCCGCCGACGACTCAGGGTGCACGATCCTGCACGTCGACATGGACGCGTTTTATGCCTCTGCGTCGCTGATTGACCGGCCTGAGCTGCACGGGCGGCCGGTCATCATCGGTGGCGGCAGCCGCGGAGTGGTGCTGTCCGCGACGTACGAGGCGCGCGCCTTCGGCGTCGCCGCCGCGATGCCGATGGCCCGCGCACGGCGACTGTGCCCCCAGGCCATCGTGATCGGTCCGGATCATGGCCTGTACCACCGCATCTCCCGTGCGGTGACGGCAGTGTTCGAGGAGGTGACCCCGCTCGTGGAGCCGCTTTCCCTCGACGAAGCGTTCCTCGACGTCGCCGGGTCCGTACGTCGCAGCGGCGCCCCGGCAGTCATCGCTCAGGGCATCCGCGACCGTATCGCCGACGAGCAGGGCATCACATGCTCGGTGGGCGTCGCAGCCAACAAGTTCGTCGCCAAGCTCGCTTCCGGTCTGGCCAAGCCGGACGGGCTCGTGGTCGTGCCCACCACCGAGGCGGTCTCCTTCGTTCAACAGCTACCGGTAGCGGCCCTGTGGGGCGTCGGGGAACGCACCGAGGAACAGTTGCTTCGGCTCGGCCTGCGCACGGTCGCCGACATCGCTCATACCCCCGTGCGTACCCTGCGACGCGCCATCGGGGAAACGGGTGCCCATCTGCATGACCTCGCGTGGGCTCGGGATTCTCGCACCGTGATCCCCACACGGCGCGAGAAGAGCATCGGTGCGGACCAGACCTTCGCGGCGGATCTCGACGACCCGGTCGAGATCCGCCGCCGCCTCTTGCGGTTGTCCGACAAGGTCGCGGCGCGCGCCCGCGCGTCGCGGATGATGGGCCGCACTATCACCCTTCGGGTGCGCTTTTCGGACTTCACCACCATCAGCCGTAGCAAGACGCTGTCCGATCACACCGATGTCAGTGACCAGATCTACGCGACCGCCCGCGGGCTCTTCGACGGCCTCGGCCTGCACCGGGCTCGCGTGCGCCTGGTCGGTGTGCGCCTGGAAGGTCTCATGGACGCTGCATGTGCGCCTGTGCAGGGCCGCCTCGACGAGCCGGAGCACGGCTGGCGCGACGCCGAGGTGGCCGTTGATCGGGCGAGCGCGCGGTTCGGGGCGGGAGCCGTGCGACGGGCCTCACTCGTCGGCAGGGTCAGGCCATCGCCGGAGGTCTGAGGGTTGATCGTGTTCGGACGGGTGGCCTGCACTGATGCGGTTGAATCTCCCGACGTGGGCTGTGTGGACAGCGGCGTGCGACGGTGCCGCCGTCAGCTCGCCGCTGCGCACCGTCCACAGGGTGAAGAGACATACGTCACCCGCTGGCCCGCCAGCCCTTCCAGACCTATCCTTAGAGGTATTCACCGTCGTTCGTGCGGTGGGTGGTTGCTCACTTCCTCCAGACGCGCTCGTTCAGCGCCTTCGTCACCCGAATGTCGATGTTCACAGGTGGCTCAGGCATGGTGACGAACTCGTCGATGAGGGGATGACTAGACCCGCAGGCACGCCGGAAAGCGCGTAGGAGGAGAACATGCCGCTGTCGGAGCACGAGCAGAAGCTGCTCGAACAGATGGAGCGCGCCCTCTACGCGGAGGATCCGGGGTTTGCGACGCAGATGAAGGGCGCCGTCGGGCGCGGCTCCCGCGGTCGCTTCGCCGTGGGCGTGTTCGCCGTTATCGGCGGGCTCGTGGTGGTGCTCTTCGGGGTGAACCTCTCGAGCATCTCGGTTGGGGTCATCGGGTTCCTGATCATGCTCGGCGGGGCTGCATGGGCATGGTCCCCGAGTCAGGGAAGCCGTCAGCGCGGCTCGAATGAGCGTCCCGCCGCCGGACGCCCGGCCAAGCCGGGCAAGACCGCCCGCCCCCGCAAGCAGCGGGGCGCCAAGGGATCTTTCATGCAGCGCATGGAGCAGCGCTGGGAGCACCGTCGCCGTCAAGGCATGTCCTAAACCAGGCACACGCATCGCAAGTCGCGTGACATCAGAGCATGTGCAATAAGGGCATGTGACGACGAGGCATCAAATCAGGGTCGGTAGGAGCGTCAGGGCTGGCCCGAGAGTCGGCTGGAGCCCCGAGGTCAGGCGAAGTACCGCCAGACTCCGACAGCCCACACCATCGCGACGAGCGTGGCGGTGACGAGCTCAATGCCGAAACTCATCGCCGCGGCCTGGAGGACGTGCACGGCCGACGGCCAGGCCGCGCGGAGCCCGCGCAAGCGGAGCACCTCGGCGAGGACTACCCCGAGGGCGAAACCCAGCAGGAGCCCCGCCACGGGCACCACAAAAAAACCCACGATGGCGCCCAATGCGCCGAACACCATCGTGCGGCGGGGGATGCCTGCGCGTTCGAGCCGGCGACCGGGGATCACATACTGGATCATCCACCCGGTGCCGGACAGCACGAGTGCCGCCGCCAGCACAAACCATCCGACGGAACTTTGCGCGAGCAGCGCCCAGATCGCCACCGCGCCCACGACCAGGATGAGGCCGGGCAGCACCGGCACGATGATCCCGAGAAGGCCAACGAGGATGGCGACGCCGACGAGGACGCTCGCGAGTTCCACGGGCGCTCAGACGTCGCTGGGCTGGGTGAGCCGCTCCGTCTCGTCGTGAATGTCCGCGGCCACGTCAGACAGCCGGGGCAGGTGCTGGCGCGCGTGATGGGCGCAGAAGAGCAACTCGCCTCCCGAGACCAGACGCGCACGCACGTAGGCCTGGGCGCCGCAACGGTCACAACGGTCCGCCGCGCTCAGGGTCGTCGCGAGTGCAGAAGCCACGTCATCCTTCCTCTCACGGTCAGCCAGGAATACCCCCGGGTGGGGTGTCAGGGTCCGTGCCCTGGTGACAACAGTCAAGCACGCAAGTGTGTTCCCGGGCGAGCACATGCCGTGATGGACCTTCGGGTCATGTCGACCCGCCCCTTCTCATCGGCGGCTACCGGGGCGAGGCGAGCAGATAGCCTCGTCCGAACGGACCGACGGCCCGGGCTCGGAGAGTTATCGCGGCATCTGGTCCTCGCATACGTGGGATAAGTAGGATCCCGGGTCAGCCCAGGTCGATCGTCGGGTAGAGCGGGAACGGCTCGAGCAGCTCGGCTGCGGACGCGGACACAGCGGTCGCGACCCCGTCAGGCATGACGAACCGAGCCTTCGACGGGCCGCCGTTCGGAGCCGTACCTGGGGTCGCCGAGGAGAACACCGTCGCCATCAGTTCGGCGATCGCGTCCATCTCGTCCGTGCCGAGTCCTCGCGTGGTGAGCGCCGGCGTGCCGACGCGGACGCCCGAAGTGAACCAGGCTCCGTTCGGGTCCGACGGGATCGAGTTGCGATTGGTCACGATGCCGGAGGCGAGCAGCGCCTCCTCGGCCTGGCGGCCGGTCAGGCCGTACGTGGTCACGTCGATGAGCACGATGTGGTTGTCGGTGCCGCCAGTGATGAGGCGGGCGCCGCGCTTCGCGAGCCCCTCGGCGAGCGCGCGGGCGTTGTCGACGATCCGCTGGGCGTAGTCGGCGAACTCCGGGCGCCGCGCCTCGGCGAACGCCACCGCCTTGGCGGCCATGATGTGCGACAGGGGGCCGCCGAGCACCATCGGGCAGCCGCGGTCCACATGCTCGGCCAGGTCCGGGCCGCAGAGCACGATCCCGCCGCGCGGGCCGCGAAGCGACTTGTGCGTCGTCGAGGTGACGATATGGGCGTGCGGCACCGGGTCGAAGTTGCCCGTCAGCACTTTGCCGGCGACGAGGCCCGCGAAGTGGGCCATATCGACCATGAGGGTCGCGCCGACCTCGTCGGCGATCTCGCGCATCGCGGCGAAATCGATGAGACGGGGGTAAGCGGAGTATCCGGCGACGAGGATCAGCGGCCTGAACTGGCGCACCTGCTCGCGGATCTGCGCGTAGTCGAGCAGGCCGGTCACCGGATCCGTGCCGTACGAACTCTGGTCGAACATCTTGCCCGAGATGTTGGGCCGGTAGCCGTGCGTCAGGTGTCCACCGGCATCCAGGGACATACCCATCAGCCGCTGGTTACCCAGGTCCGCGCGCAGTTTCGCCCAGTCTGCGTCGGTGAGGTCGTTGACGTTCTTCACGCCGGCGGAATCCAGCGCCGGCGCCTGGACCCGCTGGGCGAGGATCGCCCAGTAGGCGACGAGGTTGGCGTCGATGCCCGAGTGCGGCTGGACGTAGGCGTGCTGCGCACCGAACAGCTCCCGTGCGTGCTCGCCGGCGACGTCCTCGACGGTGTCGACGTTGCGGCATCCGGCGTAGAAGCGGTGGCCGGAGGTTCCCTCCGCGTACTTGTCGCTCAGCCACGTGCCCATGGTGAGCAGGACGGTCGGGGATGCATAGTTCTCCGACGCAATCAGCTTCAGCGAGGCGCGCTGATCGGCGAGTTCACCGGCGATGGCGTCCGCGATGCGCGGTTCGACGTCGCGGACCAACGACAAGGTGCTGCGAAACGCCTGCGATTCCGGGTTGGGCGCGGTTGTCGCGCCCTCAGACGTGCTGGTGGTGACAGTGCTCATGGGGCCTCCTCATCGCGCGTGAAATGGCCCAGGCGCGCGACCGGTGCAAGACGTCGATAGTGGACGCCGGTGGTGGACGTCGGCGCGAGGCTCGACGTCTGCGGGACCGCTCCCCGATGGTGACCCATCTCGAAACGCGCCAGTCACGGCCCGGTGTTCACAATACCCGGCGCGGCGCCGACACGGCCCCGCGGGGTGCTGGACACGGCGCCCGTCGCCCCTGGCCAGCGCGCCTGTCGAGCGTTGTCAGCCGCGCCGGATACGTTTACTCCGGCGCGGTCGAGGAGAGAATGGACGCCAGCACGGGCGTCCGGAGCGGGAGGCATGGGCATGGCGGTGAGCGCGGGCGATGCCGCGGCGTACAGCGCGCGCCATCTGCAGGTCCTGGAGGGCCTGGAGGCGGTGCGCAAGCGCCCGGGGATGTACGTCGGATCCACCGATGAGCGCGGCCTGATGCACTGCCTGTGGGAGATCATCGACAACGCGGTGGACGAGGCGCTAGGCGGCTACTGCACTCGCATCGACGTCATCCTGCACGCGGACGCTTCGGTCGAGGTCCGCGACGACGGGCGCGGCATCCCGGTCGACGTCGAGCCGCGCACGGGACTCTCCGGGGTCGAGGTCGTCTTCACGAAGTTGCACGCGGGCGGCAAGTTCGGCGGAGGCACATACGCGGCGTCGGGCGGCCTGCACGGCGTCGGCGCATCGGTCGTCAACGCCTTGTCGGAGCGCCTCGACGTGGAGGTCGACCGCGGCGGCAAGGTGCACGCCATGAGCTTCCACCGCGGGGAGCCCGGGATCTTCGCGGATGGCGGCCCCGGACCGACCTCAGACGCCCCGTTCACGGCGTTCGTCGACCGCAGCGAGCTGCGCGTCGTGGGCAAGACCAAGCGCGGCGTGACCGGGACGAGGATTCGATACTGGGCGGATCGCCAGGTCTTCTTGCCGAGCGCGGCGTTCGCCTACGACGAGTTGGTCGATCGGGCCCGCCAGACGAGCTTCCTGGTCCCCGGGTTGACGCTGGTGATCCGCGACGAGCGCGGGATGCCCGGCACGCCGGGTGCGGACGGTCCCTCCGAGGAGCTGTTCGTGCACTCCGGTGGGATCAGCGAGTTCACCGAGTATCTCGCCGACGACCAGTGCGTGACCGACGTATGGCGATTGCAGGGGACGGAGCAGTTCACCGAGCGGGTCCCCGTGCTGGACGCTTCCGGGCACATGACGCCGACGGACGTGGAGCGTGAGTGCGTCGTGGACGTGGCGGTCCGCTGGGGGACCGGGTACGCCACGCGCGTCGAGGCGTTCGTCAACATCATCCACACCCATCAGGGCGGTACGCACGTCGCCGGTTTCGATCAGGCCGTGCTGAAGGTGTTCCGCAGGCAGCTGGAGGTGAACGCCCGGCGGCTCAAGGTGGGCACCGACAAGGTCGACAAGGACGACGTCTTCGCCGGCCTGACCGCGGTGGTCACGGTGCGCCTCGCCGAGCCGCAGTTCGAGGGGCAGACCAAGGAGGTGCTCGGCACCCACGCGGTGCGCGGGATCGTCGCCCGGATCGTGGAGAAGGAGCTGACCGCGCGGCTGACGGCGACCCGCCGGGACGACAAGGCGCAGGCGGCCCAGCTGTTGGACAAGGTCGTCGCCGAGATGAAGTCCCGCATCTCTGCCCGTACCCACAAGGAGAACCAGCGCCGCAAGAACGCGCTCGAAACCTCGACGTTGCCGCCCAAGCTGGCGGACTGTCGCAGCTCCGATATCGCCCGCAACGAACTGTTTATCGTCGAGGGGGACAGCGCCCTGGGCACGGCCAAGCCGGCCCGCGACTCGGACTTCCAGGCGTTGTTGCCGATCCGAGGCAAGATCCTCAACGTGCAGAAATCGTCGGTGGGCGACATGTTGCGCAACGCCGAGTGCGCCGCCATCATCCAGGTCGTTGGCGCGGGCGTAGGCCGCTCGTTCGACCTGGACGCGGCCCGGTACGGCAAGGTCATCATCATGACGGACGCCGACGTCGACGGCGCCCACATCCGGACGCTGCTCCTGACGCTGCTCTTTCGCTACATGCAACCGCTCGTGGCGGCCGGGAGGGTCTTCGCGGCGGTGCCCCCGCTGCACCGGATCGAGGTCGTCAGCCCAGGCTCGAAGAAGAACGAGCTGATCTATACGTATAGCGACGGCCAACTGCGCGCCACGATGGCGCGGCTACGCAAGAACGGGCGGACGGTGAAGGAGCCTCAACGCTACAAGGGCCTGGGAGAGATGGACGCGATCCAACTGGCGGAGACCACGATGGACATCCGGCACCGCACGTTGAGGCGCATCACGCTGGCCGACGCGGCTGCGGCCGAGCGGGTGTTCGACCTGCTGATGGGCAGCGATGTCGCGCCGCGCAAGGAGTTCATCGTCGAGCGCGCGCACACCCTGGATCGGGACCGCATCGACGCGTGACGGATCCCATCCGTGGTGTCCGTGGTGTTCGTGGTCACCACCACGTGCCGCTCCGCCATCATCGCCATCACCGCCAGTTGGCGGCGGGTCTGCAGGAGGGCCGCGCCGGCATCGCGGTCAGCGCTCGTCAGCGGCGTTTGTCAGGCTCGCTGGACTGGACTGGACTGGACTGGACTGGGCGCACGGCGTAGGTCGCGGTCGGCTTGGGCGAGGCGCCGCATGACCCCGGACGATCGGTATGCATGTGCTCTGCCACTTCGAGGAACGTCGCCGGCCGCGGACTCTCCCCGCCGGTCGTGCCCGGCAGCTGAGACGTGGATCGCTGCGGCGCGACGAACGAGACCTCCAGACGACACTGCGCGGTGGTTGCGTCGTCAACGGCGTGCCCCGACGACGCCGGGCGCTGTCGGCGAGTCGACAACGCGCCCACGCGGGCCTCGCCCGAGAGCCCCCGCGCGTACGCGTCCGCCGCTTGCTCCATCGGCGACAAATGAGCCAGACCTCGAAGATGATATGACGCCGCCTCCACGCTCGCGATCGCGCGCTGGGCCATTTCGCCGCGCGCGGCGGCGTCCACCGCGTCCACCGCGAGCGGACCGTCCAGTCGGCCGTACACGATCCCGCTCGGTAGCGCGACGGCGGTCGCCGCGTACCGGTGCCCGGACAGGTGAGTGCATTCCCACAGGGCCTCGGGACGTTGCGCAGCAGCCTGGATGGCCACGGCTCGTCCGTGAATAGCGCAGCAGACGTCGCGCTTGCCGTTCGTGCAGACGAGCAGGACGGGTTCTTCGCGCGGCGCGAGTTCGGGCAGAGCCCGACGTGCCGCCGGCGCGTCGCCTGCTGCGAGCGCGGCCCAGGGCAGGTGCAGGAGCCGGGCGGGGTCCGTGATGATCCCGCTGAGGAGCCACGGCGTCCCGGTAGGCGCCCCCCCGGCGAGAAAGACCCGACGGGGGGTCCCGCTCGGGCCCGCGCCCCCGCTCCCGATCGGACGCACCAGCAGGGCCCGCCCCCCGGCGGCCTCGGCCGCATCGTGTATCTGGGCCCCGAGGTCCGGATCGAGACGGGATTGCTCCCACGCCAACGCACCCCATGGCCCCCGCTGCTCCAGCGCGAGCCAGAACAGGGTCGGCGGCGCCGTCCCCCACAGCGGCTCGTTGTCCCAGAGCTGGCTGCAGGATGTGGACGGCATTCGCCCACCGTAGTTCGTCGCCGGTCGCTCCGGGCCCCCGTCGCGCACCTCTCGCGCCATCTCGCCCCGAGGCAGAACGAGGCGGTACGCGGCGCGGTCGGCCGGATGGGGACGCGTGGCACGCGTGGCGTCGCGAGCCGTTCGACGCCGACAGGGTGATGATGGAAGAACTCGCCGCGCCGGTCGAGCGGGTGAGTTGGTGTGCGCGCCGGGAGGAGCGATCCATGTATTCGACGGCGTTGACCGCCGCGTCCCGCGAGGAAGCGCTCCAGGTCATGAGTGCCCCGGCCGGGGTGGATCTGGTGGTCGTCGGGGGTGGAGTCACAGGAGCAGGTATCGCGCTGGACGCGGCCACGCGAGGGCTGCGCGTCGCGATCGTCGAGTCGCGGGACTGGGCCGGGGGCACGTCCCAGTGGTCCAGCAAGCTCGTGCACGGAGGACTGCGCTACCTGTACAACCTGGACGTCCCCCTGGTCGCGGAGGCGCTCCGGGAGCGCGGCATCCTGCTCGACCACACGGCGCCGCACCTGGTCACTCCACAACCGTTCCTGTGGCCGCTCACCACCAAAGTCGTGGAGCGGGCGTACAGCGCCGTCGGCATCGGCATGTACGACGTGCTCGCCCAACTCAGCGGGCTCGGACGACCGGGCGTGCCGGTGCAGAAGCACTACACACGCGACGGAGCCCGCGAACTCTTCCCCGGAATCAAGGAGGACGCCCTGGTGGGGGCGATCCGTTTCTACGACGCCCGCGTCGACGACGCGCGCCTCGTGCTCGCGCTGGTGCGCACGGCGGCGGGGTACGGCGCCCTGGCGGCGAGCCACGCCGAGGTCGTCGGTTTCGAGCGCGAGGACTCCGGGCGCGTGGTGGCCGCTCGACTGCGCGACGCGGAGGGCGAGCGGGAGTTCACCGTGCGGACCCGCTACGTCCTGTCGGCCACCGGCGTATGGACGGAACGAACCCAGGATCTCGTACGCGACAACGCCGGGCTACGCGTTCAGGCCAGCAAGGGCATCCATATCGTCGTTGGGCGCGAATGCGTCGACGGCTCGGTCGGGCTCTTCCTGCGCACTGAGCGCTCGGTCCTGTTCGTGATTCCGTGGGAGCGGTTCTGGATCATCGGGACGACGGACACGCCCTGGACCGAGGATCTGGCGCAGCCGGTCGCGACGGCTGCGGACATCGATTACGTCCTGAGGCATGCCAACGCGGTGCTTTCGCGACCGCTGAGCCGTCAGGACATCCTCGGCACCTACGCCGGACTGCGCCCGCTTCTGCAGCCGAAGACCAAGGGCGCGGGCTCGGCGGGCGATTCAGCCAAGGTGAGCCGCGAGCACACGGTCGCCTCGCTGGCACCGGGCATGAGTGCGATCGCCGGCGGGAAGCTCACGACCTATCGGGTGATGGCCTCCGACGCCGTGGACGTCGCGGTCGCCGATCTTGACGGGCCGGGGAGCCCGGAACGGCCCTGCACCACTGGGAGCGTGCCGCTGGTCGGCGCCGCCGCCTTCCGTGGCCTGTTGACGCAGCGCGTCGAACTGGCTCGCCGGACCGGGTGGGAGCCTGACCGGGTGGATCGGTTGCTGCACCGGTACGGGGATGAGCTGCGGATCTTGATGGCAGCAACGCGCGCCCAGCCGGACCTGGCGCGGCCGCTGGAGCACGCGCCGGACTACCTGCGGGTGGAGGCCGCGTTCGCCGTCACCCACGAGGGCGCCCTGCACCTGGAGGATGTCCTGACCCGTCGGATCCGCCTCGACTTCGAGGTTCGTGACCGAGGGTTGAGCGCCGCCGGCGAGATCGCCGACGTCATGGCCCCGCTGTTGGGCTGGGATGAGGGGGCCCGGGCGGGGGAGCTCAACGCCTACCGTCGGCGTGTCGCCGGCATCGCCGCGGCGGAGGAGGAGCAGACGGACGCGATGGCCGTCCGCGCGCGTGTCCGCGCGATGGACCTGCACGCGGCGCCGGTGGTAGCAAGCTAGGTCGGGCCCGGTGGCGTCGCTCAGTTGGGCGCTGGGGAGGTCCCCCCGCGCCGGCTGTCATCGCTGAAGCCGGCACGGGGGCCGTGATCTGTAGATCAGCGTCAAGTCAGCGGCGGTTGATGTGGTCCGAGTGCTCGACGCCGTCGGTGTCGATCTGCTCTTTGCGCACGCTCTCGGTGACCTCCTGCTGCTCTGTGACGGTCTCCTTGCCCAGGGCGACGCGCTCGACCGGCACGGTCTCCTTGTTCACCACGACCCGCTCCTCGTGCAGGACAACCTCGTGCTCCTCCTCGGAGATCTCGGCTCCCGCCAGAGCCTGATCGCGGTTGGCCTCGGTGATCGGCTCACGCTCGATGCGGACTTCTTCTCTGGTGACCGGAACCGTCACGGTCTGCTCCTCGGTGACCACGTACTTGCGCAGCCGGGCGCGCCCGCTCTCTTGAGTGGTGGTGCCCACGTTGAGCCGCTCCTCCGAGCGCGTCATCGCCTGCTCGTCTCCGACCTCGTCGGTGCGTCGACCGGCCGCCAGATCGACCCGCTGCTGATCGTGGCCGAGGTCGCGCTCGGTGCCCTCGGCGTGCTCGGTGTCGATGGTGCCGTGCTCGCTGTCATCCATGCCGTAGTGCCGGTAGAGCTCGGCCTCCTCCTCGTGTGAGAGGTGGCCGTCGGCGTCGACGCTGGGGGCATGCTTGACCCGGTCCGTGTCGTACGGCACGCGCAACCCGTCGACGCTCAGCTCGGCCTGCGAGACCGGAACGAACGACTCCTTGGTGCCGAACAGGCCGGTCTTGACGGTGACCCATTCGGGTGTGCCGGTGACGTCGTCCAGGTAGACCTGCCCGACCTGGCCGATCCTGTCTCCGTCGGAGCCGTACACGTCCTCGCCCACGACATCGTTGATGCTGTTCTGGTCAATCCCCATGAAAGTTTCCTCCTGATGATGATGATGATTCTGTGGTCGGTCGTGCCGTGCAGCCATTCCGTGCTTCCAGAACCGTGCTGACGTTTTGCTTGCTCTGGGCAGCTCGATGGTGTGAGGCTCTGTGGGCGTCGCGTCGTGGCTGAGGTGCCAGATACCGACGGCGATACGGGCAGACTGCCTGGCCTGCCGTTCTGATCCTGGCGATGACCCATCAGCTTTACGTCGTACGTTTACGCTGTACGTATACAACGTAAAGCACTCAGCGAGCTAGCGCACATCGTGACTGCACAACGACCGGACCAGCCGCCCAGCAAACGCCACCTCGCTGTCGAACGTCCGGCAGCGCATCGATCCGTGAGGACGCCATGACCAACGACAACGACCCCGCCCCCACCCCGGCAGATTCGGTCGTCGCGCGCCGCCCCCTGACCCGCGAGCTCATCGTCGACGAAGCCATCGCGATGATCGATCAGGAAGGTTTGGAGGCGCTGACCATGCGCTCGTTGGGGGCTCGCATGGGCGTCGCGGCGATGGCCTTGTATCGGTATGTCAACGGGCGTGAGGATCTTCTGGAAGGCGTCGTGGGAACCCTCGTCGACCAGATCCAGGTCGACCCCGATGGTCACCTGGGTCCCACAGACGGGTGGCAGGGGCTGCTGCAGTGGCTCGCGCACTCGGTGCGACAGATCGCCATTGACCATCCCCTGATCTTCCCGCTGGTCGCGACCAGACACCCGGCCGCGCCGTGGCTACGTCCGCCGCTGCGAAGCCTCAGAGTGGTGGAGGATTTCCTGACCGGCCTGACCCAGCGCGGCTTCACCGACCAACAAGCCGTGCAGACCTACCGCATCTTCACCAGCTTCCTGCTCGGCCACCTCCTGCTGGAGGCCGCGATGCGGGGAGCTTCCGTCGCGCCGGTCGGCGAGCCTCTCAATGAAGGCGGCGCCGACGTCCCACCGCCCGGCCAAGCCACCGACGTCACCGATTACCCCACGATCGCTCGTACCGCCCCGATGCTGGCTGAGGACCGCACCCAGGAGGAGTTCGAGACGTCGTTGGAAGCGCTACTGGACCGCCTCGACCGGGAACTGTCCCAGTGAACGCATCCCAGACCGGACCAGACCGGACCGGCCCCGACCAGACCGGCCCCGACCAGACCGGCCCCGACCGGACCGGCCCCGACCAGACCGGCCCCGACCGGACGATGGAGCGCGGCGGTACCCACGAGATGCTCCGCGAGTACTCCAGGGTAGGGTGACGCGCCCTTGAGAGGATCGGGTGATGACGGCGGATTACGTCCTCGCGATCGATCAAGGCACCACCAGTAGCCGGGCGATCGTCTTCGATCGGGCCGGGACCGTGGTGAGTGTCGGACAGCTCGAGCACGCGCAGCACTTCCCTCGGCCCGGGTGGGTGGAGCACGACCCGTTAGAGATCTGGGGCAATGTCCGTGAGGTCGTCGGGCAGGCGTTGGCCCGCGCCGAGATCAATCGGCACGCGCTCGCGGCGGTCGGCATCACCAATCAGCGAGAGACGACCGTCCTGTGGGATCGGCACTCCGGGGAACCGGCGTGCCCCGCGATCGTCTGGCAGGACACCCGGACGCAGGCCATCTGCGACGATCTCGCACGAGAAGGTGGTCTCAACCGCTACAAGGACCGGTGTGGACTTCCGCTGGCCACGTACTTTGCCGGGCCCAAGATCGCGTGGGCCCTCGCGCATGTTCCGGGGGCTCGGGAGCGCGCCGAGGCCGGCGACCTTCTGTTCGGAACGACCGACAGCTGGTTGCTGTGGAACATGACCGGGGGAGTCGACGGCGGTGTGCACGCTACGGACGTCACCAACGCCTCTCGCACGATGCTCATGGACCTGCGTTCGCAGAGCTGGGACGAGGGCATCTGCGCGGACATGGGGATTCCGCTGGCCATGCTCCCAAAGATCGGGTCATCCGCGCAGTTGTACGGGCATGGGCGACCCAACGGACCGCTCGTCGACACGCCGATTGCTGGGATTCTGGGCGATCAGCAGGCGGCCACGTTCGGTCAGGCGTGCTTCGCTCCCGGCATGGCCAAGAACACCTACGGCACCGGCAATTTCATGCTCTTGAACACGGGTGAGGCGCCAGTTTCCAGTGAGAACGGACTGCTGAGCACCGTGTGCTACCGGATCGGCGAAGAGCCCGCGGTCTACGCGCTGGAGGGCTCGATCGCGGTCACCGGCTCGCTGGTGCAATGGGTACGGGACAACCTGGGCCTGATCGAGTCGACCGCGGACATCGAACCGCTCGCCGCGTCAGTCCCGGACAACGGCGGCGCCTATGTGGTCCCCGCCTTCTCCGGGCTGTTCGCTCCCTACTGGCGTTCCGACGCGCGCGGGGCGATCGTCGGACTGACGCGCTACGTGACCAAGGCGCACCTGGCCCGAGCGGTCCTGGAGTCCGCGGCTTACCAGACCTGCGAGGTGATGGCGGCGATGATCGCCGACGCGGGGGCGGCGGGCCTGGCCCTGGACCTTTCGGAACTGAAAGTGGACGGCGGCATGACGGCTAACGGGCTTCTCATGCAGTTCCAGGCCGACATGCTCGGCGTACCGGTCGTTCGGCCGAAGGTGGCCGAGACGACCGCGTTGGGGGCCGCTTACGCGGCGGGGCTGGCCGTTGGCTTCTGGTCGGGCACGGACGAGGTGGCCCGCAACTGGGCGGCCGACTGTCGGTGGGAGCCCGCGATGGACGAAGACCTACGTGCCGAGCGGCTGGCGACGTGGAAGAAGGCGGTCACCCGCACTTTTGACTGGGTCGACGGCTGAACAGGGGCCGTCCCGGCACGCGAAGCGGCGAGAGTGGCTGCGCCGCGACGGTCCTACTCCTTGCTGACCTGGACCGCGTCTCCGAAGTCGTCGGGGTCGTAGTCGCTGCGGTCCACCGCCGGGCGAGGCCGAGGGGCCTGGACCGGCGCGTCCTCGAGGTCGAACAGTGAAGCGCCGCTGGCCAGCCCCGAGACCTTGGGCTCCTGGTCGGAAGACTGCTCCGAGGGCGCGCTGGGACCCGAGTCGGGGGCATCGCGGAGCGCACCGGCCATCGCCACGATGGGAGCGGAGGCGGGCGTTCCGGACCCGTCGCGCTTGCCGGTGGCCTGCGGTAGCCCGACCGGCGCGCCCTCCAACCCGGCCGCGCGGGCTGGCGATGCGCCGGCCCAGCCCAGCAACAGCCGTGTCTCGCCGCTCAAAAACCGGTGCGCGCGGACCCCGCCCGTGGCGCGGCCCTTCGTGGGGAAGTCCGCGAACGGTGCGACCTTGACCGAGCCCGCCTCGGTGCCAGGCAGGCCGTCGCCTGAGCCGGCGACCGTGACGACGATCGCGGTCACGTCGAGGGGATCCACCGCCCCGAACCAGATCGCCTCGTCCGCGCCCCCCAACTTGATGCCGACCATGCCCCCCGCGCCCCGCCCCTGTGGGCGTACGGCGTCGGCAGGGAAACGCAGGAGCTGTGCATCTTTCGTGACGAAGACGAGATGCTCGTTCCCCGTGCGCAATTCGACGGCCCCGACCACCGCGTCGCGGTCCTTGAGGGAGATCGCCTCCCACTCGCTGCGTCCGCCCGGGAAATCGGCCGCCAGCCGCTTGACGATCCCCCCCGCCGTCCCGAGGGCGAGCCCGGGGGTGCCCTCCGCCAGGGATACCAGCACCACAGGGACCTCACCGTCGGCGAGATCCAGCAAGGCCGCCAGGGGGACCCCTCCCGCCAAGGAGGGAGCATCGTGCGTTGACGGCAGGGCCGGCAACTCCATCGCGGACAGGCGCACCACTCGCCCGGCGCTCGTCACGACCCCGACGTCGCCGCGCGCCGTCGCCGGGACGTGCGAGATCACGGCGTCGTGTGCGCAGCGCGGGCCGGCGTCCGACAGGGGCGCGGCATCTCGGGTGCGGGCCACCCGGTGTTCGGAGGAAAGCAGGACCCAGCAGGCGTCGTCGGCGACCTCCAAGGGCGTGGTAGAGACCCGCGGCGCGCCTCCCGACTCCAGCAGTACGGTGCGCCGCGGGGTCCCGTGCTTCTTCGCGACTTCCGCGAGCTCATCGGAGACGACCTTCAGCAACCGCGCGTGGTCGGCCAGGATCGCACGCAGCTCGTCGATAGCGATGCGCAGCTGGGCCTGCTCTTCACCCAGCTCCAGGCGCGAGAACTTGGTCAGGCGGCGCAGCTGGAGGTCGAGGATGTACGCGGACTGCTCCTCCGAGAGCGCGAACACCCCCATCAACTCGTCGCGGGCGAGCGCGGCGTTATCGCTGCCGCGGATGATCCGGATGACCTCGTCGATGTTGAGGATGGCGACGAGCAAGCCGTCCACCAGGTGCAACCGCTCTTGTCGACGGGCCAGGCGGTGGGCCGTGCGGCGGCGCACGACCTCGGTACGGAACTCGACGTAGACGCTCAGCAGCTCGCGTAATCCGAGCGTGCGCGGCTGCCCGTCCACCAGGGCGACGTTGTTGATACCAAAGCTCTCCTCCATGGGTGTCAGCTTGTACAGCTGTTCCAGCACCGCTTCAGGATGGAAGCCGTTCTTGACATCGATCACGAGCCGCAGTCCATGCTTGAGATCGGTCAGGTCCGTGAAGTCGGCGATGCCCTGGAGCCTTTTCGACTGGACGAGGTCCTTGATCTTCTCGCGGACCTTCTCGACGCCCACCAGGTACGGCAGCTCGGTCACCACGATGCTCTTGCGTCGCGGGGTGAGGCTCTCGATCCGTGCGGTGGCACGCGTCCGGAAGGGTCCGCGGCCGCCCTCATAGGCGTCCCGGATGCCGTCCAGGCCGACAATTCGCCCGCCGCCGGGCAGATCCGGCCCGGGCACGAACCGCATCAGCTCATCCAGGGTGGCGTCGGGGTGGGCGATGAGGTGGCGGGCCGCCGCGATCACCTCGACGAGGTTATGCGGCGCCATGTTGGTCGCCATTCCGACGGCGATGCCGGAGGCTCCGTTGACCAAAAGGTTCGGGAACGCAGCCGGCAGTACTTCCGGCTGGGTGAACTGCTCGTCGTAGTTGGGCACCATCGCGACGGTGTCCTCGTCGAGGCCCGTCGTCATCAGCAAGGCGGCGGGGGCGAGTCGGGCCTCCGTGTATCGGCTGGCGGCCGGTCCATCGTCGAGCGAGCCGAAGTTGCCGTGGCCATCTACGGCCGGCAGCCGCATGGTCCACGGCTGCGCGAGCCGCACCAAGGCGTCGTAGATCGCGGTGTCGCCGTGCGGGTGGTACTTGCCCATCACTTCGCCGACGATGCGGCTGCACTTCACGTGCGGGCGCTCCGGGCGAAGGCCCAGCTCGCTCATCCCGTACAGAATGCGCCGCTGCACGGGCTTGAGCCCGTCGCGCGCATCCGGCAACGCGCGCGAGTAGATGACGGAGTAGGCGTATTCCAGGAACGCTCCCTGCATCTCCTCCTCGACATCGACGTCGATGATGCGTTCGGCGCTGGGTGGCTCCGCGGTGGGGGTTCGACGGGCCATGCGGGTGTCGGCCTCCTTGCCGAGGCGGTCCGGGGTTCCCCAGAGTGTACGGGCGTGTCCGGCCGATTCGGGAAGGGTCGAGCGGCGAGGCTTGGTTCGGCAGCGACTCCGCCTCGTTTCCCCTCGGACGAAGCCGCCGCCGTGAGCTCATCCTGCCCCGACGACCAACAAAGGCTGCGGCGGCGCGCCGAGGACACGACCACCGGCACAACCACCGGCACGACCACCGGCATGACCGTCGACAGGGTCGAGAGGAAGGAGCCGGTCGGAACCGATGAGTAGGATGAACGAACTGAGCTGCCGGCGCGCGAGGGCGATGCGGCCTCGGGTGAACGGGCGGCCAGCGGCAATGGTGCGGCCGGAGCGAGCTGGCCAGCCAGCCTCCGCTTGAGAAACAACGCGTATGCTTGGTATGTACCGCATCGCGCGTTGACCGGGGGCGAAGTCCCCGGAAGGATGGTTTCATGACCGACTCCCAGCAGACGACGGGGCCTGGACTCGGGTCCGCCGATCAGGCTGTTCCTGGGCCGCCGAACGGAGGCGGGGGGGTCGAGGACATAGTGATCGGTTCGGGGATCCCCGACGAGGAATCGGGCCTGCCGTCGTGGTCCATGGAGTCGGAGGTGACCGACGAGCCGCTCCCGGACAACTACCCGACGGAGTGGCAAGCCGACGTCGTGTTGCGCGACGGGTCGATCGCTCACGTACGCCCGATCACCCCCTCCGACGGTGACCGGCTGCGGCGTTTCCACGCCGGCCAGTCCGAGGAATCCATCTACCTGCGCTTCTTCGCGCCGATGCGGGAGCTGTCCGACCAGGATGTCCACCGCTTCACGCACGTGGACTACAAGGAGCGCGGGGCGCTCGTCGTCACGGTCCGCGGCGCGATCATCGGCATCGGGCGTTTCGACTGCCTGCCCGACGAGACCATCGCCGAGGTGGCCTTCAACATCTCCGACCACTACCAGGGCAAAGGCGTCGGTTCGGTGCTCCTGGAGCACCTCGCGGCCATTGCGCAGGAGCGGGGCATCAGCCGGTTCGTCGCGGACGTGCTGCCTCAGAACCGCAAGATGATGAAGGTGTTCATCGACGCCGGATACGAGGTGGGCCACCACTACGACGACGGCGTGATCAGTGTCGAGTTTCAGATCGCGCCGACCGCGGAGTCGATCGCGGTGCGGCTGTCGCGCGAGCACCGCGCGGAGGCCGAAAGCATGGCGGACGTGCTCAGCCCCGCGAGCCTCGCCATCGTCGGGGTGAGCCGCCGCGCCAACGCTCTCGGTAGCATCGTGCTCGACAACATCCTGGACGGCGGGTACACGGGCCGGGTACACATCGTGAACCTCGAGACCGACACGGTCCGCGGGCTGTTCGCGTACGACCGGGTCAGCAGCATCGGCGAGCAGATCGACCTCGCGATCATCGCGGTGCCCGCCGACGCGGTCCTGGATGTCGTGGAGGACTGCGCGAGCGTCGGCGTGCGTGCCGTCGTGGTCATCTCGTCGGGTTTCGCCGAAGAGGGCCCGCACGGGGAGATGCGCCAGGCGGAGCTGTTGCGCCTCGCGCGTGCCGCCGGGATGCGCGTCCTCGGGCCTCTGTCGTTCGGTTTCGTCAACAACCATCCTGACGTGATGCTCAACGCCACCGTCGCGCGGGACAACCCGCCCGCGGGTGGTCTCAGCCTGTTCAGCCAGTCGGGCGGCCTCGGCGTCGGGCTGCTCGCCTCCGCCACCAGGCGCAACCTCGGCCTCTCCACGTTCGTCGCCTGCGGCAACCGGGTCGATGTGTCCGCCAACGACCTGATGCAGTATTGGATCGATGACGACGACACGCTGGCCGTCGGCATGTACATCGAGTCGATCGGCAACCCGCGTAAATTCAGCCGGATCGCGCGGCAACTGTCCCTGCGCAAGCCGGTCATCACCGTGAAGCAGGAGACCTCTCGGAAGGTCCCGCCGGGTCACCGCGCCCGGCCGACCAAGGTGCCCCCGGCTGCCTTCGATGCGCTGCTCTCCCAGGCCGGTGCCATCCAGGCCAAGAGCGTCCACGAACTCATCGACGTGGCGGAGCTGGTCACGCTCCAGCCGTTCCCGAAGGGCAACCGGGTGGCCGTGGTCGGCAACTCGGAGGGGCTTAACGAGATCGTCCTGCAAAAGGCCCTCCGCTCCGGCCTCCAGGCGCCGCACGAGATGTATCAGGTGCCCCTCGAAGGGTCCGCGCAGGACGTGGAGGACGCCTTGATCGCGGCCTACGAGTCGGACGACATCGACAGCGTCATCATCACGCTCATCCCGCCGTTGGCGGATTCCGATGAGATCATCGCCTTGTCGGTCGCGCACTCGGCGTGGGGGTACGACAAGCCTTGCGTCGCCACGTTCTTCGGCATGCGAGACGTGTCGGGGTCTCTGCGTAAGGGCGGCCAGCCGGGCCAGAACAACGTGGATGGTCACCGGCGGGTCATCCCGTTGTACAAGACACCCCTGGACGCGGTCGCTGCGCTGGCCGCCGCGACGAAGTACGCCGTCTGGCGCGACGGGGATCACCCAGACCCAGTGCGTCCGGCCGTCGATCGCGGCGAGGGGGATCGGCTCATCGACCAGGCGCTGGACGGCGCGACGGACGGCGTTCTTCTCGACGAGGACACGACGGCCAAGCTGCTCGAGGCGTACGGCATCCACCTCTGGCGCACGTTCCCGGCCCCTGACCCGGATGCGGCCGTTGCCGCCGCGGAGCAGATCGGCTATCCCGTGGTGCTGCGTTCGCTCGCCGACGGCGTCCGCAACGTCCCCGGAGCGGGCGGCGTCCGGTCGGACCTTCGCGGTGCCGAGGCCGTGCGGGGAGCACATGAGGCTCTGGTGGGCCGTCTGTCGGGCTGGCAAGACCCGGTGCTGGTCGTGCAGCCGATGGCCCCGCTCGGGACCGCGACGGTCATCGAGTCCCACGAGGATCCGCTGTTCGGGCCCGTGGTCAGCTTCGGGATAGCGGGCGTCGCCTCCGAACTGCTCGGCGACGTGGGATACGCGATCCCGCGCCTGACGAAGCCGGACGCGCACCGCCTCGTGACGACACGCAAGGCGGCCCCGCTCCTTGCCGGATATCGCGGTCACCCGCCGTCCGACGTGGAGGCCCTGGAGGACCTCATCCTGCGGGTCGCCACCCTCGCCGAGGATATGCTCGACATCGCGGATCTGGAGCTCAACCCGGTGAGCGCCCACGCGAACGGCGTGAGCGTGCTCGGTGCGCGCATCCACCTCGACGCGTCGCAGGTGCGCACGGACGCGGGGCGCCGAGCCCTGGCGTGATGGGCGAAGATGAGGGCATGAGCTTCCCGAGCCGCCTCATCGGCGACCACGCCCTCCCCGCGGACCTGACCCGCGACATCGAGCAGGCCGGCTACTACCCGGGGCTCGTGGCCGACGTCGTGGCGACTGCGCTCGCGGGTGACGACGTCGTGTCGCACTTGGTCCACCAAGAGACGACTCTGGATCACGACGCGGTGCGTCGGCACGTGACCGTGTTGGTGCTGACGCCGACCCGTCTGGTGGTCGCCCACGCGGACGATCACGGTGAGGAAGACGGCCCCGTGGTCACCGCGACGGCCACCACGGAGTCCGTACCTCTGGCCGGGGTGCGAGGCGTCATGTTGACGCACCTGGTCGCCAACCCGGCGCAGTACCGACAGGGCTCCCTCGGGCACGAGGTGACGGTGACGATCGGGTGGGGGTCGGTGAGCCGCATCGATTTGTTGCCTGCCACGTGTGGGGATCCGGCCTGCGAGGCGGATCACGGGTACGAAGGCACCGTGACCGCGGACGACATCAGCTTGCGCATCTCGTCGGTGGCCGACGGTGAGGCGACGTTGCGCCAGGCCATGGCGTTCGCGCACGTGCTCCAGAGCGCCACGGCGCGCTGACGTGTCGCCTGCCGCAGAGGTGCGGGACGGGCTGACGCGGCCTGTCTACGACGCGGGCGGACTGGCGGGGGTGCTTCCGGCCGTGGCCGCCTCGCTGGGGTCGCCGGTTCGACGCGCGACGGCGGAAGGACGGTCCGTCCTTGGTCTGCCCGAGGCGCGGCGAGCGGTCGTCGCTCTGGTCGACGGGCTGGGATACGAGCTACTGCGCCGTCGCGGCGGGCACGCGCCGTTCTTGCGCGGGCTCTTACCCGACGCGTTCCGTCTGACCGCCGGGTTCCCATCGACCACGGCGACGAGTATGGGCACGTTCGGGACGGGCCTGCCACCGGGGGCCCACGGGCTCGTCGGCTACGAGGTGCTGATCCCGGAACGCGATCGGGTATTCAATGAGCTGAGCTGGGAGGACGGTCCAGATCCGCTGGTTTGGCAGCCGGCCAGGACGGTGTTCGAGGAGCTCGCAGCGGCCGGCCTGGACGTGGCGATGGTCGGCCCGGGCTTCTTCGACGGCTCAGGCCTGACCCGCGCCGCGTTGCGCGGTGTGACCCGTTTCCTGGCCGCGGATCGTCCGGAGCAGCGGATCCCGGCTGTGCTCGAGGCACTGCGGGGACTGCGGCGGGGGCTGGTTTACCTGTACTGGGGCGAGGTCGACAGGACGGGTCACCAGCACGGTTGCGACTCCTGGCAATGGGGCCTGGCCGTCGAGGAGGCGGACGCTGCTCTGCGAGAGCTGGCGACGTCATTGCCTGCCGATACGGCGTTGTACGTCACGGCGGACCACGGAATGGTCGACATCCCTTTCGCCTCCCGGGTGGATCTTGCCGAGGAACCCGAGCTGGCGGCGGGGGTCCGGCATCTGGCGGGTGAGGCGCGCGCCCCCCAGGTGCACGTCACCCCAGGAGCGCTGGAGGATGTGCGGGCAGCTTGGGGGGCGCGGCTCGCCGATACGGCGGTGCTGCGCACCCGCGACGAGGTGCTGGACCTGGGGTGGTTCGGGCCGGGGACGGTGCGTGACGAGGTGGCCGCCAGGATCGGCGACCTGGTCGTGGCCTGCCGCGGCGAGGTCGCCGTGGTCGATTCCCGCACTCAGCCGCGGTACCTGCTGGCGCTTTTGGGTCTGCATGGCTCTTTGACACCTGACGAGGTCGCCATCCCGTTGCTGTCTGTCGCCCCGGGCCAGCAACGCTCCTGAGCGACGTACTGGAGCCACGTGCTGGAGCCGGTGGAGAGAGTGCTTGCGACACGGATGCCAGCGGCGGATGTGAGCCGGCGGTCGGTCGGGAGATCAGGCGGGCCCGCGGGTCCCGAACATGATGTCGTCCCAGGAGGGGACGCTGGCCCGGCCGCGCCCGCGGTTGGTCGTCCGAGAGCGCTTCTTGGACGCCGACGAGGTGGGGGTGCCGGTGGCCTCGTCGGTCTGCGCGTCGGGTCCCGGCGGCTCGGCGGCACCGTCGGGTGCCGGGCTGATCGAACCGAACGCCGTGCCCGGCATCGTCCGTCCTGGGTGGAGCTCTTGCGACGGCTGTCCCGTCGAGACGGCGGACGCGCCGGGCCCAGCCTCGTCCGGCGCCTCACCTGCCGCAGGTGCGTCGTCGAGCACCGCGTCCACCGCTTCGTTCACTTCGCCGTCGGCCGCCGCGTCGACTTCGCCGTCGGCCGCCACATCTACCACTGCGTCCGCCGGGGGGCCGGCCACCACCTCATCCCCGGCGTCGACCGCGTCCGCTGCGGCGTCGAGCACCGCGTCGGGTCCACCTGGCGTGGGTGCCGGGCGGGTCTTGGGCGCCCGAGGGGCCTTGCGGGGCGCCCGCCGGGGCGGCGTGCGGGCGGCGGCCCGCGCGGCGGCGGGCTCGGGACGACCGTCCACGCCGTCGGGGTCGGGATCGGCATGGGCCGCCGGAGGAGGCGGCATCGAGTCCGGATCGTATCGGAGGTCGGCCAGGGGCAGCGCCTCATCTCCAGGTAGTGCACCTGCCGGGGGCACCGCGCTCGGAGAGGGCGGGGTGGCGGCGCGTTCCAGGTGAGGCTCGGCCCTCTTGCCGCCGCGCCGCTGACGCGCCGCCGAGCGCCGCCGCACCGAGCCGGCGAGGTCGAACCCCTCACCGCCTTCGTGGGCTCCGCTGACGTCGAACGGCGCGTTCTGCGTGCCCCCGGCCGTCGGGGGCACGGCGTGAGTGGCCGATTCGATCGAGTCGGGCGCCGCAGCGGAGTGCGCGACCGGGTTCGCAGCAGGGTTCGCAGCAGGGTTCGCAGCAGGGAGCCGGTCCCGTGAGCCTCCCACGACGTAATCGGCCGAGGGATCGCGATCGGCGTCCCCGGACAGCCAACGCGCCTCGTCGTCCACGGGTTGGACCGTCACCGTCGAGCGGTTGAAGCGCCAGGCGGCCGTGCGTCGGCGCCCGCCCGCAGCGAAGAGGAGCTCGACCGTCCATTGGCCGTCCTCGGAGCGCCACGAGTCCCACACGGCGCTCTCCGGGTCGGCTCCGCGGCCGGTGAGACGCTCGGCGATCCGCTCGCGCAGCGTCGTCACGTGCTCGGCGCCCCGGCCGCGCAGTCTCGCGTTGCCGGCGAGGACGGCGATGTGCTCGCGTTCGGCGAGAATCGGTCCGTCGTATTTGTGGACCTTGTCCACGGTCCAGCCCGCCCGCTCGGCCGTCTCTTGTGCCGTCGCGCCGGCGCGGATCATGGCCTGCACCTCGCGGGGCCCGAGGGCCACGGTCGCGGACTGTCCCGGGTGCAGCGGCCGGTGCTCTCGCCGTGCCGCAGTGCGCACCTCGTGGTCCAGGCGTAGCCGGAACTCCTCGCCGGCGTCGTCGCGCAGGAGCAGGTGCTCGCCGTCCTCGTGGACTCCGATGAGGTGCAGGTCCCGCATAGTCGCCTCTCTGGGGGGTGTACTCAGAGCGACTCTGCCACCTTCGACGGCCGGACGGGAACGGGGCGCGCCGCTGGATCGCTGTCGCCGCGTTGAGCAGCGTCGATCTCGGCGCCCGGCGCCCGGCGCCCGGCGACCGGCAGCGGGATGCGCGGCTGGTGGCCGAACCGCCGCCATGCTCGGCGGCGGGAAAGGTACCAAAAACGTACCGGAAAGGTACGGTGAGGGCGTCCCAATCCTGCTGCACGGAGGGTGTCTCATGGTCGGCGACGCAGCGTCTTCGCCCGACGCCCTGGCCCCGTACGACGGGGTGCTGCTGGCCTCTTTCGGCGGCCCGGAACGTCCGGACGAGGTGATGCCGTTTCTGCAGCGCGTGACCGCGGGGCGGGGGGTCTCGCAGGACCGGCTCGACGAGGTCGCGCAACACTACCTGGACCGCGAAGGATGCAGCCCGCTGCCGGCAGAGAACCGAAGGCTGGCGCGCGCTCTGGAAGCCGAGCTGGGCCGCCGGGGGATGCCGCGCCCAGTGCTCCTCGGCAACCGTTTCGCCCCCCCGTTCCTCGCGGCCACGCTCGCGCAGGCCGTCCAATCCGGACACCGTCGTCTCGCGGCCGTCACCACCAGCGCCTACCCGTCCTATTCCGGGTGCCGCACATACCGCGACGCGATCGCGGTCGCCCTGCGGGATGGAGCGCTGCCGGATGGAGCGCCGCCGGACGCGCGCGCGACCGAGGCGGAGGCTCTGCTTCAGGTGGACACGGTCCGACCGTATGCGTTCCATCCTGGCTTCTCGGCGACCAACTCCCGCCTGGTCACCGACGCGACCCGCGCCCTGCTGGCGCGGACGGGTTTTCCCGCGGCCCAGGTCCGGCTGGTCTTTGTGACCCACTCGATCCCCGTGGCTCAGGATCTCACCTCTGGTCCGCCGCGCGCCCCCGGCTCGCCGAAGCCGGAGCGAGGCCTGTACAGATCCTGGCACGCCCAGCTGGCCCGTGCGATCACCGACGAGGTGTCCGCGACCCTCGAGGTGACGATGCGGGGCGACCTCACCTACTGCTCCAGGTCCGGGCCGCCCGGCCAGCCGTGGCTGGAGCCGGACGTCAACGAGCACCTACAGACCGTGGCCTCCGACGGGGCTCGCGGGATCGTTCTCGCGCCGATCGGGTTCACCAGCGACCACATGGAGGTCGTGTACGACCTGGACACCGAGGCCGCGGCGACGGCTCGGACTCTTGGTCTGGCCTTCACCCGGGTTCCTACCGTGCGCGCCGACCCCGAGTTCGTCACGGGGCTCGTCGACCTGCTCCTGGAACGCGCCGCCGAGGCCCGCGACGAGGTGCCGCGGCGCCCTTGCTGGCCGCGCGTGACGCCGCTGCCGTCGCAGTGCGTCCCCGGCTGCTGTCCCGCGCCCGCACGACCGCCCCGGCCGGGTTCGCCGACTCCCGAAGCCTCCCGATGAACCGGCCCGATCCCGCCGTCGCGCCGCCCTCGCTGTCGGAGGAACTGCGTGCCGCTCTGCCTGAGCTGCGCGCGCTCGCGGTCGACCTCGCTTCCGACGCGGGCCGGCTCGTGGTCCGCGAGCGGGCTGCGGCGCTGGCTGGGTCGGGCGCGGTGGACACGAAGTCGACGGCGACCGACGTGGTCACGGTGATGGACCGGCGCAGCGAGCAACACCTACGAGGTCGTCTCGCTCGCGAGCGGCCGGGGGAGCGCGTGCTGGGCGAGGAGGAGGGGGTCGACGTTCGTCACCAGGCCCGTGAAGGAGAGGCGCTCACCTGGGTCCTGGACCCGATCGACGGGACGGTCAACTACCTTTACGGTTCGTCGGAGTACGCCGTCTCGGTAGCGGCCGTCCTGGGGGACCCGACACGGGCCGACCGGTGGTGGCCGGTCGTCGGTGCCGTCGCCCATCCCGCCACGTCACGCGTGTTCCACGCGCACCTCGGGGGAGGGGCGGCGCTGAGCGGGCCGGACGGGTCCACCGACCTTACGTGCTCCTCCGCCGAACGTCTGGACCTCACGCTCCTTTCCACCGGGTTCGGCTACGACGCCGCGGTTCGACGAGAGCAGGCCCGCGCTCTCGTCGAGATCCTCCCGGAGGTCCGCGATATCCGGCGCGCCGGCAGCGCGGCCCTGGACATGTGCAGGGTTGCCGCCGGTCTCGTCGACGCCTATGCCGAACGCGGCGTGCACGTCTGGGACGTGGCCGCAGGCTGGCTGGTGGCCGCCGAGGCGGGTGCGCAGGTGTCGACCTGGGACGGCGGGCCCTCCCGTCCCCGCGGTGTTCTCGCCTGCCCTCCGGCCGTGTATCCAGCACTGGAGGCGCTGGTCAGCCGCGCGTACGCGCACGCTTGCCGGGTCTTGGAGACCTCCGACCGGTAGAGCCTGTCGCACCGACGTTCGTCGGCTCACCCGCCGCCGCAAGGGCCGCGAGCGTCATGCTGCCCCGGGTGCCGCCTCCCACCTGAGCCAGTCTGTCTCGGCGCGAACGTCTCTCTGGCTTATCCACGACACGTCGTGAATCACGCCCTCGGCGAGTCCGCCGAACAGAGACGCAGCCCAAGGGGATGAAACCGACGCGTATTTCCGGCACAATCCGCTCCGTCGGGCATCCCACGGTGCCCGGGGACGTTGACAGGGCGAACACGGTGTCTCGACTGGCCGCGAGATCGTCACGGGGGCCCTGGCCGACGTCGACGCGACACACCCCGTCAGACGGCACACCCATGTGCGGTCTGCGTCACCGATGGGCAACAGGAGAGCAGCCTGATGGCGACTGACTACGACGCACCACGCAAGACCGACGATGACGATCTGGGCGAAGACTCCCTCGAGGAGCTCAAGGCTCGCCGCGGGGACAAGTCGGCGAGCAGCGTGGACGTCGACGAGACGGAACAGGCTGAGGGCTTCGAGCTGCCGGGTGCGGACCTGTCCGGCGAGGAGCTGTCGGTCCGGGTCGTCCCGAAGCAGGCTGATGAATTCACCTGTTCACGATGCTTCCTCGTCCACCACCGCAGCCAGCTGGCCAAGGAGATCAACGGGCAGCTGATCTGCACGGAGTGTGCGAGCTGAGCGTTGACCAGGACGACGTCCGGGTCCTCGTTCAGCGCCTCGACGCGGGGCTCCCCCTGCCCGCGTACGCGTGCGACGGCGACGCGGGGCTGGACCTTCGGGCCCGTGCCGACGCAGTCCTCGCCCCAGGACGCCGCGCGCTCGTCCCGACGGGCGTCGCGGTGGCGCTCCCGGACGGGTACGTGGGGCTGGTGCACCCCCGCTCGGGGTTGGCCGCCAGGCACGGCGTGACGATCGTCAACGCGCCGGGCACCGTCGACTCGGGGTACCGCGGAGAGATCCTGATCAACCTCATCAACCTGGACCCGAACGAGCCGTTCGCGCTGCGCAGGGGGGATCGGATCGCGCAACTGGTCGTACAGCGGTACGCGCGCGCCGAGCTCGTCGAGGTGTCGGCCCTGCCACCGAGCGAGCGAGGAGCCGGCGGGCACGGTGCCAGCGGTGGCTTCGGGCCGGGCCCGCGGGTACGGGTACGAGGCGACGGGCCCATGGGGGCGGGCATGTTGGGATGGGCACACGGGGACGGGCACACTAGGACGAGCATGGGTGGAGACGAGCAATAGTCGCGGGTACATCCCGAACTCGCTGCCGGACCGGTCGATTCGGCCGTAGCGATAAGGCGGCAGCCACGAGGCGGCCGCGACGTGAGGAGAGATATGGCACTGTTTCGGCGCAGGCGTCGGGAGGGCGACGACACGGTGGGACGCCGCGCCCTCGTCACCGACTCTCTCGAGACGGGGGAGCCGGACGCCGTCGAGCAAGAGGAACTTCTCGAGGGCAGCGACGGCCCTGAGGGTCTCGAGGGAGGCGCTGACGAACACCCCGGCGAGGTCGGGGAAGATCGCGACCAGGTCGACATCGAATTCTCGCCGCGGGCCGAGACCGGCCCGCTCGACCGTTCCGAGGTGGACGAGACCGTGGGCAACCGCTTCGACCTCGGGTCGTTGTGGCTGGGCGCGGTGGAGGGATTGGAGTTGCGCATCGAGATGGAGGAGACCGACGGCTCGGTGCGTGAGGTACGTGCCGAACTCGACGGATCCTCCATGCAGGTTCAGGCCTTCGCTGCGCCACGCAGCGCCGGGATCTGGTCTGACATCCGCGCGGAGATCGCCGAGGGCGTCCGCGCGCAGGGTGGGCAGGCGGACGAGCAAGTAGGTTCGCTCGGGACGGAGTTGCTCACGCGCCTGCCCGCGAAGGCTCCCGACGGGCGGACCACGTTCCAGCCCATGCGCTTTGTGGGGATCGACGGGCCGCGGTGGTTCCTGCGGGCCGTGCTGACCGGCCCCGCTGCCGGGGACGAGCAGGCGGCAGAGCCGTTTCTACAGGTGCTGCGCTCCAGCGTCGTGGTCCGCGGCGACGACGCCCGCCCTCCGCGCGAGATGCTGACGCTGACGCTGCCGCACCAACTCGACGCGGCGTCTGTCGACACGCCTCCCGGCGAACCCCTCCCCGACGGGGAGCTCACGCCCGACGAGGAGCTCACGCCCGACGGACCACCACCTCGGCTCGTCGACCTCAACCCGTTCCAGCGGGGTCCTGAGATCACCGAGATCCGCTGAAGCGGTATCCATGTCACCCACGTCACCTCCATCCCCCGAGCCCCCCGGGAGGCGGACGCACGCGGTCGCGGCGGCGCCGACGCGGCTGTTCGGCAGGATCGCTGCGCGCCTCACCCGCTCCGACAAGGACGCCGAAGACGCGGAACTCGTCGAACACACCGACGCGCTTGGCGCCACGCGCATCGCGGACGTCGTGGATCG
>CAJDWP010000011.1_pt1 | contig 49542 bp, 40 predicted proteins | sample 7391631 | NCBI WGS metagenome assembly CAJDWP01 (sample SAMEA7055740, study PRJEB34461) | soil metagenome | biome: terrestrial ecosystem; feature: Peninsula; material: soil | place: Antarctica | collected 2016 | reverse complement strand
TCCCGCTGGGAGGCGCACGTGGACGGCGAACTTGCCGGCATCGCGTCCTACCGGATCGCGGGCGACTCGATCGTCTTCCACCACACCTCCGTACCGAAGGAGTTCGGGGGTCGGGGGGTTGCGGGCGAGCTGGCGAAGGCCTCACTCGACGACGCCCGCGCTCAGCGGATGAAGGTCGTACCGCAGTGCAGTTTCTACACGACCTACATCGCGAAGAACGCGCAGTACGCGGATCTGACTTGAGCGCCGCATAGTTCTACACATAGTTCGACACATAGTTCGACGCGGAGTCCGGGAGTGGCGGTTCGGGACGTCGCACCTGCGTCGACTACCCTGAATGGGTCGCCGACGCGGGCGACGTTGGACCCCGAGTGCCATCCCTGGGAGTTGTCGTGCCGAAGATTGTCGATCGCATCCTGCGCGCTGGGGAGGGCCGCGAGCTGCGGCGACTCCAAGGCTACGCGGCGGCCGTTAACGCTCTCGAGGACGATTTCGAGCGGCTGAGCGACACAGAGCTCAAAGAGGAAACGGCAAAGTTCAAGGTGCGACTCGCGGACGACGCACAGCTCGACTCGCTGCTGCCCGAGGCGTTCGCGGCCGTGCGGGAGGCGAGCAAACGCACGCTCGGCAAGCGTCACTTCGACGTGCAGATCGTCGGGGGCGCGGCCTTGCACTTCGGCAACGTCGCTGAGATGAAGACGGGTGAAGGCAAGACGCTGGTGGCGACCCTGTCGAGCTACCTCAACGCGCTGACGGGCGGCGGCGTGCACATCATCACCGTCAACGACTATTTGGCGGAGTACCAGTCGGAGCTCATGGGCCGCATCCACCGTGCGCTCGGGTTGGAGACCGGCTGCATTCTGTCCCAGATGCCGCCCGCGGCCCGCCGTGTCGAATACGGCAAGGACATCACGTACGGCACGAACAACGAATTCGGTTTCGACTACCTGCGCGACAACATGGCGTGGTCGCTGGACGAGCTGGTCCAGCGGGGTCATCACTTCGCGATCGTCGACGAGGTGGACTCAATCCTCATCGACGAGGCGCGCACCCCGCTGATCATCTCGGGCCCCAGCGATCAACCGACGAAGTGGTACTCGGAGTTCGCCAAGATCGCGCAACGGCTGCATCGGGGCCGCCCGGGCGACAGACTGCGCGGCATTGTAGCGACCGGCGACTACGAGGTCGACGAGAAGAAGCGCACGGTCGGAATCTTGGAGCAGGGCATCGCCGCCGTGGAAGACCTTCTCGGCATCGACAACCTGTACGAGAGCGTGAACACACCGCTCATCGGCTATCTCAACAATTCGATCAAGGCCAAAGAGCTCTTCAAGCGCGATAAGGACTATGTCGTGCTGGACGGTGAGGTGCTCATCGTCGACGAGCACACCGGCCGGATGCTCGCGGGTCGCCGTTACAACGAGGGGATGCACCAGGCGATCGAGGCCAAGGAGGGGGTGCAGATCCAGAACGAGAACCAGACCCTCGCGACCGTCACTTTGCAGAACTACTTCCGCCTCTACGAGAAGCTTGCCGGGATGACCGGCACCGCGCAGACCGAAGCGGCCGAGTTGCACCAGATCTACAAGTTGGGCGTGGTGAGCGTCCCCACCAACATGCCGATGATCCGCGCGGACCAGCCAGACCTCGTCTACCGCACGGAGAAAGCGAAGTTCGACGCCGTCGTGGAGGACATCGTGGACAAGAACCGGCTCGGTCAGCCGGTCCTCGTCGGTACGACCTCGGTGGAGAAGAGCGAGTATCTGTCGGGCCAGCTGCGTGAGCAGGGCGTGGCGCACAGCGTCCTGAACGCCAAGCAGCATGAGCGGGAGGCCGCGATCGTCGCCGACGCCGGCCGCAAGGGCGCGGTCACGGTGGCGACCAACATGGCTGGCCGCGGCACCGACATCATGCTCGGTGGCAACCCCGAGTTCCGCGCGATCGCCGTGCTCAAGTCGCAGGGGTTCTCCCCTGAGGAAACGCCGGAGGAGTACGAGGCGGCCTGGGACGCCGCTCTGACACAGGCCGAGGAGCACGTCGAGGCGGAGCACGACGAGGTGACCGAGCTCGGCGGCTTGTATGTGCTGGGCACAGAGCGGCACGAGTCCCGCCGCATCGACAACCAGCTCCGCGGGCGTTCCGGGCGTCAGGGCGACCCGGGAGAGTCGCGGTTCTACCTGTCGTTACAGGACGACCTGATGCGCATGTTCAACGCGGCCCTGGTGGACCGTTTCATGACGACGGCGGGTATGGAGGACTCCGTACCGATCGAGTCCAAGCTCGTCTCGCGATCCATCCAGAGTGCCCAGGGCCAGGTCGAGGGACGCAACTTCGACATTCGCAAGAACGTGCTCAAGTACGACGACGTCATGAACACGCAGCGCAAGGTCATCTACGGCGAGCGACGGCGCGTCCTCGACGGCGAGGACATGCACGACCAGATGCGCCACTTCATTCACGACGTCATCGACTCGTACGTGCGGGCCGCGACCGGGGAGGGATTCGCGGAGGACTGGGATCTCGACACTCTCTGGACAGGTTTGAAACAGCTTTACCCCATGTCCGTTGAGTTGGACGAGCTGGAGCGGGCCGCCGGGGGCCGCCAAGCGCTGACCGCCGATCTGATGCGCGAGGAACTTATCTCGGATGCTCAGCACGCTTTCGATTCTCGGACCGGAGCGCTCGGCGAGGAGGTCATGAAGCAGGTCGAGCGGCGGGTCGTCCTCGCCGTGTTGGACCGCAAGTGGCGCGAGCACCTCTACGAGATGGACTATCTGCAGGAGGGGATCGGACTGCGCGCCATGGCCCAGCGAGATCCCGTGGTGGAGTACTCCCGCGAGGGGTACCACATGTTCAACGGGATGTTGGAGAGCATCAAGGAGGAGTCCGTCGGATTCCTGTTCAACGTGGAGGTGCAGGTCGATCCACAGGCGCCCGCCGCGGTGGCCGGACCCGCGGCCCCGAGCGAACCGCTCGTCCACGCCAAGGGACTGGAGGAGCACAAGGGGGGCAAGCTGCACTACACGGCCCCTGCCGATGACGGCTCCATCACCGAGCGCGACGTCGACGAGACGGAGGACGAGACGGCGGGACGGGAGCCCGTAGAGGCCGGGAGCCGGGCGCAGCGGCGCGCGGCGCGACGCCGAAAGGATAAGCGCCGCTGAGCGCAGCGTCGCTCGGGATCGTGCTCAGCCGATCAGCAGGCGAGTGACGACCCACCGCGAGTCGACGGCCTCGAGACGCAGGGCCATCGCGCGGACCCGGTGCGCGTCGGCAACGACGACGCTTGCTTCGGCGACACCGTCGGCTGGTCGGCACACCCGTACTCGCCGCACCCGTAGCGGACGGCGCCGACCGTCAGCCTGGATGAGTCGGCGCAGGACCCCCTCGAAGATGTCTGTGGCGCAGTACCGCATCACCTGCGTGGCGGGCCGGGCGCCGCAGACCACCTCCAGCAGGGCCATCGCAAGCTTGGCTGACCAGGCTGCGGGATCGGGCAGAGGCGGCCCGCTCTCCGAGGAGCGAACGGTCGAGTAGGACGAGGCCGACGTCGGTTCTGCCACGGATCGCAGGGGGATCGGTCGCGGTGCGCGGCGGTGAGGTGGCTCGTGCTCGACCTCGAAGGGGATGACCGGCTGTACGGCGCGGCTCCGGGCGCGCGCGGGCGGCTCAACGGGCAGCCAGGTGATGTCGCGGATCGGCGGCGGGCAGGACTGCGGCACCGGGCGCACCACGAGCGCGGCGGGTCTGGCAGACGCGCGCGCGGACGGGTGGGGTGCGTACGTGGTCAACGGGACAGACATGGATGCTCCTAACGTCTGGCAGTCAGGGGTGGACGGGCGTGCGGTCCGCGTGGGTCGACCCGGGGTCGCCTCGGGCGTCGGCGGGCGGCGGGACGAGACGTTGGCCGGGCAGGATCAGATCGGGGTCATCAAGCTCCGCGCGGTTGGCCGCGAACCAGCGGGGCCACGCCTCGGCGATGTTGCTCGCCTGGGCCGGGGCCGGCAAGTGGTCTTCGGCGAGGCCCCACAGCGTGTCGCCCGGTCGGACGACCACCGGAGCGGCGGTGGCTGGGCCGAATCCGGGATCAGGCAGAACGTCGTCACCTGCGTTTGCTGTCGTCCCGGGGGAGAGCGGAGCCGCAGCGATCGACGGCGCCTGCTCGCCACCGTGCGCTGCGAGGGCGGGCGCGAGGATCGCGGAACCGAGCAGGACGTTGAGGAGACGTCGCAGCGCGAGCGGCGCGATGCGACGCGCTGCCCGGTCTGCGATCGCCCCGGCGGGTCCTGGCGACCGGGCGAATCCACACGTGAGGGCGACCGTGAGGAGCCAACCGCACAGCAACGCCCCGGTAGCGGAACTGAGCCCCGCGAGCGTGGTCGACGGATCCGCGACAGCGCGTTGCCCAGCGCGAGAGCAGGCGTCCGCCGCGAACACGATGCCCGCCGCCCCCGCGCCGAGCATCCACGCCACGGCTCGAACGCGCTGTCGGCGGGGACTGCCGGACTGCGCCACCACCGGCGTCATGTGCATCCTCATACGCGCAAGCTAGCAAGTAATGTTGTTTGATAACGGATGCAGCATTTTGTTGTGGATAACCGTGACGGTAGGTGACCGGGGCAGCGGTCAGGCAAGCTGATCAAGACCGACCGGGGTCGCCGCGTCGTCGCGGATCGCCGCGCGGATCCTCGAGACGACCGCGGCGATGTTCGCTGGGCAGGATCGCCAAGAGGAGGAAAATTCGCGTGCGTTGGGACCGCCTGTTCGATGATTTGGAAGGCCAACTCGCGCAGGAGCAGCGCGGGGAGCTCGAGGCGGAGATCGCCGACCGCACCCGCCGCGAACGCGCCATGGTCCACGTACTCGATCGCCTGGCGGCCTCACAGGGCGAGATCGCGGTGGTGCTTCGGGGCGAGCGTCGACTCGCGGGAATGGTGAGCGACGTCGGCCGCGACTTCCTGATCGTGGCCGAGCGAGTGCGCCACCTGGTGCCGTTGGCCGCTGTGCTGGAGGTGATCGGGCTCACAGACCGTGCGGTCGGACCCGGCGCTGCGGCCGCGCTGCGGCGGTTCGGCCTGGGCTACGCGCTACGGGGTTTGGCGCGCGACCGCGCTGTCGTGGTGCTGAGCGATGTCACCGGACGCGCGCTATCCGGGCGAATCGGCGTCGTGGGGGCCGACTATCTGGAACTCACGCCGGGCGAGCGCGGGCAGCAGCGCGGCGTCGATCGGCCGTCGGCGAGGGTCATCCCGTTCGCTGCGGTCGCGTGCGTGACCGGCACCGATCCGGGCCACGCATTCTCATGCTGACGAGACTCCTGGGCCGGGCCTGGCGCCGGTGGAATGGGCCGCCTCCTGCTGCTCGGCGTACTTGCCCTGGATGTAGCCCTCCAGGACCTCGCGTTCGACCCGCCACTGGTGCCGCTTGCCGATCTGGATGGCCGGGAGTTCTCCCGAGCGGACGATGGCGTAGCCCTGGGCCGAGGAGATGCTCAAGGTTTCGCAGACCTCGGCGAGGGTCAGGAAGCGCGACGTCATGATCTCTCCCTGGTCGAGGATGCCGTCCGTGCCCGGTCCTGCACGGCGCACGATGCGTTCGTCGTACGCGTTTCTATCACAGCGGCTTTCGAGTCGACGGTCGTCATCCACAGCCGGGCTGAGGCGCGACGCTGTCCACAAGCCGGGCTGTGAACTAGACGAACGTCCAGACGTGCGCTTACCTGGGGATCGTGGCCGAAGCGCGCGTCGTGGGAAGGCACGCGGCGTCGGGGCGGGGGAGTTCGGGACGAGGCGGAGGTGCCGTCATGGGGGAGCTGCGTAGCGCACGCAGGTTGCGTGCGCCGTCGTGGCGCGACGGGAGGCTGATCGTGGGTGTCCTGCTGATCCTCGCCTCGGTGGCTCTCGGAGCGCGCGTCGTCGCCTCGGCCAACGAGCGCGTCATCGTCCTCGCGGCGGCGCGCCCGCTCGTGCCTGGTGACCGGCTGGGGCCGGAGCACCTGACGCGGGTTGAGGTGGACCTTGGATCCGCTACTGAGACCTACCTGTCGGCCGACCGCGCGATGCCGCAGGGCGCGGTGGTGGTACGCGAGGTGCGGGTCGGCGAGCTGGTTCCGGCATCCGCGCTCGGCACGCCGGAGTCTGCCTCCAGACGCCCCGTCATGGTGCCCGTCGCCGCCGAGTCGGCTCGGGTGCTGGCCGTCGGATCCGTGGTTGACCTCTGGGTGAGCGACAAGGCGACCGGCGGCGGGGCCTCCTACGGTCCGCCGCGCCGACTGGCGGAAGGGGCGCCGGTGTCACGAGTCCCCGACCCAGACGAGGCGCGTCTGGCCTCGATCACGGTGGGCGTCCAGGTCATGGTGTCGCCCGACCAGGTGGCGGAGGTCATCGCGGCGATCGACCACGGCGGTCGGCTCACTCTCGTGCCGGCCGCGGGATCCCTTCAGCGGGAACGGTGAGACCTGTGCGCCGCCGCACCGTACTTGTCGCCGTCCCCCAGATCTGGGAGGCGAGCCTGGTCGCGGAGCTGTCCACCTCGCGGCGCCTCGAGGTGGTCCGCCGGTGCGCCGATGCAGCGGAGCTGCTGTCGGCTGCCGCAGCCGGGCTCGGGGAGGGCGCCATCGTGTCATGCGGCCTGCGGGGGCTGGACAGCTCCTTCCTCAGCGACCTTGCTCGGCACGGGGTGCGGGTTTTGGGCGCAGCCGACCCGGCGGCGGCCGAGCAAGAGCGCACGCTGCGGCAGATGGGGCTTCGGATCGTCGTACGCTCCGACGCGACGTGCGATGAGCTCGAACGCGCGGTGGAGCGGGCCGCAGGCGCGGCTGAGAGCAAGGACATCCACGCTCAGATAGGCCTCGAGCCCGACGGGAACGCGCCGCGCTCGTTCCCCGGGACGCTCGCCGAGGCAGAGGTACGCATGGGTCCTGGGCCGTCGCCACCCGGTCCGGACCGCCTCCGGGAGGATCCCGGAGGCGCGCCGTTCCTGCCGCTCGCACCGCGCGACGCGAGCGTGCGAACGCAGGATGGTGGCGGGATCCCGCAGACGGCGAGCGGGTGGCGTCCACGCGACGCGGCACCCCGCGCTCCGCGCCGGCGCCGATCCCCGAACCGACGATGGCCCCACGCCAGCAAGCTGACGGTCGCAGTGGCGCAAGACGAGGCGAGCGAACCGTCGCCCCAGGCGCGCCTCGTGACGGTCTGGGGACCGACGGGGGCTCCGGGGCGAAGCACCGTCGCCCTTGGACTGGCGAGCGAGGCTGCCTGCGCCGGGTGGCGCTCCCTGCTGATCGACGCCGACCCGTACGGTGGCGTACAGGCCCAGGCGCTCTCCGTCCTCGACGAGGGCCCCGGCCTCGCGGCCGCCGTGCGCGCGGCGGACACCGGTGCGCTCGACGTGCCCGGTCTGCTCTCCCACTGCCGCGGCGTGTCGCCCCGGCTGTCGATATTGACCGGGATCTCGCGCGCCGACCGGTGGCCAGAGCTGCGCGCCGATCCCCTGGAGCGGGTCCTGGAGCTGTCGCGCTCCGTGGCGGACGTTGTCGTCGTGGACTGCGGCTTTTGCCTCGAAGAGGACGAGGAGCTGAGCTACGACACGCTCGCGCCGCGGCGCAACGCCGCCACCCTGACGGCGCTCCGCTCCGCCGATCATCTCGTGATCGTCGGCGCTGGCGACCCGATCGGACTGCAGCGCCTGACGCGCGGCCTGTCGGACATCGACTCACTTGGCCTGGCGGCCTCGCGCACCGTCGCGGTGAACCAGGTCAGAGCAAGCGCCGTCGGGCCCCGTCCGGAGGCGACGATCGCCGCAGCGCTGAAGCGCTTCTCGGGTGCGCGCGTCGACTGCTTCATTCCACAGGATCGCCCCACGTTTGACCGAGCGCTGCTCGCGGGGCGCACGCTCGCGGAATGCGCCCCCGGCTCGCCTGCGCGCCGGGCGCTGGCTGACCTCACCGTCTCCGTACTCGGGGGCTCGTCCGGCGCTCGGCGGCGGGCCGCACACGGTCGAGGCCGCCAGGAGGCAGCCGCTCGACCCGCGGAGGCCGGTCGTGTGTGAGCATGAGCTTGTGGAGGATCACCTCAGCCCGCTCGGAGCGTCGTTCCTGTATCTCGAAGAGCCGACGACCGTGATGCATGTGGGCTCGATGCTGATTCTCGACCCGGGGCCCAAGGGCCTCGACATCGACCGCTTCATGGCGCTTGTCCAGGCACGAATCGTGTCGTCGTCGCGGTACCGGCAGAAGGTCCGCGAGCTACCTGGTCGGTTCGCGTCCCCGTTCTGGGTCACGGCCGCCGACTTCGACCTCACTTACCACGTGCGTCGCGCCGCTCTACCTCGACCGGGGACGCGCGAACAGTTGCAGGAGTTCGTGGCCCGAATCCTGTCCAGGCCGCTGGACCGTGCGCGCCCGCTATGGGAGTTGTACCTCGTCGAGGGGCTGGAGAACGGCCGGGTGGCCGTCGTCACCAAGACGCATCAGGCGCTCGTCGATGGCGTGTCAGCCGTCGACCTGGCGCACCTCATCCTCGACGACGACGAGGATTCCCGTCCGATCGCCCCTCCGGAGCCGCCACCAGCGCGTGAACCGAGCGATATGGAGCTGCTGGCCTCGACCGCATTACGGGTTGCCCGCCGCCCCAGCAGGTGGTTGGGCGCCGTGGCGGGGGGCGTGGCTGAGGTCGTGTCGGTGGGGGGCAGGGCCTTCGACCAGTCCAGGACCGTGGCCTCCGCCCTCGTCCGGACGGCCGCCGACCCCGCGCCCACGACCCCTTTGAACACGCGCGTCGGCGCGGCGCGTCGGGTCGTCTTCCTCGTCATCCCCCTGGACGATTTCCGTGCGGTCCGCGACGCGTATCTGGACCTACGCGCGAGCAGCGACACCAACGTCACGGACGTCATCCTCACGGTGATCACCGGCGCATTGCGCTCCTGGCTGCAGACCCGTGGCGAGCCGGTCCACGCAGCAGCCACCGTGCGCGCGATGGTCCCGGTCAGCGTGTCTGAGCCAGGAGGTGGTGTGGGCCTCGGCGGCAGTGTTCAGGCCTGCTTCGTGGACCTGCCGGTCGGCGAGATCAGCCCGCTGATGCGCCTGGAGCAGGTGACGTTCCAGATGCGACGTCAGGTGCGCGGCGGGCGTGCGGTCGGTGCGCGCGCGATCTCCGGCATCGCCGGCTTCGCGCCGACGACCCTGCACCACCTGGGGGCGCAGCTCGGCAACGCGGCCTCGCGCCGCTTCTTCAATCTGGTGATCACTAACGTCCCCGGACCGCAACACCCGTTGTGGGTGGCCGGGGCGCGGATGGACGTCAACTACCCGATCATCCCTCTGGCGCTTGGACAGGCCTTGTCGTTTGGACTGACCTCGTACGACGGGCACGTGGGCATCGGCCTCAACGGCGACCGCGCCGCCATGCATGATCTGGACGACTTCGTCGGCTACCTGCACGAGTCGATGGCCGAACTCGTCGCGGCGCTGCAGGCCGGGAAGGAGCGGGCGCCCTGGCCTGCCCCGGAGCCGCCTCGTGCGATCGACGATCTCTTCCACCAGCGGACCGCGCGCGGCGAGCGACAGGAGGGCACGGTGCACGCGACCCGGGTCTATCTCGCCATCGGTGTCGACGGGCTGGCCGACCTGGCCCGCGACGGGTTCCTCTCCGGGTCAGCGGTGCGTGCCAGCGCGGTCACCGCGACGGTGCGTCAGGTCTTCCCGCAGGACGAGGAGGAGGACCTGGAGTACGACGCACTGCAGGTTGCCGCTCAGATGTGTGCCGAACGTTGGCCGCAGAGCCGGGCGGTCGTCGCCGCCGCCGACCTCGACCCCTCGGACGTGACCGAGGTCCCTCCCGGTACGGGCGTCGACGGGTTCGAGGTACTCGTCTGCAGGGACATCTCATACACGAACCTGCGCGCCCTGCATGCTGCCGAGCGCGGGGCATCCGACGAGGCCGAACTGCTCTGGTACGACGCGAGCGAGCTGGCCGCCTTGGCGTCGGGGAGCGTCTGAGCCGGGCCTGAAGCTCTCAGCCTGGGTCCTGAGTGAGCCACTGTCTTCCGAGCGACTCCTCGGCCTCGAGAGCCGACCGGATCACCGGGCCCGCGGCCTTTTCGATGCGCCCGCCGATGAAGGGCACGGATGCCGTGAGTTTCCCGTCGTAGGTGACCACCGTGCTGTCACCGTCGGGCTCCATCGTGGCCACGGCGGACAGGCGCAGCGGCTTGCCGTCGATCCTCACCGTCACCTCGCCGCGACGGTAGCCACGGGCGTCGGCGGGCCGCCACACCGTCCGCTGCTCGATCTCGAGAACGTCCCCGACCAGGTGGCGCACGAAGTCCGGGAACGACGCCGTAGACACCGTGCGGGTCGTGCGGACATGCGTCCGCTCCTCGTGCCTGCGCACGTTCGCGGAGCCGCGCCCGGAGCGGGAGCACAGCTTTTCTTGGAAGGCCGGGTCGGTCAGCATGGCCGCGACCTGGTCCGGTGGCGCGGGAAAACTCAAGGAAACGCGCAGGTCCATCCCGTTACCGTACGGCTGGTCGGGGCCGCGCACCCGCGCTTGGGCCCCTCTCTCGCGGCACACTCGTCCGCACCACAGGCGAAGAGGCCGCGGGCGTCAGCTCGGCCACCACGGCTTCGCAGCTGCGGACGAGGCGCGAGCGGGCCCGACCGGCGGCTGCCATCGCGGTGACCCGCTCGCGAAGGTCCGCCTCGGCACGCTCAAACAGCCCTTGCACTTTCGACAGCTGTCCCGCGTAGGCCGACAGGTCGCCGGCGAGCGCAGCCATCGCACGGTCAGCGGACGCGCTGGTGAGCGAGTCGCCGCGCTCGCGACGAGCCAACGCCGCGAGGTCGGCGGCCGCCGCAGCGCAGGAGCCGGGGTCGCCGGGTGGCGCAACGGTCACCTCGGCGACCCTCCCGATGTGGAGGACCGATGGTGCAGGGCCGCGGCGATGGCATCGAGTGCCAGCTTCACGGCGCGCTGGGCGCGGTCGTCGCCCAGGTCCGGTCTCAAAGACCGTAGCTGCGCGACCGTGGACAGGATCGTCTCGTCGGAGTGCGGTGAGCTTGCCATGGCGTCAGGGTAGGTGCGGCGCGTCGGTCGCGGCGATGCCCCACCCACGCCTGTGGACGACCCGGCCGAGAAGACGCGTCGTGTTGTCGACGACAGTTCGGCCGAACCCCCTCCGCCGCGCAGGGCCCGTCGTTAGCCTAAACCAACCGTCAGTCGTGACCGGTCAGCACGTCGTGCCGCCTGAGGAAAGTCGGGTTCACCATGCCTACTGCCTACGAGGATCCCCGGACTCAGCTGCTCCGCCACGTTGCTCAGTTGGCCGGCCGACAGGGGGGTTCCGGCATCGAGACGTTGTTGCGGTTGTACTACCGGCACGTCGTCACCGAGGAGCTCTTGGCTCGACGATCGGAGGACCTCCTCGGGGCAGTGTTGTCGCACCGCGCGCTGGGCGCTCAGCGCACGCTGGGGGAGGCGAAGCTGCGCGTGTTCACCCCGACCGTCGAGCAGGAGGGCTGGACGGCCGGGCACACCGTGATCGAGATCGTCACGGACGACATGCCCTTCCTCGTCGACTCCGTGTCCGCGTGCGCCGGCCGTCAGGGGAGCAGTGTTCACCTGATGGTGCACCCCCAACTGGTGGTGCGACGCGACGAGACCGGCAAGTTGCATGAGGTGCTCGACTGCCCGATCCATGAGGCGCCGAGCGACCCGGGCGTGCATGTCGAGTCGTGGATGCATCTACAGATCGACCGCGAGAGCGACGCCGCCGATCGCGACGACCTCGCGCGCGAGCTGCGTGAGGTGCTCGGTGACGTGCGCGCCTCAGTCGAGGACTGGTCCCTGCTCACAGCCAAGGCTCTTGAACTCGCTGACGACCTGCGCGTCCACCGCCCGGCTCCAGTGTCGCGGGAGGATGCGGAGAACGCCGAGGCGCTACTGCGTTGGGTCGGTGGGGGCCACTTCACGCTGCTGGGCTACCGCGAGTACGCGCTCACGAGCGTCGGCGGCGTGGACGCGCTCACGCCGATCTCGCGCACAGGGCTCGGGCTCATGCGTGATGCGGGCGGCAACAGCAGCGTCGCGGAGCCGCTCAGCGGCCTGGCGGCGGCCAAAGCGCGCGAACCTGAAATTATGATCGTCACGAAGGCCAACTCGGTGTCGACGGTCCACCGCCCGGTCTACCTCGACTACATCGGGCTGAAAATGTTCGACGAGAGCAACCAGGTGTGCGGCGAGCGACGGTTCATCGGACTGTTCACCGCGGGCACCTACACCCACTCCGTCACGCAGATCCCGTACGTGTGCACCAAGGTCGCCAACGTGATCGAGGCGAGCGGGTTCGACCCGGAGAGCCATCTGGGCAAAGACCTCATGACGGTCCTGGAGACCTACCCGCGCGACGAGCTCTTCCAGGCTTCCGTGGCTGACCTGACCCGGGTCTGCGTGGCGGTGGTCCACCTGCAGGGGCGGCGCCAGCCGCGACTGTTCCTGCGTAAGGACGTGTATGGGCGGTACATGAGCTGCATCGTTTACATCCCGCGTGACAGGTACACGACCAGCGTCCGCCTGAAGCTGGAGGCGCTGCTGCAGCGCGCCTTCCAGGGGGTGTCCGTCGAAGACACGGCGCGCGTCAGCGAATCGGCCTTGGCCCGACTCTTCTTCGTCGTTCGGATGACCCCGGGCCAGGAGGTGCCGGATGTCGACGTGGACGACCTGCAGCGGCAGATCTCCGACGCGACGCGCACGTGGGCCGAGGATCTGGCCGATGCGACCCGAGCGGAGTACGGCGAGGAGCAGGCATCCCGGATGCTCAGTCGCTGGGGCATGGCGTTCCCGGAGGCATACAAGGAGGACTTTGAAGCGCGCGTCGCGGTCGTCGACCTGCGCCACGTGGAGGCGCTCGTCGACGACGGAGACGTGCGACTGAACCTTTACCACATGCCGGGGGAGAGGCCTACCGAGCGCCGGCTCAAGCTGTACCGGCGTGGCGCGGTCTCGCTCACCACCATCGTGCCCACGTTCAACGACATGGGGCTCGAGGTGACGGACGAAAGGCCGTACGAACTGTCGCCGGAGACCGGGGAGCCGGTGTACGTCTACGACTTCGGCTTGCGCGCGCCGTCGGAAACGACCTGGAGTCGCGGCCAGGAGGGGATGCGGCAGCGTTTCCAGGAGGCCGTGCAGGCCGTCTGGAGCGGCATGGCCGAGAGTGACGGGTTCAACGCCCTCGTCTTGTCCGCCGGCCTCACCTGGCGGCAGGTGGTCATGCTCCGCACGGTGGCGAGGTATCAGCGCCAGGTCGGCACGCCGTTCACGCAGACGTACATCACGACGACCCTGCGCGAGAACCCGCACATCGCCTGCCTTCTCGTCGAGCTGTTCGAGACACGATTCGACCCGGAGAGCTTCGGCGGGCGGGCGGACGAGGCTCGCGCCGCCGCAGAGAAGGATGTCGAGGCGCGCATTGTCGTTGCGCTCGACGAAGTCGACACCCTCGACCACGACCGCATCGTCCGCGCCTTCCTGTGGGTCATCCAGGGCACGCTGCGGACGAACTTCTTCCAGGATTCGCCACCGGACGAGCACGGGCGCACGCCGGAGTTCACCCGCACGGTGTGCCTCAAAATCGACCCGCACGCGGTCCCCGGGCTGCCGGCGCCGCTGCCGATGTTCGAGATCTGGGTCTACAGCCCCCGGGTGGAGGGCGTGCATCTGCGGTTCGGCGAGGTCGCGCGTGGTGGTCTTCGCTGGTCGGACCGTCGGGAGGACTTCCGCACCGAGGTTCTGGGCCTGGTGAAGGCGCAGATGGTCAAGAACGCCGTCATCGTGCCCACAGGGAGTAAAGGCGGATTCTTCGCCAAGCGGTTGCCGGACCCGGCCGTCGACCGCGACGCGTGGCTGGCCGAGGGTAGGGCGGCATACCGGCTGTTCATCGCCTCCCTGCTGGACGTGACCGACAACCGCCTCGGCACGGAGATCGTGCCGCCCCAGAAAGTGGTCCGGCATGACCCGGACGACCCGTACCTCGTGGTTGCCGCCGACAAAGGGACCTCGACGTTTTCGGACCTGGCGAACTCGGTGGCTCAATCCCAGGGGTTCTGGTTGGACGACGCGTTCGCCTCCGGCGGGTCCGCGGGGTACGACCACAAGGGCATGGGTATCACGGCCCGCGGAGCTTGGGAATCCGTCAAGCGGCACTTCCGGGAGAGGGGCGTCGACACTCAGACGCAGGAGTTCACCGCGGTCGGGATAGGCGACATGAGTGGCGACGTTTTTGGCAACGGGATGCTCCTCAGCGATTGCACGCGCCTGGTCGCCGCGTTCGACCACCGCGATATCTTCCTCGACCCGGATCCGGACGCTGCCGCTTCACACGCGGAGCGCCGCCGCCTGTTCGAGTTGCCCCGCTCCTCGTGGCAAGATTATGACAAAACGCTCATCAGCGAGGGCGGCAGCGTCTTCTCCCGCTCGGCCAAGTCGATTTCGATCACCCCCCAGGTGCGAGAGATCCTCGGCCTGGCCGATGACGTCGATGTGCTGACGCCGTCGGACCTGCAAAAGGCGATCCTGTTGTCGCCGGTGGACTTGTTGTGGAACGGCGGGATCGGGACGTACATCAAGGCTTCCACGGAGAGCAACACGGATATCGGCGACCGGGCGAACGACGCGATCCGGGTGGACGGCCGTGACCTGCGTGCCAGGGTTGTCGGCGAGGGCGGCAACCTCGGGGCCAGCCAGCTGGGTCGCGTCGAAGCGGCGCTCGCGGGGGTGCACATCAACACCGATGCGATCGACAACTCGGCGGGTGTGGACACCTCGGACCACGAGGTCAACATCAAGATTCTTCTCACGAGTTTGACCCGTGATGGGGATATGACGCTGAAGCAACGCAATCAGCTCCTGGCATCGATGACTGACGACGTGTCACGCATGGTGCTGCGTGACAATTACGAGCAGAACGTCTTGCTCGGCAACGCCCGGAGCCAGAGCGCGCAGATGCTGCCCGTTCACCAACGGCTCATCCACTGGTTGGAGACGTACGCCGATCTCGACCGCGAGCTCGAGTTCCTCCCCAACGAGCAGGAGATCGCGCGCCGTCTCGCGGCGGGTATCGGCCTCATGTCGCCGGAGTTCGCGGTGCTGGTCGCGTACACGAAACTCGCGTTGAAGCGAGACCTTCTGGCCAGCGGCCTCCCCGATGATGCGTGGTTCCTCAAGACGCTGATCGACTACTTCCCGCCGGCGATCCGCGAGTCGTACACGGACCCGCTCGACGATCACCCGCTGAAACGAGAGATTATCGTCAACTCGATCGTCAACTCGATGATCAACCGGGGCGGCATCACCTTCTCCTACCGAGCGATGGACGAGACCGGCGCGCCAGCCCAACAGGTGGCCGCGTGTTATGTCGTGGCGCGCGAGGTGTTCGGGATGCGCCCCTTCGTCGAAGCTATGGAGGCCCTGGACAACCAGGTGCCGACGCTCGTCCAGACGCGCGGGTACCTGGAGTTCCGCGGCCTGCTCGACCGGGCCGTGCGCTGGCTCCTCCTCAACCGACCGGGCGAGCTCGACATCGCGGCCGAAGTGGAGTGGTTCAGCGGGCCGGCAGCACGCCTCACGCCGCTGATCCCTCAGCTCGTCCTAGGGCGAAGCGCGGAGCGCCTGCGCGAGGTGGCGCAGGAGTATGTGGACGGCGGGGTGCCTGAAGACCTTGCGGTGCGCTGCGCCAGCCTCCTCTACATGCACGCCGTGCTCGACATCGTCGCGCTCGCCGGTGAATGCGAAGAGGACGTCGAGGCGATCGCGCAGCTGTACTACGCGGTGTCGGAGGCGTTCGCGGTGGAGGAAATGCAGGGCAAGGTCCGCAGCCTGAACCGCGACGACCGATGGAACGCGCTGGCGCGCGCGGCGATGCGCGACGATCTTTTCGCCGTGCTGGAATCGTTGGTCGCGACCGTGGCCTCGGCCACGGACAGCTCGCTCCCCGCAACGGCGCGCCTCGAGCAGTGGCTGCGGGACAACGCCACATCGCTCACGCGGGCGCGCGCCGCGCTGGAGGTCATCCAGTCCCTGGACGAGCCCGGACTGGCGCCCCTGTCGGTGGCCTTGCGGACGCTGCGTGGGGTGGCTCGCGCGGGAAAGAGCTCCGGCTAGGAGTGCCGGCGTCGTGTCTCGCCTCGGAGCGGCGAGACACCGTGCCGGGAGGCCTGTCGCCCGCCGGTACGCTGAACGCCGTGCCCACGCTGAACGACGTCCTCGCCGGGCATCCTGTGCTGGGGTCCGCCGACGCGGAGTGGTTACACCTCCTCGTCGGCGACTGGCAGATTGTGTCCGACCTGTCGTTTGCCGATCTCGTCCTTTGGGTGCAAGGAACACACTTCGCCCCGCACGATTGGATCGTCGCCACGCACGTGCGCCCCAACACCGGACCACTCATCTTTTTCGATGACATCGTCGGTTCGGTAGCGGGACCGACACGGCGCGCCCTGCTCGACTTGTGCGCGGCCCGGGGGCGGGTCATCCAGGAGCGCGGCCCCGAGTGGGCGCAGGGGATGCCGGTCCGGGAGCAGGCGATCCCGGTGGTGCGCGCCGGCGCCGTGTTGGCGGTGATCACCCGTCATAGCAACCTAGAGGCGATGCGCGCGCCCGGCCGAATGGAGCTCACGTATCGCGGCGTGGCCGACACCTTGAGCCGCATGATCGCCTCCGGTGAGTTCCCCGTGATGGGTGCGCCGACCGGTCAGCGTCGCGGGGCCCCGCGTGTGGGCGACGGCGTGTTTCGTCTCGACGTGGAGGGCATCATCACGTACGCGAGCCCGAACGCGGTATCCGCTCTACACCGGCTGGGCCACCAGGGTGATGTGACGGGTGAGTCGCTGAGCGAGCTGACGACCTGTCTGCTCCGGGACCATTCGGTCGTGGACGAGTCCTTGCCTTTGGTGGTCACGGGACGGGCGCCGTGGCGCACGGAGGTGGAGTCGAGGTTCGCGACCGTATCGCTGCGTGCCATCCCGCTGACCGAGAGCGGAGCGCGGATCGGGGCCGTGGTCCTCGCTCGTGACGTGAGCGAACTGCGGCATGGTGAGCGGGAGTTGCTGACCAAGGACGCGACGATCCGGGAGATCCACCACAGGGTCAAGAACAACCTCCAGACGGTGGCGGCGCTGCTGCGACTGCAGTCGCGTCGGCTGCCGGACGACGAAGCACGCGCGGCGCTACAGGAAGCTGTGCGGCGGGTGGCGACGATCGCCCTGGTCCACGAGACGCTCAGTCAGACGCTCGACGAGGACGTCGATTTCGACGAAATCGTGGTCCGCGCGCTCAACGCCGTGATCGAGATCTCCGTCCCCGATGGTGCCGTGTCCTGGCGGCGCTCCGGGAGCTTCGGGCGGGTCGGCGCCGAGGACGCCACGGCCGTGGCCATGATCATCACAGAGCTGGTGCACAACGCCGTGGAGCACGGCCTGGCGCCGGAGGGCGGGACGGTCGACGTGGACGCGCGCCGGGAGAGTGGAGACGATGGTGAGCAGACGTTGATCGTGACGGTGACCGACGGCGGGAGAGGACTCCCTGCCGGTTTTCGCCCCGGCGCCTCCGGATTGGGCACGCAGATCGTCACCGCGCTCGTCCAGGACCTTCGCGGGCGGATCGACTGGTCCAGCGTCGAATCGGGGGGAACGCGGGTCAGATTCGTCGCTCTGTTACGCCGGACCGACGAACCATCTGGGTAGCGGCAGGCGGCGGCAAGGTCCCCCGCATGGATGCGAAGGATCTGGCCAGCGGTGAGAATGTCGACGCGGCGCCCTGGTGGACAGGTTCGCGGAGGAACCAACCGGCCACTGCGTCAGCTGGCGCGGCGGGCCCGGGCGTTACGGCGCTTGAGAGCGCGGCGCTCGTCCTCGGACAGTCCTCCCCACACGCCGGCGTCCTGTCCGGACTCCAACGCCCACGTCAGGCACGTGTCCTGCACGTCACACCGTCGGCACACGGTTTTGGCCTCCTCGATCTGCAGGAGGGCGGGGCCGGTGTTCCCGATCGGGAAAAACAGCTCCGGGTCTTCCTCCAGGCACGCTGCGTGGTCGCGCCAGTCCATCGTTAGCTCCTTGCTTTCCTACGTGAACGCACACCGACGTCGTCGCCGGGCGACGGGAAGGTGGCGAGGGTCAAAAGCGGCATTGTTCATTAGGGAGACCAACGCCCCCTCGGCCCGCTGAGTGCAAGCCGTGGCACACGACTCCCCACGGTCGTGGTGTGGAGGGGACGCGTCCAAGCCAACAACGATGGTGGCCTGGCCTATTCCCAAGCTTCCTTTCCGCTCTGACGAACGTCCGCCCAGTCAGGGTCAGTTTCGCTCGTCGGCCAGAACGTCCTGGAATGAGTGTTTGGGGCCGGTTCAACATCTTAGGGGTTGGAGGGCCACCAGGGCGAGCGTTCTAGTACTACTGGTGTCTCTTCGTGTCGCTGTGGAGCCACCAGCGGTTCCTCAGCAGGGGGCACCTCGTCCATGGATGAGGGTATACGCGCGTGATCGCGCATCCATCGTGGCACTCGGTGCCGCACGTACGCGCAACCGTTGTCGCGTTGGCGACGCAGCTGCCCGTCGGACGTACCGTGGTGACGTGAGCCTGCCCTCTCGCGACGATCCGACGGTGCCCTACGGTCTGCGTGTGGCAGCCGCGTTGCTGGCGCTCCAGGTGGTAGGACTCCTCTTCGCGGTGGTCTATTACGTCGTCCAGGGGCTTCAAGGCCTAGGTCAGGACCGAACCCAGGTGGCCATGTCCGTGGTCTTGTTTCTCGTGGGCATCGCGGGCCTGCTGGCAGTGGCCCGGGGCCTGCTGCGTGCGGCGCGGTGGGCGCGGACTCCGGCCTTGGTGTGGAACGCGCTCCTCGTACCGATCGCATGGAACCTGATGGAGGGTGGGCAGCCCGCGTGGGCACTTGCCCTCGCGGTCGTCGGGCTTGCGGGGCTGGGAAGCCTGGTCTTCGGAGTCCACGCCACGCGCGAGTGACACTGCGGCCACCGCGAGGGCGTTCGGGCCTGCGCCCCTCACGGGACCGCGATCTGCACAACCGTCGCTTCTCCGTCGCACACCCACACGCCACGGCCGGGCAGTGATGGCTCCCCCCGGGGCACGCGGACGCCGAACAGTTCATCCGCGCGGGCGCTGGATCCCAGGATCAGGCCCTGTCCTGTTCTGCGTAGGGTGCCGGCAAGACCGCGATAGCTGTCGACCAGGTCGTGAAGTGCTCCGGCAGCGATCACTGGCGCACGTGGCGGTGCGGCAGTGACATGGGTGATGAGGACCGACTCTGCGGGGCTCCCCGCGAGAGCGTCGAGGTCGTCGACCACGCAGACATGGCATTCAGAGAGCAGTTCGGCCAGTCGCGGCCCGTCGCCTGGCCCGCACCACGCGTCGACGTCCACCCCGGGTAGTTCTGGGTGCCGCGGTGAGCACCAGAGCACTGGGTAGGACAGGCGCCGCAGACCCTGCGCGATCACGCCGAGAGCGGTGCTTCGTCCCGAGCCGTGAGCTCCGGCGACGAGCCAGCCTCGGCCGCCGATCGGCACGAGCTGGGTCTCGCCGCCGTCGTCGAGACCCACAGCGACGCGACGTGGGGTTCCATGGCCCGAGGCACAGCTCGGCCCCTGGTCCAGATCGCCTCGCAGCGCCTCGTATACCCGTGAGATAGGCACTCGACTCGGCAGTGGAAGTACGCGCCACGTCGGGCTGCCGCAGCCCTCGTGATGGGCGTGCAGGCGCGCCGCCGACTCGAGTCGCGCCGCGGGCGTCTCGGATGCGTCGGCCAGGAGCACCACCTGGGTTTCCAGCCCGGTGGAGGTGAGGATGGCACGTCCGGAAGGTCGGCGTCCGAGGCTGGGCGGATCGATTCCGGCGAGGAGCGCGTGCTCGCGAACAGCGTGACGCCGCGCGCCGGGCCGCCGCGGACGGCCTCCATCAACTCGTCGATGGCAGCGCCGTGTTCGAGGCCCTCCAGAATGCCGCGTGCCTGCTCCCAGCCGTCCACGACGACCAGGTCCGTGGGCGCGTCCTCGGCGTGCGGGGAGCGTGCGCGTGCCCGGTCGCGTAGGCCGCGACAGAGGCGCCGGACGGCGCCCGGGTGGTCCAAGGTGAGGTACGAGGCGACGTGGGGCAGCTCCGCGAGGTCGCGTAGACCGGCGCCGGAGTCGATGATGTGGATGGACGTGCCCGCCGGGCACTCCGCCTGTACCACCGCCAGGACGAGGGCCCTCAGCGCATGGGTCCGACCGCTGCGTCCGCGGCCCACGATCGCGAGATGGCCGTCGCGAGGATGCCAGCGCCAGGCAGTGCGACGCTGGTGGTCCGGGTCGTCGGTCAACGCCACCGCGCGCAACGATGAGAGGCAGCCTCGGAGCGGCTCGTCGGACGTGCGCTTCTCCGTCGATGAGCGCTCGGGTCCGTCCAGCTCGTCCAGCTCGCTCTGGCGGAGAAGCTCAGGCAAAGGCGGGAGCCACGGCGGGGGTGGGGACGCGATCTGAAGGGCTGTGGCGCAGGCCCGGACGGCAGCGACGAGAGGCGCGAGCTCGCCTCGCTCGGGTGATGCGGACGAACGCGCGGTCGGGCCCTCCGGCAGCGCCGCGCACGCCAGGAGGGGCAGGTCGTCTGCCGCCCCGCACAGGGCCGAGAGAGGCAGGGCCCGGCAGCGCACCTCGGGAGCCGCCTCCCGCGTCATCGAGGCGAGGTAGGCGGTCTGAAACGCCACGAGGGGACCGCCGCCGGTGCGCAGCAGCGCGCGCCCAGGCCGCCGCGCGGGCAGCCGCGCGGCGTCGGTGGAGTCCACCACATCCAGCGCGTCGGACTCATCCCGCACACGCAGCGCGATGCGTAGGCCGACGTTCGCCCGGATGTCCGGGGACACGATGCCCGCGGGGCGCTGCGTCGCTAGCACGAGGTGGATGCCTAGCGAGCGCCCCAGCGCCGCCAGGCGCACCATCCCTGCGACGAACTCGGGGAGATCGTCGGCCAGGGCTCGGAACTCGTCGACCACCAGCACGAGCCGCGGCAGATGCCGCAGCGGCGTCCCGTCGGCGCGCGCGGCCCCGCTGTCGACGGCGGCCGCGTATGACTCGATGTCCGACGCCCCCGCCTGCCTCAGGAGAGCCTCTCTGCGTCGCAGCTCGGCGGCGAGACCGGCGAGCGCGCGCGCGCTCGCCGACCCGTCGAGATCCGTGACGAGGCCCACCACGTGCGGAAGATCCGCGCACGCGTCGAAGGCCGAACCTCCCTTGTAGTCCACGAGCACGAAGCAGAGCCGGTCCGGTCTGTTGAAGACTGCCAACGACGCCACGAGGGTCCGCAACAGTTCGCTCTTGCCGGACCCGGTGGTTCCGCCGACCAGGGCGTGCGGCCCGTCGAGCCTCAGATCCACGCGGACGGGGCCGCTGCCGTCCGCGCCGACCGGCACCGCGGTGGTCGCGCCACCGCAGGCCCAGATGCCGCGGATGACGTCGGGATCGGTCGGGTCCTGACCGAGGGCGTCGGCGAGCGTCAGCCTGTCGGGCAGCCCGTCGTGCGCGTCGGGGGTCCCGTCGCGCAGGGGCGCTAGGGACCTCCCGATCGCCTCGCAGCATTGCTCGTCGCACAGATCGGGCGCCAAACGCACGCTCTCATGAGTATGGAGGTGGTAATGCGCGAGGTCGCCGGAGGACACGGTCACGACCGCTGCACACTCGCTCGGCAGTTCCTCCGCCGTGGAGTCGAGGCACAGGCTGACGACGCCCAGGCCGGGGCCGTCCCGCAGGATCGATGCCGTCCCCGGTTGTTCCCGAAGGCGCCGGGCGCCGTCGAGCACCACGAGGTGCCACTCCGACCGCGCCTCGGCGCCGGACTCGCGGACCCGCTTTTCGCGATCGCGTAGGAGCGCCGCCAGCTCACGAAGGCGGACGGCCGCGTCGCCGTGTCCGTCTAGCGAGCCCAACCGGGCCAGACTCGCGCCGTCGTCCCCGCTCTCGACGAGCACGTGGGGGCTGTGCGCCAGCCACCTCCAACGAGCGAGCGCCTCGGTCCGGTCCGTCAGGATCCACACATGCAGTTGGCGGGGACCGTGCCAGGTCACCGCCTGGGCCAGCAAGGCCCGGGCGAGGGACGCGACCGCCTCGATACCGCCGACTCCGACCCGGCCAGCTCGGACGCCGGTCGTGGCGATTCCGGCCACCCCCACCTTGGACATCGGCAGCAGCAAGGGAGCGACCGGTAGGACGGGACGCTCTTCAGCGCCCTCGTCGTTCACCATCGTCACGTCCGATCGAACGGGTCCCCGTCCGAGCCGGAGCGCCAACCAGTCCGCGTCGCGGGGATCACGGCGCCACAGCTCCGAGGTCGGGCCCGCACACGTGGCGACAGCGCGCGCCAGATCCGGAGCAGCGACCTCTCGGCTTCGGGCCTCGGCGCTCAACGCCGCCGTACGCCGCGCCCCGGCCTGTCGTACGTCGTGCGCGTGCTGCTCACGGGCCTGACGGCAGCGTCGAACGTGGCGCCGTGCATCGGAGGTGAATTGGGTGGTTGCCATGACGGGGCCGAGCAGTCCGAACACGAGGTAGAGGGGGTGACGCAGCAGGAAGGCGGCACCGGCCGAGAGCGCGAGCGGCAGGAGAAGCGCGAGCCATGAGGGCCGTGCGGGCTGCGGCGGCTCGCGCAGGGTCGGCCACCGGATGACCACGGGACGCGCTGCGCTCTCCACGCGGGGGGCGCGGTTGACGCTCAGGGTGCCATCCCCTTCCGGCCTGCCTCGGCGGGGCTCTTCCGCGCGGGCTCCGCGGATCCGAAGCGACGTGGCGCCCACGTGTACCTCCGCGCCGAGCGGGATCGCATGAGGCCGCCCGCCGACCGCCTCGCCGTCGGCGTACGTTCCGTTGCAGGAGCCCGCGTCGGTGATCTGCGCGCCGCGCGCACCGATGTCGAGGACGGCGTGGCGTCGGGACAGGGACCTGTCCGAAACGACCAGGTCGCACTCCGGGCCGCGCCCGAGGTCGTACCGTCCTGGCGGCAATGACCACCGGGCTCCGGCAGCAGGTCCGGTCGCGACCTCGATCTCTACCGTGGGCCCGCCCGGACGGTGTCCCCTCCCGCGGACCGTGTGGCCCGACCCGCCGGCAGCAGGTGGGTCGTCGTTCCCGATGTCGAGTCGTGCGCCGTTCACCAGCGGGGGATGTCCGAGGGTCGTCGACGGATCGAGCGGGACGCCCTCGACGCGAACGGGACCCGGCAGCAGGCCGGCGGCTTGCGCGATCGTCGGAAGGGCGGCGCCGAGTGTGCAGTCGGTCGGGACGGTGACGAGCAGCGGCACCGGCTGGCCAGCCGGCCCCAGCGAACCCGTCGCGTCGCCGGCGACGGTCAGCAGCAGGTCCATGGCCACAGGTTGGACGGCCGGTGCGCCACATACATCCGCGAGGTGCAAGCCTGTGGGCGGTATCCAGCGCCCCGAGGAGTGTGGATACCGCAAGGAGGGGCAAGGACGGGCAAGGACGGGCGGCGCGTTGCGGGCCGGGCTGGAGTAGCGTCGACTGAAAGGCCGACGGACGAGACAGGGCTGCCACCCTCTCTCCTCGGCGAGGCGAAGCGTCCCGGAGGTAGGCCTGTGGTCACCAGCCCCCGTCCCACGATCATCCAGGGAGGCATGGGGGTCGGCGTATCCTCCTGGTGGATGGCACGTTCCATCGCGCGTCGCGGTCAGGTCGGCGTCGTGTCTGGCACGGCCCTCGACGCTGTGCTGGCCCGCAGGCTCCAAGACGGCGACGCGGGGGGGCATATCCTGCGGGCGCTGGAACACTTCCCTGAGCAGAACATGGTCGAGCGGACCCTCGCCAAGTACTACCGGCCGGACGGCCGCCACGGATCCCCGTACCGACCCAATCCGACCCTGACCATCGATGTCTCTCGCGACGCGCTGGAGCTCGGCGTCCTTGGCAACTTTGCCGAGGTGTGGCTCGCCAAAGAGGGCCACGACGGAGTGGTGGGCGTCAACCTCCTGGAGAAGATCCAGATGGCCACCCCTGCCGCCGCGCTCGGCGCGGTCCTCGCGGGCGTCGACTACGTGCTGATGGGTGCGGGCATCCCTCGAGAAATCCCACATCTGCTCACCGAGCTGGCGGCCGGGCGGCCCGGATCGGTGACGATCGACGTCACCGGTTCCACGCGGCAGCATGTGTCCAGCGTCGACCCGGCCGCCCTGCTGGGCGCGGCGTTGCCGACTATGCGTCGCCCGCAGTTCCTCGCCATCGTGTCGGTGCACAGCCTCGCGACCTACCTGTACCGCGACGAGGAGATCCGCCCCGACGGGTTCGTGGTCGAGGGGCCGCACGCCGGAGGTCACAGCGCCCCACCGCGCGGCAAGATGCAGCTCGACGCCTCGGGCGACCCGATCTACGGAGCACGCGATCTCGCGGACCTGGGCAAGATCGCCGCCATCGGGTTGCCGTTCTGGGCGGCGGGCGGTTACTCGACGCCGGAGTCCGTGGCCGCGGTGGTCGGCCAGGGCGCGACCGGGGTGCAGTGCGGCACGATCTTCGCGCTGAGCACGGACTCGGGGCTGACGCCGCAGTTCCGGCAGCGCATGGTCGAAGGGCTGCGCGACGGCACGCTGGACGTACGCAACGACCCACGAGCCTCCCCGACGGGCTTCCCGTTCAAAGTCGCACAGGTGCCGGGCAGCCTGTCGGTACCGGACGTGTACGAGGCCCGGCCGCGACTGTGCGACCTCAGCTACCTGCGGGAGCCGTACGAGCGTGAGAACGGCGCGGTGGGGTACCGATGCGCATCCGAGCCGGTGGAGGTGTACCTGCGCAAGGGGGGGACCTTGGAGGGCACGCAGGGCCGCAAGTGCCTGTGCAACGCGCTCATGGCCAACATTGGGCTGGGGCAGGAGCGCAAGGACGGGTACGTGGAACTGCCCGCCATCACGCTCGGTCAGGACCTCGACGGCCCGCGGCGCCTGCTGGAGATCCACCCGGATGGGTGGACCGCCGAGCAGGCGGTCGACTGGCTCCTGTCGGAGCTGCCCGCGAACGTGGGGTGAACCCCCCGCTTCGACGGAGTGGCCGGCCTGGCCATCTCATGGGTGAGGCGCCAATCACCCGACTAAGGACGCCGGACCCTACGATGTGAGCCGTTTCACTCTTGGACGGTTATGTGCTGTCGCGGGCGAAAGCCGTTGGCTGGCACCGCCGACCGGTGCCGCGGGCGTGCGGGCACGACGAGGGGCTCGCCCGACGCTGTGGATAACCAGGCGGCCGTGGCGCGCGCCTTGTCTAGTCTTGCCGCGTCGGGAAGCAGCGGACCGCCGTCCGGGTGGAGGCGCGACGGGCCCGACAGGAGAAACCGTCCTGGTCGGGGGTGAGTCGCATGTCGCAGGCCGTACGTCTCGTCGAGGACGAGGTGCGCGAACTTGTGCGGCGTCGTGGGCTGGACCCCATGACGCAGCGGGAGACGGTGGCCACGCTGGTCCGCGAGGCGGTCGACGACTACCACCATCGCAGCCTCCACGGCGGTCTTCCGACGCTGGTCGACCCTCTGGGCGCGGCGCAGATGGTGCTCGACGCGGTGGCCGGACTGGGGCCGCTACAGCCCTATCTGGATGACCCCGCAGTGGAGGAGATCTGGATCAACGCGCCTCACCAGGTCTTCGTCGCTCGCGGCGGCGTCTCCGAGCTGACGCCCACGATCCTCACGGCCGACGCCGTACGCGATCTGGTCGAGCGCATGCTCAAGAGCAGCGGCCGACGGGTCGACCTGTCGAGTCCCTTCGTCGACGCCGTTCTCGTCGACGGGAGTCGACTGCACGTCGTGATTCCCGACGTCTCCCGACAGCACTGGCTGATCAACATCCGCAAGTTCGTCGTACGCGCCCAGGGGCTGGACGATCTCGTCCGCCTCGGCACGCTGCCACGCGGGGCGGCGGCATTTCTGGAGGCAGCCGTCGTCTCAGGCTTGAACATCCTGGTCTCGGGCGGCACTCACACGGGCAAGACGACCATGCTCAACTGCCTCGCCGGCGCGATCCCGCCTCGGGAACGTGTTGTGAGCTGCGAGGAGGTCTTCGAACTCAAGCTGGTCGCCCGTGACTGGGCCGCGCTCCAGTGCCGCCAATCGAGCCTGGAGGGAACGGGAGAGGTGCCGCTGCGCCGCCTCGTCACAGAAGCGCTGCGGATGCGCCCGAGCCGCATCATTGTGGGCGAGGTGCGCCAGGCGGAAGCGCTCGACCTGCTCCTGGCGCTCAACGCCGGAGTCCCCGGCATGTGCTCCCTGCATGCGAACTCGGCGCGGGAGGCGATCACCAAGATATGCACGTTGCCGCTACTGGCGGGGGAGAACGTTGGCTCCCGGTTCGTCGTGCCGACCGTCGCCGCTGCGGTCGACCTGGTCGTGCAGATGCGTCTGCTGCGCGACGGAGCGCGGCGCGTGCACGAGATCGCAGCCGTGTCCGGCCGCGTCGAGGGCGACATCGTCGAGGTGGAAGAGGTGTACGGCACCCGCGGCGGGCGCCTGGCGCGCGGCGGCGGGTTCCCCCCGCACCGCGACCGGTTCGAACGTGCGGGTTACGACCTGATCGCCCTTCTCGAGAAGGGTTGAGGCGTGGACGGTGTCACCGTGGGCCTCCTCCTGGGGGCGGGCCTCGCTTCCTGCTGGTGGTCGTGTTGGCCGCGCGAGCCGTCCGCTGATGCGCGCACCTCGATCCGGGCGACGTGGCTCGCCCGCCTCAGAGACGACCTGGTGCAAGCCGGCCTGCCCAACGCGTCGACGGCGCGGCTCGCGCTCACGTGCGTCGCCGTGGGGTCAGCGGTGGCGCTGTGTTACGGGGCCATCACCGGCGTGTGGGTTCTCGCGGTGGCGTTCGGTGCGGGCGCCACCGCGGCCCCGATCATCATCGTGCGCGCCCGGGCTCGTGGGCGACGGGCGTTGGTTCGGGAGGCCTGGCCGGACGTCGTCGACCACGTCGCGTCGGCGGTGCGTGCAGGGTTGTCCCTGCCGGAAGCTCTGGCGCAGGTCGGGACCCGCGGCCCGGTCGACCTGCGCCCGCCGTTCGCCGCGTTCGCCGAGGACTACCGCGCGAGCGGCAGGTTCACGCCCTGCTTGGACCGGCTGAAAGCGCGCCTGGCCGACCCGGTCGGGGACCGGCTCGTCGAGAGCCTGAGGATCGCGCGGGACGTCGGCGGCTCGGAGCTCGGGAAGCTGCTGCGGACCCTGTCCTCGTTCTTACGCCAGGATGCGCGCACGCGCGCTGAGTTGGAGGCCCGGCAGAGCTGGACCGTGAACGCCGCGCGCCTCGCGGTCGCCGCCCCCTGGTTCGTGCTCGTCATGTTGTCCACCCGGCCGGAGTCCTTGCGTGCCTATTCCAGCGCGCAGGGCGTTGCGGTGCTGGCCGGCGGGGCTGTTGTCTCGGCGGTCGCCTACCACGTCATGATCAGGATCGGGCGTCTGCCCGAGGACGAACGAGTGCTGCGGTGAGCCTCGCGATGCCGGGAGCCTCCCTCGGTGCCGCGATCGGCGCACTCTTCGGCTGCGGGCTCATGCTGGTGCTGTCGAGGTTGCCGATCGTGCGGCACCCGCCGCTGGACGAACGCCTGGCGCCCTACCTGCGCGAGGCGCCACCGTCGCGGTTGTTGTCTCCCCGTGCCGTGCACGAGAGAGCGTGGACGCGGATGCTTGCGCCCGTCGTCTTGAGGGGCGGTGCGGCTATCGAGACGGTGCTCGGCGACGGCGCCCTCCTCACCCGAAAGCTTGTGCGGTCCGGCCGGCCGCCCGACGTGACGGCTTTCCGGGCCGAGCAGCTGGCCTGGGGTTCTGTGGGGGCCGCGGTGGGGATCGCCGTGGGCACGTGGTCCCAGACTCGGCAAGGCGGCGGCGTGCTTCTGCCCGTGGCGGCGGTCCTCATCGGCGGCGGCCTCGGCATCGTCGGGCGTGACTGGTTCCTCACCCGTGAGGTCGGTCGACGGCAGGCCCGCATCATGGCGGAGTTCCCCACGGTGGCGGAGCTGCTGGCGTTGTCCGTGAGCGCGGGAGAGGGGGCCGTCGCAGCGCTGGAACGCGTGTCTCATCGGTGTCGTGGGGAGCTGTCCATGGAGCTCCGACGCGCGCTGGCGGACATCCGATCGGGTGCAGGACTGGCGGCCGCGATGCAAGGCGTCGCGGACCGCACGGAACTGCCCGGGCTGGCGAGGTTCGTCGAGGGCATGATCGTCGCCCTCGAGCGCGGTACCCCGCTAGCGGACGTGCTGCGCGCCCAGGCCGCGGACGCCCGTGCGGAGGGACGCCGCCACGTCATGGAATCCGCGGGTCGCCGCGAGATCTCCATGATGGTGCCTGTCGTGTTCCTGGTTCTCCCCGTCACCGTGCTCTTCGCCACCTACCCGGGCCTGATCGCCCTGCGCCTCTCTCCATGACCGTCCTCGCCGTCCGCTCGCCGGGCGACTCGCACGCACCCGGACCCCCTCGACCCCGAGATGAGAAACCATGAATCCCGCGACTCGTTCGTCTGCCCCGCACGCGAGCGCCGCTACCGGCCCCGGATGGTTCGTCCTGGGGGTGGTGCTCGGCGCCGCTCGCGAGCTGGCCGGACGGCTGGGCCCACCCTGTGCGGACAAGGAACGCGGCGACGTGCCCGGGTGGGTGCTGATCACGTTGATGACCGCGGGCCTGGTCACGATGCTGTGGGCCGTGGCCGGAGCGCAGCTGACGGAGTTGTTCACCAGCGCCCTGGCCGCGGTCACCGGACCGACTCGGTGAGGCTTCCTCGCCAGCGTCCGCCTCGATCGACGCGCGGCGCTGCCGACGCCGGTTCCGCGGTGGTCGACTTCGTCCTCGTGTCGATCCTGGTGAGCGCGCTGACGCTGGGCGTGCTCCAGCTGGCGCTGGCCCTTCACGTCCGCAACACGCTGATCTGGTGCGCCGGAGAGGGCGCGCGGGTGGGCGCGCGAGCGGGTTCCAGTCCTGAGCAGGGTGCCGAACGTGCCCGCGTGCTGATCGGCGAGTCGCTGACCAGGTCGTACGCCCACGACGTGCGCGCAAGCCAACGCGTCGAAGGGGGAGTGCCGCTCGGCTCGCCGGAGGCGGGTAGCGCGGTCGTAGAGTTCCTGTTCCTCGCGGTGCTGCTGCTGGTGCCGATCGTCTACCTCGTTCTGACGATCGGACGGGTTCAGGCCGCCACGTACGCGGTGACCGGCGCCGCTCGGGAGGCGGCGCGCGCCGCCGTCACCGCCCCGCCGGGGACGTCGCTGCAGTCGCGCGCAGAAGCTGCCTCTCGACCGGCATTCGAGGACCACGGGTTCACGTCGGGCTCGGTCACGCTGCGGTGCGCGGCCGACCCGTGCCTCACGCCCAACGCCCGTGTCGAGGCGCAGGTCCGGCTGGAGGTGGAGCTGCCGCTGGTTCCGGCGGTGCTCGCCGACAGCCTCGGCGGCCGTATCGGAGTCGAAGCGACGCACGCGATGGCGGTCGACAGGTTCCGTGAACGGTGACGCGGCACGGCGGGGGCGCGATGGACGCAGTGGACGCAGTGGACGCGGTGGCGGCGGGCGACGCGATCCCAGCGTCGCCGGCCAGATCACCGTGTTCATCTTGGGCGCCTGCGTCTTGGCGCTCACCCTCGTGGTCGGAGTGGTCAACGTGACGGCGGTACAGCTGGCCCGCGTACGCCTCTACGACGTCGCCGACGCCGCCGCGCTCGACGCTGCGGACGAGGCGCGAGAGGTGGATATTTACGGCGGCGGGGTGCGCGGGACGCTCCCGCTGACCGACGACGCCGTCCGTGAAAGCGCGGAGCGCTCGCTGGCGCAGATCGCACGACCCGAGGCGATCGGTTCGTGGCGGTTGGAGCGCGCCGGGCTCGGAGCCCAGGTGGGGACGGCGGAGGTGGTGCTGACCGGCGAGGTGGTGCTGCCGCTCGGCGGCGGCCTGCTGACCGCGGTCGCCGGGCCGGTCACCCTGACCGTGACATCGACCGCCCGACCGCTGACCCGTGCGTCTGCGCGGTAACCTCGCGGATATGCGCGATCCCCTGCCTCCGGACCACACCAGAGCGTTCCGGGCCGTCGCCTGGTCGATGGGCGTCTTCGGAGCCCTGCATGTCGGGGCAGCGGCCACGGTCATCGCGATCGACGAGATCCGCAAGCGCCGGACCCCCCCCGCGAACAAGTTTCCGCGCACGCCACCGACGACCGTCGACGTTGCCGGGTCTGCGGTGACGACGTACACGTACGGCGTCGATCTCTTCGACGACATGCTGACGGCGATTCGTGGGGCTCGCCAGACGATTTTCATGGAGACGTTCATCTGGAAGGGCGACGACGTCGGCGCGGAGTTCAAGCGGGCCCTTATCGACGCGGCGGCCCGCGGCGTCTCCGTCTATCTCATCTACGACCACTTCGCGAACCTCGTCGTCGATCCCCGGTTCTTCGACTTCCCCGAAACGATGCACGTCTACCGCTACCCCGTATTCCGGCTCGGGATGCTCCGCCCCGGAATCCGCTACTCGGGGCGCGACCACCGCAAGATCCTCGTCGTCGACCATCAGATCGGATTCGTAGGCGGCTACAACATCGGCACCCTGTACGCCACGGACTGGCGCGATACGCACCTGCGCGTGGAGGGACCGGCGGTCTGGGAGATCGAGAACACCTTCGTCGACTTCTGGAACGAGCATCGGCGACGCGGGCTCCCCGAGCTGGACGACCGCGGGGCGCGCGAATGGGAGGCTCGGATCCGCGCGGCGCGCAACGCGCCCAACCGCATGCTTTTTCCCGTGCGAGGCCTCTACCTTGACGCGATGGATCGGGCCATGAACCGCATCTACATCACCCAGGCGTACTTCTTGCCCGACCGGGAGATCCTCAGATCGCTCCTGGCGGCCGCTCGGCGCGGCGTCGACGTGCGGATCCTCGTGCCCGAGTACAGCAATCACATCGTCGCGGACTGGGCAGCGCGCTCTTTCTACACGACGCTGCTGCAAGGGGGCGTGTCGATCTGGCTCTTCCGCGACGCCATGGTCCACGCGAAGACCGCCACGGTGGACGGACGGTGGTCGACCGTGGGCACCGCGAACATCGACCGGCTGAGCCTCATCGGTAACTACGAAGTGAACCTGGAGCTGTACAGCGACGAGCAGGCCGCGCACATGGAGGTCGTGTTCGGCAGGGATCTTTCCAACTGCCGGCAGCTCACGCTGGCAGAATGGGAAGGTCGCGGCTGGCTCCCTCGCGTCGGGGAGCGCATGCTCGCCCGAATGCAGCCGATCCTGTGAACTTGGCCATCCACTCGCCCGAAGTCGCCGCCGTCACTGTGTGACATCGCTACCCCGCGGGGAGAGTGGCCCGTCCGTGCAGGTAGGCGCGGCCGCCCCGTGCCATCCGGCGCTGATACCCTCCCGGGGCCACTTCAACCCTGACGTAGACTCGGGCTTCGTGGCCACCGACTTCACGGCAGATATCCGGGACCTTCGCCAAACGATGGAGACGGTGCGCGAGGTGATCGACGTCGGGCGGCTGCGCGTGCAGATCGCCGACTTGGAGGCGCAGGCGAGCGCGCCGGACCTGTGGGACGACCAGGAGCGCGCTCAGTCGGTGACGAGCCGGTTGTCGCGGGCGAACGTCGAACTGGAACGCATCGACGGGATGGACCGTCGGATCGAGGACCTCGAGGTCCTGGTCGAGATGGGCACCGAGGACGGTGGCGACGCCGAGACCATCGCGGAGGCGGAGGTCGATCTGGAGAAGCTGCGCAAGTCCGTGGGGGAGCTGGAGGTCCGCACGCTGCTCGCGGGAGAGTACGACGAGCGCGAGGCCGTCGTCACCATCCGCGCGGGCGCCGGCGGGGTGGACGCCGCGGATTTCGCCGAGATGCTGTTGCGGATGTACCTGCGTTGGGCCGAACGGCACGGCTATCCCACGGCCGTGCTCGACACCTCCCACGCGGAGGAAGCCGGCCTGAAGTCGGCAACGTTCGAGGTGAAGGTGCCGTACGCCTACGGGCATCTCGCCGTCGAGGCCGGTACTCACCGGCTAGTGCGGATCAGCCCTTTCGACAACCAGGGACGGCGGCAGACGAGCTTCGCGGCCGTCGAGGTGATCCCCCTGATCGAGCAGACCGACCACATCGACATCCCCGACAACGAGATCAAGGTGGACGTCTTCCGTAGCTCCGGTCCCGGCGGCCAGAGCGTCAACACGACGGATTCGGCGGTGCGGATGACGCACATCCCGACCGGCATCGTCGTGTCGATGCAGAACGAGAAGTCACAGATCCAGAACCGCGCTGCGGCCCTGCGCGTCCTGCAGTCTCGGCTGCTGCTCTTGCGCCAGGACCAGGAGGCGGCGGCGAAGAAGGAGCTGGCCGGCGTAATCACCGCGTCCTGGGGTGATCAGATGCGCAGCTACGTGCTGCACCCGTACCAGATGGTGAAGGATCTGCGCACCGAGTACGAGGTGGGCAACACCTCCGGAGTCTTCGACGGCGACATCGACGCGTTCCTGGAGGCGGGGATCCGCCAGAAGCGCAGTCAGGAAAGGGCCAACACCTGACACACGCTGACGGGCCATGACGCGTGGACCGCGCCAGGGCTCGGAGTCAGTGAACGTTGCCGGGGGATCGGTTCGTCATGAACCGATCCCCCGGCAACGCGAGGGACGCGCGGGGTCTACTCGGCCCACTGCACCAGCGGCTGGCCACCTTGCACGGCATCGCCGACGGCGACGTCGACGCGGGCCACGGTCCCGTCCGCCGGCGCGGTGATCTCGGTCTCCATCTTCATAGCCTCAAGGACGACGACGGTATCGCCACCCTTCACCGTGTCGCCCTCGGACACGAGGATCGTCACGACGGTGCCGGAGATCGGTGCGGTCAGCGCGTTGCTGGACAGTGCTGTGGCCTTGGCCGCGGTGGGGGTGATCCCGTACGACGACGTGGTGCCCAACAGGATCGATCCGATGTCGGGGATGGGCTCCTCCTCGACCTCGACGTCGACGTCGTAGTCGATCCCGTTCACCGTCACCTTGAGCTTCATCGTGTGCTTCTCCTACCGAATCACGTGCGAGCGATGGACGTCGGAGCGGCCCTGCCGCGCCCACGATGTCTGCCGACGCAGACGGACCTGCTTGATCTTTGCGCGGTAGCCGAGGTAGGCGGCGCAGGCCGCGCTAATCGCGAGCAGCACCTCCTCGGGCACCGCGGCCGCTGGGTGGAACGCCTCCAGGCGTGCCTCCAACGAACTCAGGCGTTCGGTGAGTTCGGCAACTTGCTCCCGCAACTCGTCCACGCTCGCCGCAACGTCCGGGGTGGTCTGGCCCATGTCGTGTCCTTCCTGGCTTCGTGGCTCCCTCGTCTGGGCCTGGCTCACAGCGGGATGAGGCCGTGCTTCTTCGGGGGACGCTGGTCCCGCTTGTTGGCGAGCACCTCCAGCGCGCGGGCGATGCTGAGCCGGGTCTGCGAGGGCTCGATGATGTCATCCACCAGTCCACGGGCCGCGGACACGTACGGGGTGGAGAACGCCTCCCGGTAGATGTCGACCAACTCCGCCCGCTTCGCCTGCGGGTCGTCCGCCTCGGCGATCTCGCGCCGGAACACCACACCAGCGGCTCCCTCTGCGCCCATCACGGCGATCTCCGCGGTCGGCCAGGCGAAGACCCGGTCGGCCCCCAGGTCCTTGCCGCACATGGCGAGGTATGCGCCACCGTAGGCCTTGCGCAACACCACGGTGACCTTCGGGACCGTGGACGCGGAGTAGGCGAAGAGCATCTTGGCGCCGTGCCGGATGATGCCGCCATACTCCTGCTGCACTCCAGGCAGGAAGCCGGGCACGTCGACCAAGGTGACCAGCGGAATGTTGAACGCGTTGCAGAACCGGATGAACCGGGCCGCCTTGTCGGAGGAGTTGATGTCCAGGACCCCCGACATGTGGTTGCACTGGTTCGCGATGAAGCCGACCGTGCGTCCGGTGACCCGTCCGAAGCCGATCACCATGTTCATCGCGTAGCCCGCCTGGACCTCCAGGAAGTCGTGCGAGTCCACGATGCGCAGGATGACCTCGCGCACGTCGTAGGCCTTCTTGGGGTCCAGCGGGATCACGTGGTCGAGGGCCTCGTCGGGTTCGACGGTGGTGTGCCCGGGCACATAGGGCGCATCCTCCGTATTGTTGCTCGGCAAGAAACTCAGCAACTTCTTGGCGATGAGCAGCGCCTGCTCGTCGTCCTGAGCCACGAAGTGGGTCACCCCGGATTGGCCCATGTGGGCCTGCGGCCCGCCGAGCGCCTCCGCGCTGACATCCTCGCCGGTGACATTGCGGATGACGTCGGGACCCGTGATGAACATCCGCGACTTCTCGGTCTGGATGATGAAGTCGGTCAGCGCGGGGGAGTAGACGGCGCCGCCCGCGCACGGTCCGGCGATGATCGAGATCTGAGGGACCACCCCGGACAGCGCGACGTTCTCGTAGAAGACCTTGCCGTACCCGGACAGGGAGTCGATGCCTTCCTGGACGCGCGCGCCTCCCGAGTCGTTGATGAAGACGAACGGCGTACCCGTCTCCATGGCCGCGTGCATGGCGTCCGCGACCTTGAGCGAGTGCACCTCGCCGGCGGACCCGCCTGCGACGGAGAAGTCCTGGCTCGCGAAGTGGATCGGGCGACCCATCACCAGGCCGGCGCCGGTGACTACGCCGTCCGCGGGCATGACCGCCTTGTCCATCCCGAACAGCGTCGAGTGGTGCTGGGCGAAGAGGCCGGTCTCCTCCATCGTGCCCGGATCGATCAGGTTGTCGACGCGTTCGCGGGCCGTCAACTTGCCCTGCTCGTGTTGTTTGGCGTGACGCTTCTCGCCGCCGCCCGCCTCGACGGTCGCGCGACGCTCGCGCAACTCTTCGATGCGCTCTGCCATCGTTTTTTGGTGAGGCGCCATGGGTTGTTGGTCCTTCGTCGGAGTCGAGTGGTCGGGTCGGGCCATGTCGAGTCGGGCCAGGTCAGGTGGGTCGAGTCGGATCAGGCGGGTCGAGGTCGAGGTCCGACCAGGTCAGGCGGGCGTCACCGCGACGGAGTGGGTGCGTCCGTCCACGGTGATGTCGTATGTGATGGGGCCGCGGACCGGTCCGGCCTTGCCGTCGCCGTTCGCCGCGGCCTTTGCGGCCGCCACTTCCGCGGGGTCCTGGGCCACCGACTTCGGGCCCTCGGGCCGGGTCTTGAAGAAGCCGTCCGCCACCTTCGGGAACATCGCGTAAGTGAGGACGTCCTCGTCAGAACCGTTGAACCCCTGGGCCTGCTCGGCCTGCTTACGCAGGCCGTCCCACTCGGCCGGGATGAGGTCTGCCGGCCGCTGCGTGATGGGTTCCTTGCCCGTCTGCTCCTTGGCCTTGGCGACGATCTGCGGGTCGTACTCGCCGAGCGTGAGTCCGTAGTAGCCGAGCATCAGGTCGGCGAACTCCGCGGTCAACACCTTGTACTCGCCCATCAGCACGTTGAACACCGCCTGTGTGCCGACGATCTGGCTGGACGGGGTCACCAGGGGAGGGTATCCGGCAGCCTTGCGCACCCGCGGGACCTCCTCGAGCACCTCACGCAGTCTGTCCCCGGCGCCCTGCTGCTTGAGCTGGGCCTCCATGTTGGAGATCATGCCGCCCGGTATCTGGCTGTCGAAGATGTCGGTGTCCACCGTGAACGAAGACATGAATTGACTATATTTCGGCTTCACCTCGGCGAAGTGGTCTTTCACACTGCGCAGGAGCATCTTGTCGAGGTCGGCCACGTAGCCGGTGCCCTCGAGCATCTCCTGCAGGGACTCGGTGGGGTTGTGACCTGGGCCGAGCGACATCGAGGAGATGGCCGTGTCGACCACGTCGGCGCCGGCCTCGATGGCCTTCATGAGGGACACCAACGTGACGCCGGTCGTGGCGTGGCAGTGCAGGTTGACCTGCATGTCAGGCAGCTCGGCCTTGATCGCGCTGACGATGTCGAAGGCCGGCTGGGGCTTGAGCAGCGCCGCCATGTCCTTCAACGCGAGGGAGTCGGCGCCCATGTCGCGCAGCTGGCGAGCCAGCTCGACGTACCCGTCGACGGTATGCAGCGGGCTCACCGTGTAGCAGATGGTGCCCTGCGCGTGCTTGCCGGACCGCTTCACAGCGGCCATTGCGCGCTCCAGGTTGCGCGCGTCGTTCAGCGCGTCGAAGACCCGGAAGACGTCCATCCCGTTCTCGGCGGCCTTTTCCACAAAGTGGTCGACCACGTCGTCGCCGTAGTGGCGGTACCCCAGCAGGTTCTGCCCGCGCAGCAGCATCTGCAGACGGCTGTTGGGCATCAGCTCGCGGAAGGTTCGCAGCCGCTCCCAGGGGTCTTCGTTGAGGAACCGGATGCACGCGTCGAACGTGGCGCCGCCCCAGCACTCCACGCTCCAGTAGCCGGCCTGGTCGATGTCGGCGCAGGCGCCGATCATGTCCTCCATGGCCATGCGGGTGGCCATGAGGCTCTGGTGCGCATCCCGGAGAGCGAGCTCCGTCACACCGATGGTTCGCGGAGAGGTCATGGCGCCATCGTGTCATGGGCCGCGGCCACCTTGTCGCGAGGCGTCCGGGGTTTTCGCGGGGCAACCCGTGAGCTGGCCACCTGGCGGCATTCGGGATCGGGCGGTGCCAGAGGTCCAAACATCTTGTGTCGCAACGCCGAACGCGAGCCTGGTCCGACATCCGTCGAGGTTTCGGACGTACCCTCGAGCGCGACCGGCCCTGTGGCGGCGCGGCGCATCGGAGGCGTGCGCGCGGCCGGGGCACCACGCACCGTGAGGGCAGGGGCTTCATGATTACCCTCGTCAACGTCACCAAGAGGTATCGCCAAGCCCTACGACCCGCGCTCGACGATGTGTCGCTCACCCTGGCGGCGGGGGAGTTCGCGTTCCTCGTCGGCGCCTCCGGGTCGGGCAAGACCACGCTGCTCAGGCTGCTGCTCTGCGAGGAGAAGGCCACGTCCGGCACGGTCGAGGTGGCCGGGCGGAAACTGTCGACCATCAAGCGGCGCTCCATTCCGGCGTTACGGCGCGACATCGGCGTGGTCTTCCAGGACTTTCGGCTGCTGGCGGACAAGACCGTCTACCAGAACGTCGCGTACGTGCTGCACGTGCTCGGTGCCAGGCGCCCGCAGATTGCGACGATCGTCCCGCAGACTCTCGACCTGGTCGGGTTAGGGGGCATGGCCAAGCGGTTCCCGCACGAGTTGTCCGGGGGGGAGCAGCAACGGGTCGCGATCGCGCGCGCCGTGGCGAAGCGTCCCGTATTGCTGCTCGCGGACGAACCCACGGGCAACCTCGACCCGGGTACGTCCCTGGAGATCGTCACGCTGCTCGACCGCATCCACGACCAAGGCACGACCGTGCTGGTGGCCACGCACGACGACGAGATCGTCAACCAGCTGCGGCGCCGCGTCATTGAACTGGACGCGGGGGCCGTCGTGCGTGACCAGGAACACGGCGTGTACGGGGGTGTGCGATGAGGCCGGGATTTTTGCTCGCGGAGGCGTGGAACGGGCTGCGGCGCAGCTCATCGATGGCTATCTCGGTGGTGATCGTCACGGCGGTGTCTTTGTTGTTCTTCGGCGTGGGCCTGCTGGCCCAACGCCAGGTGGAGACGGCTAAGGGGTACTGGTACGGCAAGGTCGAGGTGACGATCTATTTGTGCACGAGGAACTCCAGCGAGTTCAACTGCCACGGTGCGGCGGTCACCCCGGAGGAGAGCGCCAAGGTCGGCGCCGACCTGGAGGCGATGAAGCCGGTCGTCAAGGAGGTCATCTTCGAGAGCCAGGACGAGGCGTACGCCCGCTTCAAGGAGCAGTTCACGAACCCCGCGTTCGCGGACACTCCCCAAGAGGCGATCCCTGCGTCCTACCGCGTGAAGCTGTCGGACCCGCAGGATTACGACCGCATGAACACGGCGTTCACCGGCGCGCCGGGGGTGGCGTCGGTCAAGGACATTCGCGCCATCTTGGAGCCGCTGTTCAAGGTCATGGACTTCTTGCGCCTCACCGCGTGGGGGCTTGCCGGGGTCATGCTGCTGTGCACCGTGTTGTTGACCGCGACCACGATCCGGCAGGTGGCCTGGACGCGCCGACGAGAGACCGCGATCAAGCGGGTGGTGGGGGCGAGCAAAGCAGCCATCCAGTTGCCGTTCGTCATGGAAACGCTGCTGGCGGTACTGCTGGGGGCGGCTGTGGCCGTGGGAGCCCTCTGGGTCCTCGTCCGGGTGGGGGTCAGTCAGCTCGCCGAACGATTCCAGGATTTCCACTGGGTGTGGGTCGGCGATGTGTGGGCGGTCGCTCCGTTGGTGGTCGCGCTCGCGCTGGTGGTCGGCGTGTTGGTCTCGTGGCTCGCGTTGGTGCGGTACGTCCGGGTGTAAGCGCGTGTGGCGTCGCGCGTCCGGGTGTGAGTCGCAACGGGTGCGAACACGTACGGGCGTGAGCCGCAACGCCGCAACGCCGCGACGCCGCGGAGCGGTGGGGACGGCGAGTCAGATTCGTCGAGTCAGCGCCGATGGGAACCACGCGGTCCGGCGGGCTGCTGCGGAGTGTGCCGCGAGATGAGGTGCCGCCGCGCGAGATGAAGAGAGCGGATCGCGGGCGTGTCGGGCAACGCGCGTCGTCGGTCGCCTCGTACGGTTTGTTATGTCGAATCCTTCAAGCCTCGTGGATTGGACGAATTCGCCTGATGCGCAGTAGATTTCGATTCTATATCCGACGTTAGAAGCGACGAAAGTGGTGCCACAGTGAGGATGCGCGAGTCCGGGGTCCCCTACCCCCCCACCCGCCGACTCACCCGCGCGATCTGTGGCCTGGCTCTCGGCGCCGCCCTGATCGCGGCGGGTCCGATCGGGGCGCCGGCGTCCGCGGAGGACGGCTCCGGGCAGGGCGCAGGATCCCAGGTCGACGCCTCCCGCGCGCGTCTGACCAACCTGTCTGCGAAGTCGCAGGAGGCCGTGCTGGCCCTGGAGAAGACGCAGGGTCTGCTCGCCCAGGCCAAGGTGAACCTCGCCAACGCCGAGGTCGCCGCCACGGCCGCCCAAGCGCGCTCGACCCAGCTGGAGGGCGAGCTGGCCGCCGCCAAGAAGGAGGAGGCCGACGGGGTCGCCCGCATCGCGGTGATCCAGGCGCAGCGCGAAAAGAACACCGACGTTCGGAACAACATCGCGCGCCAGGCGTACGAGGGCTCCGGGATGGAACGCCTCGCGGTCATCCTCAACACGACGCGGGCCCAGGACCTCGCCGACCACATGTATGTCGCCGAGAAGGTCAACGACAACCAGAACGCCGTCCTCACCGAGCTCGCGACGTTGGGCGCAGCCGCCGAGGACGAGCAGCGCAAGCTGGAGGAGGTCCGCCGCCAGAGCGCCACGCTCGCGCTGCAGGCAGAGGCGGCTGTCGCGCAGGCGCGCACGGCGCGGACCGCAGCGAGCAGCACCCGCAGCGACCTGAGCGCCCTCGAGCAGACGCAGAAAGCTCAGGCCGCCGCCGTGGCCGCGCAGCGCGTCGAGGAACAAAGTCGCTACGACGAACTTCAGGCCGAGTCCGCCCGCATTCAAGCCCAGCTCGCCGCGCGAGTGACGGCGCCAAGCTCCGCGGGTGTGTCATCCGCCGGCCCGCAGCGCGCCACGGGACGTTTCGCGGTCCCGGTGAGCGGTCCGTTCACCTCGGAGTTCGGCTACCGCGTCAACCCGGTGCTCTTCTCGAGCGAGCTGCACGCAGGTTTGGACATCGGCGCCGACTGCGGGTCGCCGGTGTACGCCTCCGGAGCCGGCACGATCATCCGCGCGGCCTGGACCGGCGGCTACGGCAACGAGATCATCATCGATCACGGCGGCGGCATCGCCAGCACGTACAACCACATGTCCGCGTACGTACGGACCTCCGGCGACGTCAAGCAGGGCGACCTGATCGGCCGCGTCGGCACGACCGGCCAGTCCACGGGGTGCCACATGCATTGGGAGGTCCGCGTGAACGGCGTCCCGGTCAATCCTCGCGGCTGGTTCTGATCCCGTCTGGGTCGCCTTGCACCTGCCCTGGGGCGCCCCCGAGAAACGCGAGAGCATCGGGGTGCGCCCGGGGGGTACCGTGATCGGTCATGGCTAAGGTACCCGGCATCAAGGTCGTCGCGCGCAATCGTAAGGCGCGTCATGACTACCTCATCGAGGACACCCTCGAAGCCGGCCTGGTGCTGCAGGGCACCGAGGTGAAGTCACTGCGCGCCGGCCGCGCTTCACTCGCCGACGGTTTTGCCACGATCAGCAGCGACGGCGAGGCGTGGCTCGAGGGGGTTCACATCCCGGAGTACACGCAGGGGACGTGGACCAATCACGCCGCGCGGCGCAAACGAAAGCTGTTGCTGCATCGCGACGAGATCGCGAAGCTGGCCGCGAAGACACGAGAGGCCGGACACACCCTCGTACCCCTGTCGCTGTACTTCAAGGACGGCCGGGCCAAGGTCGAGATCGCGCTGGCGAAGGGCAAGAGGGAATACGACAAACGGCACGCTCTGCGGGAGCGTCAGGATCGGCTCGAAGCCGACCGCGCGATGTCCCAACGCGGCCCTCGCTGACCGGAGGGAACCCCGACCGACGGCGCCCGGTCAGCCGAGCATTCAGCTTCACCGCTGCTGTCCCGCTTGGCCCCGCCTGGTCGCTTGGCCGCGTACGCTGCGAGCAGAGCCGCGCAGGAACGGAACGCGCTCCGGCGGGCGATCGCGACGCGACGACGCGTGGAAGGACGGGGACATGACGAAGAACATCATCGAGCCGCTGGATGAGGCCGGTTGCTGGGAGCTGCTCGAAGGCCACGAGTTCGGACGCCTGGCGTTCAGCGTGGCCAACGAGCCCGACATCGTCCCGCTGAACTTCTGCGCCCGGGACCAGAAGGTCTACTTCCGGACCGGGTCCGGAAGCAAGCTTCTGGCAATGACGATCAACCAGAAGGTCGCCTTCGAGTTCGATCTCGTCGAGGACGGCATCGCCAAGAGCGTGATCATCTACGGCACGGCCCGCGAGATGGACGACGAGAGCGAGCGGGAATTCTTCGAGTCGCTGCCCCTGCGGCCGTGGGTGGCGACGCACAAGTACCACTACCTGGAGATCACCCCCCGCGAGATCCACGGGCGGCTGTTCCACTTGGGCGAGCTCGAGGAGGACTGACCAGCGCGCGCGACGACGGGGAATGCGCTGGTCTTGGTATCCGTTGACGAAGTAGCCTGATAGACCCCGCGGGCACGCCCCGCGGGTTCACACTCGGTTCACACGACGAGGCTCACAACGTGTGACCGATTGACAACTGCACAGCGGGACGTGCCCCCATCCGAGGGGGTGATCGGTTTCGACGGTGATCGTCGTTCCAGGAGAAGCGGGTCGAGGATGCTGGGTTATCTCGTCAACGCTCCCAGCAAAACAATAGGTGCCGATTCCAAGCGCACCGACTTCGCCCTCGCCGCCTGAGCGAGCTGGCAAGTCCGTCAGCCTGAGTTCGCTATCGACTCAGTTCCTGACGTCAGTTAGGTAGCTTGCTGCGTCGTCATGTCGGGGGGCGACGCGGGACTCTTTCTCGACTGGGCCTGTCGGCGGACGTGTGCGCGCGAGCGCCGGGGCCAAGAAACTCCTTAGCGCACTGCACCCGGAGAAGTCCTGCTTTGGCGTCATCGGACGCGGGTTCGATTCCCGCCACCTCCACCACGTGGGGCACGTCCACTGTGCAGATGTCATTGTCTCCTAAGGCACAAGTTCTAACGGAAAAACTTACGACCAGGCCGCCGCTGCGTCCCGCAGCGGCGGCCTGGCCGCAAGTTTTTGTCCCCTGGGCCTTGTTCGTGCGCCCTGTTGCCCCATCCGCATGCGGGACGCGGGCTGATCTATGGGCGGGAGCGGACGTGGTCAGCCGGCCGCCTCGTCGGGGTCCTGCGGCTTCGCCTCCGAGCCCTGAGCGGCGATCTCCGCCAGGACCGCCTCCATGTCGACCGCGCGGAGCTGTTCTATGACGGACTCTAAGGCGTTCGCGGGCAGCGCTCCCGGCTGGCCGAACAGCAGGACACCGTCGCGGAACCCGAAGATCGTCGGGATGGAGGAGATCTGCAGCTGCGCTGCGAGCTCCCGTTCCGCCTCAGTGTCGACCTTGGCGAACGTGATGTCGTCATGCTTCTCGGCGGCGGCCTCGAAGATCGGCGCGAACTGGCGGCACGGCCCGCACCACGATGCCCAGCAGTCGACCAGGACGATGCCGTCGGTGGCCACGGTTTCGGCGAAGTTGTCAGCGGTGAGTGCAATCGTCGTCATGACTGCGCCAACGCGAGGTACCCCGGGGTGTATTCCTTCCCAGCGCTGACGTCGTGTGACGTGCGGTGGAGATTGGGCGGGAGCCCGGGAGCCTAGGATGTGATGGTCTCAGCCGTGCGTCGCGCGGCAGCGCCGCGGACCGTCGGCGTACCCTCGACCGGCAGGACTCGTATGGCGCGCCCCAAGATCACCCCCGCTCGTAAAGCTCGCTGGACCTCATCGCAGAAGAACCGGGCCCGTCAGGCGCCTCGCGAAGCGAGGGCCGTCGGCGCTGCACCTCGTGGCTACCGCGCCGACCGGACGCAGCCAGATGGGGGCGGACCGGGTCGACAGGGTGCCGAGGCTGCCTCGCGGTACGACCGACGCGACCAGGCGGCCCCTGCTGAACGGGGGCCAGGTCGCGAGCGTCAGCAGGACCGCGGGCGCCAGCAGGGCCGCCGGTGGGAGCCGGTCCGCTCCTGGGAGGTGTCGTGACGGTGAACGAGGCCGCGACGGGCAGCCGCGTCGTGACGGTGAACGAGGCCGCGACGGGCAGCCGCGTCGTGACGGTGAACGAGGCCGCGACGGACCAGTGCGTCGCGAGTGGGAACCACGCCAACGCGCAGGTGGGGACGGCCGACTCGGAGGCCGCGACCGACGCACGGAAGGGCGCGCTGACGGCCCGCGCACCAGTGACACCCCGCGAGCGGATAGGTCGCCGCGCCAAGGCGCCCACGTGCCGACGCGTGCACCGAGATACCTGAGTCATCCGAGTCAGCCCCGCGTAGACCCGCACGCGGAAAAGATGCGACGCCGTGACCGTCCGCCGGTCACCGGTCAGGATCACGGTCCGGTGCGCGAGCCGGAGGTCAGCGGACCGTTCGCCGACATGGGGCTTCCTGCGCCGCTGGTGCGCCGGCTCGTCCGCGAGGGGATCACCGAACCATTCCCGATCCAGGCCGCGACGATCCCGGACGCCCTCGCAGGGCGCGACGTCCTCGGCCGCGGACAGACGGGCTCGGGCAAAACGCTCGCCTTCGGCCTCCCGACGCTGGCCCGCCTTGCAGGGCGTCCCCCGGCACGCCCGAACCGGCCGCGCGCGATCGTGCTGGTCCCGACCAGAGAGCTCGCTATGCAGGTCAGCGACGCGCTCGGCCCGCTCGCACGTGAGCTCCGGTTGCGTCACCAGCTGATCGCGGGAGGGCTCGCGTACGAGAGCCAGATCTCCGCCCTGACCCGCGGCGTTGAGCTGCTCATCGCCACCCCTGGGCGACTGATCGACCTGATCGGGCGCGGGGCGGCGGCCCTCGACGACGTCGAGATTGCGATCCTCGACGAGGCGGACCAGATGGCCGATCTTGGGTTCCTGCCCGAGGTCAGCGAGCTCTTGGACCTGGTGCCACCCGGTGGCCAGCGGCTGCTGTTCTCGGCGACGCTGGACCGGGGGGTGGACGAGGTGGTGGAGCGCTACCTGGCCGATCCCGTGGTCCACGCGACCGAGTCGGGCGCGGCGAGCGTGACGACCATGGACCATCACGTGCTGCTCGTCCAGCCTCGACACAAGAAGCTGGTCACCGCTCAAGTCACCAATCGGCAGGGCCGCACGATCGCGTTCGTGCGCACCAAGCTGGCGGCCGACCGGGTCGCGGGGGAGCTGCGCGAGCAGGGAGTACGAGCGCTGGCTTTACACGGCGGACTGCACCAGGGAGCGCGCAACCGGGTGCTGGCGGCGTTCCGGGACGGCTCCGTGCCGGTGCTGGTCGCCACCGACGTGGCGGCGCGAGGCATCCACGTCGATGACGTGTCCGTTGTGCTCAACGTCGACCCGCCGCTGGACCACAAGATGTACGTGCACCGGGCCGGGCGGACGGCCCGGGCCGGGGAGAGTGGCAGCGTCGTCGTGCTGGCGCTGCCGCACCAGCGGCGTCAGATGGCGCGCATCTGGGAGGCCGTCGGCGTCGAGGGCGAAGCCGTCGAGGTCGCGCCCGGCGACGAAGCGCTACTGGCGGTGGGCGCGAGGCGGACGAGCGGCGAGCCCCTCCCGGAGGAGTGGGCCCGACGCATCCTGGCCCCGCTGAGGCCGCGGCGCAGACCCGGACAGCCGAGCCAGAGGCGTCCCTTCCGGTCCCGGTCGGAGAGCCCGGTCGCGACTGCACGCATGAGTCGGGGACCGCGGGGGTAGCACGGTAGCGTGGCCGACTTTCTGACCGGGAAGCTGCTCGTCGCCACGCCGAAAATCACGGAGCCGGTGTTCCGGCGCAGCGTGGTTTTCGTGCTCCACCACGACGAGCAGGGCGCCCACGGGCTGGTGCTGAACAAGCCGCTCGGCGTGGATGTCGATGCGGTGCTGCCTGGCTGGTCGGCGCACCTGACGAGCCCGGCCGTGATGTTTCAGGGCGGCCCGGTAGGCCTGGACACCGCTTTCGGCCTCGGCTGGTCCACCGGCGAGGAGGACGATCCTGCGACCGGGGGCGTGCAGCGGGTCGTGGGCGCGATCGGCGTCGTCAACCTCGACGCGGAGCCTGGGAGGATCCGCGCTCGGGCTCATGGGGTGCGGGTCTTCGTGGGCTACTCCGGGTGGGGCTCGGACCAGCTCGAAAGCGAGGTGGGTTCGCAGAGTTGGTACGTGCTGGACGCCGAGCCGATCGATGCCTTCACTCAGGCGCCTCACGACCTCTGGCGGGCCGTGCTGCGTCGCCAGCCCGGCCGCCTGTCCTGGGTCGCTTCCTTCCCCGACGATCCCGAACGCAACTGAGCGCGCTCCGGCCGCACCAGGGGAGCCGCGGCGCGCTTCGTACACTGAGGACATGATCACCCCGCATGCCTCCACCAGCGACCCGTTGGACCCGTTCGATCCGTACGGACCGGACGGACCGCTTCGCCCTCAGACCGCGACGAGTGTGCTGGAACGGCAGCAGACCTCGACCGACGAGCAGCTCGTGGAGCCGGGCGACCACGAGAGGTTCAGCCACTATGTCCGCAAGGAGAAGATCCTCCAGAGCGCCGTGGGTGGCACGCCGGTCGTGGCGCTGTGCGGCAAGGTGTGGGTGCCCGGCCGGGATCCGCAGCGCTTCCCCGTGTGCCCGATGTGCAAAGAGATTCACGCGGGCCTGCAGCCGCCCGCCGATGGCGAGCAGTAGGCGCACGCCGGCACACGCCATCGCACCCCAGCGACGTCGGGCGGGCCACACGATGATCGACAGGCCGAGTGCGACGGCTCCTCCTGCGGGTTCGTCCTCGCGGGTGGTCGGTGGCGAGGTGGGGACACGTGCGTCGGTTACGGTGTTCCGGCCATGAGTACCGCTGCCGCCTCGCACCTTCCGCCCGCCTTCCCTGAACGCGCCCCGTGGGGGACCGCCGACCGGTTGCGCGCCTGGCAGGAGGAGGCTCTTGCGGCGTACCTGCAGGCCGACGCGCGCGACTTCCTCGCGGTCGCGACGCCCGGGGCGGGCAAGACGACGTACGCGCTGCGCGTGGCCGCTGAGCTGATGGACCGCGGCATCATTCGGCGTCTCACGGTCGTCGCGCCCACCGAGCATCTGAAGACCCAGTGGGCCGACGCGGCCGCGCGCGTGGGGATCCATCTCGACCCCGGTTTCACGAACGCGGCGGGTCGGACGAGCCGCGATTTTCACGGGATTGCGGTGACCTACGCCGGGGTGGCCAGCCGTCCCGCGCTGCACCGGGCCCGGACGCAGGCCGTCCCCACGCTGGTGATCCTCGACGAGATCCACCACGGCGGCGATGCTCTGGCCTGGGGGGACGCGATCCGTGAGGCGTTCGAACCGGCGACGCGGCGGCTCGCGCTCACCGGGACCCCGTTCCGCAGCGACACCGCCCCGATCCCGTTCGTGAGATACGAGGGCGACGAGGAGGGGCTGCGCCGCTCCACCAGCGACTACACGTACGGCTACGCGCGGGCTCTCGCGGACGGCGTCGTCCGGCCCGTGATCTTCTTGGCATACGGCGGCGAGATGCGCTGGCGTACCCGGGCCGGTGACGAGATCTCGGCGAGGCTGGGCGAGCCGTTGACCAGGGACGCGACGGCGCAGGCGTGGCGCACCGCGTTGGATCCGGCTGGCAAGTGGATTCCGAGTGTGCTGGCCGCTGCCGACACGCGGCTGACCCAGGTCCGTCGGCACGTGAGCGACGCGGGCGGGATGGTGATCGCGAGCAACAAGACCCAGGCGCGGGCGTACGCCCGGATCCTGCGCGATATCGCCGGCGAGCGCCCTGTGGTCGTGCTGTCGGACGACCCCCAGGCCTCCGCGTCGATCGAGTCGTTCACGCGAGGACAGCAGCGCTGGATGGTCGCGGTGCGGATGGTGTCGGAGGGAGTGGACGTGCCCCGGCTCGCGGTCGGCGTCTACGCCACGGCGACCTCGACCCCGCTGTTCTTTGCGCAAGCGGTGGGTCGTTTCGTGCGCGCTCGGCGGCGGGGGGAGACGGCCAGCGTGTTCCTGCCCAGCGTGCCAGGGATTCTGGCGCATGCCGCGGCGCTGGAGGCCGAGCGCGACCATGTGCTCGACCGGCCGGCCGCGCTCGGCGAGGAGATGTGGGGGCCGGAGGAGGAGCTGCTGCGCGAGGCCGAGCGCGACCGCGACACGGCGGGCGTCGCCGACCAGGGCCCGGGGTTTGAGGCGCTGGGATCCCAGGCGGCGTTCGACCACGTACTGTTCGACGCCGAACAGTACGGGTTCGGTGCGGAGGCAGGATCCGCGGAGGAGGCGGACTACCTCGGGTTGCCCGGGTTGCTCGACCCGGACCAGGTCGCCCACGTGCTCGCCGAACAGCAACGCCGCAGCGCGCGGTCCCGCTCGCTCGGCGGGGTAGCCACCGGGCGAGCCGCGCGCGGGTCCGACCCCGCCGAATCTGCTCACCCTGCCGCTTCCGCTTCCGCTTCCGCTGCCGCCTCCGCTGCTGCTGCCGCTTCTGCCGACGGTCCTGTGGCGGCGCACCGCGCGCTCGCGGCCACGCGCAAGGAGCTGAACTCGCTCGTGTCCGCCTACGCGCGCAAGAGGGGGTCCCGCCACGCGGTCGTTCACGCCGACCTGCGACGTCAGTGCGGCGGCCCCACGCTGGAGAGCGCCAGCCACGACGAGGTCCAGCGCCGGATCGCGACGATCCGCAATTGGTTCGTCGGCCGCCGCTGACCTGCTCTCCCTCGGGGCGCCCTGGTGTGCTGCCCTTCCGTCGTTCCCGGCCGCGCGTGCAAGGATGGCGGCATGTCCGCGCCTGACCCCGGTGGGCCTGCCCCCGGTTGGTACGACGACCCAGCCCAGCCGGGTCGTGTGAGGTATTGGGACGGACAGCAGTGGACCGAGCACGTGGCGCAGGGCCCGGACGCATCCGGGCTCTCCGAGCCCCGGCAGGATCACGGCAAAGCCGGCCAGGGCGCCGGCGCGACCTGGGCAGCATCGCCACAGTCGGGCTCGCAGCCGTGGGACGGCGGCGGACACCGTTCGAGGCCGACACCAGCCGCGCTTCGGCGCATCGCTCGGGCCTCCGACGGCACGCGTCTTGCCACCTGGTGGCGGCGGCTTTTGGCGTACCTCATCGACGGCCTGATCTGCAACGTCGCGTCATCGCTCCCGCTGGTGCCACTCCTGTCCACCCGCGCCGAGGAGGTGACTCGCTGGGGGAACTCGGCCGTCTCGGCGTTGCTGGCGGGCCAGCCCGCGCCCGTGGCCCCGCCCGAGGTGGCGACGGCGGTCGCCATCGCCGGTCTCGTGGGGGCGCTGGTCTATTTCGCGTATGAGACGCTCGGTCTCGTGCGGTTCGGGACCACGTTCGGCCGCCGGGCCGCGCGCATCCGGGTCCGTTCCCGCACGGGGCGCCGGGTGCTCACCCTCGATGAAGTTTCGCGTCGCAGCGCGGTCAAGGTGGCCGGTCGGCTCGTGAGCGGCGCCCCGGCGATTAGCGCCGCGGGCCAATTCATCGTCCTGATCGACATCGGCCGGGGACTGTTCGATCGCAACCGGCGCACGGTTCATGACTTGGCCGGCGGCACGGAGGTCGTGCTGGACGAGCGGCCGGCCGCCACCGAACTGCCCCGCTGACCCGCGCGACCGCTTCCGTGCCGCGACACACCGGCGCGCTCCCCAAAGCAGCAGTTCGTTTGTGGCACTGTCGATCTCGAATGCTCGGGACCCCACCGGAACGTGCCGCACGCGGGCCCGGCTGCCAGGGTGGACACCGGGACGGAGCGGGGGGTCGCATGACGAACGTGCTAGATCGGCAGCGGACCGCAGTCCGGGTCTGGAACGCCGCCGCGACCCCGCCGAACGCCGTGCGGCCCCGGCGGACCGCGTACCTGCCGGGCCTGGACGGCGTTCGCGCGCTCGCGGTCGCGGGTGTGCTCGCCTACCACTTCCAGGCTCCCTGGGCCGGCGGCGGATTCCTCGGCGTCGACATCTTCTTCGTGTTGTCCGGCTACCTGATCTCCAGCCAGCTCTGGGCGCGCTGGTCGGTCGAGGGCATCGACCTGTGGGCGTTCTGGCGGGCCCGGATCCGTCGCCTGGTCCCCGCGGTTCTCGCTCTTGTCGCGGTCAGCACGGTGCTGATGATGCTGTTCGAGCGCGGCCGACTCGGCCTGTTCGCGGGGGATGTGGGCGCGGCGGCCACGTACACCTCGAACTGGTGGTACGTCCTGCACGAACGCTCCTATTTTGAGGCCTCGGGCCGGCCGCCGGTGCTGCAGCACCTGTGGTCGCTGGCCGTGGAGGAGCAGTTTTACCTGCTGTGGCCGCTGGTGGTCGCCGGGGTGATGTCGGCGGTGCCGCGCATCCGTGCGCGTCGCGTGGTCCTCGTGTGTGGTTCGGTCTTGCTCGCGTGCTCGTCGGCGCTGATCATGGGGGTCGGCTCCGCGCTCGCGCAGGTGCCCGAGAAGGGAGACCCGAGTCGGTGGTACTTCGGCGCCGACTCTCATGCCTTCGGCCTTCTCCTCGGCGCCGCGCTCGCCTTCCACCGGGCCGGCGCGGGTTTCGGGCCGCTCATGGCGCAGCTGCGACCGGCGAGCCGGCGCGCCACGGCGGCGGGGGCCGCAGCCGTCGTCGTTCTGCTGGCGGCGTTCGCGGCGGTCGACCAGTTCTCGATCGTGCTTTACCGGTTCGGGTTCGCAGCGGTCGCGTTGGTCACCCTGGTGCTGGTCGGTGTCACCTCGAGGGCGGGGCCGGTGGCGCGGTTCTTCTCCGCGCGCGGGCTACGGTACGTAGGCCGACGCTCGTACGGGCTCTATCTTTGGCACTGGCCCGTCACC
>CAJDWP010000003.1_pt1 | contig 52520 bp, 43 predicted proteins | sample 7391631 | NCBI WGS metagenome assembly CAJDWP01 (sample SAMEA7055740, study PRJEB34461) | soil metagenome | biome: terrestrial ecosystem; feature: Peninsula; material: soil | place: Antarctica | collected 2016 | reverse complement strand
ATCACCGGGCGCGCGGGTGGGCCTGCGCGTAGACCTCCCTGAGGTGTTGCACGGTGATCAGCGTGTAGATCTGCGTCGTCGCGACCGAGGCGTGTCCGAGCAGCTCTTGGACGACGCGCACGTCCGCGCCACCCTCGAGCATGTGGGTGGCGAACGAATGCCTCAACGTGTGCGGACTGACCGGGCTCGTCAGACCGGCCCGGTCCGCCGCGCTCTGCAAGAGGGCCCACGCGCTTTGCCGGGATAGTCTCCCGCCGCGCTGATTGAGGAAGACCGCGTCTTCCTGGGCTTTGGGGCCGCCCGTCACGAGGGCCGGGCGGCCCCGGACCAGATAAGCCCCGATGGCGTCGCGCGCGTAGCCTCCCAGGGGCAGCACACGCTCCTTGCCGGCCTTGCCGCTAAGGCGCACCGTGCTCGAATCCAGATCGAGGTTGTCGACGTCGAGGCCGACCGCCTCGCTGATGCGCGCGCCGCACCCGTACAGGAGCTCCAGGAGAGCCCGGTCCCGCAACGCGACCGACGTGCTGCCCGCGCCCGCCGAATTCAGGAGGGCCTCCACCTCACGGTGGGTGATCGCTTTGGGGAGTCGCTGGACCGGACGCGGCGGCTGGACGGCAGCGGCCGGGTCTGAGCCGGTCACCCCCTCGCCCTGCAGGAAGCGGTGCAGCCCCCGCACCGCGACCAGGGAGCGCGCCGCGGACGACGCCGAGAGCGGCGGTCTGCCGTCTCCGCCGTCGCGGAGATGCGCGAGGAACTCCGACACGTCTCCCTCGGTCACGGCGCCGATGTCCCCGATGCCGCGACCCCGAAGGAACGCGACGTAACGTCGAATATCCCTCCCATAGGACAGCATCGTGTTTCGGGCCACCCCCCGTTCGACGCGGAGATGGTCCAGCCAGGCACGGGCTGCGTTGTCGAGAGACGACGCGGCCTCGACCGGCTCCGACGGGGGCGCCGGCTCCGACAGGGGCACCGGCGAGGACTCCGAAGGGGGCTCCGGCGGGGACTCCGAAAGGGGGTCCGGCGGGAGCTCTGACGCGGTGATCGCCGCATATGTTGATCGAACGTCCGACACACTAGGAATATGACACGACGCGTCGCCGCCCGTCGCGCTACCGGGCCGGACATAGGGCAGGAATGCCTGTCGGGCTCGACTCCCCCGTCGCCTGCGCCCATCCGTGTTCGAATCGCGCGCCCGGTGCGCGTCCTGCATCTACGACGTGAATGGCGAGGACGGGCAAGTCCTTCCGCGTTCGGTGTCAGCGTCCTGAGCGCTAGCGCGCAACCCGCGGAGCTGCCGTTGTCCACGACTCTAGAGTCATTGTGAGGTATGTCACAGTGCCGTCGATGGTCCAGTGTGTGGACAGCGTCATGCTCGCCGATCGGCCTGGCGGCGATTCTGCGCCCTAGCGGACGACGATCCTGGGCAGCGCATCCTCGGCAGATGGAGACCAGACATGAGGATCCGCCTCTACCTGCTCGCCAGATCGGATGTCCTTGACCGCGTCGGGGTGCGCCACACCAGCCGCGTCCGTCCACGCGGGGAACCACACGAACGGGATGCCGCGCCGGTCCGCAAACCGGATCTGCTTGCCGAACTTCGCGGGGCTGGGCGCCACCTCGCAGGCGATCCCCCGCCCGCGCAGCGCAGCCGCCACGCGCATCGCCCGGGGCCGGTCACCCTGTGCCGCGAGCGAGACGAGCACCGCCGAAGGGCTGCGACGGGTCGCGGTCAGAGTGGGCATCAGCTTGGCCACTAAACGGGAGACCCCGATCGAGATGCCCACGCCCGGATAGGTCGTCCGGCCGTCCGAAGCCAGCGCGTCGTACCGTCCGCCGGAGCACACCGACCCGTAGGACTCCTCGCCGATCAGCTGTGTCTCGTAAACGGTTCCCGTGTAGTAATCAAGGCCGCGCGCCACTTTCAGATCCGCCACGAGCAGACCAGGAGCGTGCTCCGCAGCGGCGTCAACCACCGCGCTGAGCTCCGCGAGCCCCTCGTCCAGCAGCTGGTGGCGCACGCCCAGCGCCCGCACTTCGTCGGCGAACGAGGAGTCTCCCGCGCTGATCTTCGCGAGGTCGAGGCAGGCTCGTGCCTGACCATCTGTCCTGCCGGCCTCGACGAGCATCTGCGCCACCGCGCCCGGCCCGATCTTGTCGAGCTTGTCCACGATCCGCAGAACCCCAGCGACCTCTTCGGCTGGGACCCCGAGGCCGAGGTAGAAGCCCTCCGGGATCTTCCGGTTGTTGACCTGGATGCGGAACGGCCCGACCGGAAGCCGGCCGAACGCGTCGGCGATCACCAGCGGGAGCTCGGCCTCGTAGTGGAACGGCAAACTCCCAGCGTCGATCACGTCGATGTCGGCCTGGATGAACTCGCGGAAGCGGCCGTCCTGGGGACGCTCACCGCGCCACACCTTCTGGATTTGATACCGGCGGAATGGGAAGGTCAGCTTGCCCGCGTTCTCCAACACATACCGGGCGAACGGCACGGTGAGGTCGAAGTGCAGACCTAGCTCATCCTCAGCGCTGCCGCGCTCGTACGGGCGCGCAGCCAGCCGCGACACGCCGTAGATCTCCTTGTCCACGTCGCCACCTTTGCCCAGGAGCCGCTCCACCGGCTCCACCGCGCGGGTCTCTATCCCGACGAAACCGTGCAGCTCGAACGTCCCGCGGATGACATCCAGAAAGTGCTGTTCGACGATCCGCTGCTCTGGCAGCCACTCGGGAAACCCCGACAGCGGGGAGATCTTCGCGCTCATCGCGGCTGGGTCCTTAGGTCGGCTCTCGCGGATGGTGTGTGCATGGGGCAGGCCGTCCGAACACGGATCCAGGCAGGGGATGAGGAGAGAGCCTCGGACCGCCAGCGCCAGTCCGCGGCGTGCGGCTCACAGGTTGTGCAGGAACGGGTTGGTCATCCGTTCCCGGCCGATGGTGGTGGCCGGACCGTGACCGGGCAGGACCAGCGTGTCGTCGTGCTCCGACAACACGACGTCGCGCAGGGTCTCGTGCATCTCGTCCTCGGACCCTCCCGGCAGGTCGGTGCGACCGATGCCCCCGGCGAACAGGACGTCACCCGCGATCAGCGTCCGGATCAGGCCCGAATCGCCCGGTAGCGAGTCGGGCTGTCCTTCCAGGCGGAACATGACCGAGCCCTCGGTGTGCCCGGGCGCATGCTCGACGCCCATCGTCAGCCCCGCCATGTCGAGGTCGACTCCCCCGTCGAACGTGACCACGTCGTCGGGATCGCGCCAGGTCACGTCCCCGTACTCCATCCGCAGCATGGACAGGATGACCGGATCGACGGCGGCGAGCGCGTCGTGTAACCGGTAGGCGTCCGCGCCATGGATGTGCGCCGCGATGCCGTGTGCGCCGCAGACCGGCGTGACGGAGTACGTGTGGTCGATGTGGCCGTGGGTGAGCAGAACCGCGCTCGGCCGGAGCCGGAACTGGTTCAGCGCTTCGCGCAACCTGTCCACGACCCCGACTCCGGGGTCGACGATCACGCACTCCTCACCCTCCGCGGGGGCCAGCACGTAGCAGTTGGTACCGAAGGCCGCCGCCGGGAAACCGATCGTGAACACGCGGCCAGCCTAACCGGGGTCGCGATTCTTCCGAGTCAGGGGGAACGTCGAGCAGGCGAAGCGCGCGGGTTTCGGCGTGGGCGAGGGTCTTCGCGTCATCCCGGGCACGCGAGACGACGCTCGCCTGGTGGAAGTCCCAGCAGCTATGGTGTCATCCACGTCACAAGTTCGCCGCGGTCGGAAGAGTAGAGATCGCTGCGCGCGTGTCGGCGGAGTCATCCCCGTTCTGTTCTGTCTTCGAGCTGGCGACGCGCCCGCGCCGCCGGTGTCTTTCAGGAGGGCCAGCCGTGTCGGACCCCACCTCGACCGATTCCACTCTCGACGAGTCGGCGGACCAAGCCGCAGCCGAGGCGCCCGAAGCCCAGTCCCTTGGAGCTGAGGCCGCTGCGACCGAGGCCCCTCGTATCGAGACCTCTGAGCCCGAAAACCCTGAGCCCGAGACTGAGCCCGAGTCCCCTGAGCTGGAGGCCCCTCACATCGAGGCCCCTCACATCGAGACCGCCGGAGCCCGGAGTTCCGCTCCGAGCGCTCCCCCCGTCGTATCGCCCGCGGTCCTCGCTCGGGCCGCCTCGGGAATGCCGACTCCCGCGACGCTCGCAGGTCGCGTGCAACCCGTGCTGAGAAGTGGGCCGCGTTCCAGCGAGTTCGGGCGGGTCGCAGACGACGGCACGGTCTATGTCAAGACGCCGGAGGGCGAGCGTGAGGTGGGTTCCTACCCGGGCGCGACCCCCGAAGAGGCGCTCGCCTACTTCACCCGCAAGTTCGACGAGACGAACGCGCAAGCGGATCTGTTGCTGCAGCGCGTCACCCAGACCGATTTGTCCACCAAGGAGGCCGGGGACGGCCTGACCAAGCTCCGGGCCACCATGATCGACCTGCGGGCGGTCGGAGACCTCGTCGCCCTCGGCAACAAGGTCGAGAACATCGCCACCGCGGTGGAGGCGCGCCGCCAGGTGGAGGCGGCCGACCGTGCGGCCGCTCGCGAGACAGCCGCCGTCCGCCGCCTGGAGATCGTTGTGGCGGCCGAGAAAATCGCGGGCCAGCCGGAAGAACGTATCCAGTGGAAGACGAGCAGCTCCACCATGCGCGAGCTCCTCGAGGACTGGAAGACCGCACAGCGCGACGGCCCAAAACTCGATCGCGAGACAGAGCAGTCCCTCTGGCGCCGTCTGTCAGGGGCTCGCAACAGCTTCGACAAGCTCCGCCGCGTCCACTTCGCCCAGCTCACCAGCACCCAGGGAGCGGCGAAGGCCGCTAAGGAGGATCTGGTCGAAGAAGCCGAGCGCCTCGCGGGCAACACCGAATGGGGGACGACCGCTGGGGCGTTCAAGCGGTTGATGGACCGCTGGCGTCAGGCCGGTCGCGCCTCACGCAGCGACGACGACGCGCTGTGGGCGCGGTTCAAGGCGGCCCAGGACGGATTCTTCGCCGCGAAGGACAGCGTGGTCGCGGCAGAGAACGAGGAGTTCTCCGGGAACCTCATCGTGAAGGAGGAACTGCTCACCCAGGCTCAGGCGTTGTTGCCCGTCAAGAATCTCGACGCCGCGAAGAACGCCTTGCGGGCGATCCAGGACAAGTGGGACGTTGCCGGCAAGGTGCCGCGTGCCGACGTGGACCGCATCGAGCGAGCGATGCGTCGTGTCGAATCGGCCGTCCGCGAGGCGGACGATCGCAAGTGGCAACGCTCCAACCCGGAGGTGGCAGCCCGGGCGCAGAGCCTGGTCACACAGCTTGAGGCAGCCTGCGAAGAGTTGCGTGCGGACCTTGCGAAGGCCGAGGCGGGGGAGGATTCCCGCGCAGTTGCCAAGTCCCGCGATGCCCTGTCGGCGCGCGAGGCGTGGCTGGACCAGGCGCGCGCGGGGCTCGCCGAATTCGGCGGCTGATCAGACGTTGCGGGGCGTGCCCGTGCCGTCGTTGACGCGGTAGACGTCAAAGACCCCGCCGACCTGCTTGATGGCGTTGATCACGTGGTCGAGGTGACTGCGCTCGCCCATTTCGAAATGGAACTTGAGGCGCGCCACCCGGTCCTGCAGTGTCTGCACCTCCGCCGATCGGATGTTGACGTGATGGTCCGCAAGGACGCTGGTGACATCGGACAGCAGCCGGGGACGATCGAGCGCCTCGGCCTGAATCGCGACGAGGAAGACGCTGGAGGCCGAGGGCGACCACTCGACGTCGATGAGCCGCTCGGGCTGCTCCAACAGCTGCTCCGCGTTGGGACAATCCTTGCGGTGGACCGACACGCCCTGTCCGCGTGTGACGAACCCGAGGATGAGATCGCCGGGCACCGGGGTGCAGCACCGTGCAAGCTTGACCCACACGTCCGAGGCGCCGACGACGACGACGCCGGGATCGGTGGGGTGCTTCGGGCCACGTCGGGCCCCGGGGATGATGCCCTCGGCGAGGTCCTCGCTCGCGCCCTCCTCCCCCCCGTGGGTCACGATGACCTTCTCCACGATGCTCTGCGCGGAGACGTGGCCCTCACCCACTGCGGCGTAGAGCGCGTCGATATCTGCGTACCGCAGCTCAGCGGCCAGGGCCTTGAGAGTGTCGGCCGTCATCAGGCGCTGTACCGGCCGCTGCTGCTTGCGCATCACGGTGGCGATCGCGTCCTTGCCGGTCTCGATGGCCTCCTCCCGGCGCTCCTTGGAGAACCACTGTCGAATCTTGTTGCGCGCCCGAGGACTCTTGACGAAGTTGAGCCAGTCGCGTGACGGCCCGGCACCTTCGGCCTTGCTCGTGAGGATCTCGATGATGTCGCCGTTGTCCAGTGGGCTCTCCAACGGGGCGAGCCGACCGTTGACCCGGGCGCCCATGCAATGGTGGCCCACCTCGGTGTGCACCGCGTACGCGAAGTCCACGGGTGTCGACCCGGCGGGCAGCCCGATGACGCTGCCCTTCGGAGTGAACGCGAACACCTCGCGGGTGTTGATCTCGAACCGCAACGTCTCGAGGAACTCCCCCGGGTCGGAGGTGTCCCGCTGCCAGTCCAAGACCTGGCGCACCCACCGCAGATCGGTATGGCCGTCGTCCGCGCCGTCCTTGTACTTCCAGTGCGCCGCGATGCCGTATTCCGCGCGCTGGTGCATCTCGTGCGTTCGGATCTGGATCTCCACCGGCTTCCCGCCAGGACCCACGACCGTCGTGTGCAACGACTGATACATGTTGAACTTGGGCATCGCGATGTAGTCCTTGAAACGCCCCGGCATGGGCTTCCAGCGGGTGTGCATCGACCCAAGCACCGCGTAGCAGTCGCGCACCGTGTCCACGAGCACCCGCGCCGCGACGAGATCGTAGATCTCCTCGAAGTCGCGCCCCCGGACGATCATCTTCTGGTACACGGAGTAGTAATGCTTAGGCCGCCCGGTCACAACGCCGGTGATGCGAGCCTCGCGCAGCGCGTCGGCGACCTCATCCTTGACCAGCATCAGGTAATCGTCACGCGCCGGCGCCCGCTCGGCGACCATCCGCACAATCTCCTCGTGCACCCGCGGGTAGATCGCGGCGAATGCCAGGTCCTCCAGCTCCCACTTGATCGTGTTCATACCCAGCCGGTGCGCGAGGGGGGCGTAGATCTCCAGGGTCTCCTTAGCGTGGCGCTCGGCCTTGCCCTCGGACAGGTATTTGTACGTCCTCGCGTTGTGGAGCCGGTCCGCCAGCTTGATCAGAAGGACCCGGATGTCCTTGGCCATCGCGACGACCATCTTGCGGACGGTCTCGGCCTGCGCCGCTTCGCCGTACTCGACCTTGTCCAGCTTCGTCACGCCGTCGACCATCATCGCGATCTCATCGCCGAAGTCGGCGGTGAGTTCTTCGAGGGAGTACGCGGTGTCCTCGACGGTGTCGTGCATCAGGGCAGCGGCGAGAGTCGGCGCCGTCATGCCGAGCTCCGCCAGAATGAGCGCGACCGCCAGCGGGTGCGTGATGTACGGGTCTCCGCTCTTGCGCAGCTGCCCCGCGTGGGCGCGCTCCGCCACCTGATATGCCTTCTCGATCAGCGCCACGTCGGCCTTGGGATGGGTCTGCTTGACCACTCGTAGGATCGGCTCGAGGGCGGGATGTCCCTGGTGGCGCGGGCCTCCGAACCGGGCGAGGCGGGCCCGCACGCGCGACGGGCTCGCGGTGGTCCACATGTTGCCCACCGTGAGCGAGGGCGACGCCGCCGGGGCAGCTGGTGCTGAACGGGTGGGCGCACCGGAGGTGACGGGCGGGACCGAGCGGGTCTGCGCGGCAGGGCGGGCCGGTCGGGCCACGTTCGCTGCCGACGAGTTCGCGGGGGCCCCGATCGCCGGGCGGTCATCCGCAGGTGTAGCCGCCTCCGCGCTCGACTCGGGTGTATCAGGCGGCGAGACATCGGCGGAGGCGGGCGCCTCGGCGGGGATGTCGCGCGGATTCATGGACCGATCATAGTTGCCCCGGGTCACGGCCGGGCCATGGCCCTGAGCGCGGTGACCAGGTGACCAGGTGACCCGGTGACCCGGTGACCCGGTGACGCAGTGACCAGGTGACGCAGTGCGATCGGTCAGCGCTTCGCCTTGGGCAGGCGGCGGGGCTGGTTCCGCGGACCTGTCTGAATCGACGGATGGATCGGGCGCCCCGTCAGGGTCCGCTCCCCCGCGTCGCCTTCTGGGGAGGCAGCGTCGTCGTCGGAGCGCTGGCTCGTGGTCGGGACCGGCGCGCCAGCGGGCCCAGGCTCACCCGTCCCGAGCTCAGTGTCTGCCCGCTCGATCGGGGTGGGCGCGTCCCGCTCGGCGGGGCTGGCGGCCTTTGCGTCGCGTTGGGCGACGCGCGCTGCGAGCTTGCGCATCTCCGGCTCGCGCTCGCGCATGTGCGCCAACAGCGGGGTGGCGATGAAGATCGAGGAGTAGGCGCCGACGGCGATGCCCACGAACAGCGCGAGCGACAGGTCCAACAGGGTTCCCGGGCCGATGAACAGGAGTCCGACGACGAGGATAGACCCGACCGGTAGCAGGGCCACGACGGTTGTGTTGATGGAACGCACGAGGGTCTGGTTGACCGCGAGGTTCGCCGCGTCCGAGTAGGTGTTGCGGCCACTGGCGATCGCCTCGGCCGTGTTCTCGCGAACCTTGTCGAACACGACGACGGTGTCGTAGAGCGAGTACCCGAGGATCGTGAGGAAGCCGATCATCGTCGCCGGGCTCACCTCGAACCCCGCGAGGGCGTAGATGCCGACCGTGATGAAGATGTCGTGCATCAAGGCGACGATCGCTGACAGCGACATCTTCCAGGTGCGGAAGTAGACCGCCAACACGATCGAGACCAGCACCAGGAACCAGGCGAGGGCCTGCAGCGCCTGCTTGCTGACCGAAGCTCCCCACGACGGACCGATGACGCTGCTCGTCACGGACGTGGCCGGGACGCCGAACTCCTCGGACAGCGCAGCCGAGACGGCGCTCACTTTGTCCGCTTCAAAGCGCTCGGTCTCGACGCGCACGTCCGTGCCGGCGACCTGGGTGACGCGAGCCCCCTCGACCCCGCCCGCAGACGCGACGACGGATCGCGCGCGCTGCTCGACGTTGTCCAAAGAGGCGACCTTGGAGACGCGGAAGTCGGAGCCGCCCGTGAACTCGATCCCCAGGTTGAGGCCGCGCACGCCGAGACCGGCCAGCGCGAGGAGAACGAGGCCGAGGGAGACGACGTACCAGGTCTTGTAGCGCCTGACGAAGTCAATCGAGTGTTTCCCCGTGTAGAGGTCGTTGCCGAGCTGGGCGAATTTCACGCCTGGCCTCCTTCGGTGGCCGCGCTAGGGGCGAGCGGGGGTGTCACGGCGCGTACGGCGGGCGACGAGGCGGTACGAGTGGCGCCGGGGACGACCTCGAATTGGCCCCGGCCCCGGTAGCGGGGTTTGGCCCCGAGACGTTCTGGCGACAGGCCCGACCATGGGTGGCCGCCCCCGAAGAACCTCGTGGTCGCGAGCAGCTTGAGCAGGGCGTCCGAGATCAGGATGGTGCGCTTCGCTCGGGCCCAGCCGGTTTCCACGGCGGCCAGGAGCGCGCGGCCCTCGCGGATCTCGTCGCGGACCCGCTCGAAGTAGACGATGAACGAGTCGGCCGTCGTGCCGATGGCGACGATCGCGCCGGTGATACCGGCCATCGTGAGCCGCAGGTTCTGGCTCCACCCGAAGAGCGTGATCGTCAGGTACGTCAGGACCGCGACGATCAGGATGGAGGCGACGGTGACCAAGCCGAGAGCGCGGTACTGGAAGAGCGAATAGACCACGACGAGGAGCAGCCCGATGAGGCCGGCGACGATGCCCTTGCTGAGCTGATCGCTCCCGATGGTCGGGCTGATCGATTGCAGCTCCTGCGCCTCGAAGCTCATGGGTAGCGACCCGAACTTCAGCTGGTCGGCGAGCAGTTTGGCGCTCTCCGCGGTGAAGTTCCCGGAGATCTCGGCCCGCCCGTCGACGATCTCGCTCCGGAAGTACGGGGCGGAGATCACCTGGTTGTCTAAGACGACGGCGAGCTGGTTGCGCGGCTTCTGCAACGGCACCATCGCCTTGCTCACGGCAGCGTAGATCTCGGTGGGCAGGCCGCCGTTCATCTGGAGGTTGACGACCCACTGCCCGGTCGGGCCGGTCTGGCCCTGCCCCATGCCACTGCTGGCGTCCGCGAGACTGTCCCCCGTCAGGATGGCGGGGCCGAGGACATACTTGGCGAGGACCTGGCCGCCCGCCTCCGGCTCGGGAGCGCCGCAGACGACGATCGGCTTGGTGAGGTCTTCCGAGGTGGGGTCGAACGTCTTATCGGGGCAGGTCACCGAGGTCGCCTGCGCCTCCAGCCCGGGCTCGGCCAGCCAGCCGGTGCTGAGCGTGTACTCGACGAGCTTCGCGGGGTCGTCGCGCAGACCGTCGTACCAGTTGGGGACGCCCTGATCCTGCGGGACTCCCGGCGCGGTGGTGAACGGGTTGCCGCCCACGGTGTTGGGCGCCGGAGCAGGGACGCTGCCCGCGGGAGTGGAGGTGCCCGGCGTCGGCGCCGGCGTCGTCTCAGCAGGCAAGCGCAGCGCCTCCGGGATGGGCGCCTTCGCGGCGCTCGAGCTGGCTGCAGAGGTGGCACCACCTGAGTCGGTGGTCGCGTCGGGCAGCGTCTCCGGGGCGCCATTGCCACCGGGTAGCGACTCGGGACCGCTCTGCTGGGGTTGCTGCTGCCCGGCGGGGGTGGGCAGCTCCCCGAGCACCGGCCTGAACCGCATCTGTGAGGACTGTTCCAGCGCCTGCTGCTGTTCCTGGGTGATCAGTCCGGGCACGGTCACGACGATGTTGCTGCCGAGGGTGCCGACCTCGGCTTCGGCGACGCCCTGCCCGTCCACGCGTTTGCGAATGATGTCTACGGCGCGGTCGAGCTGCGAGGCGTTGACGTCTTCACCCTGGCGGACTTGCGGCTTCAGCGTCATCTGGGTGCCGCCCTCCAGATCGAGGCCGAGCTTCGGCGTGAGCTGCGCCTCGCCCCAGGTGTGCACTACCCCCAGGAATCCCGAAAGGCCCAGCGTGACGACCAGCATCACGAGCAGGGTGCGGATCGGCCCGCGCCGGTGGGGGTTCTTCGCCATGACCGTCCTCGTGATCGCTGTCCTGGTGCCGCGTCGGTGCGTCCCGCGCGGTGTCCGGCTGCGGCCGACCCCGTACGGGTTTGAGCTGCGCCCATCTCCTACCACGTGCTATCGGGCACCATCCCTGCTGGGGAACGAAGTGACCCCCGCGCGCGTCGCCTGGGACGCGGCGCCGTCCACCTTGCCGATGCGCGGCGCGGGACGACCTGTTCTCGACGGTGCGACCTTTCGTCGCGCGCGGCACCTCGGCGAGTCTAGGTGACGGGCTGTTCTGGGCGCCAACACGGCTCGCGTTGGGCCGAACTCGTGTCGCGAGCGCGGGCCATCACGCCCCGGGGACATCGAACCGACCGACGGGCTCGTCCCACGGCAACGCGTCCTGCGCTGCAGCGCCGGGTGGCGGTGTCAGATCGAGGTGTCGCCACGCGGACGCCGCCGCCGCCCGTCCGCGCGGCGTGCGGATCAAGAACCCCTCGCGTACGAGGTAGGGCTCGACGACCGTCTCGACCGTTTCAGGCTCCTCCCCGACTGCCACCGCCAGGGTGGCCAGGCCTACCGGACCGCCCCCGAACCGGCGACACAGAGCGTCCAGCACGGCCCGGTCGAGGCGGTCCAGACCGCGCGGGTCGACATCGAACAGGGCCAGGGCGGCCAAGGATGCGTTCTCGTCGACCACGTGCTCTCCACGGACCTGGGCCCAGTCGCGCACCCGGCGCAGGAGCCGGTTGGCGATCCGGGGGGTGCCACGGGAACGTCGCGCGATCTCGGAGATGCCGGCGCCGTCGGCCTCGACGCCAAGCAAGCGCGCTGAGCGGCGCAGGATCGTCGCCAGCTCGGCCGGGTCGTAGAAGTCCAGGTGGGCTGTGAACCCGAACCGATCGCGCAGCGGCGCGGGCAGCAGTCCGGTGCGGGTCGTGGCGCCGACCACGGTGAACGGCGCCAGCTCCAAAGGGATCGCCGTAGCTCCCGGTCCCTTGCCGACGACGATGTCGACCCGGAAGTCTTCCATCGCCAGATAGAGCATCTCCTCCGCCGGGCGCGCCATCCTGTGGATCTCGTCGAGGAAAAGCACCTCGCCCTCGGTGAGCGAGGACAGGATCGACGCGAGGTCGCCGGCGTGCTGGATGGCGGGGCCGCTGGTCACCCGGATGGGTGCATCGAGTTCGGCCGCGACGATCATCGCGAGCGTCGTCTTGCCGAGGCCGGGCGGTCCCGACAACAGCACGTGATCGGGCGGGGTGCCGCGGCGCCGGGCCGCCTCCAGGACGAGCCCGAGCTGATCACACACCCGGGTCTGTCCAGGGAACTCGGCGAGCCGCCGCGGTCGCAGCGCGGCCTCGACGCGGCGCTCATCGTCTTGAGCGTCCAGTCCTGCGTCGACGACGCGGGCCGTCGCGTCGTACGACCCGTCGGTCGGCTCGTCGGACGGTGCACGACCGCCCGGCGCTTCGCCGTGGCCGTGGTCTTCGCCGTGGCCGTTCACCGTCCGAGCTCCCGCAGAGCAGCCCGCAAGGCGTCACCGACAAGCGGCGAGCCCCCGAGCCGTTCCTCGACGGCGTCCAGCGCACCATCCGCCTGCTTGGCCGTCCAACCCAGGCCGAGCAACGCCTCGTGAACCTGCTCGCGCCACGCTGCACCGCCCCCCCGCGCCGAAGCGCCAGCGGGGCCGGACCCCTCCGTGCCCGCTGGGCGCCCGACCTTGTCACGCAACTCCAGCACAAGACGTTCGGCGCTCTTCTTGCCGATGCCCGGCACCTTGGTCAGGGCGACCACGTCGCCGGAGCCGAGAGCAAGACGCAGCGCGTCGGGGGGGTGCACCGCGAGCATCGCCAGCGCGAGCCGTGGCCCGACACCCGACACGGTCTGGACGGTGTCGAAGAGTTCGCGCTCCTCGGAGTCGGCGAAGCCGTAGAGCGTCAGCGAATCCTCTCGTACGACCAGTGAGGTGGCGAGCAGCACCTGTTGCCCGACACGTAGGCCCGCTGCCGTGCCGACGGTGGTCCGCAGGAGCAAGCCCATGCCGCCGACCTCCACCACGACGTGGTCTAGCCCGGCGCGCACCACCTCGCCCCGAAGTGAGGCGATCATCGGGCGTTTCCCGCCCGCAGCGGGACCTGACCCCTGGCGGCCCCTTGCGCGGCTAGTGCCGCGGCGATCCGCTCCTGTGCCCCGCCGCGCCACACATGGCACACCGCGAGCGCGAGAGCGTCGGCCGCGTCCGCGGGGCGAGGCGGCACCTTGAGCCGGAGAATGCGCGTCACCATCGCCGTCACCTGCGCCTTGTCGGCACGGCCGTTGCCCGTGACCGCCGCCTTCACCTCGCTCGGGGTATGCAGGGCCAAGGGCAGACCCAGGCGGGCGGCGGCCAGCATCGGTATCGCGCTCGCCTGCGCGGTGCCCATGATCGTGGACATGTCGTGACGAGCGAAAACGCGCTCCACCGCGATGACGTCCGGGGTGTAGCGCGCCAGCCATTCATCAAGTTCGGTCTGCAGGGTCAGGAGCCGCTCATGAGTGGCGTCGACGCTCGGGGTGCGTGCGACACCGACCGCGACCATGCGTATCGGCCGTCCCAGCTCACCGTCGACGACGCCGAGTCCGCACCGGGTGAGGCCAGGATCGACGCCCAGGACGCGCATGCGCCCCCCTCCCGGACGGCGGCGCCCCGATGGCGCACACCTGTTCGAGCCAGGGTAGCGTCACGCCGACCGCCTGGCCGTAGCGACGCGCCGACCTCGGGACGCGGGCCGGACCCGCCGTCGACGGGCTCAGCGCCCCAGCTCACTCCTCAAGCTCCGCGGCCACCTCGTCACTCACGTCCGCGTTGACCCAGACGTTTTGGACGTCGTCGCTGTCCTCAAGTGCGTCGACCAAGCGCACCATGTTCCGGGCGCCCTCGACGTCCAAAGGCACTTCAACGCTGGGGACGAACTCGGCCTCGGCCGAGTCGTAATCGACTCCCGCATCCTGCAGGGCGCTGCGCACCACGACGAAGTCCGTCGCCTCCGAGACGATCCGGAAGGCGTCGCCGTAGTCGTCGATCTCCTCCGCCCCCGCGTCCAAGACGATCTCCAGCAGTGCATCCTCGCTGGTCTCGCCGTCCTTCTGCTCCTTGGGCACCATCACGACGCCCTTGCGCGTGAAGAGGTAGGCGACGGAACCGGGGTCGGCCAGCGCGCCGCCGTTGCGGGTCAGCGCCGTGCGCACCTCGGCGGCGGCGCGGTTGCGGTTGTCCGTGAGGCACTCGATGAGTACCGCGACGCCGTTGCTGCTGTACCCCTCGTACGTGATCGCCTGGTACTCGGCCCCGCCGGCCTCGGCGCCCGAGCCGCGCTTCACCGCCCGGTCGATGTTGTCGTTGGGCACCGAGGACTTCTTGGCCTTGAGGATCGCGTCGAACAGGGTCGGGTTGCCGACCGGGTCGCCGCCGCCGGTGCGAGCCGCGACCTCGATGTTCTTGATGAGCTTCGCGAAGAGCTTGCCCCGCCTGGCGTCGATCAGAGCCTTCTTGTGCTTGGTCGTCGCCCACTTGGAGTGACCACTCATCGCCTGTCGTCTCCCTGCTGTCCGATCACGATCCCCGACGTCTGCCGTTGCGGTGCGTGCCAGCGCAGGCAGCACGCTCGATGACGACGCTTCCGCTCGCCAGGGTTTATACCCGCCGCCCGGCGCCGGGCGGCGGGCAACATCCGAGCCTACCGGTCCCGCCCGATGTCCACGAGGTGCGCATGGACGCGGTCGTCACCGCCGACCTCCAGGTGGAACGACGTGGCGAGAAGCGCCCGGGATGGTCAGCACGCCGATCCGCGCTGGAGGACCCGAATTCACCAGCCGCGATCGGCCAGACGATGCGGTGCCGGGATGTCGTCCACGTTGATGCCCACCATCGCCTCGCCGATTCCCCGGGAGACCTCCGCGATCACGGCCGGGTCGTCATAGAACGTGGTCGCCTTGACGATGGCGGCGGCGCGCTTGGCAGGGTCACCCGACTTGAAGATGCCCGAGCCGACGAACACGCCTTCCGCGCCGAGTTGCATCATCATCGCCGCGTCGGCCGGGGTGGCGATGCCGCCCGCCGTAAACAGGACCACCGGCAGCTTGCCAGCCTCCGCGACCTCCTTGACCAGCTCGTACGGGGCCTGCAGCTCCTTCGCCGCCACGTACAGCTCGTCGGGCACCATGTTCTGCAGCCGACGGATCTCCTTGCGCAGCTGGCGCATGTGGGTGGTGGCGTTCGACACATCGCCGGTGCCGGCCTCGCCCTTGGAGCGGATCATCGCGGCGCCCTCCGTGATCCGCCGCAGCGCCTCTCCGAGGTGGGTGGCACCGCACACGAAGGGCACGGTGAAAGCCCACTTGTCGATGTGGTTCTCGAAGTCAGCCGGAGTGAGCACCTCGGACTCGTCGACATAGTCCACCCCGAGGCTCTGCAACACCTGCGCCTCGACGAAGTGCCCGATGCGGGCCTTGGCCATGACGGGTACCGACACTGCCTCCATGATGCTGGCGATCATGTCGGGGTCGCTCATGCGCGAGACGCCACCCTGGGCGCGGATGTCTGCGGGGACGCGCTCGAGGGCCATCACCGCCACCGCCCCGGCGTCCTCGGCGATTTTCGCCTGGTCGCTGGTGACGACGTCCATGATGACGCCGCCCTTCAGCATCTCGGCCATGCTGCGCTTGACGCGGGAGGTGCCGGTGGTGGGGGTGCGCTCGATGTTCACAGTGCTGACGTCAACTTTCGGGATGTGGGGGTCGGAGTGTGCGTGCTGACGCGGGTCGATCCTGCGGTGCGCGGGCGGCCCAGTCCGGTCGACCGAGCATATCCGCATCCCTACACAGGCCGTCGGGCTTCCCCGGTGAACGGAGTTCGTTCGGGTGGGGGCCGCCTCACTGCACCGATGCGGCGCCACCGTGGTTCATCGACGAACGGGCAGGTCGTCATCGAACTCGACGGTTCGCGGCAGATCGGTGTAACCCGCCAGCCGGAACACCCGTACGAGGAGGTTGCGCCGCAGGCGCAGCACGTCGGTGATCGCGTCGTTGTGGAAGCGTCGCGCCATCGTCACCCGTTGGTGTGCGTCGTCGAGGCGGGTGAGCGCCTCCGCTCGCACGCTGTCGCCCACGTTCTGTTCACGCGTCGCTGTCGGCATCCCCGCCTGCCCAGCCGCGGTCACGAGTCGCAGGGCGTGCGTGAGCTCGCTCTCGATCGTCTCCCGCTCGATCTGTGCCGCGTCACCCGCCTCCAGGGAGTCGGTCGCCGCCCCCGCGACGATCAGCGCTCCGGCCGGGTCGAGAGCACCCGAGTTCGCCAGCTCCAACACCGCCTCGGCGCGGCGAACGAGCTGCGCGTCGAGGGCGGCGTACGTGCTCTCCACTCGAGTGTGCAGACGGTCGAGGCGCGCGGCCGTGTACGTGAGGTACCACGCGACGGCGATCAGCATGATGACCACGAGGCTCAAGACCTCCAGGACGCTCACGGACTTCTCCTTTCCCGTCGGTCGCCCGCGCGGTGGGACAGGCGCAGGGCTCGCTCCGCCCAGGACACCCGCTCGACGTCGGCGACGCGACTCTTGCGCTCCACCGGCTCTTTCGCTTTTGCCGGATGCGCTTCGTGGTGGGCGGCGTCGGTTCCGGCGGTCACGGTCTCGTACACAGCCAGCACATCCGCCGCGACCGTGGACCAGTCGTACCGCCGCGCGTGACGGAGCCCCCTGGCGGTGAAGAGCTGTCGACGGGCGCCGTCGCCCAGCAAGCCTCCCAACGTGTCGGCGAGCGCGACCGAGTCACCGACGTCGAAGAGCACCCCCGCCCGCCCGTTGTCGAGCACCCTCGCAAACGCCGCCAGGTCGCTCGCCACGACGGGGGCCCCTGCGGCCATTGCCTCGACCAGCACGATCCCGAAGCTCTCACCGCCGAGGTGTGGCGCCACATACGCGTCGACGCTGCGGAGCAGCGACTGCTTATCCGCGTCGCTCACCCCGCCGAGGAAGGTCACGCACGCTCGCTCGTCCGGGGCCAGCCGCGAGCGTGCCGCGTCCGCATCGCCGTGGCCGGCGACGAGGACCCGCACGCCGGGCTGGGTGTCGCGGAGGCGGGGAAGCGCCTCGAAGAGCACGTTCAGTCCCTTGCGCGGCTCATCGAGCCGCCCCAGGAAGGCGACGGTCGGGCTCCCCGGGGTGCCCTGCCACTCCGGGCGCACCGGGGCCTGGGCGAACCGGTCGACGAACACGCCGTTCGGGATCACCACCGCGTCACCGCCGATATGCGTGATGACCGTCTCTCGCGCCGCCTCCGAGACGGCGATGCGGCCGTTGATCTTCTCGAAGCTGGCCCGTACCAGCGGGTAGGCGGACTGCATGGCTCGGGAACGCACGAAGCTCGTGTGGAACGTGGCCACGGTCGGGCCGTCCACCGCCCACAGGGCGAGGATCGACAGGCTCGGCACGATCGGCTCGTGGATATGCACGACGTCGAAACCGCCGGACTCCAGCCAGCGCGCCACCTTGCCGGCCGTGATCGGTCCGAACGCCAGCCGAGCCACCGAGCCGTTGTAACGCACTGGCACCGTCTTGCCCGTCCCGACGACGTAGTCCGGCAGCGGCGTGTCCTCCTCAGCCGGTGCGAGCACCCGCACGTGGTGCCCACCCCCGATGAGCGCCTCGGCGAGGTCCCGGACGTGGAACTGCACCCCGCCCGGCACGTCGAAGCTGTACGGGCACACGATCCCGACCCTCATGCCGCTCCCCCGGCCGGTTCGCGCCGGCGACGCGTCCGGGGTGCGATCAGCTCGGGGGGAGCCTCGTCGGTGAAGACCCGCTGCATCATGTGCCAGTCGTGCGTGTGCGTGGTGACCGCCGCGCTCAGCACGTCGGCGCAGCTCTGTGTCATGGCTCCCACGCGCGCGCGCGTCCGGCCCGCTCCGGGGTCCGGGACGCGGTCGTGAAAGGTCACCACGGTGCGGTAGCCACCCGGCAGTTCGCGACGTGGCGCCGGCTCGTAATGCACGGACACCGGGACGAGCGCGGCCCCGGTTGCGACCGCCAGCGCCGCGGGACCGGCGGCCATCCGCGCCGGCAACCCGCAGAAGTCGACGGCCATCCCCTGGGCGGTGAGATCGCGATCCGCGAGCAGCGCCACGACCGCGCCCCCGAGGCGAGCCGTCTCCACGAGGGCGGGGAAGGGCGGGGCGCCGCCGGTCAACGGGAGTACCTCCAGGCCCAGCCGCCTCCGGAACGCCACGAACTCGTCGTAGAGCGCCTCGGGGCGCAGTCGCTCCGCGACCGTCGTCACCGGACCGAAGTGCGTTGTGGACCAAGCGCCAGCGAGATCCCAGTTGCCCAAGTGGCCGAGGAAACACACGACGGATCCTCCGGCGGCCAGCTCCGCGCGCAGCGGTCCGGACCCGACAGCGCGCACCGAGGCGGCGATCTGACCGACGGTCATATCGGGGAGGCGAAACGCCTCACACCAGTAGCGAAGGTAGGACCGCATCCCCGCGCGCACCAGTGCCTCCAGCTGCTCGCTGTCGACCTCGGGCCGGACGCGAGCGTAGTTGGCCCGGAGGCGCCGTACGTCACGGGTGTCACGGCGGTAGGCGGCGTCGGCGAGCGCCGCGAACAGCCCGTACGCGCGAGTGGCGGGCATCCGGCGCACGCCACGCCACCCGGCGCGAAACACCTCCGGGGCGATGCGCTCCCCCGTATGGCTCACGAGGAAGCAAGGATGTGTCGGCGAACCGCCATCATGCGCTGCAGCACGGTGATCGCGCTGGCGAGGGCGAGAAGTCCCAGGGTGACCGTGAGCACGAGGTCCGGCCACCCGAACAGGCCGGTCAGCCCGGTCGCCGCGAGCGCCACCACGAGCCGGTCGGCGCGCTCGGCGATCCCCGTGTTGGCGGCCGTGATCCCGAGTCCTTCGGCACGGGCCCGCGCGTAGCTGGTCACGAAGCCGAACACGAGACACGCGAGAGCGAACCAGGCCGTGAGCCCCCCGCCGGGGCGCGCGGCGAAGCACAGCAGCAAACCGCCGAACACCGCGCCGTCGCCGATCCGGTCCAACGTGGAGTCGAGGAAGGCGCCCCACGTGCTCGTGCGACCCGATAGGCGCGCCATCGTCCCGTCGAGGGTGTCGGAGAAGACGAACAGCACGATGACGAGAGTCCCTGTCCAGAACTCGTGGCGGGGGTAGAAGGCGAGCGCGCCGACGCACACTCCGATCGTCCCGATGACCGTGACCATGTCGGGGGTGAGGCCTATGCGCAGGGCCACCCGGGCCACGGGCGTGAGCATCCGGGTCAGGAAGGCGCGCGCGAATCTGTTCAGCATGGTGAGGCCAGCGTACTGATCCACTTGCGGCGCCCGCGGCCTTCGCCGCCGCCTCGGTGGGCTCCCGAGGGCCCGGACGGAGGCTGTGGTGCATCTGTCATCGAATTCCTGACCCGAAGCGCTTGTCCGTGTGCGGTCGGCGAGGCATGGTGAGGGACCATGAGCGGCAGACCAGCATCCATCACGTCAGCACCCGTCGCCCCGACCCCGGACGGGCTGCGCAACGTCGTCCTCGTCGGCCCCAGCGGCTCCGGCAAATCGCGCCTCTTCGACTACCTGGTCGCGACGACAACTCCTGGATATCGGCCCGCTCGCGCAGACGAGAGATCCACCCAGCTGTCGATCGCCGCGTTGGCCGCGGGTGAGGTGGTCGTCAACCTCATCGACACCCCGGGCTACCCGGACTTCGTCGGCGACCTGCGCGCGGGCCTGCGGGCGGCCGACGCCGCGGTCTTCGTGGTCTCCGCTGCCGACGGCGTGGACGCCGCCACCCGGCGCCTGTGGCAGGAGTGCGCGCAGATCTCCAAGCCACGCGCCGTGGTCATCACCAAGCTCGACGCCGGTCGAGCGGATTATGAAACGATCTTGGCCGAATGCCAGGACGTCTTCGGCGAGGGCGTGCTCCCGCTGGCCGTACCGGAGCTCGGCGCCGGTGGCTCGCTCGACCGCACGGTGGACCTCGTGCTGGGCGAGGTGCACGACTACACCGGCGACCAGCGGACGGTCGCGAAGACCGGCCCGGAGCACGTCGTGCACTTCGACACGTATCAGGGCCCGCTGATGGAAGGCATCATCCAGGAGGCGGAGGACGACTCCCTGCTGGAGCGCTACCTGGAGGGTGCGGAGGTTCCCTTCCAGGTCGTGGAAGAAGCACTGCTCAAGGCGCTGTCGCGTGCGTCCTTCTTCCCCGTGCTGCCTGTCTCCGTCGCGACCGGCGCGGGCGTCGACGTACTCCTTCACCTCATCGAGAAGGGATTTCCGCCGCCCACCATGCGCCGCTTGCCCGCGATCTACACCACCGCGGGTGCGGATGTGTCTCACGTGACCGTGTCCGCCGACGGGCCACTCCTGGCTCAGGTGATCAAGACCACCTCCGACGCGTACGTGGGTGCTGTCGCCGTCGTCCGGGTGTTCAGCGGCACCTTGCTGCCGGACTCGAACGTACACGTATCTGGTCACATGGAGTCTCTTGCCGGTCGCGAGATCGAGGGCCACCACGACCACGACGAGGACGTGCGCCTCGGCCCGCTGAGTTCCCCCCTCGTGGACACGCTGCGCCCCAAGGACGAGGCGATCGCCGGCGATATCGCGGTCGTCGCCAAGCTGCCCGCCGCACGGACCTCGGACACGCTGTCCGACCGGGATACGCCGATGGTCGCGAAGCCGTGGGACATGCCTGAGGCGCTTCTGCCCACCGCGATCAAGGCTTCGAGCCGCGCCGACGATGACAAGCTTCCCGCCGCGCTCCAACGCATGGCAGCCGGCGATCCGTCGCTGCGGGTGGAGCACAACGCCGAGACGGCTCAGGTCGTGCTGTGGACGATGGGTCAGACCCATCTCGACATGGTCCTAGACCGTCTGAAGAACCAGCTCAACGTCAATGTCGAGACCGAGCCGCTCAAGATCGCGTTGCGCGAGACGTTCGTCGGCGCGTCCGGGGGAAAAGGCCGGCACGTCAAGCAGTCCGGCGGTCACGGGCAGTACGCGGTGTGCGACATCGACGTCCAGCCCACCGAGCGTGGCGCGGGCTTTGAGTTCGTGGACCGGGTCGTCGGCGGCTCCGTGCCTCGCCAGTTCATCCCGTCGGTGGAGAAGGGCGTGCGGGCACAGCTGGAAAAGGGCTGCATCGCCGGATACCCGATGGTCGACGTGCGGGTGACGCTGTTCGACGGCAAGGCGCACTCCGTCGACTCCTCCGACGCCGCGTTCCAGATGGCGGGCTCGCTCGCCCTCAAGGAGGCGGCAGCCAAGCCGGGGGTGGCCACCTTGCTGGAGCCGATCGACCTGCTCACCGTGCTGATCCCCGACGAGTACGTCGGCGCCGTGATGACCGACCTGCAAAGCCGGCGCGGACGCCTGCAGGGCACCGACCAGGGCGACCAGGAGGGAACAACCGTCGTCAAGGGCGAGATCCCGCAGCTCGAGCTCGCGCGGTACGCGGTCGACCTGCGCTCGCTGTCTCAGGGCTCCGGTGCGTTCACGCGCGAGATGATCGGGTACGAGCAGATGCCGCAGCGCCTAGTGGCAGAGCAGATGGCGGCCAAGGGCTGATCGGCCGAACGGTGGATCGGCCCAGCGCTGATCGGCCGGGTTCAGATCGACCCTTAGGATCGAGGGCGGCACCTGTGGTCTTCACCACGGTGCGCGCTACTTGCTCCGCACCCGAACCGACCCAGGAGACCCGCCGTGAGTTCGCTGCACGTCTACGACACGACCCTGCGCGACGGGGCCCAGCAGGAGGGTCTCAACCTGTCCGTCGAGGACAAGCTGGCGATCGCGCGGCACCTGGACGAGCTGGGCGTCGGATTCATCGAGGGCGGGTGGCCCGGCGCCAACCCGAAGGACACGGAGTTCTTCGCTCGGGCGGCACGAGAACTGAACCTGCGTAACGCCCAGCTGGCGGCGTTCGGCGCGACCCGACGTGCTGGGGCGAGGGCGGCGGACGACCCGCAGGTCCGGGGGCTCCTCGACGCGCAGACCAGTGTCATCACGTTGGTGGCCAAGTCACATGCACGCCACGTCGAGCTCGCGCTTCGGACCTCACCGGAGGAAAACCTGGAGATGATCCGAGACACGGTCTCCTTCCTGCGCGGGGAGGGTCGGCGGGTCTTTCTCGACGCGGAGCACTTCTTCGACGGTTACCGCTTCGACCGGGCGTACGCGTTGGAGGTGCTCCGGGTGGCCGTCGAGGCGGGTGCAGACGTGGTCGCCTTGTGCGACACCAACGGCGGGATGCTGCCCGACCAGATCGGCGAGACGGTCGTCGACGTGCTCGACGTCACCGGCGCCCGCCTGGGCATCCACTGCCACAATGACACCGGGTGCGCGGTGGCCAACAGTCTGGCCGCGGTGTCGGCCGGGGTCACCCACGTCCAGGGGACCATCAACGGCTACGGCGAGCGGACGGGCAACGCGAATCTCATCACCGTGGTCGCTAATCTGCAGCTCAAGCGCGGCTTCTCGCTGCTGTCGAAGGACCACCTCCAAGAGGCCACCCGGATCGCCCACTCCATCGCAGAGGTCACCAATATCGCGCCCACCTCCCGGCAGCCGTACGTCGGTGCGAGCGCTTTCGCGCACAAGGCCGGACTGCATGCGAGCGCGATCAAGATCGACAGTGACCTCTATCAACACCACGACCCGGCGGCTGTCGGCAACGAGATGCGGATGCTGATCTCCGACATGGCTGGCCGGGCGAGCATCGAGCTCAAGGGGCGCGAGCTGGGCTTCGATCTCGCCGAGAACAAGGATCTGCTGGCGAAGGTGCTGGCAGAGGTCAAGGCGTTGGAGTCCGTGGGCTACACGTTCGACGCGGCGGATGCCTCGTTCGAGATGCTGCTGCGCCGCCAGCTCGGGGAGGACCTGACCTTCTTCGACGTGGAGTCCTGGCGCGTCACGACCGATCACCAGGGCAGGGCACCCGCCATGTCCGAGGCGAGCGTGAAGATCCACGCGGACGGGGCGCGGCACATCGCGCTGGGAGAGGGTAACGGCCCCGTCAACGCCCTGGACCACGCGTTGCGCTTCGCGCTGTTGAAGGTGTACCCCGAGCTGGGCCAGATCGAGCTGATCGACTTCCGGGTCCGCATCCTGGAGGCGTCGCACGGCACCGACGCGGTGACGCGCGTTTTGATCGAACACCAGAACGGCGGCACGGTGTGGTCCACGGTCGGCGTAGCGGCCAACATCGTGGAGGCCAGCTGGGTCGCGCTCGTGGACGGGATCTCCTACGGACTGATGCGGATGGGCGTGTCGCCGCGCCGGTGACATCCTGAGCCGACGGATCCTCGCCTGTCCCGTCGGCCGTCCGACGCTGCGCCTGCACGACGACCGCCCGCGGGCAGCCTGACGACCTAGGCTGGTCGTGGCTGGGAGGGATTTCATGATCCGCAGCATCGGTTTTGGGGACCGCGCAGGTGCAGGAGCGGACGAATCGTGTGACGCTCCGTCCGGGACAACGGCTGACAGTGGGCCTGGGCGTCACCGCGGACGCGCCGGAGGAGTTGGACGAAGCGAGCGCGACCGTGTGGACGAACTACGGGTCTGGCGATCCGGGCGCCTTCGTCGAGGTGGCGATGGGCGCCGTGACGCCGACGGACGGACACCAGCGGGCATTCGAGGCGACCCTAGGTCCGGCGAAGATCGGCACCTACATCGTCACCGCCTTCGTCTCCATCGGCGGCGACCGCTTCTGGGCACAGGACCACGCGTCGGGCGATTCGCACGCCGCCCCTCCCAGGCAAGCCAACCGCCTGGTCTTTCGCGTCTCCGACCCGGAAGTGGACCGGCTCCTCGTGCGTCAGGTGCCCCTGGACAAGGCGAATGCCCGCTCGGACAGCACGGAGATCTCCACGATCGAGGACATGCTGGAGACCGACGAGACGAAGTACAACCTCACGCGCCTCGCCGCGGCGGGCGTCAACTGCGTATGGGTGCAGGTCCCGTACCGCCTCGACTACGCTCAGGTCGCGGTCGATGCCGCCCAGCTCGCCCAGGTCGCCGCCAGGCTGGCTTCGCGGGACATCGACGAGTCCCTCAAGGATTATGCCGAGTACATGCTGCCGCAGCTCTACGCCGCCAAGTACCCCGATGGGACCTATAACCCCTTTGGCGCGGCCAGCGTGTACGACACCTACTCCCCCGACTGGTACGGCCTGTGGGCCGACACCAAGCACCTCAACCACGGGGGCCATGCCGGCCAGCGCGTCTGGTACCCGCGCACCGAGCAGAACCTCCACGTTCTGGCCTGGGTCGGGCGCGCGATGCTGTGGGCTGCGAGCGACCTGGGGGTCGACGGGTTTCGCGTCGACCACGCGCTCGGCATGCCGTACTTCTTCTTCGAGCACACCCTGCCGTGGGTCGAGATGAAGATGCGTGAGAAACGCGGGAACGACGCCGCCCTGCTCCTGGTCGTCGAGGATCACGATCGCAAGCGGTACTCGGCCAGCGTGGGCGACGTCGTGCAATCCAACGAGTACGAGTCGCTCCTGCATCGGTTGAACGGCCGCGACGTCGAGGGCGTGTGGGCCTACTACGACGACCCCGATCACACGCTGGAGTTCACTGGCACCGGAAACCACGACGAAGTCCGCGGATCGACGTTCTTCGGGGACGACCTGCTCGCCTACGGAACGCGGTGCTCACCATGATGCTCATGGGCGGCGCCATGAGCATCATCGCGGGTGACGAGTTCGCAGAAGCCCAGCAGCTCAGGTTCAAGGCGAAGGGTGGGATACCGACCCTATGGCAGCTTCGGCTCAAGCAATTGTCTCAGGCCAACAGGGAACTGGGCAGCTGGCTATCGCGCTGCGGCGTCCTGCGGACGACCCACCCGGCGCTTGCCGGCACGCACCGGGAGCGACTTCACCTCAGGGACTCCGGGCACCTCAAGGACTCCGGGCCGCGCCCGTCGATTATGGCGTGTGCCCGGTCCACGCCGGGTGCCGGCGTGCCGCTCATGATCTTCAACAACCTCGACCGCGTCGAGTGGGTCACCGCCAGGTACGACGTGGGCGCGGGGCTCGGCTCCTGGCTCTCCGAAGCTCCGGGCGACTTCTACCAGGTCCGCGATCTCATGGGTCTCGACCCGCAGCGAAGCCTGTGGAGCCGAGCGATCGAGGGTCGGACGATCCTCGACGACGGACTGGACGTGGGCCTGCAGCCGTACCAAATCCAGGCGCTGGAACTGCATCGCGTGGCCTGAGCTCCCTGACCCCCACTCAGCCGGTGGCGGGCCGGAGGTCCCTCCACGCCGACGATGTCTACGACGCCGTCAGGGTCGGCCAGGAGCAAGTGCTGACGGCCGGGCAGGACCGCGACATACCCCTCGTCCCAAAACCGGTCGGCACGTCATCCGCCTCCCCGGCGACCCACCGACCGGCAGCCAGGTCAAAGACACCCGCCCGCAGGGTCAGCCCCGTGAGGGCCACGTCCGCAGACAGGCATGCCAACAGTCCGCTCACCTGCTCGTCCATTCCTCAACCCCGGGCTCGGCATCAGATCCAGGCGTCGACCAGCGCTTGGCGGGCTTCCTCCAGGAGGCGGGGCAGGGCCTTGGTCTGGGCCACGACCGGCAAGAAGTTCATGTCGCCACTCCACCGCGGCACGATGTGCTGGTGAAGATGGGCGGCGACGCCCGCGCCCGCGACGGCCCCCTGGTTCATCCCGAGGTTGTACCCCATGGGGCGGGCCGAGGCGTCGAGAGCCTTGAGCGCCCGCTTCGTGAGGTCGGAAAACTCCGCGGTCTCATCGTCAGTCAGGTCGATGTACAGGGGCGCGTGGCGGTACGGGCAGATGAGCAGGTGCCCGGGGTTGTACGGAAAGAGATTCATCACGACGAAGCAGAGATCGCCGCGATGCACGATGAGGCTGTCCGGGTCGGGGCGGCCGGGGGCTGCGCAGAAGGGGCAACCGTCGCCGGCAGCCTCGCTGGCCCGCTCCCCCTTGATGTACACCATGCGGTGCGGCGTCCACAGCCGGTCGAAACCGTCGCGGATCCCCACGAAATCGCTCGACGGCTCGACCTCGATTCCGTCGGGCCAGGACTCCGGCGCGTCGCAATCCGTCCCCATACGCCGATCCTAGGCCCGCCCGCCGCTCCCAGCGGGAAGGTGCGCCCGGCTGGGCTCAGGGAGGTCGAGACGCACCAGGCGCGCGTCGGCCGACGTGAATCCGGCCCGGCGGTAGAGACTGGATCCTCCGCCAGCGCCGGCGCCGAGCTGCACCCACAGCGCCCGGTTGTCGCGGCACCACGCCAGGGCGTTGCGCAGTAGTTCCTCGCCGGCGCCCATGCGGCGGGCCCCCGGCGTGACGTAGAGGTTGGTCACGTGGACCCACGGGCGCGAGAGTCGGCCCGGTCTCGGCAGGCCGTCGACGACGAACAGCGTCACGCCCCCCTGCGGTCTGCCGTCGAGGGACTTAGCGATCCAGGCCGGTCGACGGTCAGAGTCGGTGAGCCAGGCGTCGGCGTACCGGTCGAGGAAGCCCGTCTCCCCGGCGCCCCCCTGCTCACGGCTGATCTGGAGCTCCAGGGCGGCGAGGGCGAACGCGTCTGCCGTCTGGGCGCGCGTCACCTGCCATAGTTGACCCTGGTCTGCCCTCACGAGGGCATATAACCACGGATCTCACGCCTCGGACGGGACATCCGTCCGCGTTCGCCGACCCGGGTCCGTGCGAGCTCTCACACCTGCGCGCGCGTACGAATCGCCTCGAGGATCCTCGCCACCGCCTGGCTGACCGGCACGCCATTGTCTTGTGCTCCGTCGCGGTATCGGAAGGACACGGCGCCTGCGGCCCGATCCTCCTCCCCGGCGATCAGCGTGAACGGCACCTTCGACCGGCTGGCGTTGCGGATCTTCTTGGGGAATCGGTCGTCGGAGGCATCGATGTCGACCCGCACGCCCTGGGCGACGAGCTGCGCGGCGACCTCCTCCAGGTAGGGCACGTACTCGTCGGCGACCGGCACGCACGTGACCTGCACGGGGGCGAGCCACACCGGGAACGCGCCCGCGTAGTGCTCGACCAACACCCCCAAGAAGCGCTCGATCGAGCCGAAAAGCACTCGGTGGATCATCACCGGGCGCTGGCGGGAACCGTCGGGGGCCTGGTACTCCAGTTCGAACAGCTCCGGCAGGTTGAAATCGAGCTGGATCGTCGCCATCTGCCATGTGCGGCCGATGGCGTCCCTGGCCTGGACGGAGATCTTCGGGCCATAGAAGGCGGCGCCGCCCGGGTCGGGGATCAAATCCAGGCCGGAGTCGGTCGCGACCTGGCGCAGCGTCTCGGTCGCCTCCTCCCAGGTGGCGTCGTCACCGACGGACTTCTCCGGGTTCTTGGTCGACAACTCAAGGTAGAAATCGTCCAGCCCGTAGTCCTTGAGCAGGTCGAGGACGAACGTGAGCAGAGCGGCCAACTCGTCCTTCATCTGCTCGCGGGTGCAGTAAATGTGCGCGTCGTCCTGGGTGAACCCGCGCGCCCGGGTGAGACCGTGGATCACTCCGGACTTCTCGTAGCGGTAGACGGTCCCGAACTCGAAGAGCCGCATCGGGAGCTCGCGGTACGACCGGCCGCGCGAGCGGAAGATGAGGTTGTGCATCGGGCAGTTCATCGGCTTGAGGTAGTAATCTTGCCCCTGCCGCTTGAGGGTGCCGTCCGCGTTCAACTCCTCGTCCACGTGCATCGGCGGGAACATGCTCTCGCCGTACCAGTCGAGATGTCCCGACGTCTGGAACAGCTGCCCCTTGGTGATGTGCGGGGTGTTCACGAACTGGTAGCCCTCCTCCACATGCCTGCGGCGGCTGTATTCCTCCATCTCCATGCGGATGATCCCGCCGCGCGGGTGGAAGACCGGAAGGCCGGAGCCGATCTCGTCGGGGAAGCTGAACAAGTCCATCTCGACGCCGAGCTTGCGGTGGTCGCGCTTCTCGGCCTCGGCGAGACGGAACAGGTAGTCCTTCAGGGCGTCCTTGGTCGGCCACGCGGTGCCATAGAGGCGCTGGAGCTGCGCGTTCTTCTGATCGCCGCGCCAGTACGCGGCCGCGCTGCGCATCAGCTTGAAAGCGTTGCCCAGCACCTTGGTCGACGGCACGTGGGGCCCGCGGCACAGGTCGAACCAGACGACGTCGCCCTGGCGATCGACGCTCTCGTACACCGTCAGGTCGGTGCCACCGATCTCCACCTCGGCGCCCTCCGCGAGGGCGCCGACCTCGTCGGCGTTGATCGCGCGGCCCTTGAGGGTGACGAGCTCCAGCTTGTACGGCTCGTCCTTCAACAGCTCATGTGCCTCGGCCTCAGTGACCACGCGACGCCGGAAGGTCTGTCCGGAGTTGACGATGCGCTGCATCGCCTTCTCCAGCTTCTTGAGGTCCTCGGGGGTGAACGGCTCGGCGACGTCGAAGTCGTAGTAGAACCCGTCACGCACGGGCGGCCCGATCCCCAAGCGAGCGGCCGGGTTGATCTCCTGCACGGCCTGCGCGAGCACGTGCGCGGCGGAGTGACGCAGCACGTCGGTGCCCTCGGACGTGCCGAGCAGGACGGGCACGACGCTGTCGCCGTCGACAGCAGGCCGGAACAGGTCGAACACCTCGTCGCCGACCTTGGCAGCGACCACCCGGTCGGCCCCACTACCGGTGACCTCCAAGACGTCCCCGTACGTCGAGCCCGCGCCCATCGTGCGCTGCTCGCCTTCGACGGTGACGGTGATCTGAGTGGACACGATCGGGCTCCTTTGGTGTTCGCGGAACGCACACGTCGTACGAAGAACGCGTGCCCGACCAGGGTAACGTCGCGGTGCGACAACGCCCGAATCTGATCTCCAGGGGCGCCAAGTCCGTGGCGCGTCAAGAGGATTGCGGGGAGCGCCGCTAAACTGACCATCGACGCGGAGGCTGGCATCCCGCACGGGCCGCGCGGGAGAGGCGGGCGTGAACACACAGGGCATCGGGCGAAGACGACCGTTCGCCGCAGCGTGCGGGGGCCTGCTCCTCGCATTGACGGCGTGCGGGACGGCGGTCTCCCCCCAAACCGCCAGCTCACCCACGACCGCCGCGTCCTCGACATCGGAGGCGCCCCGTACGATCACGCTCGCGTTCGGCGGCGACGTGCACTTCGAGGACTACGTAGCGGGACTGCTCACGGACCCGGACCACTCCTTGTCCGATCTGCGGCCCACGCTGGGTGCCGCCGATTTCTCGATGGTCAACCTGGAGACCGCGATCACGACCGGCGGGGAGCGGGAGGACAAGTCCTTCACGTTCCGGGCTCCGCCGACCGCCCTGCAGGCTCTGGCTGCCGCGGGCGTCGACGCGGTCAGCCTCGCCAACAACCACGCGGTCGACTTCGGCGCCACAGGCCTGGCCGACACGCTCGCCGCCAAGGCCGCCAGTCCGATTCCGATAGTGGGTATCGGCCATGACACACGTGAGGCCTACCAATCATACGTTATCGACGTCAAGGGGGTGCGTGTCGCACTCCTCGCCGCGCTCCAGCTGTGGGAGGAGACCGCCACGCGGCACTCCGCCGCCGACGGCCAGGCCGGAGTCGCCACCTCACAGAACCCCGCGGCGCTCACGCTTCTCCGCGAGGCGACCCGTGAGGCGGCCGCGACCGCGGACCTGGTGGTGGTGATGATGCACTGGGGCACCGAGTACGCCACCTGCGCCGACGCCGCCCAGTCGGCCACCGCGAGGGCGCTGGAGGCCGACGGCGCGGACGTCATCGTCGGCGGCCACGCGCACCGCCTGCAGGGCGGTGGCTGGTCCGGGCGCAGCTACGTCGGCTACGCCCTGGGGAACTTTGTCTGGTGGCGCTCCACGGAGCCCGAGGCTCGCTCTGGGGTCCTTACACTCACGGCAGACGCGGACGCGGCCCGGGCGCGCGGCCAGGCCTCGGGCGCCGAGCGCCTCACGGACACATCGCTCATCACCCGTGCGGAGTGGCAGCCGATGCTGATCGGTGCGGACGGGGTGCCGCGCCCCGCCGCCGAGGAGGCGACCACCCAGAGATTGCGGGGCGTGTGGGACGCCGCGGTCGCATGCTCCGGACTGTCGACCGCGCCCGCCGTGTCCTCCGTGGCTCCCTCCGTGACTCCCTAGGAATCGACGCGGAACGTCGAGCCGCCGGTGTCGGCGTGGCCGGTGTTGCCGGCGTCGGTGTCGGCGTGGTCGGCGTCCAGGATGAGGCAATGGTTGCCGAACCCGACCGACGGCACCCCCAGGCCCTGGTTGAGACGAGCCCAGTAGTTCACTTGCGCCGCGGTGCTGGCGAGAACGACGACCTGCTGCGGCGTGAACGTCGATATCACGCGCGCGATCACGTCGTCGTGGAGATTGACGGGCGTCGTGGAAATCCCCCGGGCGTAGGCCACGGCGAGGTTTTCCGTCTCCGACAGCCCCTCGATCATGAGGTCGCCTGCCATGATCGCGCGGACCTGGTCGTCGGTGATGCCGAACTGGCGGTGTTCAGAGGCGTTCATGTCTATGCAGAAGAGACAGTTGACCTCTAGGGACACCGTCAACCGGACAAGTTTGAGGAGTCGTCCGCTGATGCCCTTGCCGGGCGCGGCGGCCGTGGCCTCCAAGACCCCAGCGCCGAGCGCCGCCCTGGTCGACCACGCCAGCAGCCGCGCGGGTGGCATCGATTTGCCCGTCACGCGCTCTGCGACGGCGACGCCGAGCCGCACGAGTGGGTTGGGGCGAGTTGGCTCTGGAATGAACGCCGTCACGACGCCAGTCTGCCAGGTGCGGTCACAGCGCATTGGTGCCGGAAACCAGATACCCGTGTACGCCGACGGGACCCGAGCCCCAGCCGCCGATTCTCTCGTGGCCAAAGTCGAGCCGTGTGCGTGGGGTGGACGTAAAGGGACTCGAACCCCTGACCTTTCGCGTGTGAAGCGAACGCTCTAACCAACTGAGCTATACGTCCAAGCGTGCTGCCCAGACTAGCGTCCGGGGATCGCCCGGCAAAACTCGGATCCCACGTGTGTTCGACAGCGTGTGTTCGACAGCGACGCCACGCCCGAGACGTCTCACAACCTCCCGTACGTGCGCAGCGAGCTTTGAGCGATGTCCGGCAGCCACCCTGGGACGCCCACCAACTTGAACAACACCCAGAACATCGCGACGACCACCAAAATGGTGGCGAGCGTCACCAGCGCGCGCACGACCCAGCCCTGTCGCAGCATCCAGTCGGTCCAGCGCGACAGGAGGCGGCGACCGACCTGGAGCAGTCGACTCGCCCAATGGAACTCCGAAGCCCAGATCGCGACGCCGATGAAGACGATCAACCAACCCGGCCCGGGAAGCGGCACCAAGATCAAGCCGACGATCACGACCACGAGACCGACGCCGGCGACGACCCACCGATATATCTTCCGCGTGGCCGCGTTGGCCCGAAGGCGCTCGCGCCATGCGTGGAGCCGCCGCCGCCATCTCCAGTCCGGCCCCGGAAGGTCCACGCGCGACGGTTCGTCGACCAGACCTTCACTCATGCGTCCGTCCTCGCCTGACACGACATCCCCTCCCGAACGGCCCACGAATCCCACCGTACGGCCGCAGCGGTGGACGGGCCAACGATCACATACCGATGCAAGATGCAGGCGACACTTACGCGGCTCCGCCGTCGGCCTCCGCGACCTCACCAACGACATCGCCCCGATCGCTCCTGGAAGCCGGCCGATTCAGATCGTGGCCACACCTTCGATGGTGAAGAGCCTCATAACCGCTGGACGACTGCTCGGGGATCAGGTGCATCTCCGGTAGGTTTACCGCGTTCCAATGACGAATAGCTGGCATCTTCATCGAAGGGAGAACAGTAATGGAAGACGAGAAGTCCCCCGCCCTGCGCTCGGGCGTCGACTTCCGCGGCACAAAGAACGCCACCGAACGAATTTCCGAGCACCTCAGGCCGGGACGGAAGCGCGCATCGCTGATGCGTTACATTCGCATCAATCTCCCGCGGGCCACTCGACTGCTCCTGCTGTTCGTCGTCGCCGTCATCGGAGCGGCGTCCGCGGCTATCGCCCTCGGGGACCATGAAGTCTTCCCGTTCGACACCCCGATCCTATGGGGCGTCTTCGGCGCTGCCGTCTTGTTCGTCGCGGCCGGGCTCGTCACCTCGGCCCGGATCTGGACCTGGGGCGTGGGGATCGCCGCAGCCTCCCTGCTGGTCTACCTCGGCGGTCTCGCAGGTGACGCCCCGTACGTGTGGAACGGCGCCAGCATCGTCCTCGCCGCGACGTGGAACCTGACGCTCGTCGCGTCCATCGGCTATCTGGTGCTGTACTGGGCCCTGATGTACGGGATTATCGTCGCCGCTCCCGATGACCAGAACTTCATGGACTGACAAGGAGCTTCGTCATGGATCTCGGCTTCCCCTGGTGGCTCCGCGTGGAGCATTTCCTCAACATCGTCTTCATCTCGTTCCTCGTTCGCTCGGGGATCGAGATCTTGGGTACCTATCCCAAGCTGTACCGCTCGCAGCACACCGTGGCGGGCACGGCGTGGGCTCAGTTCACGATCCAGCGGGCACCCAAGCACAAGTACTACACGGTGGGCGGCGAGTACGATGACTATTCGCCCCGTCTCTCCCTGCCGGGCCGCGGGCTACTGGGACTCGGACGGTATTGGCACTTCATCACCGTCACGGGGTTCGTCACCTGCTGGGTGATCTACTTCGTGCTACTGCTCTTCACCGGACAGTGGCGGCGCTATGTCCCCACCTCCCTGGACACCTTTGCCCAGGCGGGCAATGACATTCTCGCGTATATCGCTTTCACAGTTCCCAACGCTATCGCGGGAATGCCGTTCAACGCTGTCCAACAGTTGTCTTACGGTTTCGTGATCTTGATTCTCACCCCGCTGGTGATCGTCACGGGCGCCTTCCAGTCCCCGGCCGTCGCCAACTATTTCTCCCGCATCACGCGCGCGGTCGGCGGACGTCAGGTGATCCGTACCGTCCATTTTTTGTGTCTCGTCGGGTACGTCGCGTTCTTCGTGATTCACGTGGCGATGGTGGTGATTCACGGCTACGCACATGAGACGGCGAAGATGGTGTTCGGGGACTCCGACCTGCCCGTAGCTGGCGGGATCATCTTCACCATCGGCCTCGTTTTCGTGGTGGTCCTGCACGTGGTGGCCACGCGTTGGACGTTGGCCGACGGCCGCGCCGTCGAGAAGCTGCACAACGTGATCGTGCGGCCGTGGTCGAACTTGCTCTACCACCTGCCGGCACGCATGCACTACGACCGCTCGAACGTCACCGGCGAGGACGTGGGTCTCAAGAACGCCACTCACAACTTCCGTGGGAGCGGGCGGCCGCCGGAGACTCAGGAGTACTTGGCCCTCATGGCCAACGGCTACGAGGACGATTACGTGCTCGAGATCGGTGGTTACGTTGAGCGTCCGATGTCGCTGACCATCCGCGATTTGCGCGAGCTCGCGGCCGGCCACTCCCAGACCACCCTCCACCACTGTGTGCAAGGCTTCACCTCGATCGGGCGGTGGCGCGGGATCCCCGTCTCGGCTCTGCTGGATCTGGTCGTTCCCCTGCCCGGGGCGACGGACGTCGTGTACTTGAGTTTCCAGGACATGGGCCGCGACGACGCCCTGTACGAGGGAGGTACGTATTACGAGTCCAACCCGATGATCGAAGCACGGATGCCGCAGACGCTCATCGCCTTCGAACTCAATGACGAGGGGGAGATCCCGGCCAAGAACGGTGCCCCGGTACGGCTACGCACGGAGACCTCGACCGGGTTCCGCAGCCTGAAGTGGCTGGAACGGATCGAGGTCGTCAACCGCTACGACATCATTGCCGAGGGTCGCGGCGGCTACTTCGAGGACGCGGACTTTTACGACCGCAACCAATTGATCTGACCGCCGAGCAGGAAGCAGAGGCAGACATCATGACGCCTGAAAAACTGCGCCCACGCACCCAGGCTGAGCTCGACGCCTACGTCGCCCAGCGACCCCGCCCCGAGCGCAACACGTTTGACGGGATGTTCCCCCTGCACGAGGACCTCGAGCTGTCCGACGAGCAGGTCCGGATCGTGCTCGACTACTTACGAGAGGTCAACTTCCACCTGCCCGGGGCCACTCCCGAGGAGTTCCTTGTCGTCCGCTGGGCCCGCTACACCGGGTTCCAGTTGGTGCAGGAACCGCTGGAGGCCTACGCCGTCGGGCTGCGTTGCACCCATTCGGGCCTGGAGGACCAGCACACTTTCATCCGCATGTCCTGGGGCCAGCTCATGGGCGATCCCGAAGCGCCGCGCCTGCCAGTCAACGAGCCGGTGCTTGCGAGCGACATGATGACGCTCGCCCGCTATCGCGACACCGGCACCGGGCCGTCGAGCACAGGCGTCGACTCGTACGCTGCGACCGCCGGTGACGGGGTGCCGGGTGCCGATTTCGATCTGAAGTTGCTGGAAGGTGCGCTCGACGATGTGCTGGCCCACCAAGCCACGGGGAAGGGCCGCGAGATCAACTCGTGGTGGGATCCCGCCCTGAACTGGGGTGTCGCCCTAGCGGGGCGCTACCCACGCCTGAAGTACTTCGAGTCGAAGGGTCGCCTCGACGCGGCGACGTCGGTCGCGCTGCGCTCCTTCGAGGAACGGGCGGCCCAAGCGGAGCCGGTGCTGCGGGAGCTCGGTCTAGCCTCTCCCGAGCCCGTAGCGGGTGCCGCGCTCGAGCAGGCGGAAAAGGCCGAAGCCGGGAGATTCCTCCCCCGCCTCCGCATCCGTAACCCGCGGCCTCTCACCGAGTTACGGCCCGAGGCCAACGCGGCATCACAGCAGGACACCCGGCCCCGAACCGAACCTCGGTCCGGCTCAGTGACCCCGTCATCCGACGGGGTCAGGCCGCGCACCACCGGGCACACCGGTCCGGACTCCCCGTGATACTTGCGATGCACGGTCGGGAGGAGGATGGTCTCCGCGTTGATGCTCCCGGCGGACGTCTCCGCCGGGAGAGCCTGTCGGAGTCTGAAGCACCGGTCAGCGACGGGCGTCCCCCTCGCGCGGGTCCATCTCCGCGTCTGCGGGTCCGGCAGCGGTGGCCGGGGCAGGAGTGCCAGACCGACGGCGTGCCGTCCGGATCAACTTGTAGAGGCCGACGATGCTGAACAGGGTCCACATCGCCTTGGTGATGAACACGCCGGAGTTGAAGGGGCTGATGACCGAGTAGGTCAGGCAAGCAGCCCCGAGAAGGTTGCCGATCTGATAAAAGTACGAGTCGGCCTTGACGACGCCGGTCTGCAACCCGCCGTACGCCGAGAGGAGCAGCACTGACCCGATCACGGACACCAATTGGTAGAATGGATATTCAGCTCTCAACTTTCGGCATGTTCGGAAGGGGTGGGCCATCGCTCGGGGCATCCTTCGAGGGGTGACCTCGGGGAGGCTGATCAGCGCCGAAGGCCTTCGAAAGCGACAGCCCGGATCGCTTCTGCGAGGTCTTCTGGCCGGTCGCTGCGGCGTGGCCTGTACCACTCCACCGCGGAGTTGACCATCCCGAAGAGCAGTCGAGCCACGACGGCGGGCTCGATGTCGCCGCGCAGATCGCCCTCGTCCCTGGCCTGAGTGACCAGCTCCGTCACGAGAGCGTCGAACCGCCGACGGCGGGTGAGAGCGCGCCGCTCCACCGGTGTGTTGCCCCGCACGCGGAGCAGCAACGTCACCCACGGAAGTTCGTCGGCCAAGAGAAGCACGCTGCGCCGCACCAACTCCTCGAGGCGCTGGAAGGCCGTGCCGTCCACGTCGGACACCTCGTCGAGCACGGTGAACAAGCCGTCGAGGGCGCGTTCCGTAGCCAGACGCAGCAGTTCTTCCTTGCTGGACACGTGGTGGTAAATCGCGGACTTGGTGATGCCCAGCTCGCGGGAAAGGTCCTCCATGCTCGTGCCGTCGTACCCGCGCTCGTTGAAGACCCGGACCGCACCTCGCAGCACGGATTCGAGGTCATGTCCCGGTCGCCCGCGGCGCGTCTTGGTCACCGGTGCCTTCGCCCCGGGGACGAGACGAACTGTCATAGTGCCCGATCCTGCCATTCTGGTCGACGTCTCAGAGGAACTGCAGTTGAGCAGGTTGGTTTCAGCGACCCGTGAACGTTGGGCGTGTTTTCGCGAGGAACGCCTCGACGGCCCCCCGGTGGTCCGTGGTCGAGCCCACCGTCTTCTGGTCTTCGCTTTCGGTGGCCAGCACCGCCCCGAGGTCGAGGTTCCAGGCGTTCTGGAGTGCCTTCTTGACGGTCGCGTATGCGGACGTCGGTCCAGCGGCGAGCCTGGCCGCCATCTCGCGCGCCTCGGCTGCCAAGGTGTCGGCCGGCACGACCCGCCCGACCAGGCCCCACTCGTACGCTTGCGCGGCGTCGAACGTGGGACCCAGCATGAGCAGCTCGCTGGCCCGGGCCATCCCGACGGCGCGCGCCAGCGTCGCCGACAGGCCCGAGTCGGCGCTGAGCCCGATCCCCGTGAAGGCGGTGCCGAACTTCGCCGTGTCCGCCGCGATCCTCAGGTCGCAGGCCAGCGCGAAACCCAACCCCGCGCCCACGCACGTACCGTTGATCGCGGCGATGACGGGCTTGGGCATCGTGGACAGTGCCATGACAATGGGGTTGTAGTGCTTCTCCACGGTGGTCAGCGCGAGCTCCGCGCCACCGTCCGCCAGCGCCTGCGCATGCTCGGCGAGATCTTGCCCGGCGCAGAACGCTTTGCCAGCGCCTGTGAGGACGACCGCGCGCACGGTGTCGTCTTGCCCCGCTGCGGCGAGCGCCTCGTGGAGCGCGACTTTCACGTCATCGCCCAGGGCGTTGCCCTTCTCCGGCGCGTTGAGGGTGACGGTGACGACCGCTCCGTCCTGCGCCACGAGCAGCTGCTCCATGTGGTTCTCCTCACGGGTCCCGAACGAGCGGCCACTGGGGCGCACGTCTCATCGGCCTCCTTAGGCAGCCACCGGGAGCGCATCTTCTCGCGGATCGCCTCGTTCACGGCGTGACGCACACGGCCCCCCAGGCGTTTTGCCCGGGGAGCCGTGTGTGCTGGTGGGCGATACAGGACTTGAACCTGTGACCTCTTCCGTGTCAAGGAAGCGCGCTAGCCACCTGCGCCAATCGCCCAAGACGAGATGGAGGTGGAGACGGGATTTGAACCCGTGTACACGGCTTTGCAGGCCGTTGCCTCGCCTCTCGGCCACTCCACCGTGAGTGCTCCGCGACCCTCCTCGGAGACCCCGGACGGCCCCCAGAGCGGACGACGGGATTCGAACCCGCGACCCTCACCTTGGCAAGGTGATGCTCTACCAACTGAGCCACGTCCGCATGTCGCACGAATAGGGAACCGAGAGCCGGTCGCTGCGTGCACACCGACCTTAACGGATCACCCGGCTCGTCGTCCAACTCGCCGAGCGCGCGTGGCCGAACCCGGCCCCGTGGACGAGACATGCGGGTCGACTGTCAAAATGGGTCGCGGCGACAGCTGCCGTCGGCCTGCGCGGTCCGAGCGCGTCACGATCCACGAAGGGCGATCTAGACATGGACATCTGGCCCGGAAGGCCCTATCCGCTCGGCGCCACGTACGACGGCTCGGGGGTCAACTTCGCGCTGTTCTCCGAGGTGGCCGAACGCGTGGAGCTATGCCTCATCGACGAGGACATCGTCGAGGTACGACAGGACCTCACCGAGGTCGACGGCTACGTGTGGCATGGGTACGTGCCCAATCTGCAGCCGGGCCAGCGCTACGGATACCGGGTCCACGGTCCGTACGACGTGAGCAGCGGTCACCGTTGCAACCCCGCCAAGCTGCTGCTCGACCCGTACGCCAAGGCCATCCACGGCCAGATCAGCGGTGGCGAGTCGCTCTACTCGTACCGGTTCGACAGCCCAAAAGAGTTCAACGACGAGGACTCGCTCGACCACACGATGGTCTCGGTGGTCATCAATCCATTCTTCGACTGGGGTCTGGACCGCCCGCCGCGGCACGAATACCACGACACCATCTTCTACGAGGCCCACGTCAAGGGCCTCACGATGACGCATCCAGAGGTGCCCGAATCGGTGCGAGGCACCTACGCGGCGATCGCGCACCCGTCGATCATCAAGCACCTGAAAGACCTCGGGGTCACGGCCATCGAGCTGCTCCCGGTGCACCAGTTCGTCCAGGAGAGTTACCTGCTGGAGAAGGGGCTGCGCAACTACTGGGGCTACAACACGATCGGGTTCCTCGCGCCGCACAACGAGTACGCGGCCACCGGAACCCTCGGCCAGCAGGTGACCGAGTTCAAGACCATGGTCAAGGCGCTGCACGACGCGGACATCGAGGTCATCCTGGATGTGGTCTATAACCACACCGCGGAGGGCAACGAGTTGGGCCCGACGCTGTGCTTCCGGGGCATCGACAACGCGTCCTACTACCGGCTGGTCGATGATGCCAAGGAGCACTACTACGACACCACAGGCACTGGCAACAGCCTTCTGATGCGCAACCCGCACGTCCTGCAGCTGATCATGGACTCGCTGCGTTACTGGGTGACCGAGATGCACGTGGACGGATTCCGGTTCGACCTCGCCGCCACCCTCGCTCGCCAGTTCCACGAGGTGGACAAGCTGAGCGCCTTCTTCGATCTCATCCAGCAGGACCCCGTCATCAGCGAGGTCAAGCTCATCGCCGAACCGTGGGACCTCGGCGACGGTGGCTACCAGGTCGGCAACTTCCCCCCGCTGTGGACCGAGTGGAACGGTAAGTACCGCGACACGGTCCGCGACTACTGGCGTGGCGAGGCCGCTGCGCTATCCGAGTTCGCCTCTCGCCTCACGGGATCCTCTGATCTGTATGAGCACTCGGGCCGGCGCCCGATCGCGTCGATCAACTTCGTCGTCGCCCACGACGGGTTCACGCTGCGCGACCTCGTGACATATGACGAGAAGCACAACGAGGCGAACGGCGAGGACGGAGCGGACGGTGAGTCGCACAACCGGTCCTGGAACTGCGGCATCGAGGGCGAGACGAAGGACATCGCGGTCCAGGCGTTGCGGCGCCGCCAGATCCGCAACATGCTCACGACCCTGATGCTGAGCCAAGGCGTGCCGATGCTCGCCCACGGCGACGAGCTGGGCCGCACCCAGGGAGGAAACAACAACGTCTATTGCCAAGACAACGAGACCTCCTGGATCGACTGGGATCTGAGCCGCGAGCAAGAACTCCGACTGATGTTCACCGCCTCGTTGATCGAGCTCCGCAAGAAGCATCCGGTGTTCCGGCGGCGTCGGTTCTTCCAGGGCAACGCGGACCACGGCGGCGAGTCGGAACTGCGCGACATCGTCTGGCTCACCGTCAACGGAGGGGAGATGCGCGAGGAGGACTGGCAGACCGGCTACGCCCGGACCCTGACGGTGTTTCTCAACGGCGACGGCATCGTCTCGCCGGACGAGCTCGGCCGCAGGGTCGTCGACGACGACTTCATCCTCATGTTCAACGCCCACGACGACGAGGTCGAGTTCACCATCCCAGAACCGAAGGAGTGGACGACACGCAGATGGCGAGTCGCCATCAACACGGCCCTGCCGACCGGCCTTCCGGACAGCAACGCCGACCTTCTCATGCCCGGACAGGCCGTGGCCGTGGCGGGGCGCTCCGTGCTCATCCTGCAGGGAACGTACGCACCAGAAGAGGTCGACGACGTCTACGCTCGGGTCGAAGCCGACGCCCGCTCATCCTCTCTCCCCGGGGCCTCGGTCGCCCGGGTGTCGCGGCAGGATGCCGCCGATGATGGAGGTAGGGGAAGAGGGTACTTGAAGGAGGATGCCGCCGAGGATGAGTTGTCTGGCGGATAGGCACCACGTGACGGGGCCGACGGGGCCGACGGGCCTGACCCGTCACGTGGTCATCCCACCCAGCACCTTCTCACCCGGCATCACCTGACCCGGCGGCGTCGTCAGGTCGCGGCCAGGCGTGCCTGCTGCTCGGCCACGTCGTATTCGGGCGGCGGCCACTGCGGATTTATGGCCCGCAGCTCGCCCAGCAGGATGTGCTGCACGGCCAGTCGCGCGTACCACTTCTCGTTGGCGGGCACCACATACCAGGGAGCGTCCTCGGTGCTGGTCCGCTCCAGGGCGGTCTGGTAGGCCACCTGATAGTCGTCCCACCGGGCGCGCTCGTCGATGTCGCCGGGATTGAACTTCCAGAACTTGTCTGGCCGGGCGAGCCGTTCGGCCAGCCGCGCTTTCTGCTCGTCGCTCCCGATGTGCAGCATCACCTTGACGATCGAGGTCCCCTGGCGGGCCGTCGTCTCCTCGAAGGTGTTGATCTGTCCGTAGCGGCGGATCCAGGTGGACTTCGCCACGAGCTGATGCACGCGTACCACGAGAACGTCCTCATACTGCGAGCGGTCGAATACCCCGACCTGCCCGGGCTCCGGGAGGGCGCGGCGGATCCTCCACAGGAACGGATGGCGACGCTCTTCGGGGGTAGGCACTTTGAACGCGGTGATCTTCACGCCCTGGGGATCCATGAGCCCGACGACGTGCCGCATGATGCCGCCCTTGCCGGACGTATCCATGCCCTGCACGAGGAGCAGCACGCTGCGTCCGCCCTCGCTCCTGCTCTTGGCCTCGGCGTATAGGCGTTCCTGCAGCTCGGCGACCTCGTCAGCGCTTCGGGCCATGACCTTCTTGGCGTCGTCCTTTCCTCCCTCGAAGCCGGGCGTGGAGCCGGGTTCGACGTCGGTCAGCTCGAACCCCGGTCGAACGCGCAGCGCCGTGCGGATCGTGTCGCTCAGCTCCTCATGGCCCAGGGCGTGGCTCTTGCCGCGCTTCTTGCTGTGGTTCTTTTCGCCCTTGTGCTTCCCGTCCTTCTTCTTGGCCATGGGGCATCTTTGCATTGCGCGTTCGAGGGCACAGGTCGAGGGCACAGGTCGAGGGCACAGGTCTGGGCCGATGATCCGTCCGCGTCCGCCGGTCGGCCGCGTCCGCCGGTCGGTCGCGTTCCTTTCGAGTGCATCACGCTGGTCGATCCCGCGCGAGGTTCTTCCCGTCAACGCGTCGGGTCCGCTCGGCCCGTCGCAGGAATCACTCCATCGGTTGCCTGATAGCGCTCGGCAAGCCTTCCGCGCAAAGAAACTCACGGACGACCCGGTCCCACCGTTCGGGCTCGGTGTTCCATTCTTGCGTGTGGCGAGCGGTCTTCCACGGTTCGAGCAGGACCAGGTCCGGGCGTGCCGTGGCGAGCGCGATCGACGGGCCGACCGGCACGAACTCGTCGTGGATCGAATGGATCAGCAGCGTCGGGTGCCTCAGGTCGGCGGCGCGCGTCACCCAGTCCGCCTCGAGGAGATCAAGCGGAGCCCCGACGCCCACCAGGGCGCCAGCGCCGCGCGAGCGCAGCACACGCAGCGCGAGGCGCCCGATGGCGGCGGGGACGTTGCCGAGCACCACGTGATGACGGATTACATCGGCCCAGTCGACGACCGGAGCGTCCAACACGATGTGCCGCACGGCGTCGGCATACCGTGAGCGCGCGGCGGCCTGCAACACCATCGCCCCGCCCATGGACCAGCCGACCACATCAAGTGATTCCGCGCCGGCGGCCAGCGCGTGGGCCAACGCTGCGTCCACGTCGCGCCACTCGGACAGGCCGAAGCCGTAGCGTCCGTCCGGGCTCGCCGGCGCGCCGACGTCATTGCGGTAGGAGATGACGAGGCTGGTGATCCCCAGTTCGTACGCGACGGGCACGGCCCGCAGGCACTCGTGACGCTGCGCCCCACGTCCGTGCACCAGAACGGCCCATCGGTTCTGCCCGGCGAGGCGGCCGGCCGGGTCACCTCGTACCAGCCAAGCGGGGACCTCGCCGAGTTCGCTGGCGTAGGTGACGTCTTCGTGCGGCAGGCCGAGCGAGACGTCAGGAGGACTGCCGTAGTGATAGATGTTCCAGCGGGCCCGGCCGAGGCGCAATTCACCCGCGTCGGCCAGAATCAGGCGGCGGCGTACCCGCCCCGCAGCCGGGTCGACCGCAAGAACGTCACCGACGCGCGCATGCCGCTTTCCCCCGTCGAGCCACAGTCCGTAGCGCCCGGGCGCGATGGTCTCATCGGTCAGGGTCAGCTCGACGGTGTCGGGTCCGAGGGCGAGCACGTCGACGTCGTCGGGGCGTTCGGCCATGCTCGTGAGTCGGCGCAGCACGTACGAGGCGACACCGACGCTCCCCGCCGCTAGACCTGCCGCCAGACCCGCCGCCAGACCTGCGGTCAGCACCGCCGCTGACGCGGTCCCCTGTGCCACCGGCCACGCGGCGCGTCCTGCCCGTCCGCTGCTCACTGCGCCATCGTCCCAGGCACGCCACAATGACCGCCATGGACCTCCCGATCCCCCTGCCGATCGTCCCGATGCTCGCCAAGGCGGTCGCCTCCGTGCCGTCGCTGGGCAGCACCCCGGACGGGCTGGCGTACGAGCCTAAGTGGGACGGCTTTCGCTGCCTGGTGTTGCGCGACGGGGACGAGATCGAGCTGGCGAGCCGAGGGGCGAAGCCGCTGACCCGCTATTTCCCGGAACTGGTCGAAGCCGTCCGCACGATGCTGCCGGCCCGCTGCGCCCTCGACGGCGAGGTGGTGGTCCGCACCGGGCCTCCCGGTGAGCAGCGCCTGAGCTGGGAGGCGATCAGCGCTCGCATCCACCCGGCGGCCTCGCGGATCGAGCGACTCGCGCGTGAGACGCCGGCCGAGTTCGTCGCCTTCGACCTGCTAGCCGATGGCGACGATTCCCTGTTGGACGTCCCCTTCGAGCAGCGTCGCCGACGATTGGAGGCTCTCGCCGCCGGCTGGCCGATGGCCGGAGGGCTCCATCTCACGCGGCTCACGCGCGACCCGGAGGTGGCGACGGCCTGGTTCGAGCGCTTCGAAGGGGCGGGCCTGGACGGGGTGATCGCCAAGCCGTTGGGGGCCCATTACCAGCCCGGCAAACGCGTGATGCTCAAGGTGAAGCACAAGCGCACCGCGGAGGCCGTCGTGGTGGGCTACCGCGTGCACACGTCGGGGGCAGGCGTGGGATCGCTCCTGCTCGGCCTATACGACTGGGACGGTGTCCTGCGCAACGTCGGCGGAATCGGGGCATTCTCGGCGTCTCGTCGCCGTGAACTCGTCGACGAACTCAACTCACTCGTGGTCCGCGACGTGGACGGCCAGGTCGCGTACGCCGCAACCGACCGTTCTCGGTTCAGTTCGTCAAAAGACGTCAGGTTCGTCCCGCTGCGCCCCGAACGGGTGGTCGAGGTGGCGTTCGACCAGCTGGAGGGCGCCAGGTTCCGGCACGCCGTGACGTTCCTGCGCTGGCGCCCCGACCGCGATCCCCGTTCGTGCACGCTGGACCAGATCGAGCGCGCCTCCGCGTACGACCTGTCCGAGGTGCTCGCCGAACGCTGACTCCAGCCCCGCCGACCTGTCGCCGTCGGCGTCGAATCAGTGCTCTGCCTCGAACCAGCTACGCCCCACGCCGACGTTGACCTCCAGCGGAACGTCCAGGGCCACGGCTGACCCCATCTCGTGGCGCACCAGCGCCTCGAGCGCGTCGCGCTCCCCCGGCGCCACCTCCAGCACCAGCTCATCGTGCACCTGGAGCAGCGCCCGCGACGCCAACCCCTGCTCGCGCAGCGCCCGGTCGACCCGGAGCATCGCCACCTTCATCACGTCTGCCGCCGAACCCTGGATGGGGGCGTTCAGCGCCATCCGCTCGGCCATGTCGCGCCGCTGTCGGTTGCTCGACGTGAGGTCCGGAAGGTAGCGACGACGGCCCAGCATCGTCTCCGTGTACCCCTGGCGTCGAGCCACGTCCACGACCTTCCGCAGGTAGTCCCGCACCCCCCCGAAACGAGCAAAGTAGGCCTCCATCAGCTCGTTCGCCTCCGGGGTGGAGATACCGAGCTGCCGGGACAGGCCGAACGCCGACAGCCCGTACGCCAACCCGTACGACATCGCCTTCACCTTGCCCCGCATCGCCGGTGTGATGTCCTCCGGCGCGACGTCGAACACCCGCGCGCCCACGAACCGGTGCAGGTCCTCCCCCTCGCGGTAGGCGTTGATCAACCCCGCATCACCCGATAGATGCGCCATGATCCGCATCTCGATCTGGCTGTAGTCGGCCGACATCAACGATTCGAAAGCACGGCCCTCCGACGCCCCGACCACGAAGGCACCCCGGATCCGACGGCCCTCCTCGGTGCGGATCGGGATGTTCTGCAGGTTCGGGTCCGTCGACGACAGTCGGCCGGTCGCGGCGATATTCTGCACGTACGTGGTGTGTATCCGCCCGTCGTCGGCGATCGACTTCAGCAGACCCTCGACCGTGACGCGCAGCCGGGCCGCGTCCCGATGCCGCAGCAGCGCTTCGAGGAACGGGTGTTCCGTCTTCTCGTAGAGGTCCGCCAGAGCCTCCGCGTCCGTCGTCCAGCCGGTCTTGGTGCGCTTCGTCTTCGGCATCCCCAGGGTGTCGAACAGGATCACCTGCAGTTGTTTCGGCGAGCCGAGGTTGACGCTTTGGTCGCCGATCGCGGCGTACGCATCGTCTTGGGCCTGCGCGAGCTTGCCGTGGAAATCCCCCTCCAGCTCCAGCAACGCGTCCCGGTCCACCGCGATCCCCAGACGCTCCATCGTGGCCAGCACCCGGACGAGAGGCACCTCGACGTCCGCCAGCAGCGCCGTTCCCCCCGAGGCGGCCAGCTCCACATCGAGGGCCTTGGACAGCTTGAGGACCCCCGCCGCTCGCGCCATCCACGAACGCGCCTCGGTGTCCTCGTCGGCCTCGAAGTCCAGGACCCCCTGAGCGCCGGCGCCGTCGTCGCCCAGCTCCAGGCGCAGGTAACGCAGGACGAGGTCGGACAGGTCGTAGGAGCGCTGGTCGGGCCGGACCAGGTAGGCGGCCAGCGCCGTGTCGCTGGCCAGGGCGGCCACGTCGTACCCGCGTGCCGTGAGCGCCTGGAAGGGCCCCTTGGCGTCGTGCAGCGCCTTGGGCCGGTCCTGGTCGGACAGCCACGCGGCGATGGCCTCATCGTCGTCGGATGTCACACCCATCAGATCCACGTACGCTGCCGCGCCGTCGACGGCCAGCGCGATCCCTCTCGCGTCGCCGGTACCCCGCGCCCACGACCCCACGACGTGCGCACCGACTCGCGTCCCCGCCGCCACGTGCTCGGCCAGCCACGCTCCCACGAGTCCTGGCCCGAGCACCTGCCCCTCGACCTCGACGGACTGCCCCGCCTCGGGTTCCACCGTGCCGAGCGTCGAAAAGAGTCGGTCCCGCAGCACGGTGAACTCCAGCGCGTCGAACACCCGATGCACCGCATCTCGGTCCCAGTCCGCCCGCGACAGCTCGTCCACGCCAAGCGGCAAAACGACGTCACGGACCAGCTGGTTGAGTCTGCGGTTGCGCAACACCTGATCCAGGTGGTCGCGCAGGTTCTGCCCCGCCTTCCCCTTGACCTCATCCACTCGGGCCACAATGCCCATGAGGTCACCGAAGGCCCCCAGCCACTTGGCCGCCGTCTTCGGGCCCACTCCGGGTACGCCCGGCAAGTTGTCGGAGGACTCCCCCACTAGGGCCGCCAAATCGGGGTACCGCTGCGGGCTCACCCCGTACCGCGTCTCCACCGCGTCGGGGGTCATCCGCGCGAGCTCCGAGACCCCCTTGAGGGGGTACAGAACCGTCGTCTTCACGTCGACCAGCTGCATGGCGTCGCGATCGCCGGACACGATGAGGACCTCATCGAGCCCCGCGGCCGCCGCCTGCGTGGCGAGCGTCGCGATGACGTCGTCGGCCTCGAATCCTGCCACCGACAGGTGCCGGATCCCGAGCGCGTCGAGCACCTCCTTGATGAGCGCCACCTGGCCGCGGAACTCCTCGGGGGTGGCCGACCGCCCCGCCTGGGGTGGCCGACCGCCCCGCCTTGTAGTCCGCGTACTCCTCCAGCCGGAACGTCTGGCGCGACTCGTCGAACGCGACCCCGAGATGGGTCGGCTCCTCGTCGCGCAATAGGTTGATCAGCATCGACGTGAACCCGAACACCGCGTTCGTGGTCTGTCCGCTCGCCGTCGAGAAGTTAGCGGCCGGCAGCGCGAAGAACGCCCGGTAGGCCAGCGAGTGCCCGTCGAGAAGGAGAAGTCGGCTCACAGGTGGCAGCCTAGGCCCCACCCCCGTCAACGTTCTTCCGTCGCCGACGCGCGCGGGCCCCGCGACGAGGAGCCGGATGCGCTCGACGAAGACGCACGAGACGAGGAGATGAACGTGAGCGAGCAGGACTCGACGGCCGCCCCAGACCTGGCGGCTATCGCCGCCTCGCACGGGGTCCCGGAGCTGCCAGGCGGGGTGTTGCCGCGTCCGCAGACCCTGAACGGTCGGATGGGCATCGAGATTACGCAGGCCACCGCCGAGCGCGTCGTCGCGACGATGCCGGTTGAGCCGAATCGCCAGCCGTACGGATTGCTCCACGGCGGCGCCAGCGCGGTGCTCGCCGAAACCGTCGGCTCGATCGCCTCAGCCCTGCACGCGAACCCCCTCGGCCTCGCCGCGGTCGGCATCGAGCTCAACTGCACCCACCACCGGTCCGCGCGATCCGGCAACGTTACCGGCGCGGCGACGCCGTTGCACCGCGGGGGAAGCGTCGCGACCTACGCGATCGAGATCGTCGACGATGCTGGGCGTCTCGTGTGCACGTCCCGGCTCACCTGCATGCTCATCGCGCCGCCCACCTCTCGCCGCGGTGACGCCACGCCGTGACGGGAGCGTTCCCGGGGATCGGCACGGTCATCAACGCGGCCGCGATCGTCGCGGGCGCTGGCATCGGGATGCTGGTCGGGCACCGGCTGCCCGATCGGACCCGAAGCCTGGTCACCGACGTCCTCGGATTGGTCACCCTGCTGATCGGGGCGTTGTCCGCGGCCGACGTCACCTCGCAGGATCTGGCCGACACCGCCGGCTCCGGAGTAGGCGTCCTCATCGTGCTCGGTAGCCTGCTCATCGGCGGGATCGCGGGGTCGCTCCTGAGGATCGAGCAGCACCTGGAAGAGTTGGGAAATGCGGCGGTGCGGTGGGCGGCGCATCGACGCGGGGCCTCGCGCAGCGACGACGATGAAGCCGCGCAGGCCGACCGATTCACCCAGGGCTGGCTGACCGCGACACTGCTCTTCTGCGTCGGGCCGCTCACCATCCTCGGCACGCTGGACGACGGGCTGGGCCGCGGCATCGACAAGCTGGCCGTCAAATCGACGCTCGACGGGTTCGCCTCGATCGCGTTCGGGGCGACCTTCGGGTACGGGGTGTTGGCGGCCGCCGCCTCCGTGCTGGTCGTCCAAGGGGTCCTCACCCTGCTCGGCGTCGCGCTCGGGGCGGTGATGAGCGCCGCTCAGATCGCGGCGCTGACCGCGACCGGAGGGCTCGTCTTGGTCGGGATCGGGATGCGGCTTCTGCGGATTCGGGACATACCGGTCGGCGACCTGCTGCCGGCGCTCATCCGTCGACCACCAGCTGCGCGACGTCACGCATGCCGAGGCGACGGTCCATGGCGGTCTTTTGGATCCAGCGGAACGCCTCCGTCTCGCTGAGGCGCATCTGCTCCATCAGCACGCCCTTGGCGCGGTCCACCGCCTTGCGGGTCTCCAGCCGCTCCCCGAGATCAGCGATCTCAGCCTCGAGGGCGTGCATCTCGACCCAGCGTGAGCGCGCGATGTCGACGGCCGGGCGCAGATCGTCGAGGGTGAACGGTTTCACGACGTAGGCCATGACGCCCGCGTCGCGTGCGCGCTCGACCAGCTCGCGGTCGCTGAAGGCGGTCAGCATCACGCAGGGAGCCAAGCCCTCCCTGGCGATCACTTCGGCCGCGGAGATCCCGTCCAGGACCGGCATCTTCACGTCCAGGATCACCACGTCGGGGCGATGCTCGCGCGCGAGGGCCACGGCCTGTTCGCCGTCCCCCGCCTGTCCCACGACCTCGTAGCCACCGTCGGCCAGCATCTCCGCCAGGTCGAGCCGGATCAGAGCCTCGTCCTCGGCGACCAGCACCCGTAGGGCTTGCCCCGACGCCGTCGAAATGGCCGAATTGGCCGAAGCGGTCGACTCGGCGGGACCCGTGGAGTCGACCGCGGTCTGGGGCGGCACCGGAACCGGTGCGGTCTGATTCTCTGTCACGACGACAACCCTACCCTCGTGCGTACTATTTCACGCGGCTGCCGAGACCTTCGCCCAAGCATCCTGAGATCCCCGCCGGCCACGCACACCTTTTGCCCACAATACGCGGGACCACCTATGAAATAACGAGATTCGAGCTGTGCCGGGAGCGGGACTTGAACCCGCACGACCTTGCGGCCAGAGCATTTTGAGTGCCCCGTGTCTGCCTTTCCACCACCCCGGCGACGCGACCACGAGCGACAATAACGCGAACGCGCGACCACTCTACGCTCCTCGTGCCGCGAGGTGTCCGAACCACCGGTGACGCACCCTCCGAGCACAGGCCCGTCACGCGTCAGAACTCCCCACGACGTGAACTCGCAGCGAGTTCGTGTTGCCGCTGATCCCGTACGGGCGACCGGCCACCACCACCAGCACGTCCTGATCCGCGACGAGGCCCTCCGCGATCAACGCTTGGTCGACCGCTTCCACCATTGTCGACATGTGCTGGAACGGCCTCGTCACAAACGAACGAATCCCCCAGGTCACCGTGAGCCGACGCGCTGTCAGTGGCTCGTTCGTGAAGGCCAGCATCGGCACCGCCGAGCGAATGCGCGACACTCTGCGGGCCGAGTCGCCCGAGGAGGTGAACACCACGAGGTATTTCGCGTTCAACGCCGCCCCGATGCCCGCGGCCGCGGCGGTCACGGCCCCGCTAACGGTGTGCGGGCTGGACCCCAGCGGAGGGATCCGAGCCAGCGCGTGCTCCTCGGTGTACTCGATGATGCGCGCCATGGTCTGGACGGCTTGGATCGGCCAGGCGCCCACGCTGGTCTCTCCCGAGAGCATGAGGGCGTCGGTGCCGTCCAGCACGGCGTTGGCGCAATCGGACGCCTCGGCGCGGGTCGGTCGGCTGTTGTCCATCATCGACTCCAGCACCTGGGTGGCGACGATGACTGGCTTGGCGAGTCGCCGGGCGATCTCGATGGCCCGCTTCTGCACAAGCGGAACCTCCTCCAGCGGCATCTCCACGCCGAGGTCGCCTCGGGCGACCATGATGCCGTCGAACGCCCGCAGGATGCCGGGCAGATTCAGCACCGCCTGGGGCTTTTCGATCTTTGCCAGGACGGGTCGACGGATCCCGACGTCCTCCATGATCTCGTGACAGCGAATCACGTCCGACGGGTCGCGGACGAAGGACAAAGCGATCCAGTCGGCTCCGGCGCGAAGGGCCCAGGCGAGGTCCTCCTCGTCCTTCTCCGACAGGGCGGGCACGCTGACCGGGACACCCGGCAGGTTGATGCCCTTGTTATTTGAGATCGTGCCCCCCTCAATGACTTCGGTGACCACGTCGGTCGACGTCACCTCGACCGCTCGCAGCGCGATCTTGCCGTCGTCGATGAGCAGCCGGTCGCCCGGCGTCACGTCGCCGGGTAGTCCCATGAACGTCGTCGATACGCGCTCCTTGTCGCCGTCGATGTCGTCGGTCGTGATGGTGAACCGGTCGCCCACGTTCAGCAGCACCGGCCCGCCCGAGAAACGGCCGGTCCGGATCTTCGGACCCTGCAGGTCGACGAGAACGCCGACCTCGCGCCCCACGGCCGAAGCGGCCTCGCGAACGCCCCTGATGTCTCGCTCGGCATCCTCGATGCTCCCGTGCGAGCGGTTGATCCGCGCCACGTCCATGCCCGCCTCGACGAGCGCGAGCAGACGCTCCGGGTCGTTCGTGGCAGGTCCGATGGTGCAGACGATCTTGGCGCGACGCATGCCGATCAGTGTATGGATGTGAGCTGACCACTCCGACAAGGTGTTTGACCGCCCGCAGGATGGACCGCGGAACACCCGGCGGCGACGAGGTGCGGGGCGCCGGTCGTTTGCCGTCGCCTCCGCTCCGCACGGGTGTTTGCGCCCTAGACCGCGAGGGGTCGTTCGGTGGGGCCGATCGGGCGGTGCAGCGTGGAAGAGCCGGACAGCCACTCGTCGACACCGCGGGCGGCGGAGCGGCCTTCAGCGATCGCCCACACGATGAGCGACTGGCCCCGGCCGCAGTCCCCGGCCACGAATACGCCCGGCACGCTGGACATGAAGGCGTCGTCGCGGGCGACGTTGCCGCGCCCGTCCAGCTCCACACCCAACTGCTCCAGCAGACCCTCTGGTTCCGGACCCGTGAAGCCCATCGCCAGCAGCACGAGCTGAGCGGGGATCACCCGCTCAGTGCCCTCGACCGCCTCGAAGCGCCCGTCCTTGAACGTCACCTCGACGATCTGCACGCCCGACAGACGGCCCAGCTCGTCGCTGACGAACTCCTGCGCGCTCGCGGAGAACAGTCGCTGCCCGCCCTCCTCGTGGGCGCCCGCGATGCGGAAGACCATCGGATACGTCGGCCATGGCTGAGCCTCCGGCCGGTGCCCCGGTGGAAGAGGAAGAATCTCTAGGGAGGTCACCGACGCGGCGCCCTGACGGTGGGCCGTGCCGAGGCAGTCGGCGCCGGTGTCGCCGCCGCCGATCACGACCACGTCCTTGCCGGTCGCGACGATCTGTTCCTCGACCTCCTGACCGAGGGCCACCCGGTTGGCCTGCGGGAGGTACGTCATCGCCTGCACGATCCCGTCGAGCTCGCGCCCCGGTACCGGAAGGTCACGCGGCACGGTGGATCCGGTGGCCAGCACGATCGCGTCGAAGCGTCGACGCAAGTCGGTTCCCGGGATGTCGACGCCGACGTTCACTCCGGAGCGGAACCGCGTCCCTTCCGCCCGCATCTGCGCGAGGCGCCGGTCCACGATGTGCTTCTCCATCTTGAACTCGGGGATCCCGTACCGCAGCAGACCGCCCGGCTTATCGGCGCGCTCGTACACGGCGACGGTGTGCCCGACCCGCGTCAGTTGTTGTGCGGCCGCCAGCCCCGCAGGACCCGACCCGATCACGGCCACCGTCCGTCCCGTGAGCCGCTCGATCTGCTGTGGCATGACCCGACCGTCGTCGAAGGCCCGCTCGATCGTGGTCACCTCGATCTGCTTGATCGTCACCGCCGGCTGGTTGATGCCGAGCACGCAGGACGTCTCGCACGGGGCCGGGCACAGGCGCCCGGTGAAATCCGGGAAGTTGTTCGTCGCGTGGAGCCGCTCAATGGCCTCGGCCCAGCGTCCCTGGTAGGCCAAGTCGTTCCACTCCGGAATGAGATTGCCGAGCGGGCAGCCGCTGTGGCAGAACGGGATGCCGCAATCCATGCACCGACTGGCCTGCTCGCGCAGATCCTCCTCGGACTGAGCCTCGTAAATCTCCCGCCAATCGCGGAGCCGGAGGGGCACGGGACGCCGCGCCGGTAGGGACCGCTCGCGGTGCGTAAGGAAACCTTGGGGGTCAGCCACGGGACGCCTCCATGATCTGCTCCCACACCTGGGAACCGTCGAGATCCCAACCCTTAGCCTGCGCGGCGGCACGAACGTCGAGGACCCGCTGGTACGCGCGGGGCAGGACCAGCGAGAACCGCTCGCGGGTGGCCGGCCAGTCGTCGAGCACGGCACTCGCGACGGCCGATCCGGTCACCTCGGCGTGCCGCCGCAGCAGCGCTTGCACCTGGGACGCGTCGGCGTCGCGCAACGGCAGCACGTCGACGAGCTCCCGGTTGACCCGCGTCGGGATCAGGTCCAGGACGTACGCGAGCCCCCCCGACATGCCGGCCCCGAAGTTGCGCCCCGTCGGGCCCAGCACTACGACCGTGCCTCCGGTCATGTATTCGCACCCGTGATCCCCGACCCCCTCCACGACCGCGACCAGAACCGCTCGCCCGCCAGGCCACGCAGGAAGATCTCACCGGACGTGGCCCCGTATCCGACCACGTTGCCCGCGATCACGTTGCGCTCCGCGGGCCACATGGCCTCCCGCGGGGGACGCACCGCGATGCGTCCCCCGGACAGGCCCTTGCCGACGTAATCGTTCGCCTCGCCGAAGAGGCGCAGCGTGACACCCGCGGGCACAAACGCGCCGAACGACTGGCCGGCCTCGCCGATGAGCTCGACCTCGATCGTGTCGTCCGGAAGCCCGTCGTGGTGTGCCTTCGTGACCTCGTGGCCGAGCATGGTGCCCACCGTGCGGTTGACGTTACGGATCCGCGCCGAGATGCGGACCTTCTCACCGCGCTCGAGAGCCGGCGCGGCCTGAGCGATCAGCTCGTTGTCCATCGCGGCGGC